>Ga0335074_10011823_pt1 | contig 12216 bp, 6 predicted proteins | sample Lox_Sample_23_FD_206715 | JGI IMG/M metagenome (GOLD analysis project Ga0335074, IMG submission 206715) | Soil microbial communities from Loxahatchee National Wildlife Refuge, Florida, United States - Lox_Sample_2.3 | ecosystem: Environmental > Terrestrial > Soil > Wetlands | place: USA: Florida...
CCAATTTCTGCGAACATGATGTCCTTCTTCATCCACCATCCTTTCATCGAATAGAAACCAGGTAAGACGCAAGATCCGAGCGCACTTCCGGAACCACCACGTATACATTGCATGTAGTCCGTCAGACGGTTTGAAAAATTTGACAGCCAGAGGCATGAAAAAATTATAAAATAGTAGATCGATCGGGAATTCGAGCACCGGTTCGTTTGATGACCAATGTATTGGTAGAACGCCTCTGAATGCAAATGCCAAGCCCCATACAACGCCACCAAGGCAAACAACCACCAGTGCTCCGTAAACCATAGCACTAAAAGTAATTTTTCGGAGCTGAGTAGCGACATTTCGCTCCAGAACATCACGGACCGGATGAAAGGTGGGATCGTCTGGGTCACGTATAAAGTCTGCGATCTGTCAGCAGGAAACAGTTGATGACGAGGTGCGAACTTACATAAAACTCCACTTCGCATGATCTTTCGACACATTGAGACAAAAAGAGCAAAATGGAACATGTAGCATGTGCCAACGAACCAATGTACGAAGATAGAAGTGAGTGGTGTCTCTATCGTGAAGAGTACTCGTGATAGCAAACTTGCGTTATCAAATAATGGTAATAGAGCTATATCAAGTAATAGCCCACAGTAAAGAGGAAATACCAGCATTTCGATACTGATGATAAGGATGACTTTCATGACGCCTCCAGCTTGATTGAGGACGTCGATAATGGTTGCCTCCCATTCTCTCCCAGTTTGACTACTTGAGAATGGTGAGCCCCGCCTCAGGTATGCAGCACCTAGGAAGCTGAATGCAATGTAGCCGGCAAGAATAGCCCAGAAACGATCTGTTCCGCTCCAGTATGACAGGCTTGGATCAACCGGTACAGCTCGTTCAGGTATGTCGAGTGTGATCACCCAGGACTCGGCACTAGCAAGAACTTTTGGCAGTGCTCGTAAAGTTTGCCCTGCAGCAACTCCGAGTTCTGATAGTGTGGCCCAAAAGGCCGCAAAGTCCACAGATTTACTGGGTATAGACTGCGCTGCTGGATTGACCAGAAAATACGTGATGAGTGAGCCTATGTACTGAAGGCTTTCCGAAATGACTCTCTTGATGGTGATCAGAGACTCGTGAGAGACAGCTGAAAAGGCTGGAACCTCAGAGTCAGGAATCTGCATAAGAGCGTTGACGAAGCCGTCTACTATGCGTTCTCCAGCTACCGTTGCGAACCGCAAGGACTCATAAGTGGGGCCAGGCCACTCTATCATCGTCGTGGGTAGATCAGAGCTCGCAAAAGTGTATGAGTAGATCAATTTTGGTAAAGAGCATAAATGGATGAGTAAGTATGATAAACTGCCTATGGCGACCAATGCTAGATCTTGTAAAACTGCTGCAAAACTGAAAAGAAACTTAAGTGGCAGTTTGATGGTAGCGATCGGATTTGCAATCAGGAGTAATACAAGCCGGCCGACATTGTATGGTACCCAAACACCACAGGCGACTGTCAGAGATATCAAGACGGCACTGAATAGGCCATTTTGCACCAGAGCAGTGAGTGGACCCCGCATTCCAACGAGTTCCATAATACCCTCAAAATCCTCAACGTCATCTAACCCATCTGGATCATTTGGATCTACAACAGCTGCCATGGCTCCTGCAACGACGTCGCGCTCCGGGTTAACCTGAGCCTCGTCGTCGCTGTCGTCATCGTCGACTATAGCATGATTGCGATGTGCGACGCGAACGAAGGGGGCTTCGGCGGCAATATCTTGAACGATGTGCTCGTCATCACCCGCCCGAACCTCTTGGGGAAGATCTAAATCACCCCATAGAAAATTTGCAACGTGCCCCAAGAACCCTTGAGGTTCGTTCCGCTGCTGTGGCGCCGTGTCTGGCGGCAGATCTTCGGGCAGTAGACCGTTCGGGTGGAAAGGGTTCTGTTCGACATTTGATTCACCCTCAGGTATCTCTTGAGAATCATCTTCAGAGTCTGAGACAGGATTATTTGCAAAAACTTCTTCCCATGACGCCGCTCTTTGTGTGGTGCCTTTTTCAACATTATATATCTCAATAATATCACTTGTATCATTAGATACGATGTGGGACTCTGCGGTCGATGATACATTCACAAGATTGCGGTCTTGTACTTGAGCATGGGACATTTGATGCTTGGAGTTTCCGTCTTTCCCTTCATCAGAGTGTCGAACTTTAATTGGGTGCTCATCTACTGCAGGAACAGAAGGAAGCTCAAGAGTGTGGGCGGCGGGAGAGGATTCAAGAGCTGAAAATGACCAGTAGTTCTCAGCAAGAGGTGAAATGCTCTCTCGAGGCTGTGGCCCATCGGAAGTGGCTCGTGGTCTTCCCGGGCCAGATTTAAAGATGACTCCTTCACGAGAAATCGGACTCGGAGTCCATGGTGCTCCAGTTCCTCCAAGTTGTTCACGGGATGCCATCCCATAGTTAATGGTAGAAATCCTATTGCTCGCGTCGGACAATGGCTCATTTGCAGTTCCAACCGCCTTTTCCTTCCCTTTGCTGGATATTACTGGTATTTTACCACTTTCACTTTCGTCACTGATAGGAGAGTCACTACTATCTTTGCGAGAGCTCGATGGTGGTGGAACATCAACCCAGCTTTCGTTCGTGGAATTTGTTCCATCACTGCGCTGTGCAGCAAGACTGTCTGTACTACTATGGAGGGAGTTTGCTCCGATCAATGGCTTTCGGTCATCCGAAGACGAGACTAGAGCTGAATCAGCTTGCAAACTTTCCATTGCATTCTTCCAGTAACGCAATTTCTCTCCAAGACCTTCCGCTTCAATGATTCTTAGGACTTCCTCCGGACTGCCACCGGCGCGACGCCATACTGACACAAACTTTCCTGTATCGAACTGATCCTGGGTTTTCGAGGACTCTTCGACGATATTTCGCTGAATTTCAGCTGCCGGAGATAGAGCATCCCGCTCTAACATCCCTGGTCTTTGATGATGGCCATCGGCGGAACCTTCACCAGCATCGTCTTCGGTCCTCTGGGGCACATATAGAGGCGGACTGACTTCTCGATCCCCGCTTGTTGGAATGGTATCAATGCCATGCATATCTTCGAAACGAACCATTCTCCGTCGAGGTCGTGCTATGGGTCGAGCGGCAACATCAGCAGCTGGTCTTGGCACCCCAACCTGTAGCTCCTCGACATTTCTAGCTGCATCCACCGGATGCCCTTCCACATCAGGAGCATTATCTGCTAATGCATTGCGATTTCTTGCACCCCTCTCGCCACCAAACTCAGCGTTGAAACCTGCTCCCATGTTAATCCCTGGCTGTTGCTGAACGACCCATTCTCGTATCAAGAAGACGAGAACAAAACACACAACCACAACTATCGTAATAATTTGGCCTTCCAATGTCGTTATGATGATGCTATTGACTCGCGGGTATCTCGTAAGTTCCTTCAGAAACCGTACTTCGCTGAGTAATGACGAACGACCAGGCACTGCAGATTGCAAAAAAATTGTATGTTGCGGAGTAGTTGTGTTAAATTCGGGTAAAGGGAAACCTTGGAAGATGGCCTTGAAGAAGCCTACAGGCAGACGGTCACTGCGGCTTAGGTTGAATAGCTTTATGAATGGCTTCAGCATTTCTGGTATTTGTCCCATCACTTTGCCAACTGTCTTCGGCGTCGTAGGAATCGTCATCAACGGACTTGCTGGAGATGTTCCGTTAGTAATCGTTCCATTGAATACCAAGTCAGCTATGGCTTCGAGAGCCCAGGCTGTACTGGAATCGTTGCGCAGAGAACTCGCATCCTCGTCCTCCGTGTTCCACTCGCCGTCACCGAACCAGAATAAGAAACCCCATATGTGTCTCATGGCCCAAGGCAGACAACCCAGCCAAACAAATACCACAAGGCAAAATCTTAGCCACACGGCCAGGTTTTTAACAGTATGGATAATGAGATGCCGGAAGAAGACATGAGTGGGGAGGTTTTGTGGCATGTCGGGTGAGTAGAGCTTTGTGAATCGGAAGGGCGTCTTGCAGAGCTCGCAGTGCTTCTTTTGCGAGTGTGATAGCCATTCCATTAAACAATCTTGGTGCACAAACTTGATACTACCGCTGCATTTGCAAGGGTAGAACAGAGGCTCTTGGCCAGTTGCTTCGCCTCTGCAGATCCTGCAAGTATCTGCATCGCCGGCCCCGTCCTCCCCGCTTCCAGTATTGGTGGCATACTGAGGGTCGTTCATGATGTCTGGGCCTGCTCCTGTTGCGGGGTCTGGCAGGCTGGTGATCGGGTCTTCGGTGGCCATTCTGCTGCAAATGCTCTTCCAAATATTTTAGAAGATCTAAGGTTGAAGGGCTGAGCCTCAGCGATCAGACGGACAAGGATGCATCTGTGTCCCACGAGCGCCAGCTCACGTCTCGTTCTTGACTGTGTATAGTCAAACGTGGTCGCAGATGCTCGGTAGATCGAGTTTGTATGTGATCCAGGGTGATAGTTAGTTGAATATGCTGGGATACTTCGTTTCGTGACTTCGTGAATGGCGTAGATTAAGGATAGAGGCAAGATTGAAGGAGTATTGATAGCGGATATTGCCGTAAAGTAGGGACGTCACGTGTGCTTGAATGCGCACATGTCACAGAATAATTCCGTGCTCATGAAACAAAATTTGTAGGGTGCATCAGGAGATCAATCGAAAGCTGTGGGGAGTTTAGGCTATAGTCGAGTCATCGCTCATCCAAGCAGTTACCACCATTGCTGTTGTCTACTTTGATTGGCCATCATCGTTCCGTTATTTGTTCGATTGTGCAAGGTGAGATTTAAATGTTCCCAGCCTTCACGCTCGATGACGTTTTAGCGTGGATAGCGCGTTTCCACCTGTGACTTGCTCCCAGAATTTGAAGATTGAGCTTGGATGACAGGCTGATTCCTTGATCTCATAGTCCGAAACGGTGTTAAGTCTACATTGCATTTTAAACATTTGAGTCCAGTGTAGATACAATTTTACCTTACTTCGTTTGCACTGCAATTGCGAGTTACGTCCGTGGAATATAATTTTCGGTCTGATCTTGCCCTTGAAGTTGGCAAGCCACCACCTCCACATCTAACCAACCTGGACGTTTGGGAATTTGCTTATTGGTACGCATAAAGTTGTTTGAGGCAGCTTGACCTCTCGCCGCTCGCTGTGATGGGTGTGGAAGGGAATGGTAAAGTGGTAGATCCCCTCACAAAGGGGCTTAATGGACCTACCCTGATGCCCAAATCTCAAAGCACGACGGCCAAGACGAGCATATTAGGAAGTCTCTTCACAATTTCTGCTAGGTACGCCTCCCTTGATTATGGCGCTTATAATGTCTCTAACACCTCCCTAGACTTGTTATCTGGTATTCTATCATCTCAGTCATCTTTCGATGTCCTGCTTCGATCGACCTCCTCACAGAGTCTTCCCCGAAGATCTGCAAACCATACTTTCAAGTAAAGTCGCAAGTTGTGCCCCATATAACACCATACTATAACACATACGCAGCACCGTACGTTAATGCTGCACGACCGTACTATGACGTCCTAGACGAAAGGTTGATTGCCCCAACAATAACCTATGGCAAGAAGTATGGCGCTCCTAGACTTGCACAGGCACAAGCATTTAGTCAGGCACAATGGGAAAAGTCAATACAGCCTCAGGTCTCCAAGTTTAGTGGCATGGCCCAGCAGCAATATTCCCAAATCCTTGCCCCACATGTGAACAAAATCTGGAACATAACAAGCCCCTATTACGCCATTGCCAGAGATAGCGCGTTACAGACATACTATGGCTCCATTCTACCAACATATAGTGCAATACAGCCATACGCTCAACAAGGATATGGAATGGTCAACAGATTTGCTGTTGATACAGGTATTCCGTACGCACAGTGGGCATGGACGACTGGTGTTATCTTCTTAGATCGGACCGTTTGGCCAAAGATTCGAGTTCTATACGGAGAAAATGTTGAGCCGCAACTTGTTCGAATTGGCGAGCGCCTCGGAAGATATCGAGATGGGAAAAAGTTGCAGGCAGCTGTTGATGAGATTGAGATGTAAGCTACACAGCCTTCGATACGTTAAGTACTACTTTTATGATTGGCATGCTAAAATTTGTAGACCCTCCTCGGCCTCATCAGCTTCCAGCACGCTTCTATCCATATCATCCTCTGTATCGTCAGTTCATGCCAGTGAGGTCGCTCCGAGCTCGACCACTGCGTCAACATCAAGCCAATTCTCATCGGCCCAACCATCTGCAAAAACACCAATGTCTCAGCAGGAGATCCGAGACAAAGCGCGAAAAATTGTGAGTACGGATCTGAAGACGTTGCAAGAGAAATTTGCGAAAGCAGCAGATGAGGGTTCCGATGAACTCGACCAGCGGATCACCGAGATCACCGATAGATTTGTACACAACCAGGCACAAGGTGTCGGTGAAGCCTACTTGATTCAGCTAGAGGAAACAATCAAGTCAGAACTAAAGAGTCTCAAAAGTAGCATATTATCAATTATCAAGAAGTCTACTGATATCGAGGCTTCCGAGAAGGACCTCACTGCTGCTGTTCGAAAAGCGGGCAGTGCAATCAAGGAAAAAGCTCAAGCAATTAGGACTTGGCGGAAGAAATACGATGCCGAAACAAATTCTCTGGTCAGCCAAGCTGCAACAGACACTTTTGAGATCATTGACCATATTCGGGATCTCGGGCTCCAAGAAATAGGGATGCGCTGGGCCTGGGCTGAAGGCATTACTCATAAAGACTGGTCAAAATATCATGCTATGAAGACAAAATTCGATGAATGGCGTAAAGAAGTCGAGGAAGTTGCCACTGCTCACCCGGGCTTGGCGAGGGCTCGAGAGGCATCGGAAGACATTGAGAACAGGGCTATGGCAATGGCGGAGGATGCTGTCAAAGAACTCGCTCGCCTCAAAGAGACCGGCCGATGGAAACTGTCTATAGGCGATACCTCAGATGATTTCAGCACAAAATATATGCCCGCGGCAGCTGCAATTGCTGGCCAAAAGATTCTTGACAAGGTCACTGAAGCTAGCGAAGCTGTTGCAGGAACCTCTCAAAGCAGTGTAGAGTCAGTTAGCTCGGCAGCCAGCTCATCAGTTATGGACGCTGCGTCATCAGCATCGTCTGTCGCTGCTTCTCAGGCGGAGAATGTCCAAAGTATTGCGGCTCAAGCAGGGAAGAGTGCCGGTAGCATAGCTTCTTCAATCTCCTCTAGTATCCTCGGTACTCCGCAGGACAGTATTGAGAGCATTGTATCAGTCGCCAAGAGCAGCGGCAGTAGCCTTGCCGACAAAGCTTCAAGTTTCATCATTGGCACACAGCAGGATAGTGCTGAGAGCATCATATCGGTCGTTCAGGCATCTGCTAGCAGCATCACTGATAAAGCGTCGAGCTCCCTGACTGGCACCTCACAAGGAAGTATTGAAAGCAGGGCATCTGTTGCCAGCAATAGCGCAAGCAGTATTGTCGCGAAGATGTCCTCTTCAGTAATCGGCACAGGACCTGATGTTGTAGAAAAAGCATCAAGCAGTATCTATTCCGCAGCCTCTGCTGTATCCGAAGCCACTCCGGTTGAAGAAGTGCAGAGTTCTGCGTCGAGCTTATCCAATGCTACCAGTTCATTACTCTCTTCCGGAAGTAGCAAGGCAGTAGAAAGTGCCTCCAGCATACCCAATTCAGCTAGTTCGAGTGCTTCCTCCATGGGCAGTGGTGCGTCTCCCGCATCAAGCAAGGCATCGAAGAGTGCAAGCAGTGTCTCGAAAGATGCTAGCTCCTCATCATCTTCAGCATCTAGTAAGACATCTGAGAGTGCAAACAGTATATCAAAGGATACTAGCTCCTCAGCACCAGCATCCTCAGCATCAGCGACAGCGTCGAAAAAGGTTTGGGGTGGTGCTATGGCCCAGTTTGTCGAAGCGAAGCAGATCATATATGAGGACGTCCTAGATGATGATGACGATTCAGGCTATTCAGAGAAGATCCAAAGCACGACCAGTGGCTCGCCCACACCGGCACACGAATCTCTACTGTCGGCCGTGGGGAAGTCATACTCGGACTTTCTCAGCGGCGCCTCAGACCAATTTTCTTCAGCAATGGCTGCAGCGTCCTCGGCGTACTACGACCCTCCACAAGGGGCTTTAGAATCCATATCATCAGTGGCAGCGTCAAAGTTGTCCGAAGGACTTAGTATTGCTTCTGCGCAGTACGAAAGCGCAAAGGCTGCTATTGGAGCCACCCCGACACCAGCCTCACAAAGGTATCTTGCTCATGCTCAACATCAATACTACGCCGGTATTGGTCTTGCACACGCTCGATATTCAGAATTCATGGAAGCTGCTTCCCGTGCCATCATGCCAACCCCCACTCCATTCTATCAAAGCCTTCATGAAAAGGCTAGCGCTGGCAGCGAGACTCCTTGGGCGGAATTCGCGGCATCCGCTGCTAGTGAGAATTGGGAGGCGTTGATTACCAAAGCCAGCATCCAGATTTATGGAGCTCCAACCCCTTTCCACGAGTCCCTGTATTCACAAGCCGGAGAATACGCAGCACAAGCCACCGACAGTGTAGCAGCTCAGTACGTCGCGGTCCAGGCTCTCATTAGCGAATTAATATCCGGAAAAGAACCAGACTTCACAGAAAGTGTCTATAGCAGATTTAGCTCGGCCTACTATACTGGGGCGGGTGCAGCTGTTTCGTCTGCATCGTCCATGGCTAGTGAAGCCTATGCTTCAGCAAGCTCAGTAGTCAGCTCGGTCTTCACATCACCGCCTACACTTGAAGCCATACTTGATATGGCGTCATCGCGAGTCAACGACGCAGTTGAGGCTGCAAGCATTCAATTCTACGGCACCCCGAAGGGTACGTACGAACAAGCTACCGCTTCAGTTGCATCGGCATACAGCTCCGTTTCAAGCTCTGCGTCTATAATAATATACGGCTCTAGTACAGGCTACGCTGAAGCAGCATCTAGCTCTATCGCTGACGCTGCCTCCTCCGCACAACAAGCCATCATCGATGCCATCTACGGCACATCAACGCCATCATATGGATCGGCAACCAGTATTGTGGCGGACACATATTCATCCGTCACTTCTGTCATATCCGACAACCTCTCCGCAGCTACATCAGTAGTGGGAGACACGTACTCTGCTGCTCATGGAAAAGTGAGCAGCATGGTATATGGGCCCGAGCAAGGCGCCGTCGAAAGCGCTCAATCAAGGCTTAGTGCTGCTGTCGAGTCCGCACGTATGAAACTTGCACAATTCGCGAGCGCTGCCGGCGAAGGTGCCAATGAAGCTGTAAGAAAGGCGAGCGAAGGCGTTGAGGAGTTTGCAAGCAGCGTTAGCAGTGCAATCGGATCCGCTGCATCTAGCAAAGACGAGCTATGAATAAAGTTGAACGGGCTATTAATGGTAATGCGATGATGGACATAAAAAGATATCTGCACAATCGTTCTTATTGGCGCCAGTTTATGGGCGGTTTCTTTTGGACATCTAGATGTGATCACGATCTCGTTTGCTTTGCTTAGTTTCCATTTGCTGCGAGGTTATTGTTCTGGCAATATTTCCCCTCGGTGTACTCATAACTGCCACAGTATACAATCAAGAACATTGAAGGATTTGATCTCACGTATAGGAGTTTTGTTGCAATACCCTAGGCTGCATACTCGTGGCTTTTTTTTTGCAAGGGTTGTGTGGACAGGCAAGGCTGGGAAGTACAATCTACAGTGTCCTTTTGGGCCAGAGCCTCGTCCCATTTCTGTACAAAGATATTTTATCTTCCATGCTACTTGAAAAAGTCGTGTCTGAATCGTTAAAACGCACTCGTTGGTCTAGTACCCTCTTGTCATTGTATCTAGTTATCCTCTCAATTGCGAAGTACAGTGCCTCCACGTCCTCTGGGAATAAGATCTATCTGTGACGGGCGAGGCTCAAGCATGCAGTCGTCTCTATCTATGCGGGTTACTCTGTCATTTGAGCTCTCCAATAGTGTCACGACCTGTTAGAAATATACTGCAAAACCACACTGAACGTTCAAGATGGCTACTATCGAGGTGCTAGATCCTCCGGCCACTTCTATGTTGCAGCCAGAAGACTCAAACACTTCTGGGAGCGCTGATATGACGGTATCTCCTGACGCTTAACGATACTTACACATTTCGCTAATAAACCGTACATCAAGGATACTTCAACGCCGTCTTCGACTCCGCCGTCGCTTACACACAATACTTCTAGGGCTAGGTTCCATATCAAAGACCTCAGCAGTTTCGCAACCTGTCTTGAGAATGTGAGTTTGGACCTGGTGACAAAATATGTAGTTAATAAAGTTAACTAAGCATCATTAGTCTGCAAAACGCGCCTTTCCTACCCGAGGACGATCCTGCTCTCGTTATAAGAGTGTCCAGGTACTGCTTCTTATGTGGGAAGATGACGAACTGGGAGTCGATAATGAATTAGATGGCCTTCATCAGATATTTAGGAGTTATGGCTTTGATACGGAGACATGGCTGATTCCTCTGGACAATGCGCACTTGAAACTAATGCTCAAGGCTGCTAGCTTTGTCGAAAAGTATGAAAGCGAGAACTGTCTTCTTATTGTCTACTACGGGGGTCATGCAGCAATAAACAGTGCTCGACAGTCCTCATGGTACTGGTGAGTGTTTTGAATTTGAAGTGTTAGAGAGTGGACTGCCTTGTGGTCGGACACTGTATAATTCCGAAGACTACGAGGCAGCCTTAAAACTCAGCTTCACACTTTGAAGTTGAAGGCAGAGGCTAATTTATCCCAATTAGTAAAAGCGACCCAGAATTTGCATCAATATCACTAGAATGGTCAGCTATTCAAACTGTATTCGAAAAAGCGACATCTGACGTTTTGCTACTGTTGGATTGTTGCTTCGCTGCCAGTGCAGCTCCTATAGCTGGCCGGGCCATAACGGAAACTATAGCTGCTTGCGGCTGGGAGTCGATTGCCCCAGCTCCAGGCCGATGGTCATTTACGAGCGCGCTCATTGAGGTCTTGGACGAATGGATTGATCACTCCTTTTCTGTCGCAATGCTGCACTGCAAAGTTCTTTCTGTGTTGAAACATGAACAGCCAGAACGAAGGGGCCAAAAGAAGCGTAAAGTTGAATGTCGACGAACACCAGTCTATATCCATACATCCGCAGAGCCAGACACTCCTAGCATAAACCTCTCAAGATTACGTTCCAAAGAGTCATCGGAGGATAAAAATATATTTAGCGCGCAGGCGGGCTCCGACGGACAAGTTTCTTTCGAGGCCGAGAATCCCCAGAGTAACCCAGACATATATAGTCTCGATGACCTTACGAGCTCTGGACGGACAGGAGATTTGAAAGTTCCTCACGTTCTCATATCAATAGCTTTATGCGAGGACCAAGAACTTGAATTGAAGGCTTGTAGTGACTGGTTGGCCGCCTTTCCAGCACTTGCGAAGTATGCAACAGTAAAGGGAGTGTACCGGAGTCATTCGACCTTGGTAATAGCATCGGTGCCTGTGGTGATTTGGGATCTCCTTCCAGAGAACCGAGCTTGCTCTTTCATCGGTTATGTTACCTCAGATAACCTTCTGGACCGTAGGGAGACCTCCAACAGACCAATAACATCGGCATGTAGTCAGGCTATAAGCGTAGGTGAGGGCAGTAAAACGGAAAAACACCGACGGATGATGAGCCCACTAAATAGCCCAGTAAAGAAAAACACTCAGCATGTTATCACTAAAATGGATGTAGAATCTGCGCACCCAGTGAAAATGGAGCCTTCGGATGCACTAGAAGCATACTCAACAAGCACTCGCATCCTACCATCGGAGGTTCTAGAGTCCAAGATCGGACCTGTTATTGTACCCAGACGTTTGGACCCACCGAAAGACGGTTTTGAAAGTCTGAAACGCAAAGCCTCCGATATGTCTCCTCAACAAGCCAAGGATCCAAAGGCGGCTCGCTTGGAAGCCTACATGACCGAGTTTTGGAAAGTGGCCTATGCCAAACTTGGAGAGCCACCTTCGCTGCCTGCCAAGATCAGCGCAAACCCGTACATTTTATATGGAAAAGATAATTTTGAGGCGGCGCGCCGTAAGTGTGAGGAGGGTCGTCGACGTGGGAAAGGAAAGCACCTAACTGATGAGGTACGCATCATGCTAGCGAAGATGTGGGAAGAGGCATCAGACGCC
>Ga0335074_10011824_pt1 | contig 12215 bp, 6 predicted proteins | sample Lox_Sample_23_FD_206715 | JGI IMG/M metagenome (GOLD analysis project Ga0335074, IMG submission 206715) | Soil microbial communities from Loxahatchee National Wildlife Refuge, Florida, United States - Lox_Sample_2.3 | ecosystem: Environmental > Terrestrial > Soil > Wetlands | place: USA: Florida...
GTGGACGTCCCGGAGCTCGATGAGCCCGGTCAGCCCGGAGGCCGGAACCGGCACCGGCGAGTCGGCCGGCGGCGTCGACGTCGTCAGCCGCAGCAGGTCCTTGATCCGCTGCAGGCCGACCGCCGCCTGCTGGTACCCGTCGAACACCTGGGACAGCGACTGGATCGGGGAGAACACCATGTCGATGTAGAGCAGGTAGGCGATCAGCGCGCCGACCGAGAGCGCGCCCGAGCGCACCTGGCCGACCGCGACGATCAGCACCAGCGCCGACGCGACCGTCGACAGCGTCTGCACGAACGGGAAGTACAGCGAGATATAGCGCTGCGCCCGCAGCCGGGACTGCCGGTAGAGGTCGCTCCGCCCGGCGAACCGGTTCCGGTTGGTCCCCTCCCGGCGGAACGCCTGGGTGACCCGCAGCCCGGCCACGTTCTCGGCCAGGTCCGCGTTCACGACCGAGATCCGCTCCCGCGCCTCGGTGTAGGCCTGCGACGACTTCCGCCGGAAGATCACCGTCGCCACCGCCAGCACCGGGACGATCGCCAGCACCAGCAGCCCGAGCTTCAGGTTAATCACCAGCATCGCCGCGAGCACCCCGACGAAGGTGAGCAGCGAGCTCACCATCGTCACCAGCCCGGTCTGCAGGAACGACGAGAGCGCGTCCACGTCGCTGGTCATCCTGGTCATGATGCGGCCGTTGAGCTCGCGCTCGTAGAAGTCGAGGCCGAGCCGCTGCAGCTGGGCGAAGAGCTTCACCCGGAGCGTGTACAGCAGCCGCTCGCCGTTCCGCCCGACGACCATCGTCTCGGTGATGTTGACGATCCAGTCCGCGAACACGATCGCGAGCCCGATCAGCGACACCAGGATCACGTAGTGGAACGCCTTGGCCTGCACGCCGCTGTCGATCCCGCCCCGCACCAGCGCGGGCAGCGCGAGCCCGGCGGCCGCGTCGAGGCCGTCGAGGACGAGCCCGAAGACCAGCGCGAGCGCGATCGGCTTCAGCAGCTTGCGGAGCGTGAAGTGGTGGTCGGAGGCCCGCGCGGCGGTCAGCTCGACGTTGGGCTCGTCCTTGATCGGCGGCAGCGCCTCGACCTTGGCCAGCAGCTCGGGGCTGGGCGGGACCGACCCGATCATGCCGTCCATGGTGCTGCCGCGCCCGCCGGCGCCGCGGCCGCGGGCAGCGCCCCGACCGCCGACCGCGCCGAGCCGACCGCCCGCGGTGGCCGCGGAGGCAGCCAGCGCTCGCGCCGCCGCCCGCTCGGAAACCCCTGATATCGAACGGACGCGTGACTTCGCCTTCCCGTTCCCATGGCCGTTATCGGCCGCGACGACCACTCCGGTGGCCTCGACCGTGACGCTGTCAAAGGCGCTGGCGTCGGCCACGCCGGGCAGCTCGCCCGCGTCGATCCCCTCCACGTCGTCGCCCGGGCCGGTGATCAGCACCCGGTAGAGCTCGCAGCGCTCGGTCAGCTCGGCGTCGGTCCCGACGTCGGCCAGCCGGCCGTCGGCGGTCATCACCGCGATCCGGTCGGCCAGGTTGAGGGTGGACTTGCGGTGCGCGATGAGGAGCGTGGTCCGGCCGGCCATCACCCGGTGCAGGGTGGCGTGGATCTCCGCCTCGATCCGCGGGTCGACGGCCGAGGTGGCGTCGTCGAGCAGCAGCAGCCGGGGGTCGGTGATCAGCGCCCGGGCGAGCGCGACCCGCTGGCGCTGGCCGCCGGAGAGGGTGAGCCCCTGCTCGCCGACGACGCTGTCGTAGCCGTCGGGCAGCTCGCGGATGAACTCGTCGGCCTCGGCCGCCCTGGCCGCGGCCAGGATCTGCGCCTCGGTGGCGTCCGGCCGCCCGTAGGCGATGTTGGCCCGGACCGAGTCGGAGAACAGGAACGAATCCTCCATGACCATGCCGATCGAGGACCGCAGCGACTCCTGGGTGACGTCCCTGACGTCGTGCCCGCCGATCCGCACCGCCCCGCCGCGCACGTCGTAGAAGCGCGGCAGGAGCAGGCTGAGGGTGGACTTGCCGGAGCCCGACGGCCCGATCACGGCGACGGTCTCGCCCGGCCTGACCTCGAGCGTCAGCCCGCGCAGAACCGGCGCCGACGGCACGTAGCCGAACTGGACGTCGTCGAACACGATCCCGTTCGCGTCGGCGGGCAGCGCGATCGCGTCGGGCTTGTCGGTGATGGTCGGCTTGGAGTCGATCACCTCGAAGACCCGGATCACGCTCGCCCGCGCCTCCTGGCCGATCGTCACCAGGTTGGTCAGCACCCGGACGGGGCCGGCCAGCTGGGCGAGGTAGCTGGAGAAGGCGAGGAAGGTGCCGAGGGTGATGTTGCCGCGGATGGCCAGCCAGCCGCCGAGCAGCAGCACGCCGACCAGGCCGAACGAGGGGATGGCGGTGAGCGCCGGGTTGTACCGGGCGGTGAGCCTGATCATCCGGAGCCGGGAGCCGAACAGGGACTGGCTCGCCCCCTCCATCCGCCCCATTTCCTGCTCTTCCTGGCCGAACCCCTTGACCACGCGGACGCCGCCGATGGACTCGTCGACGATGCCGGCCACCTCGCCCACCACCTGCTGCGCCTGCCAGCTGGCGGGGAAGAGCTTCTTCCGCGAGGCGGTGGCGATCAGCCACAGGGCCGGGGCGACGGCGATCGCCACCAGCGACAGCAGCGGCGACAAGATGATCATGATGACGAGCGAGAAGACGAACAGGATGCTGCTGCCCAGGATCAGCGGCATCCACTGGAGCAGCCCCTGCACCATGTTGATGTCGGAGATCGACCGGCCGACGAGCTGCCCGGTGTGGATCTCGTCCTGGCGCGCGCCGTCCAGGTTGGAGAGCGACTCGAACAGCTCGGTCCGCATCGAGTGCTGGACGTCGAGCGCCATCTTGCCGCCGCGGTAGCGGCGCATGTAGACGCCGAAGAAGTTCGCGATCGCCGCGACCAGCAGGCCGATCGCCAGCGGCCAGACCGACTCGGTGTGCTTGACGATCACGTTGTCGATGACCGCCCGCTGCAGCAGCGGGATGGACAGGGTCGCCACCGTGTACAGCAGCGCGCCGATGAGCGCGATGGTCACGTCGCGCTTGAACCGCCAGCAGTACCCGGCCAGCCGCCTGATCCAGCGAGCCTCGTTGCCCTGCTGGTAACCGTTTTCGCTCATGCCACCCCATGCTGAGATGCTCGCCAAGACCGTCGCCCGGCCGCCTCGGCGCCGACCACGCACGGGCCGCCGGCCGGATCCCGGGCCAAAGAACTGTAACGCCCGCACCCCGATATTTCATTTCCCGAGCTAACGACTTTTCCCAACACCCGCCCCGGGCTGCCGCCCATGCCGACTGCCACCCGGTGCTGTGACCCACGCCATAGTCAGCAACGACCGCCGCGACGCTGTTCCCGGCCAGGCCGATCCCAGCGCCGCGGCGGTCGCCGCGTCGACCGTCTCAGCAGCTGATCACCACCGCCTCAATCCCGGCGGCGCCGCACAGCTTCCGCAGGTCGCCGGGATCGCTCGTGTAGAGCTGTGCGGCCCCCTTGGCGGGCAGCGCCACGCTGGCATCCACGGGGTCGCTCGTTCCCGTCGCCGCGAGAAGCTCGCCTGCCCGCCGCCCATCCAAGGGTCTCCCATCACGCCAAGCTTGCGCGAGCGCCATCGGGTTGGTCCGCACCGGGTCACCGTCCTGTCGAGCCCTCAGGAGACGACGGAGCATTCGCTGGTCGTCGCGGTCGAGGGCGATCAACGCGCCCGCATCCAGTACGAGCCCGCTCATGCTTGCTCTCCCTTCGGCTCCGGCGGCCAGGGAAGGCCCATCTGCCGGGACGTCTCGGCCACCTCGTCCGTGAAGGCGCCGTGCTCGGCTTGCCACTCCGCCAGGAACCGGTCGAGCCCGCGCATCCTGCGCTGCAGCCCCGCCTCCGCGCCGAGCTCGGCGAGGAGCCTGGCCTTCGCCGCCTCCGTGAACCACTCAGACAGCGTCTTCCCCGACCTGCCGACGGATTCGCGAGCCCGCTCGTCAAGGTCGGGGTCGAGGGCAACGCTGATCCTGATCTTCACCCTTCGATCGTATGCCAGGAATCCCTTATCGCAAAGGGGTTATCCCGGTGCCTGATTTTCGGGCACATTCGCACCATAACACCATTCGCGGACGTTCCTTCTTGCCAATACGCAACCGTGTGCCATTACCCAAGGCTGGCAACTAGTTGGCGTTGAGCTGCGACTTTATGATCATTATGAAAATCATCGAAGTAATGCCTGGTCAATGGGGAAGATTCGCTGGCCCAGGTCATTGGCAAGCATTTGCGCTTTATGAAATTGGGATCGTTCCGGGGCTGCCCGGGGCCGGGTTTGGCTGGGGAAAAACATTTTCCACTCGTCCGCAGCCCCCGGTAGGTTCGGGGGATGACCAGCGTGCCATGGCCGTCCTGGCCCGCACGGCCAATGGCCTACGGACCGGTCGTCCTCCGCGAGTTCTCGGCCGCGGACCTGTCGATGGTCCAGGAGCTGTCGGCCGACCCGTATGTCCCGCTGATCGGCACCCTGCCGCCGAATGCGAGCAGGCAGCAGGCGCTGGACTACATCGATCGCCAGCGCGGCCGGCTGGCCGAGGGCACGGGGTTCTCCTTCGCCATCGCCGAGGCGGGCAGCGGCCGCGGCGTCGGGCAGATCGGCCTGTGGCTGGCCGGCCGGGATCAGGGACGGGCCACGGCCGGCTATCTCGTCGTCCCCAGCGCGCGCGGCCGCGGCCTGGCGGCGGCCGCGCTGACGGCGCTGACCTCCTTCGCCTGGACGGTCCAGGGGCTGCACCGGATCGAGCTCTACATCGAGCCGTGGAACACGGGGTCGGTCAAGACCGCCGAGCGGGCCGGGTTCGAGCGCGAGGGCCTGCTCCGCAGCCACCAGGAGATCGGCGGCCGCCGCCGGGACATGCTCCTCTACGCGGCGATCAGGGGAAATCTCGGCTGAACCCGCGGCCCCCCGAGCGGTCCCGCTCACCCGGCCGGGGTGGGATCGACCGGGTCGGCGACGGCGACGGCCGGTCCGTCCGCCGTCACCACGTCCGGCCCGATGATCTCTCCCTCCGGGCCGATGATCCCCCCGTCCGAGGTCCGGTGCACGGCCCGGTTGCCCGGCACCAGCGCAGTCAGCGCGGCCGGCACCCCGCCCACGATCGCGGCGCCGACCAGCGTCGCGGTGATGCCGACGGACGATGACAGCGGCCCCGCGACCAGGTAGCCCACCGGCATGATGACGATCGAGATGAGCATGTCGTAGGAGTCGACCCGCGCGCGCACCTGATCGGGGATCAGCGCCTGGATGGTCGACGTGAACATGCTGTTCGACCACACGACCTCGAACGCGAACACCACCAGCGCCGCCGCGATCAGCGCCACCGAGGGGGAGAACGCCAGCGCCAGCGGTGGCAGCGCGATCAGCGTGGTCAGCAGGGTCGCGACGACGAGCGGCCGTCGCGGCTTGACCCGCAGCGCGACCAGGCCGCCGAAGATCGCCCCGACGCCCCACCCGGCCGAGATGAAGCCCCAGGCGGACGCGCCGCCGAGCGAGCGCGCGGCGATGACCGGTCCGAGCACGAAGAACGCGGGCAGGGTGAAGTTCCCGCAGGCGTGCGCGACCAGCGTGATCCAGTACCACGGGCGGATCGCGAGCTCATGCCAGCCCTCGGCCAGGTCGGCCGTGAACGACGCGGCCGGTGGCATCGGCCGCGGCGGCACCCGCAGCAGCGCCAGGCACACCAGGCTGACGAAGAAGGTGGCGGCGTCGGCGGCGAACAGCCAGCCGGTCCCGAAGACCGCGATGAGCACGCCGCCCGCGGCGGGCCCGCCGATGCTGAAGAAGCTCTGCGGCAGCCCGAGCAGGCTGTTGGCCTGCTGGAGCTCGGCCGTGGGCACGGTCTCGGGCACCAGCGCGTTCGAGGCTGGATCGAAGAACGACGTCGCCGCGCCGTACAAGGCCGCCCCGACGCCCAGTTCCCAGACGCGCGCGTGCCCGGTCAGCAGCAGGACGGCCAGCGTGGCCTGGACCGCGCCGCGCACCGCGTCGGCCGTCAGCATCACGTACTGCCGCCGCAGCCGGTCCGCCCAGACCCCGCCCGCCAGCACGAACGCGATCCGGGCGACGGTCGAGACGGCGGCGATGACGCCAATGTCGGACGCCGTCCCGCCGATGTGCAGGATCGCGAAGACGAGCGCGATCTGGACCACCGCGTCGCCGATCGAGGAGGTGGTGGAGCCCAGCCACATCAGCCGGTAGGGGCGGCTGGCCAGCGGCCGGAGCGCCTCGGCGAACCGCGAGCGCGGGCGCGTCCCGGCCGTCGTCGTTTCCGCCACGTATCCTCCGGGTTGATCCCCGCCGAGCCTGCCGCACCGCGGAGGGCGCCGCAACCGATTAAGGCCGCCCGGAGCGGGAACGGGCGAAGGGACGCCGTCCGCGATCGCGGCGGGCGGCCGGCCGAACTCAGCGGTAGACGAGCGACCCGTCGTCGAGGTCGGCCGCGGGCAGGGTCTCCCGCTCCTGCTCGTGCTCGTGCAGGTGGGTCCACGGCTCCCGATCGCCCTGGCCGAACAGGATGTGCTGGGACCGCATCACGTAGCCGGGGTTGAAGTTCTCCGGATTCGCCCACGGCCGCCGCTCCATCTCCGCGTCCTCGGGTCGCAGGGCGGGCGCCACCATCGTCGCGCCCTTGTCCCGCATCCGCTCGAACAGCCGGCCGACCAGGTCCGCGACCAGGTCCACCCGCAGCGTCCAGCTGTGCCGGAAATAGCCGAAGACGTAGGCCATGTTCGGGACGCCGCTGATCATCAGGCCGCGCCAGGTCACCCGTCCGGTGAAGTCGACCGGCTCCCCGTCGACGGCGAACGCGACGTCGCCCAAGAGCGAGAGGTTGAAGCCGGTCGCGGTGACGATGACATCGGCCGGGAGCTCGGCGCCGGAGCTGAGCGTGATCCCCTGCTCGGTGAACGTCTCGATCGTGTCGGTGACGATCGACGCGGTCCCGTCCCGCAGCGCCGCGAACAGGTCGCCGTTGGGCACGATGGCGATGCGCTGCTGCCACGGCCGGTAGCGGGGGGTGAGGTGAGTGCCGATGTCGAAGCCGTCGGGCAGCAGGGGCCGGACCGACTCGATCAGGAACGCGTGCAGCTCGTCGGGCGACTCGGTCGACATCCGGGCGAGCAGGTCAGTCTGCGCCATGTACTGGCGGCGCAGGATCTCGTGGGTCCATTCGTCGGGAACGTCGAGGCCGCGCAGGGTGACGGCGAGCTCGTTAACAGCCGGCGGTGCGTAGTAGTAGGAGGGCGAGCGCTGCAGCATCGTCACATGCTCGGCCTTCTCCGCGATCGCCGGGATCAGCGTCGCCGCGGTGGCGCCGGAGCCGATCACGACCACCCGCTTCCCCGCCAGGTCGAGGTCGTCGGGCCACTCCTGGGGGTGCACGATCGCGCCGCGGAAGCGGTCGAGGCCGTCCCACTCGGGTTGGTACGGCCGGGCGTGGTTGTAATAGCCGGGGCACATGTACAGAAAGCCGGCCGTGTACCGCAGCTGCCGGCCGGTGTCCTCCCTGGTGACCTCGACGGTCCAGCGGCGCCCGGCGGTGGACCAGCCAGCCGACGTGACCCGGTGCCTGAGCCGGATGCTCGGGCCGAGGTCGTCGTCGGCGATGACCTCGTCGAGATAGGCCAGGATCTCGCCGCCGGCCGCGATCGCCGGCCCCCGCCACGGCTTGAACCGGTAGCCGTAGGTGAACAGGTCGCTGTCGGAGCGGACGCCCGGGTAGCGGTGGGTCCACCAGGTCCCGCCCTGGTTGTCCTGGGCGTCGAGGATGACGAAGGTTCGGTCGGGGAACTGCTCGCGCAGGTGGTGCGCCACGCCGATGCCGGACACCCCGGCCCCGACGATGAGAACGTCGACGTGGCCGGCGTCCTCCGGCTCGGCGGCGTCCGGGACCTGATCGGTCGTGGCAGCGGTCGTGGTCATGGCGCACCTCCGGGACGCGTCCTTGCTTCGAGCATCGTAACTCCAGCCCGGAATGTCGGAGGGATTCGCTACTGTCCCTGCCATGCGGTTCCTGCATACCTCGGACTGGCATCTCGGGCGGTCGCTCCACCGGGCCGACCTGAGAGAAGCGCAGTCAAAATTCCTCGACCACCTCGTCGAGACCGCGCGGGCCGAGCGGGTGGACGCCGTCCTCGTCGCGGGCGACGTCTACGACCGGGCCATCCCCCCGGTGGACTCGGTCGCGCTCTGCGAGGACGCGCTCGCCCGGCTCCGCGGCACCGGCGCCCGGGTGATCGCGATCAGCGGCAACCACGACTCGGCGCTGCGGCTCGGCGTCAACAGCGCGCTGATCGACACGGCCGGCGTCCATCTGCGCACCAACCGGGCCCGGCTGGCGGAGCCGGTCGTGCTGACCGACGAGCACGGGCCGGTCGCCGTCTACGGCGTCCCGTACCTGGAGCCGGCCCTCGGCCTCCCGGACGAGACTCCAGCTGACGCCGAGACCGCAGTCGCGGGCCGCGCCGCGGATCCGGTCACCGGCCAGGAGCCGCCGCGGCAGCGCAGCCACGCGACCGTGCTCGGCCAGGCGGCGGCCCGCATCCGCGCCGACGCGGCCGCCCGGGGTATGAACCGCACGGTGGTGATGGCGCACGCGTGGGTGGCGGCCGGGGGCACCGACGACGAGCGCAGGGACGCCGCCGCCCGGCAGCAGAGCGGCTCCGAGCGGGACATCTCGGTCGGCGGCATCGGCTACGTGCCCGCCGCGCTTTTCGACGGGTTCAGCTACGTCGCCCTCGGTCACCTGCACGGCCAGCAGACCCTGGCCGAGCATCTGCGCTACAGCGGGTCCCCGTTGCCGTACTCCTTCTCCGAGAAGCACCACAAGAAGGGGAGCTGGCTGGTCGAGGTCGGCCTCGACGGCAAGACCAGGGTCGAGCGGGTTCCCGCCCCGGTCTACCGGCGGCTGACCGAGCTCGGCGGCCGCATCGACGACCTGCTGACGGCGGCCGAGTACGCCGGCCATGAAGACGATTTCGTCGGGGTCACGCTGACCGACGCAGCCCGGCCGGAGGCGGCGATGGACCGCCTCCGCCGCCGGTTCCCGCACGTCCTCACGCTCGAGTTCAAGCCGGAAGGGGTGACCAGGGACCAGCGCAGCTACCGCGAGCGGGTCAAGGGCCGGGACGATCTCACGGTCGCGGCCGAGTTCGTCAGACACGTGCGGAACACCGAGGCGACCCAACTCGAACGGGAACTGCTGGCAGAGGCGTTCACGGCCGCCAGGGACGCCGCCAACGACGCCCGCGAGGGAGGCCGCTGATGCGCCCGCACCGGCTCCGGGTCCAGGCCTTCGGCGCGTTCGCCGGGACCCAGCAGGTCACCTTCGACGACCTGGAAGGGCTGTTCCTGCTGCACGGCGAGACCGGCGCGGGCAAGACGACGCTGCTCGACGCGATCGCGTTCGCCCTCTACGGCCGGGTGCCGGGGGAGCGGGGCAGCGCCAAGCGCCTCCGCTCCGACCACGCCGCCCCCGGACTGGCGACCGAGGTCGAGCTCGAGGCGACCATCGGCGGCAGGCGCCTGCGGATCACCCGCAAGCCCGAGCAGGAGCGCCCGAAGAAGTCGGGCGCGGGCGTCACCAGGGAGCAGGCCGCGATCCGGCTGGACGAGCGGACAGTCTCGGGCAGCTGGGAGAGCAAGTCCGTCCGCGTGGTCGAGGCGGACCAGGAGATCAGGGATCTCATGGGCATGTCGGCCGAGCAGTTCTTCCAGGTCGTGCTCCTCCCGCAAGGTCAGTTCGCCCGCTTCCTGCACGCCAGCGCCCAGGACAAGGAGGCGCTGCTGCAGAAGCTGTTCAGCACCGACCGGTTCCGCGCCGTCGAGCGCTGGCTGGCCGACCGGCGCCTGTTCATCGAGAAGGAAGTGGCCGCCAGGACCGGAGACCTCAGCCTGCTCATCGCCCAGGTCGCCCAGGAGGCCGGCGTCGCCGTCCCCGAGGCGGCGCCGGATTCTGACCAGGACCCCGCTCAGTGGGCGGCCGGGCTGGCGGCGAACGCCGCGGCCGCGCAGGAAGCGGCCGCCGCTCGCGTCGCCGCCCGCAGCGCCGACCTGGAGATCGCACTCGCTGCCAAGGGCGAAGCCGAGCAGCTGGCCGGACGGCAGCGCCGTCGCCGTGACGCCCTGCGCCGACAGCAGGAGCTGCACAGCTCCGCCGCGCAGATCGCGGCGCTGCGGGCCGAGGCCGACGCGGCCCTGCGCGCCGCCCAGGTGAAGGCAGACCTGGACGCCGCCGACCGCGCCGCCACGGCCGCTGCCGCGGCGGAGAACGAGGAGGCGCGGGCACGGGCCCTGATCGCGGACCGGCCGGAATCGGGCGCCGTCGGCCCGCCGGGGGACGCGACCGCGGAGACGCTGCACCATGCGGCCGAGGAGCAGCGGACCTATCTTGGCCGGCTGGACGGGCTGCGCGCGATCGCCCGGCAGGCCGCCGACGAGGACGCGACCGCGACCGCCGCCCGCAGCCGCGCGACCGCGCTCGCCGCCGAGCTGACCGAGGTGGAGGCCGCGCTGGCGGCCCGGCAGGATGCGCGGCCGCAGGCAGCCCGCGGCCGCGAGGCGGCCAGCCGGGCCGCCGCCGAACTGCCCGCCGCGCGGGCCGACGCCGACGCGGCCAGGGGGATGGCGGCCGACGCCGCCGCCCTAGTAAAGGAGCGGACCAGCCGGGACCGCCTGCACCAGGCGCACCTGGCCGCCCGCGAGAAGAAGGTTGAGACCCGCACGGCCGCCCTCGCCATCCGCGAGGCACGCATCGACGGCATGCGGGCCGAGCTCGCGGCCACGATGACCGATGGCAGCCCCTGCCCGGTCTGCGGCTCGCTCGATCACCCCGACCCGGTCGAGCCCACCTTCGAGCCGGTCAGCCGCGACGCCGAGGACGCCGCCAACGCGGTGGCCGACCAGGCGACCGTCATCGCCGACAAGGCCGGCCAGGACGTGGCCGCCGCCGACGGGCGGCTCGGCCAGCTTGCGCAGCGCCTCCGGCAGGCAGGCCTGACCGCGCTTGAGATCCCCGAGGCGGCCGGTCCGGCCGACGCGCTCGCCGCCGCCCTCCAGGCCGATCCGGCGAGCCTTTCCCTCGCCGCCCGGCGGGTCGCCGCCGAGGCCGGGCGGCTCGAAGACGAGGCCGTCCGGCTGGCAGCCGAGGCGGCCACGCTGCCCGCCCGGCAGCGCGCGCTTGACGCGCTCGACGACGCGATCGCCAAGGACAACGCCAGGCGAGCCGAGCTGGTCGAGCAGCGCAAGGCGGCCGCGGCCGAGGGCGAGGCGGCCGCCGAGCGGGCGTCGCGGCGCCGGGCGGAACTCGCCGCGCAGCTGGGCGGCGCCGCCGACCTGGACGCGGCCATCGCCGCCGCCCGCCGTCGCTCGGAGCTGCTGGCCGCCGCCGCCGAGGCCGTCGCCGAGACCGTCCGCGCCGCGGCCGAGGCGGCGGTGGCGGCCGATCGCGCCTTCCGCGCCGCCGCCGAGGCGGGCTTCGCCGTCGCGGCGGACGTCGCCCCCGGCGGAGAGCGCTCCGGGGTCGCGGCGGCCAGGGCCGCGTTCAGGGACCCGGGCTGGCGGTCCGACGCGGCCGGACGGATCGGACGCCACGAAACCGAAACCGGAGCCGTCGCCGCCCAGCTCGCCGACCCCGACCTGGCGGTCGACCTCGAGCCCGCCGCCCCGGTCGCGGAGACGGCCGCCGCGGCGGCCGCCGCCCGGCAGGCGCACGACGAGGCCAACGGCGGTTACGCCACCGCCAGGCACACGGCCGGGAAGCTCGCCCTGCTGGCGCCGAAGCTCAGGGCGGCGCTCACCGCCCTGGCCCCGCTCAGCGACCGCGCCGACCAGATCCGGCAGATCGCCGAGCTGGCCAACGGCAACGGAGCCAACCAGTACCGGATGACGCTGTCCAGCTTCGTGCTCGCAGCGCGCCTGGAAGAGGTGGCCCAGGCGGCCAGCGAGCGGTTGCTGACGATGACGGCCGGGCGCTACTCGCTGGCGCACTCCGACGCCAGGAAGGGGAACGCCAAAGCCGGCCTGTCGCTGCTCGCGTGCGACTCCTGGACCGGCGTCGACCGGGACACCGCCACCCTCTCCGGCGGCGAGACGTTCCTGGCCAGCCTCGCCCTCGCGCTCGGCCTGGCCGACGTGGTCACCGCCGAGGC
>Ga0335074_10011825_pt1 | contig 12214 bp, 9 predicted proteins | sample Lox_Sample_23_FD_206715 | JGI IMG/M metagenome (GOLD analysis project Ga0335074, IMG submission 206715) | Soil microbial communities from Loxahatchee National Wildlife Refuge, Florida, United States - Lox_Sample_2.3 | ecosystem: Environmental > Terrestrial > Soil > Wetlands | place: USA: Florida...
GGCTCGTCGCCGGGGGGCAGCTGCGTTGCGGGCCGTACTCGCCGCAACAGCAGAGCGTTGTAGTGGAAGTCCGCATCGATGAGGCGCACGGTGGCTCCGGTGCGCTCCCACATGGCGAGTGCAGCAGCCTCCGACCGCGCCTGCTCCTGCGTGGCTGTCAGTTTCACGACGACCTCCGCGCCGCCGGCCAGCGTGCACGCGAACACGTCTGAGCGGAACCCGCCCTCGAGTCGGCTGCCGCCTTCCAGGTTCCACACGCGCTTAGAAGCACTGAGCCGAGATGCGATGTCCATTCCCGGCATGTTCGCATGATCCGCATCGGGCAGTGCTGTTCCGTTGATATGGCGGGCCCGGCACTAAGCCCGTTGGTCACCGATCAGCCCCTCGATAGCCGGCACCGCTGCGGCTATCTCGCTGGCTGGCGTCCACACCAGATCGGCAGGCGAGTCTCCGCTGAGCTCCCGGAGCGAGTCGACGATCCAGGTCCCGACTCGGTAGGCGATCCATTGCCTGCCGTCCTGATGCCGGAATCTCCAGCCGCTCATCTCCGCCGACATGACGGGCTGACCGAGAAGCTCCGCAGCCCACGAACCGATCACTGCAGGATCGTAGACGGCCCAGGACTCGGTTGCGCCTGTCGCGTCACGGGCGAACGCGGTCGCCAGCCCCTCACCAATCGCTATCTGCATCCAGGAATGACTGCCCGCTTCGCCGGCCAGGCGCCGGAACCGCGCGGCATGGAAAGCCTCGTGCGCGAAGGCCTGACGAAGGTGCTTGCGGGCGACGGCCGTGATGTCGACGGCCGGGTCGGCTAGCCAGCGAATGAGGTGCGGCGCGATGGTGTGCGCGTTGTCCCCGGTGGCGAGCACGTCGGCCGAGCCTTCCACCAGGAGATGAAGGTGGTCTGCCAACGGCAGTGATGCGCGAACCAGCTCATCTGCTTCCTCGGCCAGCTGCGTAATGTCGGCTCGCTGGCTGTGGCTGAACTGAAAGCTGTCAGTGTCGAGGAAGTGGACTTGCAGCATGCCGCAGCTTACCGAGACGTTCGCCGAGCTTGCCGTGCTGAGCTGGCAGTAAGCGCCTTCCCGGCGGCCTTCCAGCCTCCGCCGCACACCGCTACGTTGGGTTGGAGTGCGCCTGCTGACGGCGCACCGGCGGAGCGGGGAGGGCGCCATGCAAGCCGAGATCAAGGGCACCACGATGCCCACCCTTCAGGTGTCACTCGACCAGGGCGACGAACTCGTCTCCACCCACGGCGAGCTGGCGTGGATGACGCCGAGCATTCGGATGTCACAGGGCATGAGCACTGGCGGCGGCCCCAGCGGCCCGTTCGGCAGCGGCGCTTCCGGCGCCGCCGGAGGCGGCGGAGGCGGCGGGGTTGGCGGGGTTGGCGGGGTTGGCGGAGGCGCCGGGCGGGGCGGCTTCATGCAGGGTCTCAAGCGCATGGTCGGCGGCGGCGGACTGTTCCTGACCAGGTACGAGGGACCGGGTGCGATCACCTTCGCGGCCAAGGTCCCAGGGCACATCGTGCCGGTCGACATCGAACCGGGCCAGGCGTACTACGTGCACCGGCATGGCTTTCTGTGCGGAACCGCGGGAATCACGCCGAGCGTCGGCTTGCAGCAAACGTTCCGCGGCGGCATGTTCGGCGGCGACGGCTTCATCCTGCAGAAGCTCGAGGGCCAGGGCCGGGCGTGGATCGAGCTGTCTGGCGAACTGACCAGCTACGAGCTGCCGCCTGGCCAGACGCTGATGGTGCATCCCGGGCACGTCGGGATGTTTGCCGGGTCCGTGCAGTTCCAGGTCATGCGGATGCCGGGGATCGCGAATATGTTCTTCGGCGACGACGGCTTCCACGTGGTCGCGCTCACCGGTCCCGGCCGGGTCTGGCTGCAGTCCATGCCGCTGCAGATGCTGGCACAGGCGCTGTCGGAGTACCTGCGCAGGGACGACCGTGACACGACGGTGCAGGCTGGCGGGATGGGCGGCATTATCGGTGACATGCTGCGCGGCAACTAGTCCGCGCCGCGCTCGGCCATCGCCGCAGAGTCTGCTGCGGGCGCGGGCGTGTCCGCGGCTGGCCTGCCGGGCAGCAGGAGCGCAGGCAGCACAGCGACGGCTGTAAAGCCGACGCACCACCAGAACGTGTGGCCGAACGCCACGGCCAGGCCGGCCGCTCCGGCTGACGCATGCGCGGCCGCCTGGCTGGCCAGGATGACAACCAGCACCGCGGCGCCGAAGGCACCGCCAACCTGCTGCATGATCCGGGTCGTGCTGCTGGCATGCGGCAGCTCATCCCTCGCCAGGCCCTGGAACGCACCCGCCATCAGGGCGATAGTCGCTGCGCCCAGGCCGGCCCCGCGAACGACCAGAGCAGCCGCGAGCAGCACCTCGCTGGTATGCGGACCGGCGAGCGCGAACGGCACGGTGCCGATCGCCGCGAGCACGATCCCGGCCAGCGAGACCGGGCGCGAGCCGAGCCGGTCAGTCAGCTTGCCGACGATCGTTCGCGGCAGGATGCTGCCGACTCCCTGCGGCACCAGGAGCAGGCCGGCGTCCAGCGCGCTCGCTCCGCGCGCCTGCTGGAAGTAGAGGGGCAGGAGCAGCATCGCGCCGTAGATCGACAGCCCGGCGAGGAACATCAGGCTGCTCGCCCCGGCGAACCCGCGAGAGCGAAACAGCCTCAGGTCGACCAGCGGCACGCCGCTCATGCGCAGTGCGTGCGCGACGAATCCGGCAAGCAGCGCAAGCCCGGCCGAGATCGGGACGAACACGCGGGCGTGGCCGAAGCCGCCGGCGCTGCTGACTTGCGCCAGGCCGTACAGAAGCCCGGCGAGCGCAGGGCAGAGCAGCGCGAGGCCCAGCACGTCGAGCTTTGCCTGACGGTTCTGGCTGACTGCGCCGTCCTGGCGCCGCCGGCCCGGCAGGCCGCGCCACGCCAGCACAAGACCGGCGAGGCAGATCGGCACGTTGACGTAGAAGATCCAGCGCCAGCTGGTGTTAGTGATGATGAGTCCGCTGATGACAGGACCGAGAATGGGAACGACTGCGACCGGGAGGCTCACCGACGCCATGAGGCGGCCGAGCTGGCGACCACCAGCCGCCTGGGTGATCAGCGTGGTCAGTACGGGCAGCAGCATGCCGCCGCCGATTCCCTGCAGCACGCGGAAGCCGATCAGCGAGCCGATATTCCAGGCCGCGCCAGAGAGAACCGAGCCGGCCAGGAACAGCGTCAGTGAAGTCAGCCAGGTAGCACGGCCGCCGAATCTCGCCAGGGCCCAGCCGCTAAGCGGGATGACCATGCCGAACGACAGCAGGTAGCCCGTGATCACCCACTGGATCGTGGCCACAGTGGTGTGCAGGTCGCGGCCAACAGTGTCGATCGCCACGTTGACGATCGTCGTGTCTAGCAGGGACGGGATGGCCCCGAGCAGCAAGATCACGATGAGTCGGACCACCTTGGGGTCGAGCTTCTCAGCTCCGCCGGCGGCGCCTGAGGGACGCGGCTGTGCTGCCCGGTCCTGCTGTGCTGCCCGGTCCTGCTGTGCTGCCCGGTCCTGCTGTGCTGCCCGGTCCTGCTGTGCTGCCCGGTCCTGCTGTGCTGCCCGGTCAGATGCCTTCATACGAATTACACTACACCGTGCAGTAAATTAATATGAACGGGGGAGTGTAAATATCTACACTGTATAGTGTAACTCGATCGGCAGGGCTCCGCGTCGGATGGGCGTGAGTCACGGATCGTGGCCCCAAGAAGGGCATCAATACGTGTCTCACGCCCCTAGGCGGGTGATGGAGGTGCAGGTGGCAGTCCAGCTACAGCCAGAATCTGGCCGGGGCGGGTCTGGCCGGGGCGGGTCTGGCCGGGGCGGGTCTGGCCGGGGTGGATCTCGTCGCGCTGGGTCCGATCGCGCTGGGTCCGATCGCGCTGGGTCCGATCGCGCTGGGTCCGATCGCGCTGGGTCCGATCGCGCTGGGTCCGATCGCGCTGGGTCCGATCGCGCCGGGTCCGATCGCGCTGGGTCCGATCGCGCCGGTGCCGAACGCCGTGCTGCCCGGCTCCCTCGCAGCGCTCACCCGCGCGCCCCCGGGTCCGGTCGCGGTCGGCCGGTCGGCGGGTCGGAGCGGAAACGCGATGCGATCATGGATGCGGCCCTGCGGCTGTTCGCGCGCGATGGCTTCGCCCGGACAAGCGTGGACGCTATCGCCGACGAGGCAGGCGTATCCAAGCGCACCATCTATAACCACTACGGCGACAAGGAGAACCTGTTCCTGTCCGTGGTGGGCGACACCTACGACTCGATGATCTCGCTAGTCGTCGGGTTCATGGACGAGTATCTGACCGACGTCCCCGGCGACGCGGTCGAGGAGCGCATCACGTCGTTCGCCTGCAAGGCGGCAATGATGGCATTCCGGTCGCCAGAGCGAGCCGCCCTGATCAGGCTGATGATGACCGAGGCGCCGTACTTTCCGGAATTGCAGGCGGTTCAGATGCGCCCGCGCAGCATCACTGGAGCAATTGCCGAGCGGCTGACCAGGCTGGACGCCCGCGGGCTGCTCGACGTTCCGGACGCTGACGAAGCGGCCAACCACCTCTTCGCGCTGACCATGGGTCAGATGAACAACCGCTCGCTGTTCGGCGCGCTGCCGCTGACCGACGCTGAGGTCAGGCGGATGGCGACCAGCGGCGCACGGGCGTTCGTCCGCGCGTACCAGGTCAGGTAAGCGGCGCGGGCCGGACCGAGTTCCAGACGGCCGCGACCGCGCGCAGTCAGCCGGTCTTGGTCTCGGTCCCCGCCTCGGCCTCTGCCTCAGTCTCGGCCTCGGCCTCGGCCTCTGCTGGGATCTCGGCCTCGGCCTCTGCTGGGATCTCGGCCTCGGCCTCTGCTGGGATCTCGGCCTCGGCCTCTGCTGGGATCTCGGCCTCGGCCTCTGCCGCGGTTTCGGCCGCTGCGTCGGTCTCAGAGGCCGCCATCGTCTCAGAGGCCGCCATCGTCTCAGAGGCCGCCATCGTCTCAGAGGCCGCCATGGTCTCAGCCGCTGCCACGCTCTCCGCCTCGTGCCCGGCCTCAGCCTCAGCCTCAGCCTCGGCTAGCTTGCGCTCCGCGTCTTCGATCCTTGCTTGCAACAGCCCGGCCTCGCGACCGTCGGCGATGGCGCGCTTGAGCAGTTCGATCGCCCGGTCCCGGCCGCCTGCCTGCAGCTCTGCCTCGGCCAGCGCTACCAGCCCGCTCGGAATCCGGCGCGGGTCACCCAGCTCTTCGCGCAGGTCGAGCGAGATCTGCAGGTGCCGCACCGCCTCAGCGGGCCGTACGTCCTCCACCAGGAAGTAGAACCCGACGTGCCGGTGCACCTCAGAGCGCAGGTACTGGTCGCCAGCAGCGTCCGGGCCGGTCACCAGGCCGAGTGCCTGCCAGAAGTACGGCATCGCCGTGATCCAGTCGCTGTGCAGCACCTGGAACACCAGGCCAAGGCCGAACAGCGCCTCCGCGGCGTCGCCAGGCTCCCCGGCCTGCTCCCAGCGGGCTAGCGCCTGGCGGAACAGCCTCTCCTCGGCGTCGATGTCGGTAACGCCCACCGGCGAGCCGGACATCATCGAGGTGATGTTCTCGTAGTGCGCCAGCATGCCGAGCCGGCTCAGCGCGGCTGCCTCGGCACCCGCGTCCTTGCCATCCGGCCCGTTGTCCGCCAGCACGCTGGCATGCGCCGATTCCAGCAGTTCCCGCGCCTCGCCGAAATCACCTGTGCAGAAGGCGGCCTGGGTCAAGGCCTCCTCGGCGGCCGCGAGAAGTTCGCGGACGTCGCGCTCGCTAGTCATGAAGCAGATGGTAACGCGGACGGCACCTCAGAGTGAGCCGTCGCGGCGGTGCTGATGTCGGCTGCTGCCTCGGCGGCAAGCGCTGTGCGCACGACAGGCAGCACGAGTGCGGACGGATGAACGGCGGTGTGCTGGACCTGGTGCAGGACCGGCGCCGTCGCAGTGCCGTGCACCAGGTCGGCCTCAGTGCCGAGGTTGCGGGCGTACCGGGGATGCGCGCCGCCGGACACCTGCAGCCTGATCTGGTGGCCCGGAAGGAACACGTGCGAGACGTCAGTGAGCGCGATGTCGACCTGCCGGATCTCGCCTGGCACGACGTCCTCCGACGACGAGCGCTCGATCTGGTCAGTGAGATTGCGGGACTGGCCACGGGCATCGACGTCGCACAGCCGCACGAACAGGTCGTGGTAGGCGTTGTTCGAGCTGAGGAACAGCCGCACCGACGGCGCGCCGCCCACCTCGACCGGCATGGCGAGCGGCTCAGTGCTGAAGGTGAGCACGTCGGCACGGGCCTCGATGGCCGCGTTGTCGAGACTTCCGCCGGTGCGAACGGACATCAGCCGCCCGCCGACGCCCGGCGTGGGATCGGCCGGGTCGTACCGGAAAGAGGTCACCCCCGGCTCCGCGGCGGCTGGCGGCGCGGTGTCGAGCCCGCCGCCGCACCGTAGGTAGAACGGCTGCCCGTCGGCCGGGGGCGGCCAGTCCGGCAGGTCCCGCCAGGTGCCGGCGCCGGAAGTCCACACCCGCACGGCGGCCGGCCGCGGTGGCGACGCAGCCACGTTCCCGCTCGCATAAGTGTCAAACCACGCCAGCGTCTCGCGGACGGCCTGCCCCATGTCCAGCGTCATGTGGGTCCACGGGCCGACGGTGAGGCCGACCGGGATGCCTCGGTGCCGGAGCACCTGGTACTGGGCCATGGTCTGCTCAGCAAAGAAATCGTGCCAGCCGCTGATCAGCAGCGTCGGCACGGTCACCCGGTCCAGCGCGGCGGCGGCGCTGTAGCCGTCCCAGTACGCGTCGGTGCGGTCCTGGTGCGCGAACCAGTCCGCGTACCACGGTGTCGCCTCGGCCAGCTCCGCGCCGGTCGCGGCAATCGGGAGCCGGTCCAGCGCAGCCGCGAGCCGCCGGTCGGCAGTCATGGTCCGCCACATCATCCTGGCCATGCCGAAGCGCTCCTGGCTGGCCATCAGGTCGCTCCAGCTCAGCAGATTGAACAGCTCGAACGGTCCCCGGCCGAAGCCGGCCGAGGCCAGGTCATGCGGGCTGATGTGGACAGCCATCGCAGTCAGCTCCGGCGGCGGGTCAAGCGCCAGCGCCCACGCCGCGAACGCGAAGTAACTCGGCCCGGTCAGCACGAGCTTGCCGTTGAACCACGGCTGGCGGCGCAGCCAGACCACGGTGTCCTGGCCGTCCGCGGCCTCGTTGATACCAGGCGTGAACGTCCCGCCTGAGCCGAACGTGCCCCGAGTGCTCTGCAGCAGCACGTGGTAGCCGCGTTCGGCATACGGCCTGCCCATCATGGCGAACTGCGGCCGCCGCCCGTACGGGCTTCGCAGCAGCACGGTCGGCCGCGGCTGGCCGGTGACCGGCGCGTAGTGGTCAGCCAGCAGGGTCGTGCCGTCGCGCATCGGCACCCGCAGCCCGCGCTCGACGGTGATCCGGTTCCGCCGCGGCCCGAGCCGCAGCGGCCAGGTCATCGCCGCGGTCACGAGGTCTGCCGGGCGGCGTGGCGGCCGCGGTCCGCTGCTCATGTATCCCTCCACCGTGCCAGCTCACTGCCGGCCGACTGGAAGCATAAGCGTAGGGCATCTTCCGCTTACTTGAAGACCCAACAGGACCGGAACGTGGCCGCCGCTGCCGGTCACGAGCCACGCCTGCGGGCAGCCCGTGGTGCCGGTCCCGTGGTGCCGGTCCCGTGGTACCCGCCCGGAGGCCGGCCCGTGCCTGCCCGTGGTCAGCCGGCCATCTTCGGCTTCGCAGCAGCCAGGTCCATAGGTCAGGATGGTCTCGTGGCAGGACTGACTGACGGCATGACCGCCGTGGTATTCGACTTCTACGGCACGCTGACGCCGGTCAGCCCGAGCGAGGCATGGGCCAGCAACGCGGCCCGGCTCGCCGGGGTCATGGGAGTGCGGCCGGAGGAACTCAGCCGGGAGCTTGCGGAGTCCTTCCCCGAGCGCATCAGCGGTGCTCTCGGCGACGTGCGCCAGACGATGGCGGCGATCGCGGACCGGCTGGGCGCGGAGCTGTCCGACGAGCAGCTGGCGGAGGCGGCCGCGACCCGGCGCGCCGTTCAGGAGTCGATGTTCGCGCTCCGGCCGGAAGCGCTGAGCGTGATCAGCTGCCTGCGTGACCGCGGGCTCCGCATCGGGCTGGTCTCGGACTGCACGTCGGAACTGCCGGACGCGTGGTCCCGGCTGCCGCTTGCGCCGCTGGTCGACGCGCCGGTGTTCTCCTGCGTGGAGCGAACACGCAAGCCCGACCCGAGCCTGTTCCGCAAGGTCGCGGCCGATCTAAGCACTGACCCGGCGCGTTGCGTCTACGTCGGTGACGGCGGCGGCAGGGAGCTGACAGGTTCCAGCGCGGTGGGCATGCGGGCGGTGCTGCTGGCGGGCCCGGACTGGCACCAGCACAGCGATCACAACCGCGAAACTGACTGGACCGGCCCGCGGATCGGCTCGCTGACCGAACTGTGCGGGTGAGGCAATTCGGCCGGTTCTGGCGCACAATGGCAGCATGGCTGATCCCGATGTCATAGGCGCGGCCTACCTTAGTCAGCTGACCGAGGGCGACCTCCGCGCGCTGGTGCACGCGGACGAAGTCTCGGCGGCCGAGGCCGAGGTGCGGCTGCAGGCCCTGCGGCGCGCGCCCGGCCTGCTGCTTGACGTCCTCGACCGGCCGGGCGCGTCGGCCGATCTGCTGAACCTGGCCTCGGCGCAGGACTCGGAGCGATTCGCGTTCATCTCGCCGTTTCTCGTTTTTGCCGCCGCGATCCACCGGGTCGCAGCCGACCTCCGCGGCAGCGGCTACGTGCCGGAACGCACTACGGCGCGGCTACGGGTACCGGTTTTCGACGCCGCGCAACTGGCTGACTACCTCGCCGACCCCGCACACCGGCTGTTCCTTGCCGAGCTGCTGGCCTCGTTCGCCCGCTCGGCTAGCGGCGTCATCGTGACCCAGACCCCGCACGGTCCGCGTCGGCGCCGGTGGAACGACCTCGACGTTGGCCGCCTCGCCATGCTGCTCGACGCCCTGCCTGAGCCGGACCGTCCCCCGGTGTGGCGGCGCCTCGGCGACCTGGCCTTGTTCCTGGCCGGGGTGTTTCCGGCTGCCATCGAGCGCGCGCTGTCAGGCCGGCTGGACCCGGCCAGGCTGGCGCGGACGACCGGGCTGCCCGCACTGCCCGCATCGGGTCTCGGCCCGGCTGAGCTATTCGAATGGCTCGGCGCCGGCTGGTACCGGCTCGCCGCACAGCACGTCGGCACCGCCGGGGGAGCCGGAGTCAGCCCGCGCGCCGTCAGCCCGCACGCGGTCAGCCCGCACGCGGTCAGCCCGCACGCAGCCCGCCAGCACGCAGTCACCCCGCCCGCAGTCAGCCCAGCCCAGCCAGGTCAGGTTCCGCCTGCCCGGGCGGCCGTTACTGCCACTGCGGCCGCCCTGCGTGACAACGCCGAGCATTTTCACCAGGCCCGGCGGGTGCTCAACGCCGCCGCTGATCGCTACCTGTTCCCGGTCAGCATTGACTGGCTCGCCGGGCCGGGCTGACCGCCCGCTTCGGCTCGCGACCGGCAATATTCGGGGTAAATGCGGGCCCGGCTTTCTAATTCCGGGCGAGTTCTGGCAGATAGTGATAGCAGCTGAAAAACGGGCGTGAACAGCTGAGTTTACGCCAATTAATACGAGCGGACCGTTCGGTGATTGGTGCCGCGGCGGAAGCCCCGGCGTGTCATCTCCGTCCGAAATGGCGTGGCTCAGCTAGCGTGGAATTGCCCGCACGTCCAGAAAAAGAGCTGGCGACGTCAGAGTAGATCTCACTCGATCGACAGTGAGCCGCAACTTGGAGGCACCGCATGGCCTCTCCCCGAGGCACAGCGCCCAGCAGGTTCGGCCGAGTGCGCTGGTCGCGATTCGCGATCACCCTGGTACCCGTCATCGGACTCGCCGTCATGCTTGTGCTGCTGAGCACTCAGGCAGTGCTGGCCGTGTCGCTGAGTATCTCGGGCGAGCCGTTCACCGTCACGGCGGCTCGCCTGACGGGCTTCGGCTTCGAGCAGTTCCCTGTCGTGGATCATTCGCCTGCAAAGAGCCATATCTCGCTGGAGGCTACTGCAATTCGCTCGGCGGAGATAACTGATCTATGCCAGAGTATCCGAGTCGCCGGACTTACGATGGTGATCAAAGCTGGGGGCGGCGGCACGCCCGTTTCCGCTACTAATCTGGTCGTTGATGCGAACAAGTTCTCCGGGAATGCGTCGTTTACCCACCTGAGTCAGGGCGTCAACGCCAGCGCGCTCAATGAGGTGCCTTCGATTAAAGGGCCGTCCGGGGCTTTTTCGCTGGAGGCATCGAAGGTAACCATCACGGATCTGCGCCAGCACGCTTACGCCACGACGGCAGGGACGTTCACGCTCCCCGGTTTCAGTCTTAACTTCGGCGGCGGCTGCTGACTGTGGCTGCCGGGGACCCTGTGGATGACCGCGGCCCGGAACAGCGTGGTCAGCTGCCCGGGCGCCGTATAGTTCCCGGCCGCGGCCGCCCTCCCGAACGACAGCTGCCAGAGCGCCCCAGCCCGCCTATGCGGGGTCGTCCCCCGGACCGGCAGCCCTGGCTGCGCGCCTATCCTCCTGACCAGCAGCCGACTGTGCGCGGCCGTACGTCGCAGGGGCAGCCGGCCGAACGCGGTCGCCGGCCAGAGCGCCCCGGTCCGCGCGAGCGGCAGCCGCCGCCGAACGGCCGCCCGCCACTGCGCGGCCGCCCGCCGGAAGGTCAGCCGCTGCCGAACGGCCGCCCGCCACTGCGCGGCCGCCCGCCGGAAGGTCAGCCGCTGCCGAACGGCCGCCCGCCACTGCGCGGCCGTTCCCCGGAAGGTCAGCCGCCGCCGAACGGCCGCCCGCCACTGCGCGGCCGCCCGCCGGAACGGCAGCCGCCGCCGAACGGCCGCCCGCCCGATCGACAGCCGCCGACGAACGGCCGCCCGCCCGATCGACAGCCGCTGCCGAACGGTCGCCCGCCACTCCGCGGCCGTTCCCCGGAAGGTCAGCCGCCGACGAACGGCCGCCCGCCACTGCGCGGCCGCCCGCCCGAACGGCAGCCGCCGCCGAACGGCCGCCCGCCACTGCGCGGCCGCCCGCCGGAACGGCAGCCGCCGCCGAACGGCCGCCCGCCCGAGCGCCGCCTGCCAGACCGTCGGGAGGCGCCGGACCGCGGGCAGTTGCCCGGCCGTCGCCCACCGGGACGCCGTGGCTCGCCCAGGCTAAGCCCGGCGGCTGGATCGCCCGCCCTCCGACCGCAGGCGCTGCGACGCGGCCGGCCGGCCCCGACCGCGCGCGAAGCGAGCTGGCTGCCCGATCGCACGACGCTCATCAGACTCCGTCCGCTCGGGGCGGACCTAGCCGGCTCGCTCGGCAGCGCGTGGCGGGCATTCGGAATCTGGCGGCGTACTCGGCCGTTCTGGGGCGGTCTCGTGGTGACCGCCAGCGCCTGCGAGATCATGCTGACCGAGCATGGTCCGCTGTCGATCGTCATTCACATCGGGATCCAGGGACTGGCCGGCTACCTGATTCCGGTCATGCTGCTGCTGTGCGGCATCCTGCTCTGGTTCTCTCCTGGCCAGCGGCCGTTCTATTCATTGCTCACGATTGTGCTGTCGCTCGGCTCCTGGCTCACCTCGAACCTCGGCGGGTTCTTCCTCGGCATGCTGCTCGGTCTTGTGGGCGGAACGCTCGCGTTCGCATGGACGCCCGACTCCGACGGCGAGCCGCCGGAGTCGCCCGAGAGGGCTGAGTGGCCTCGCGGCTATCCCCAGATCCTGCAGCCGTCGTGGGTGCTTGAGATGCTGTTCAGCCCGTCGGGAGTCTTTCCGCCGATTGACTCCGACGGCAACCGCGCAGAACGCGACCTCGCGGCCTGGACGCTGGCGCCCAGACCGCTCGCCGCGAGGCCGCCCTTGCCACTCCGGGCTGAGCTGTTGGCACCGGAACCGATTCCGCCAGATCCGATCCTGTCAGAGCTGTCTGTGCAGGACCCGGTCGTGCAGGACCCGGTCGTGCAAACACCGGTCGTGCAAAACCCGGTCGTGCAAACACCGGTCGTGCAAACACCGGTCGTGCAGGAGCCGGCAGACTCCGCGGGAGCCAGTGACTGCGGCGACGCATCAGCGGGGGATAGGGCCGTGCAGCA
>Ga0335074_10011826_pt1 | contig 12214 bp, 11 predicted proteins | sample Lox_Sample_23_FD_206715 | JGI IMG/M metagenome (GOLD analysis project Ga0335074, IMG submission 206715) | Soil microbial communities from Loxahatchee National Wildlife Refuge, Florida, United States - Lox_Sample_2.3 | ecosystem: Environmental > Terrestrial > Soil > Wetlands | place: USA...
GGCCGGGAAGTCCGCAAGCAGCTAATTGCGCTCGCGGCTCGCACGCTGGGCGTGCCCGAGAATGCTATCGATCTCGAAGACGGGCAGGCCACTGCACGTCACGGCAACAGGCCGTCGATCGCGTTCGGCGATCTGGCGCGGCTGGCGCAGGGCATCCCCGGCGTCTCGCTGCCCGCCGGGCAGGCGGCCGGCATCGAGCACACCGCCTATTACACACCATCGCAGGCCGCCTACTGCTCGGGCACCCACGTCGCCGAAGTTCAGGTCGATGCCATGACCGGCGGCGTCAAAGTGATGAGATACACTGTGGCCCACGATGCCGGCCGCGTGATCAACTCGCTGATTGTCGACGGTCAGGTGCAGGGCGGTGTCGCCCACGGCATCGGCAACGCACTGCTCGAGTGGATGCAGTACGACGACAATGCCCAGCCGCTTACCACCTCGTTCGCCGACTATATGCTGCCGATGGCGACCGACGTGCCGACCTGCGCCATCGCCCACGTCGAGACCGTCAATCCGCTCAACCCGCTGGGCGTCAAGGGCGCCGGCGAGGGCGGCACCATCCCGGCGCCGGCCGCCATCATTGCCGCGATCGAAGATGCGTTGACGCCGTTCGGGGTGCACTTTGCCGAGACGCCGCTGACACCTGAGCGCATCGTCACCGCGATGCGCGCCGCCGGCGCCTACGAAAGGATGTTTGCCGGATGAACGACTCCTCGACGCCAACAGACACGCCGTTCTGGCGTTTCTCGCTGCAGTTTTACCGCCAGTCCGGCGTGTCCGATGCCTGCATCGCGCTGCAGGACGAGTATGGCGTCGATGTCAATCTTCTGCTGTTTCTGCTGTGGCTCGCCGCCGCAGGACGCCAGTTGTCGGCCGATGACGTTCGCATGCTCGATGACAAGGTCGCCAAGTGGCGCGACCTCACGGTCGTTCCGATCCGCGACACGCGGCGCAAACTTAAAAGCGCGCGGACGCTGGTTGAGCCGCTGCAGCAGGAGGCGTTTCGCACCAAGATCAAGGCGATCGAGCTTGAGGCCGAACGGCTGCAGCAACAGGCACTCCACGCACTCGCCCAATCCGCACCGCTCGGCAGGCCCTCGGCCGCACGGGACGCCGCGCACGCCAACGTCTGTGCCTACGAACATATCCTGGACGCGACATTTCCGCGGAACGTCGTGGCTATTCTTCGCGACGCGTTCGATTCAATGCCCAAAGGCGAACGCGCGGCGGCCGCCGCGGTTCGGGAGTAAGGGGCGCTCATGGCCAAACATGCGCAGCGGCTGATCGTCGGCATATCGGGAGCCTCGGGCACGATCTACGGCGTGCGGCTTTTGCAATTGCTGCGTCACGCCGAGATCGAGACCCATCTGGTGATGTCGAAGTCGGCGGAGATGACGCTGGTTTACGAGACCGATCTCAAGCCCAAGGACGTGCGCGCGCTTGCCTCGGTCCACTATCCGGTGACCGATATCGGCGCAGCGATCTCTTCCGGCTCATTCCCGACCATGGGCATGGTCATCGCGCCGTGCTCGATCCGCACCATGAGCGAAATCGCCTCGGGCGTGACCGCCTCCCTCCTGTCGCGGGCCGCCGACGTGGTGCTCAAGGAGAAGCGCCGCCTGGTGCTGGCGGTGCGCGAGACGCCGTTGCACGTCGGGCACTTGCGCAGCATGCTGACGCTCGCCGAAATCGGCGCGGTGGTCGCGCCGATCGTGCCGGCGTTCTACAATCGGCCGAAGACCGTGGACGACATCGTCAATCACACCTGCGGGCGGCTGCTCGACCTGTTCGGCATCGATACCGGCGTCGTCAAACGCTGGAAGGGCGGCACGGCCGAGGAATAAATCAGAGAGGAAACGCCATGGATCAGAAACGCTATGAAACCGGCCTTGCCAAGCGCAAACAGGTGCTGGGCGCCGAATATGTCGACCGCGCGCTCGCCGGCGTCGATGACTTCAATCGCGATTTTCAGCGCCTGCTGACCGAATATTGCTGGGGCGAGACCTGGGGCGATGAAACGCTGAAACCCCGCGAGCGTTCGATCCTCAATCTCGGCATGATCGGGGCGCTGGGCAAGATGGAGGAGTTCGCCACCCACGTGCGCGGCGCGCTCAACAACGGGCTCACCCCGAACGAGATCCGCGCCGCGCTGACCCAGGTCATGATCTACTGCGGCGCGCCGGTCGGCGTCGACTGCTTCCGTATCGCGCGGCCGATCATCGCCGAGCACCTGAAGAACAAGAAATAGCGCACGTCATGTCCGGCCTTGTGCCGGGCATCCACGTCTTGTTGCTTGTCGCGTCGCAAAAGACGTGGATGGCCGGGACGCAGGCGAGCGAAGCGACGCCGTTCTTCGAACCGCTATGCCTGGCCATGACGACCTGAAGGATTTGCTCATGCTTGACAAAAGCGCAGCCGATACCGCGAGACGCCAGGCGTCAGGCCCGCCGCTCGACTTTCAGGAGCATCTGGCCCGGCTCGACGCCGCGGGGCTGCTGCGGCGGATCGAGCGGCCGATCAACAAGGAAACCGAGCTGCACCCGCTGGTGCGCTGGCAGTTCCAGGGCGGGCTCGACGAGGACGAACGCCGCGCCTTTCTGTTCACCAACGTGGTCGATGCCGCGGGCCGCCGCTACGACACCCCGGTTGCTATCGGCGCGCTGGCGGCCTCGGCGCGCATCTATGCGGTCGGCATGGGACGGCCGGTCGACGAGATCGGCGACGCCTGGATAGCGGCCATCGCCAATCCGATTCCGCCGGTCGAAGTGGCGTCCGCGCCCTGCCAGGAAGTCATCATCACGGGCGACGCACTGCGCGCTCCAAACGGCGGCCTCAAATCGCTGCCGGTGCCGGTGTCCACGCCCGGCTACGACGCCGCGCCCTATCTGACCGCGACGCTGTGCATCACCGACGATCCGGAAACCGGCGTGCGCAACATGGGCACCTACCGCGCGGCGCTCAAAGCAAGCGACCGGCTCGGCGTGCGCATGGCGGCGCGGCCGGGCGGCGCCGGCGGCTATCTGCACTGGCAGAAATACCGCAAGCTGAAGAAGCCGATGCCGATCGCCATCGTGGTCGGCTGCGCGCCAGTGGTGATGTTTACCGGGCCGCAGAAGCTGCCGATCGACTGCGACGAGATGGCGGTCGCCGGCGGACTCGCCGGTGCGCCGATCCGCGTCGTCAAGGCCGCGACGGTCGATCTGCAGGTGCCGGCCGACGCCGAGGTGGTGGTCGAGGGCCTGATCGATCCCGAACTCCTCGAGCCGGAAGGCCCGTTCGGCGAAAGCCACGGCTACGTCGCGCTCGAAGGCTTCAACATGTCGATGCAGGTCACCGCGATCACGCGCAAGCGCTCGCCGGTCTGGGCCTCGATCTTGAGCGAGGTGACGCCGTCGGAGTCGAGCGTGATGAAGCGCGTCGCCTATGAGCCGCGTTATCTGTCGTATCTGCGCGACGCGCTGTCGATCAAGGGCGTGCGCCGCGTGGTGCTGCACGAGGCGCTGACCAATCTGCGCAAGGTGATGTTCGTGCAGTTTGCCCGCGGCATGGGGCGCACCGAAATCTGGCGGGCGCTGCACGGCGCCGCGAGCCTGCAGGCCGATATCGGCAAATACGTCATCGGCATCAGCGAAGACATCGACCCGCACAATCCGGACGCGGTGTTCTGGTCGCTGGCCTACCGGGCCGATCCGATCGAGGACGTGGTGATCTCGCCGTACCGTTCGTCCGGACACGGGCCGAAGTCCGACGGTGGTGGCCGCGAAGAATCGACCATGCTGATCGACGCGACGCTGAAAGAAACCAATCCGCCGATCTCCTTGCCCAAGCGCGAATTCATGGAACGCGCGCGCACGATCTGGGAAGAACTCGGCCTGCCGAAGCTCAAACCGCAGTCGCCGTGGTACGGCTATTCGCTCGGCGACTGGGACTCGATCTGGGACACCTATGCGGAGCGCGCGGTGACCGGTAAATGGGAAGAGACCGGGCGCGAGACGTTCGCGCAGCGTCGCGGCGGCTTGACGCCGGAAACGCCGGTGAAGAGCGTGAAGGAATAATGATCGCCTCTCCCCGCCGCGCAGGGAGAGGTCGGATTGCGTCTGGAATAACGGAACAGAGATAAATCCATGCTCGTCTTTTTGCTCGCGCTTCATCTGCTGGCCGCGATGTTCTGGGTCGGCGGCATGGCATTCGCCTATTGGGTTTTGCGGCCGGCGGCCGGTCCGCTCGATCCGCCGGTGCGGTTGCCGCTCTGGCGGCGCGTGTTCGCGACGTTCCTGCCCTGGGTCGGCGGCGCCATCGTCGTGCTGCTTGCGACCGGCTACGCGATGCTGAGTTCATATTTTGGCGGTTTCGCCGCCGCGCCGCTCTACATCAACGTCATGCAGGGCGTCGGCTGGCTGATGGTGCTGCTCTATCTGCACCTTTGCTTCGCACCGTGGAAACGCTTCCGCGCCGCGGTCGATTCCGGCGCGTTGCCGGAGGCCGGCAAGGCGCTCAATCAGATACGGCAGATCGTGGCGATCAATCTCGCGCTCGGGATCATTGTCGTCATCGTCGGCGGCACCGGACGGTATTGGTAGCAGCTGTATTGGGCTCGATATATCCGAGTTATCGCAAACAACCCCGTCGCGGGGGTCCACAAAGGGCGAGGTCATATTGCCCTCCCCGATCGTGATCCTCACCGGTCGCCGCCCGGCGCGGGGGAGGTAAAAGCGGCTGTGATTTGCCTTGCGCGCCGTCCGCCGGGCCTTCAATGGTTAATCGCGTCTTAACCTCGCCGCTCCTATGCTGCCGGAAGTGTGTGTTTCCGGCGGGCGGCCCCGCGCTCGGTGGATGTACAGGATGAACCGCCACTCCGTCCCGGTCCCGGCTCCCGCACCCATCCGCGCCACCGGCTCGCGCTCGCCGTTCGTGCGGCTGCGCGAACTCCTTGACGGCATCGAGCCCGGCCAGTCGGCGATCAGCCTTGCGGTCGGCGAGCCGCAGCATCCGATTCCTGCTTTCGTTGGGCCGGTGCTCGCCGCGCATGTCGCCGAGTTCGGCCGTTATCCGATGAACAAGGGCATCGACGAGTTCGCGCAGGCCGTCGCGCAATGGCTCGATCGCCGCTACGCCCTCGAACGCCCGGTCGATCCCGCATCCGAAGTGCTGGTGCTCAACGGCACCCGCGAGGGTCTGTTTCTGGCCGCGCTCGCCGCCAGGAACTGGGTGACGCCGCGCGCCGGCCTGCCGGCGGTGCTCGTTCCCAATCCGTTTTATGCCGCCTACGCGGCGGGCGCGATCGCCGCCGACTGCGAGCCGGTCTATCTGCCGGCAACGGCAGCGTCCGGCTTCCTGCCCGATCTCGATGCACTGGCCGACGATCTGTTGGCGCGCACGGTGGCCGTCTATCTCGCCTCGCCCGCCAACCCGCAGGGCGCGGTGGCGGATCGTGCCTATCTGGCGCGGCTGACCGAACTGGCCCGGCGCTTCGGCTTTCTGATCTTTGCCGACGAGTGCTATTGCGAGATCTACAGCGACGACCCGCCGCCCGGCATGCTGGAAGCTGCGGGGGCGGATTTCGCCAACGTGGTCGTGTTTCACTCGCTGTCCAAGCGCTCTAGTCTGCCCGGCCTCCGCGTCGGCTTTGCCGCCGGCGATCGCAAATTCCTCGCCGCTTATCTGGAATTGCGCAATGTCGCGGCGCCGCAGGTGCCGACCCCGATGCAGCACGTCGCCATCGCGGCCTACGGCGACGAAACCCACGTCGAACAGAATCGCCGGCTGTATCGGGAGAAGTTCGATCTCGCCGATCAGATCGTCGGCGACCGTTACGGTTACCGTCGCCCGGCCGGCGGCTTTTTCCTGTGGCTCGACGTTTCGGCCCATGGTGGCAGCGAAGCGGCCACCCTCAAGCTATGGCGCGAGGGCGGCTTGCGCGTGGTGCCGGGACAGTATCTCGCGCGCGAGCAGGCCGACGGCAGCAATCCGGGCGCCGAATACATCCGTGTCGCCATGGTGCAGAACAAACAAATCACCGCCGAGGCGCTGCATCGCCTCGTCGCGGTGCTGGGCTGAAGATGATGCGACGGTATCGAAAAACATTTTGCGGTAATGCCTCGTCATTGCGAGCCGAAGGCGAAGCAATCCAGGCACCGCCACCACCGACTCTGGATTGCTTCGTCGCTGACGCTCCTCGCAATGACGTATTAGGTCTACCACGATGTCGTTGATGGACCGCAGCCTCGACGGATTAGGCCTTCTGTCCGGCCGGCTCGGCACCGTGCTGCAGCGGCGGCTGCGCGAGGTGAGCGGCATCGCGCTGCTCAGCCTCGCCATGGTGGGGGCGCTCGCGCTCGCGACCTGGTCGGTGAACGATCCATCGCTCAGCCACGCCACCGACGCGCCGGTCCATAATCTGCTCGGCCGGCCGGGCGCGGTTGCCGCCGACCTGCTGATGCAGCTGTTCGGTCTCGGCTCGCTCGCGCTGCTGTTGCCGATCGCGGTGTGGGGGTATCGCCTGCTTGGACACCGGCCGCTCCGCCGCGAGCGGCTGCGCGTCATCGTCTGGCTGTTCGGCGCGGTCTTGGCGGCGGCATTCGCCTCCTGCCTGCCGCGCAGTCCACGTTGGCCGCTGCCGTCGGGCCTCGGCGGCGTCATCGGCGACGCCATGCTGCGGCTCCCTGCCGTGCTGCTGCATATACCGATTGCCGGCAGCCATCGCTTCATCGCTGCGATCGTGCTCTGCGTCGCCGCACTCGCCGCATTTGCGGTCGCGGCTGGCATTGCCTGGCGCGGGGCGGAAGAGGAAGCAGATGAAGACGCAGAAGCCGACGAGGCGGAAGAAGAGGATGACGACGAAAAAGACAAAGACGCCGCGGACGCGGACGACAGAGCCTGGATATCGCTCGGCTTTCTCACCCATGAACTCTTGAGCTTGCGCGCCCGCATCGCGCTGCTGTTCCGCCGCCGCCCCTCGCCGCCGTCCGATGGTGCAATGCCGCGGCGGCGGATCGAGCCGCATTTCGGCAAGCCGACAGAGCAGCCGCTCGCGCCGGACGACCTTGGCGACGAGTCGGATGCCGAGATGCCGGTCGCCGCGGCGAAGAAGCCGCGCCCGGCCCCCAAGCCGGTGCGCCGCGGGCCGGACGGCGGCTACGCGCTGCCCTCGCTCAACCTGTTGACGGCGCCGCGCGCCAGCGAACGGACAACGCTGAGCGCGGAGCTCATCCGGGAGAACGCCGCCGCGCTCGAAGGCGTGCTGGCCGATTTCGGCGTGCGCGGCGAGATCATCAATGCGCGGCCGGGACCGGTGGTCACGCTCTACGAACTGGAGCCGGCGCCGGGCATCAAGTCGTCGCGCGTCATCAGCCTTGCCGATGACATCGCCCGCTCGATGAGCGCGCTGTCGGCGCGCGTTGCGGTGGTGTCTGGCCGCAACGCCATCGGCATCGAATTGCCCAATCCGACCCGCGAAAAGGTCTACCTGCGCGAATTGCTTGCTTCGCGCGACTATTCGGAGTCCGAGGCGCGGTTGCCGCTCTGTCTCGGCAAGTCGATCGGCGGCGAATCGGTGCTGGTCGACCTCGCCCGCATGCCGCACCTGCTGATCGCCGGCACCACCGGTTCGGGCAAGTCGGTCGCCATCAATACGATGATCCTGAGCCTGGTCTATCGGCTCCATCCCGATCAATGCCGACTGATCATGGTGGATCCGAAAATGCTCGAACTGTCGGTCTATGACGGCATTCCGCACCTGCTCACGCCAGTGGTGACCGATCCGAAGAAGGCGGTGGTCGCGCTCAAATGGGCGGTGCGCGAGATGGAGCAGCGCTACAAGAAAATGTCCAAGCTCGGCGTGCGCAATATCGACGGCTACAACACGCGCGTCGCCGAGGCGAGCAAGAAGGGCGAGAAGCTCAACCGCACGGTCCACACCGGTTACGACAAGGAGACCGGCGAAGCGATCTACGAGAACGAAGAGCTCGATCTCGAGCCGCTGCCCTACATCGTCGTCATCGTCGACGAGATGGCCGACCTGATGATGGTCGCCGGCAAGGACATCGAAGGCGCGGTGCAAAGGCTGGCGCAGATGGCGCGCGCCGCCGGACTGCACGTCATCCTGGCGACGCAGCGGCCGTCGGTCGACGTCATCACCGGCACCATCAAGGCCAATTTTCCGACCCGCATTTCGTTCCAGGTCACCTCCAAGATCGACAGCCGCACCATCCTGGGCGAGCAGGGCGCCGAACAGCTCCTTGGCCAGGGCGACATGCTCTACATGGCGGGCGGCGGCCGCATCAGCCGTGTCCACGGGCCGTTCGTGTCCGACGAGGAAGTCGAAAAGGTCGTGCGCCACCTCAAGGCGCAGGGCGTGCCGCAATATCTCGAAGCCGTCACCGCCGAGGAGCCCGAGGAAGGCGACGGCCCGGCCGTGTTCGACGGCACCCCGATGGGCCTGGCGAGCGAGGCGGAGGGCGCCGACCTCTATCAGCAGGCGGTGCAGGTCGTGACCCGCGACCGCAAGGCCTCGACCAGCTACATCCAGCGCCGCCTGCAGATCGGCTACAACCGTGCCGCCTCGCTGATGGAGCGCATGGAAAAGGAAGGCGTCGTCGGCCAGCCCAACCATGCCGGCAAGCGCGAAATCCTGGTCGAAGCCAGCGACGATGAGGCCTATTGAGAATCGGCGGCCCAGCCTTTACGGCACACACAGCCGCGAATTCGCCATATCGTGCGCGTAGCGACGGGGCTTGTCGCGGGGATTGCGGGAGAGGGACATGGCGGGACGGCACGCAGCGGTAATCCTTGTGGCGGCGATGTGCGGCGTCCTGATAGCCGCATCCGCATTTGCCGAGGTGCCGCTGCCGACGCCGGCGCCACAGCCCAAATCCTCATCTTCGTCGCTGGTGCCGCCGGCCGCGGTGCCAAATACGTCGAGCGATGCCGCTCCCGCCGATTCGAGCCAGGGCAGCGGCTTCTTTCCGTTCTCGCTGCCGTTCGGAAAGCACCAATCGGACGAGGCGACTGCCTTCACGGCGCAGCAACGCGCACTGCTCGACCGCGTCAGCCTCTATCTATCCAGCATGCAAACGCTGGTCGGCAATTTCGTGCAGATCGCGCCGGACGGCAGCAAAACCGACGGGACCTTCTACATTCAGAAGCCGGGCAAGGTGCGGTTCGAATACAATCCGCCGAGCCCGATCGACGTGATTGCCGACGGCTCGTCGGTCGCGGTGCGCAATCGCGATCTGCTGACTCAGGATCTGTGGCCGTTGTCGCAGACGCCGCTGCGCTATCTGCTCGCCGACCACATCGATCTGCTTCGCGATACCAACGTGGTGAGCGTGTCATCCGACGACAAATTCATTACCGTCGTGGTGGAAGAAAAGCAGGTTATGGTCGGCACCAGTCGGCTGATGATGATGTTCGATGCCAAGGACTGCACGCTCAAGCAATGGACCGTCACCGACCCGCAAGGACTGGACACGACCGTCTCGGTCTACAATCTGGATTCGACGAAAAAGCCCGATCCCAATCTGTTCGTCATCAATTACCAGCGCAATTCGGGCATCAGCAATCAGTGAGGCGGAAGGCCTGAAATCGGAAACCTGAACCATTGTTGCGTATGCAGCGAACGGCGCCTATGTATGTGTCCGCCTTGTGAGTCCTGATTTCTGCCTTCCGATTTCCGACCCTGATGAAACTCGTGCTGACGACCTGGAACATCAATTCGGTGCGGCTGCGCATCGATCTGGTGGCTAAATTCATCAAGGCGTTGCGGCCCGACATTCTCTGCCTGCAGGAGACCAAATGTCCCGACGACGCCTTTCCGCGCAAGCGCTTCAAGCGGCTCGGCTATGAGCACGTCGCGCTGAACGGACAGAAGGGCTACCACGGCGTAGTCGTGCTTTCTCGGCTGCCGTTTGAATCCAGCGCCGTCCAGATTTTCTGCGGCAAGCGCGATTGCCGCCATATGTCGATTACGCTTGGCGAGCGTGCCGGCCTGCGCGACCCGGTCACCCTGCACAATTTCTACGTTCCGGCGGGCGGCGATATCCCGGACCCGCAGGTCAACGTGAAATTCGCCCACAAGCTTTCCTTCCTCGACGAGATGCGCGCCTTGGCGACGTTGCGGCCGCAGCGTTGCGAACGCGCCATCCTGGTCGGCGACCTCAATGTGGCGCCGCTCGAACACGACGTTTGGAACCACAAGCAGATGCTTCGCGTCGTATCCCATACGCCGATCGAATGCGAGAAGCTCGTCAGTGTGCAGAGCGCCGGCGGCTGGGTCGACAGCATGCGGCTGCTCACGCCGGAACCGGCGAAGCTTTATACGTGGTGGAGCTATCGCTCGCCCGACTGGGCCGCCGCCGACAAGGGGCGCCGGCTCGACCACATCTGGGTTTCCCCGGCGCTCGCCGACCGCGTTTCCGACATCAAGGTGCTGAAGGATTCGCGCGGCTGGGCGCGTCCCTCCGACCATGTGCCGGTGACGGCGACGCTGGAGATCGAATGAACCGCTTCGGCTGAGCGGATGACGAGGATGTTCTTGAAAGCTATGATCGCATTTCCGGTTTTCGGCCGGGCGCTATCCAACACCTGATCTCTGACATCAGCTCTCATGGCGGCCGCGAAAAGAAGCTTCAGCGCCTATTATCGTCGTTTCCTGAAATGGCAGGAGCGGGCACGCGAGCCCGGTCTCACTGCGCTTCTCGTCATTGAAGCGACCCTGCTCTTTGTCGCCACGCCGCTCGCCGGTATCGGCTGGGTTCCCGGATTTGTTCTGCCGGCAATGTTCATCCTGTTCGTTCTGGCGACGCTGGTGGTCACTTCGCGCAGTCATTTCGCTGCAGCCGTCGTGCTCGTCTCGGTCGTCTTGAGCCCGATCGGCACCATCGTTCACGCCGATTATCCCTCGGTGCTGACTGAATGGCTGAGCGCCGGCGGCCGGCTGCTCGCTGTCGGCGCCTTGAGCGTTGTGATTGCCAAGGCAGTGTTCGGACCGGGCCGGGTGACCCGGCATCGCATCCAGGGCGCCATCGTGCTGTACATGAATTTCGCGCTGTTCTTTTTCATCCTCTATCAGCTGATCGACGTTCTGGCCGTCAATGCCTTCAGCGGTCTGCCAAAGGCCGGAAGCGAACATGGCTCTGGTGCGGCGCTGCTTTATTTCAGCTTCGGCACGCTCACGACGGCAACGTTTGGCGATATCCTGCCTGTTCATACAATTGCGCGCCATCTCACCAATCTGGAATCGATGATCGGGCAGCTGTTTCCGGCCACGCTGCTGGCCCGGCTGGTCACGCTCGAACTCGCACATCGGCGACCGGCCAAAAGCGATTGAACGGCCGCGCAATGATCGACCGCCGGGTAGTCTGACGATACGGACGATCTATTCCGGCATTCGCCCGCGCGTCAGCGTGGCGCGGATGTTCGCCATTTCGCGCGCCCATTGGTCGGAGCGTGAGGCGAGAAGATCGCGTAACTGCTGTGCCGCGTCCGGGTAGGAGTCGAGGACCTTCAGGAACGTGGCCCGCGAAATGCGCATCAGCTTGGCGGGCTCGCGCGCGGTGGCGGTCGCCGGCCGTTTGATTTCGGCAAGCAGCGCCGATTCGCCGAGCAGCGTTCCCGGGCCGGCAACGATTTCGGGTCCGTGCACCGGCTTGAGGGTAACCGCTCCCTGCTGGACGATATAGGCGCCGTCGGCGACCTCTTCGGCCGAGAACAGCACCTCTCCGGGTTGCATCGAGTAGGTCTCCGCCGCAATGGCGAGACTGCGCAATGCGCCGTTGCCGAGCCGGCGCAGGATCGGCACGCTTTCCAGAAAGGCGATCTCGTCCTCGATGCTCATCGCAGCGCCTTGGGCGGCCGCTTCCTACGGCACGAGCTTGTAGCCACCCGCTTCGGTGACGAGGATGGCCGGCGCCGCGGCGTCTTTCTCGATCTTCTGGCGCAGCCGGTAGATATGGGTTTCGAGCGTGTGCGTGGTCACCCCGGAATTGTAGCCCCAAACCTCCTGCAACAAGGTTTCCCGCGACACCGGACGCTGTCCGGCACGAAAGAGATAGCGCAGGATCGAGGTCTCCTTCTCGGTCAGCCGGACCTTGTTGCCCTTGGGATTGAGCAACAGCTTCGAACTGGGCCGGAACGTGTACGGCCCGATGGTGAAGACGGCGTCCTCGCTCGCCTCATGCTGGCGCAGTTGCGCGCGGATGCGGGCCAGCAATAC
>Ga0335074_10011828_pt1 | contig 12211 bp, 10 predicted proteins | sample Lox_Sample_23_FD_206715 | JGI IMG/M metagenome (GOLD analysis project Ga0335074, IMG submission 206715) | Soil microbial communities from Loxahatchee National Wildlife Refuge, Florida, United States - Lox_Sample_2.3 | ecosystem: Environmental > Terrestrial > Soil > Wetlands | place: USA...
GGTCCTCGCCCTCAGGTCCCCCCACCAGCGCGCGCCGCGCCGGGCCACCGGCGCCGACCAGGGTTGCGAGCACGCGGCTCGCGATCCGATGGTGCACCGCGAGGCGGATCAGCGCCGCAAGGTCCCGCGGCGCTCGCGCAACACCGCCGATGAGGCGCCCGATCCGCAATCGCCCGCCGCTGCTCGCCGCGATCACCGCTGCCGGCAGCTCATCGGCCGCCGTATCCACGATGACCCGCAGCGCGATGAATGGCAGCCCGGCCTGGGCCGCGACCTGCGCGATGGCGGCGCTCTCCATGTCGACGGCCGCGGCGCTCGTGCGCAGCCACGCCGCAGCCTTCGCATCCGGGTGCGCGAGCGGCCGCTCGCTCGTCAGCAGACTGCCGCCGCAGACGATGCAGGAGGCCGGCAGCGCCGCGCGCAGCCGCTCCCGCCAGGGACCGGAGGTCGGCAAGCGCGTGCCGGATCGCTCAGCGCCCATGGTCGCGATCTCCTCCGGCAACAGCACCGCGCCGCAAATCAACATCGGGTCGAGAGCGCCGGCCATCCCATAGCTCGCAAGCGCGCCGGCGCCCGCGAGAACGAGCCGGCGCGCGGCCGCCGCCGCCGCCGCCGGACCGATACCACTCACCGCGAGCAGTGCGCCATCGGCGAGCCGGCGCAGCTCCATTCCATGACGGTCCGCGGGCCCGAGCGTGCGCGCCTCGGCCGCGAGCGCCGAGACGATGCCGACGGGCCTCAAGGCGGCTGTGACCCGGTGCGCCGCCGGTAGGCCGCGAGCGCCCAGAGTGGAAAGAAGGCGCAGTAGCCGTGGTACTTGAGATAGAACACCCGCGGAAAGCCGGGAGCGGTGAAGCTCGGATGCGACCAGAGCCCGCCGTTTTCCTGAGTGCGCAGCAGGTACTCGACGCCACGCTGCACGGCACCCGAGCCGCCCTCGCCGGCGGAGATCAGCGCCAGCACCGCCCACGCGGTCTGATACGGCGTGCTGTCGAAATCGCGACTCGGATGTCGCTCGCGATCATAACTGTCGTTGCTCTCACCCCAGCCGCCATCGCCGTTCTGGCGCGAGAGGAGCCACGCCACGGCGCCGCGCATCGCCGGGTCATCGGGCGCGACGCCCGCAAGCTCAAGCGCCATGAGCACCGACCAGGTGCCGTAGATGTAATTCGAGCCCCAGCGGCCGAACCAGGAGCCGTCGGCCTCCTGCTCGCGCCGCAGGTACTCGAGCGCGCGCTCGATGACGCCGCGGTCCTGCGACCGGCGCGCGCGGCAGAGCGCCGCGACCACCCGCGCGGTCACATCGCTCGTCGGCGGATCGAGCAGCGCGCCATGATCCGCGAAGGGAATGGAGTTGAGGTTGTAATGAGTGTTATCGGCGTCGAAAGCCGCGAATCCGCCGTTCTCGCTCTGCATGCCGACCAGCCAGTCGAGCGCGCGCTCGATCGCGCCCGCATAGCGCTCCGGCAGCCGCGCCTGGTGCATGGCCCAGGCGACCACCGCCGTGTCGTCGAGGTCGGGATAGTGCGCGTTGCCGAACTGGAAGGGCCAGCCGCCGCTTGCAACCCGCGGCCGGCGCGCGCGCCAGTCCCCGACATCCTCCAACAGCTGTCTCGGCAGGAGCCAATCGAGCGCCCGCACCGAGGCGCGGACCGCCTGGCCGTCACCGGTTTCCTGCAGCGCGAGAGCCGCGAGCGCGGTGTCCCACACCGGCGAGACGCAGGGCTGGCAGTAGGCGCTCTCATCACCGATGACCAGCAGCTTGTCGATCGCCCGCCGGGCGGTGAGCCGGCGGGGATCATCCGCCGGATAGCCGAGCAGCACCATCATCTCGAGGGCGTTCACCATCGCGGGGAAAATGGCGCCGAGGCCGTCCTCCCCGTTCAGGCGCTCGAGCACCCAGGCTTCGGCGCGGCGCATCGCGGCCTTGCGCATGAGCGAGGGAATGAGCGGATCGATGCAGCGCGCGAGGCGATCGACGGCAAAGAACACCCGCGCGAGAAGCCGCCTGCGCCGCGGCAGTTGGAAGTAATGATGCTCCTGCTCCGGAGGCCGGGTGAAGAGCTCCCGGATACGCACGCCGCGGGGATTGCGCGCCACGGGCTTGACGGTACACAGCACGAAGAGCGGCACCATCACCGTGCGCGACCAGTACGAGACCTTGTCGATGTGGAACGGGAACCACTTCGGCATCAACATGATCTCGACCGGGATGTAGGGCACCGCCCGCCAGGGAATCTCACCGAAAAGCGCGAGCGCGATGCGCGTGAAGACGTTGACGTGGGCGGCGCCTCCCCGGGCGAGGATCGCCTCGCGGGCGCGGCGCATGTGGGGCGCGTCCGGATCGTCGCCGGCGAGCTTCAACGCGTAGTACACCTTGACGGTGCAACTGAGGTCGAGCTCGCCGCCGAAGTAAAGCGGCCAGCCGCCGTGGGTGGCTTGTCTGGCGCGCAGATAGACCGCGAGCTTGCGCTCGAGCTCGGCGTCGATCTCACCCAGATAATGCATCATCAGGATGTATTCGGCCGGAATGGTGCAGTCGGCCTCGAGCTCGAACAGCCAGTGCCCGTCGGCCCGCTGCAGTGCGATGAGGGCATCGCGCGCCGCCGCGATCGCCTGCGGGAGCTGCAAAACGGCGGGCGGCCGCTCCGGAGCGAGCGGGCTCGGTGCCCGAAGGCCAGGGACGGTCAGCGGCACGCCCCTCATCCGCGGCACCGCCGCCGCGGCCTCTCTTGCCTGCAATCCCTCGCTCACTGCAAGGATCCTCCGAGCCGCGTCGAGGCGCCGAGCTCATCGGCGGGCATCGCAGGCGCTCGCGCCACTGCCGACTTCACCGGCAGCGGGCCATCGGCGAGCGGCAGGCCGCGCGCGGCCCGCTCGAAGAGTTGTTTCAGCATGCGGTCGTTGCGCACCGAGAGGGTGGTGAGGCTGCGGGTCATCATCACCGCCGAGCGGGAGACCTTCACTTGGGCGCCGGCGGTGAAGCCGGGGTTGGTCTGGATCTTGCGCAACGTGAGCGCAGCGAGGCCAAGCGCCCACAGGCAGAAGAGGCGGATACCGCTCTCCTCGCCCGGTATGAGGAGCGTGAAGGCGAGCGCGTTGCGCAGATGCCGGTGCGCGACTCCGATGAGCTCGAGCACGCCGGCGTGGAAGCGCGCATCGCTGCGCTCCGGGGAGAGCTGTCCGAGATCGACCCCGTGGCGGCTGAACACCTCCTGCGGCAGCCAGCAGGCCCCGCGGCTGCGGTCCTCCCACACATCCTTCAGGATGTTGGTCATCTGCAGAGCCTGACCGAAGGAAGGGGCGAGCTCGTAGAGCTGCGCGTAGTGGCGCATCACGGCCGGCGAGTAGGCGCAGAAGAGCTCCGTCAGCGTCTCACCGACGATGCCCGCGACGTAATAACAGTAGGAATCCATGTCGCTCGAGCGCGCGAGGCCCTTCAGACTCGCGGTGCGCTGGAACTGATGCATGCCGCGGCTCATCACTTCGATGCAGCGGCGGATGGCGGCGCGCTGGCGCTCATCGAGCCGGCCGACCACGCGGATGACCCGCTCCATGTGGGCGACGAGGTCGCGCTCGGCGGGGAGCGTGTGCTGCGACAGATGCGGCAGCAGATCGTTCGCAAGTCCCGCCGCACTCTGCGCGCCCTTGACGACGGCGGTGAAGCGCTCGAGAAAGGCGTAGGTGTCGCTTGCCGAGAGCGCGGGCTCGTCCTCGATGGTGTCGGCGATGCGGCAGAGCAGATACGCGCTCGTGACCGCGGTGCGCAGCGCCGCGGGAAGCTCCGGGATCGTCAGCGCAAAGGTGCGCGAGACGTGCGGCAGGATCTCCTCCTGGTAAGCCTCATCGGACACGTCGGAATCAGGTTCCACGAGCTCGCGCCTCCGCTCAGTTGCGCCTGGCCAACAGCCAGTCTGTGACACCGCGAAGCGCATCCCCGCGGCTGCCGAAAGGCGCAAGGGAGTGCATCGCCTCGGCGTGCAGCCGGCGTACCTGCTCCTGCGAGGCGCTGACGCCGAGAATGGCCGGATAGGTGGGCTTGCCCCGCTCGCGATCGGCGCCTGCCGCCTTGCCGAGAGTCGCGGTATCGGAGAGCACATCGAGAAGGTCGTCCTGGATCTGAAACGCGAGTCCGATCGGGGCGGCAAAGCCCGCGAGCGCGCGCACGAGATGCGGCTCGAGCTCGGGCGCGCATGCCGCCGCCATCATGACGCTGGCCCGGATCAGGGCGCCGGTCTTCATGGAATGCATCTCCTCGACCTGCCCGATGGCGAGCTTGCGGCCCTCGGCTTCGAGGTCGATCGCCTGACCGCCCGCCATGCCGAGGCTGCCGATCGCGCGCGCGAGCAGCTCCACCAGGCGCACGCGAATCGCAGGCTCCGCCGGCAGCGAGGGATCGCGGGCGAGCAGCTCGAACGCAAGCGACTGAAGCGCATCACCCACGAGCAGCGCCGTCGCCTCATCGTACGCCTTGTGGCAGGTCGGCCGCCCGCGGCGCAGGTCATCGTCATCCATCGACGGCAGATCATCGTGCACCAGCGAGTAGACGTGCACGAGCTCGAGCGCGCACGCGGCCGCCTCCACCTGCGACTCCTCGAGGCCGAGTGCGCGCGCGGTGGCGAAGAGCAGGATCGGGCGCACCCGCTTGCCGCCGAGCACGCTGTAGCGCATGGCGGCGTGCAGACGCTCCGGCGTCTGGTCGGTGCGCGGCAGCCGCGAGGCGAGCGCCGCCTCCATCCTGCCGCGCCAGGCCTCGAGCTGAGCGGCGAACCCCTCAGGCACGGCTGGCACGCCGGCTTTCCTCGTGGCGGCTCGCGCGCTTGATGTCGGCAACGGCGACCGCGGCCACGGGCGGCGGCGGCTGATCGTCGTAGAGGAACGGCAGCTCGGGCGCCATCGGGCCGCTCACCCGCGGGCCGCGCAGCGCCACCTTCAGCGCCTTCAGCGGATGGGCGAAGGTGTCATCCACGGCCGTGCCCTCGAAGCCGCAGTGCGCCATGCAGTTGTCGCACTTGCGGTTGCGGCCGACGCCGAAGCGCTCCCATTCGGTCTCCTCCATGAGCGAGCGGAAGGAGTCGGCATGACCTTCGTCGGTGAGCAGATAGCACGGCCGCTGCCAACCGAAGATGTTGTAGGTGGGATTGCTCCACGGTGTGCACTGATAGGTTTGATTGCCGGCGAGGAAATCGAGAAAGAGCGAGGACTGGTTGAACGGCCAGCGCGCGCCGCGCGCGCGCCCGCGCTTGAAGATCTCGCGGAAGAGCTGCTTGCTCGCGCCGCGGCCGAGGAACACATCCTGGCGCGGGGCGTGCTGATAGCTGTAGCCCGGCGAGACGGTGATGCCTTCGACCCCGAGCGCCTCGGCCATGTCGAAGAAGTCCGCCACATCGTCCGGCTGCTCGTTCTGGAACAGGGTGCAGTTGACGGTGCAGCGAAAGCCCTTCGAGCGCGCCAGCTTGATGGCCGCGACCGCCTTGTCGAACACCCCTTCCTGACAGACCGACTCGTCGTGCCGCTCGCGATTGCCGTCGAGGTGCACGGAAAAAGTGAGATAGGGCGAAGGTTGGTATTCGTCGATGTGCTTGGCGAGCAGCAGGGCGTTGGTGCAGAGATAGACGAAGCGCTTGCGCGCGACGATGCCGGCGACGATCTGCGGCATCTCCTTGTGAATGAGCGGCTCGCCGCCCGGGATCGACACCATCGGGGCGCCGCACTCATCGACGGCGCGCAGCGCATCCTCGACCGAGACCCGCTTCTGCAGGATCTCCTTGGGGTAATCGATCTTGCCGCAGCCGGCGCAGGCGAGATTGCACTGGAACAAAGGCTCCAGCATGAGCACCAGCGGATAGCGCTTCTGCCCGCTCAGCTTCTTCGTCAGGATGTAACGCGCCACGCGGTACTTTTGAATCAGTGGAATACCCAAAATTCAGCTCCTATGTTCGTGCCGACCGCTCTGCCGGCGGCATCCGGCCCCGTCAATCGGACCGGGCTCGGCTTGAGTTTTCAGCAAAGTCCGCGCGCTGCGACTGCAACGCACGCACCGCGGGGCGGTGATCCCGCCAAATCCGTTCCCACTCCATCGTGAACCAGGGGGTGAAGCGCTGCGCTCCCGCTCCATGCATCTCCGCGGCGAGCCCTTCCGGGCTCACCCAACGCCAGTCCGCGATCTCGTTCTGATCGATGCGTACCTGGCCCACGCTGCGCCCGATGAAGACCGAGCACAGCTCGTGCTCCGCCCCGACATTATCGAACTGCGCCTGGTAGCGGAACTTGAACAGGAAGTGCAACGGACACCTCAGTCCGAGCTCCTCGTGCAAGCGCCGGTGGATCGCCGACTCCATGCTCTCGGCCCGACGTGGATGACTACAGCAACTGTTCGACCAGTAATGCGGCCACAGGCGCTTGGCTGCCGAGCGGCGCTGCAGCAGCAGCTCGCCGCTGCCGTTGAAGATGAGCAGCGAGAAAGCGCGGTGCAGGATACCCTGGCCTTCGTGGCAGCGCGCCTTGCTCATATGGCCCACCTCCCGGTCCGCCTCATCCACCAGGATGAGCGATTCGGCCTCGCTCGAACTGTCGCTGCCAGCCCACAATCCCGCTTGCGAGCGGTTTGCCGCGCTCATGCGGGCACCCCCGGCGGGCGAGCAAACGTGTACCATGTGCGGAATTCATGGACTTGAAACCATTCGCCTTCTTCGTTCATTGCAATCCGCGGTGTAGGCATTCCTTCGCGCATGATAACCGGCTCCACGTTCGCTGTAACTGCCCAGGCAGTCGTAGGCTTACTCGGCACGATGATGGGCGCGACGGCGCTCGGCTACGCCGCCGTGGTCTGGGCCGCCGTGCGGCTTTGCCGCAACAGTGGCAGTGAGCGCGGCCGCGGCACTGGCGGCGAATCGCATCCACCGCCGCGCCCGGTCACTATCCTCAAGCCGCTGTGCGGCGCCGAGCCTGGGCTTGACCATTCGCTACGCTCCTTCTGCGAGCAAAGCTATGGCGGCGCGGTGCAGATCGTCTTCGGCGTTCAGCATGCGTCGGATCCCGCCCTCGCGGTGCTCGAGGGACTGAAACGCGACTATCCGCGGCTCGATCTCACGGTGCTGATCGACTCGACCCACCATGGCGCGAGCGCGAAGGTCAGCAACCTCATCAACATGATGCGCGCCGCCCGACATGACTGGCTCGTGCTCGCCGACAGCGATGTGCGGGTGCCGCCGGGTTACCTCGCCGCCGTTACCGCGCCGCTCGAGGACCCGCAGGTCGGCATCGTCACCTGTCCCTACCACGGAGTCCCGCGCTCCGGGCTGTGGTCGCTCCTCGGCGCGCTCTTCATCAACGAGTGGTTCATTCCCTCCGTGCGGGTGGCGGCGCTCTTCGGCTCCCGCGCTTTCGCCTTCGGCGCCACCATCGCGCTGCGGCGCGAGGCGCTCGATGCGATCGGCGGCTTTCCCGCCATCGCCGATCAGCTCGCGGATGACTACCGGCTGGGGGAGCTGACGCGCCGCCGCGGCTTGCGCACGGTTTTGTCGGAGGTCGTGGTGCAGACCTCCGTCCATGAGCCGACATTGCGGCAGCTCATGCAGCATGGGCTGCGGTGGCTGCGCACCATCCGGATCGTGCGTCCCGCCGGATACGCCCTCTCCGGGGTCACTTTCAGCCTGCCGGTGGCGGTGCTCGGTTGCGCGCTTGCGGGTGCGAGCACCGTCACCCTCTCCCTTCTGGCGGGCACGCTCGTGCTGCGGCTGCTGTTACATTCTGAGGTCCAGGCGGCAGCCTCGCCGCGGGCGCCTCTTTGGGCGGTCCCGCTCGGCGATGCGCTCGGGTTTGCCCTTTGGTGCGGGGGTTTCGCCACGCGCAAAGTGCAGTGGCGGCACGCCCGCTATCGGGTCGCGCGCGACGGCTCGGTGCAGCCGATCGCCTCCCAAAGAGCGCGATTGACCTAGATTTTCAGGCGCTATACGGAAAAGCTTCGAGGACCGATGTCATGATGAAAACGCTGTTCCTGCATCCTCCGTCATTCGACGGATTCGACGGCGGCGCCGGCGCGCGCTACCAGGCCAAGCGCGAGATCCGCTCTTTCTGGTATCCCACCTGGCTGGCGCAGCCCGCGGCCCTGGTGCCGGGGAGCCGCCTGCTCGATGCGCCCGCCGACGGCACCGCCATGTCCGAGGTGCTGCCGCTCGCGAAGGAGTACGACCTGGTGGTCATGCACACCAGCTCGCCCTCCTTCCCCACCGACGCCAAGGTCGCGGAGCTGCTCAAGGAGGGAAACCCGCGCCTGAAGATCGGCATGGTCGGCGCCAAGGTCGCGGTCGACCCCGCCGGCTCGCTCGGCGCATCGGCTGCCATCGACTTCGTGGCGCGTGAGGAGTTCGACTACACCTGCAAGGAAGTGGCCGAGGGCCGCGAGCTCGCCACCATTCCCGGCCTCTCGTTCCGTCGCGCCGACGGCACCATCGAGCACAATCCCGCGCGGCCGATGATCGAGAACATGGACGAGCTGCCATGGGTCACGCCGGTCTACAAGCGCGACCTCAGGATCGAGAACTACTTCATCGGCTATCTGCAGCACCCCTACGTGTCCTTCTACACCGGACGCGGCTGCCGCTCGAAATGCACCTTCTGCCTCTGGCCGCAGACGGTGGGTGGGCACCGCTACCGCGTGCGCAGCGCCGCGAGCGTCGTCGAGGAAGTGCGCTGGATCAAGGAGAACATGCCCGAGGTGAAGGAGATCTTCTTCGATGACGACACCTTCACCGACTTTCGCCCGCGGGCCGAGGAGATCGCGCGCGGCTTAGGTCAGCTCGGCGTGACCTGGTCCTGCAACGCCAAGGCGAACGTGCCCTACGAGACTCTGAAGGTCATGAAGGACAACGGTCTGCGGCTGCTGCTCGTCGGCTACGAGTCGGGGAACGATCAGATCCTGCACAACATCAGAAAGGGCCTGCGGACGGACATCGCGCGCCGCTTCACGAGCGACTGCCGCAAGCTCGGCGTCGTCATCCACGGCACCTTCATCTTGGGTCTGCCGGGGGAGACCGCCGAAACCATAGCCGAGACCATCCAGTTCGCCGTCGACATCAACCCGCACACCATCCAGGTATCCCTCGCCGCGCCCTATCCCGGCACACAGCTCTACCGCGAGGCGCTCGACAACGGCTGGATCACCGCCCCCGACAACTTGAATCTCGTCAACGATCGCGGCGTGCAGCTCTCACCCATCAGCTACCCGCATCTGCCGGCGAAGGAGATCTATCACGCGGTGGAGACCTTCTACAAGAAGTTCTACTTCCGGCCGCGCAAGATCGCCGAGCTCACCGGCGAGATGCTGCGGAGCTGGGAGATGACCAAACGGCGGTTGCGCGAGGGGGTGGAGTTCTTCCGCTTCCTGCACGCGCACGAGGCCTGACCGGCCCGCGGACCGAGTTTGAAGTTTCTCATCGTCACCGCCGATGACTTCGGGCTGAGTGAGGCGGTCAACCTCGGCGTCGAGCGGGCCGCGCGCGAAGGCATCCTGACCGCGGCGAGCCTCATGGTCGGTGCCCCGGGCGCTGCGGACGCCGTGCGGCGCGCCCGCGAGCTGCCGGATCTTTCGGTGGGGCTGCATCTGGTCCTCGCCGACGGCTGGTCGGTGCTGCCACGGCGCGAGATTCCCTCGCTCGTCGATGCGGACGGCCGCTTCGGCAACCACATGGTGCTCGATGGCGTGCGCTTCTTCGCGCTGCCGGCCGTGCGCCGCCAGCTCGAGGCGGAAATCCGCGCCCAGTTTCGCGCCTTCGCCGCGACCGGACTGCCCTTGGATCACGCGAACGCCCATAAGCACTTCCACCTGCACCCGACGCTGCTCGAGATGCTGGTGCGGATCGGCGGCGAGTTCGGCCTGAGGGCGGTGCGGCTCCCGCGCGAGCCGGCGTGGGCGGCGCGGCGCGCGGGCGGGGCGCTCGCCGGGCCCGCCGTCGCGGGGCTGCTCGCGCCATGGCTCGCCGTGATGCGCCGGCGCCTGCGGGCGGCCCGCATCGCCCACAACGACACCGTATTCGGCATCTCCGACAGCGGCTCGATGGATGAGCCGCGGCTGCTCGAGATTCTCGGCAGGCTCCCCGACGGCATCACGGAGCTCTATCTGCACCCGGCGGTCGAATCGGGCGCCGCCATCTCGCCCGCCATGCGCGACTACCGGCACGCCGATGAGCTCGCGGCGCTCACCAGCCCCAGGGTGCGGGCGGCAATCGCGGCCTGCGGCGCCGCAACCGGCGGCTTTCGCAGTCTATCGAGGGTCAGCGGGACCGAGCGGCGCGCGGCATGAGGATCGCGGTCCGCATCGCTCTCGCCGCCGGTCTCGCGCTGCTGATCGCGCTCATCATGCGCGAGGGCAGCGCCATCCTCGTCCCGCTCGCGCGCGCGGGTCTGGTGCTGCTCTGGCTGGTGCCGCTACACGCGCTGCCGATCTTCCTCGACTCGCTCGGCTGGCGCGCGCTCATCGCGCGCTGGCGCGAGAGCCGACAGGGAACGCTCTTCTGGATCGCCTGCATCCGCGAGGGCGTCAACCGGCTGCTCCCCGCCGCCAACATCGGCGGCGAGCTCATCGGCATCCGCCTGCTCGCCGAGAGCGGAGTGGACGGGGCGATCGCCGCGGCGAGCGTCACGACCGAGGTGGTGCTCACCCTCATCAGCCAGTATGTGTTCGTCGCCCTCGGCGTGGTCTGCCTGCTCAGGCTCACCAATACGGTACAATTTGCCAACGACGTTCTCATCGGCCTCGCGGCGAGCCTGCCGGTCGTGGCCCTGCTCGTCGTGCTGGTGCGCTACGGCTCGGTGTTCGGACGCCTCGAGCGGCTCGCGGTGTGGCTGCTCGGCGAGGACAAGCTGAGCTTCCTCGCCGGTCAGTCCACCCAGCTCGACGCCGCGATCCGCGAGCTCTGGGCGGATCGGCCGCGGGTGCTCACGACCTTGGCGTGGCAGGTGACGGGCATGGTGTCCGGATCCCTCGAGACGTGGTTCGCGCTGCGCTGGCTCGGGCATCCGGTGCCCTTCGGGGCGGCGGTCGCGCTCGAAAGCCTCACCATGACGGTGCGCAATTTCGTCTTCCTGGTGCCCGCCGGGCTCGGCGTGCAGGAGGCGAGCCTGATCGGGTTCGGGGCGCTGCTCGGCGTCAACGGTGAGCTCGCCCTGGCGCTGTCGCTCGCGAAGCGCATGCGGGAGATCCTCTTCGGCGTGCCCGCGCTGTTGTCCTGGTATTGGGTGGAAGGGCGGAGGGAGTTACAACATGTCCGTGGTTCCGGCAAATATTGAGTCGGAAAATCTGGCGTTGGGATCGAGCGGCTATCGGCGCCTGCTCGGCCGGTTCTTTCTCGACACCCACCTCGAGTATGTGCCGGAGCAGATCGAGTGGCCGGCGCTCGCGGAGGAGGAGCTGGCGCGGCTGCGCGGCCTGCCCTTCTGGCAGGAGGCGGTCTCGACCGAAAACGTGACCTCCAGCACCGTGGCCGCCGCCGCGGCGCTCGAATCCGATCCCCTGGTGCGCGAGGCGATCGAGCTGCAGGGCTTCGAGGAGATGCGTCACGCGCGGCTCCTCACTGAGCTCACCTCCCACTATCGCATCCCGATCGAGTCGCCGCCGCGCTTCACCCCGCGCTCGCTCGAGAGTGATTTCCTCTTCGCCGGCTTCGGCGAGTGCTTTGACTCCTTCTTCGCCTTCGGCCTGTTCGCGCTCGCCCGCGAGTCCGGGTTCTTCCCGCCGGCGCTGGTGAGGCTGTTCGAGCCGGTGATGCAGGAGGAGGCGCGCCACATCCTCTTCTTCGTCAACTGGGTGTCGTACCGGCGCGCGCTGCTTCCCTGGTGGCGCCGGCCGCTGTTTCGCCTGCGCTGCGCCTCGATCATCGTGAAGCAGGTCGCCTCGCGGGTGAAGACCGCGCGCAGCCTGGGCGAGGCGCAACCGGGCAGCCCCGACGGCGAGAATTTCACGCTGACGGCGCATCAGGATCTCGGCACCGAGGTGACGCTCCATCGGCTGCTCGGGCTCTGCCTCGCGGAGAACGAGCGCCGCCTGGCCGAGTACGATGCGCGCCTCAGCCGCCCGCGGTTGGTTCCCGGTATTGCCCGCGCGCTCTTTCGCCTCACCGGCTTGCTCGCGCACTGAGGGTCCGCGAAGCCGCCTGTAGGTCTACCGTGAGCGCAGACAGTCCGTCTGTGAGAGCCGCCACCGCGAAAGCCG
>Ga0335074_10011829_pt1 | contig 12211 bp, 12 predicted proteins | sample Lox_Sample_23_FD_206715 | JGI IMG/M metagenome (GOLD analysis project Ga0335074, IMG submission 206715) | Soil microbial communities from Loxahatchee National Wildlife Refuge, Florida, United States - Lox_Sample_2.3 | ecosystem: Environmental > Terrestrial > Soil > Wetlands | place: USA...
TAGGGGGCCAGTGGATCTTCCGCTCCCTTCATCACGCGCGACGCCCGATCGAGCCAGCCCCAGGCCGACATATCGGCGATCGTGTAGCCGCCGCCGACAATGAACTCGCGCGCTGCGAGGTGATCGTTGAGGACCTGGTAGTGACGCTCGGCTTCGCGACGGTAACGGTTGACCGCATATCCCAAGCCCTCCGGCGCAGCGAACTGAAAATGCACCGCCTGGCCGGAGAACGGACCAAGGCCGGAGGCGATCAAGAGCAGCCAAGATAGCAGCTCTGGCCGATCCTCTGGGGTGCCCAGGAACTTGCCGGTCTTCTCGGCGAGGTAGAGCAGTATGGCGGTCGAGTCGAACACACGGGCTTCTTTGCCACCCGGGCCTTCCGTATCGACGATTGCCGGTACCTTGCCGTTCGGGTTGATCGCACGGAATGCAGGCAAATGCTGCTCGCCTTTGCTGGTGTCGACCGGGATCGCCTCATAGGGGAGGCCAGCTTCTTCGAGGAAGAGCGCGACTTTCGCCGGATTCGGCGTCGGGTGGAAATAGAACTTGATCATGGGTCATTCCCTCCAGGACCGGACGGTTGGGTCAGACAGAACGGGCATCGCGCAGGTGGGCCGAAGCGACCGCAGTGCGTCGGGAATCGCCTCCGGTTCGAGACGCTTGCGGTAATCGACCTCGATGTGGGCGAGAACGATGCGCCCTCCCCGGGCAATCACATACGTCGCGGGCACCGGCAGCTCCCAGCTCTCGTCGCCGTTGATCCCGGGCAATGCCTTGTTGTTCGACCACAGTGCAGCACGCAGCTCGTCGGGTAGCGCATAGACCAAGCCAAAGCGGCGGGCGGCTTGGTTGCCAACGTCGCTCAGGGCGTCGAAAGTCAATTCATCGGCCTGCGCAGTTGAGAGCGACTGCTCCGGGAGTTGCGGAGAGATCGCCACGAGCCGAGCGCCCAAGGCGGATAGCTGTGGCAGGATCGCCTGATAGGCCCGCAACCGGATGTTGCAGTAGGGGCACCAGCCACCACGATAAAACATGACCACGACAGGGCCGTGCCGAAGCAGGTCGGTGAGGGAGACGCCATTGCCTTCGCATCAGGTAGACGGAACTCGGGAGCAAGAGCGCCAACCCCGCCATCCGCCTCGAGGGCGGAGCTGGCCCGGAGCTCCTCAATCTCGGCCTCGTACAGAGCGGCGCGCCCCGGTGGAGCGGTGCGCATAAACTCGGCCTTGAAGGCAGCAAGCTGTTGGTCCAATTCCATGGCAGTGTATTCTCGTTGTTGCTTGGCGTTCAGCGCCGACCGACCCTGGGAGGCTTGAGTCCGTATCCCAGGGAATCGTTATGGTATGCATGTTCCAAAATGACCGATGCGGTGCGCGACGGCAAGACCCTGTGGCGGCGGCTGAAATTGGACGGTGGGATGGCGAGACCGAGGGAATTCGACGAAGGGAAGGTGCTTGACGGCGCCGTCGAGTGTTTTTGGGCCCAGGGCTATGAAGCGACCTCTGTCAAAGATTTGATGGAGAAGACCGGCCTCACCGCCGCAAGTCTTTACAACGCGTATGGCGATAAGCGTGCGATGTTCCGGACGGCGCTCGATCGCTACATCGAAAACAGCATCGGAGCGCGCATCCGGCGTTGCGAGGGTCTGCCGCCGCGCGATGCCCTCCGGTCGTTTTTCGATGACATCCTGCACCGTTCGCTCAGTGATCGCGAACACAAGGGCTGCATGGTTGTAAACTCGGCGCTCGAGCTGGCACCTCACGACCCAGAGTTCCGCAAGGTGATCGCTGCCGCGCTCAAACGGATCGAGACCTTTTTCCGGGTCTGTGCGGAGAACGGGCAGGCGGACGGGACGATCACACGTTCGAGAGCCGCCAGCACACTTGCGCAGCATCTGCTCAGCGTGCTTATGGGCGTACGCGTTTTAGCTCGAGTTCATCCAGAGCGTCGGCTCCTCGAAGGCGCGATCGGGACGGCGCTTACCCTACTCGACGACCCGTAAATCGCGACCCTTCAGACGGCGGGCCATGCCACAGTGTCGAGAGCCAGAGGGCACTGTAACCCAATCGTGGGCGCTTTCGAAGAAGGTCGCGAAAGCATCTCGAAAGGTGCGACGATGGCGAAGCGACGTGAATTGCTAGGGATGACACTCCTGGCGGGAGCCGGCGTTGGATTCCTTGGCTTGGAGGCCAGGGATCGGACTGCCGGGGCGGCTCAGGCCATCGGCTTTCCGGTAACCCATACCGATGCCGAGTGGCATTCCCTTCTCAGTCCGGCAGCCTATGACGTGCTGCGGCGGCAAGGGACCGAGATGCCTTTTTCCAGCAAACTCGACTTCGAGACACGGGTGGGGACGTACGCCTGCGCTGGATGCGCTTTGCCGCTTTTCTCGTCGCAAACAAAGTATGACAGCCACACAGGCTGGCCGAGCTTCTGGCAACCACTGCCCCATGCGGTCGCCGAGCGCAACGACATAAGCTTCGGGATGGACCGTACCGAAGTTCACTGCGTCCAATGTGGGGGGCACCTCGGTCATGTATTTCCCGACGGCCCGCCGCCTACAGGACTTCGCTACTGCATGAACGGTGTGGCGCTGTCCTTCAAAGCCGCCTGAGGAATGGAGCGAGAGATCATGCGGAATCGAAAGAAGCTGTTGCGCCCTGCGACCGTGGCGGCGGCCGCCCTTCTCGGCGTCTATTCGGCAAGCACTGTCGGCGGAACCGTCGCCAAAGGCGCCGACCTCGACCAGCGCGCGCCGGCCCCTTCAGTAGATGAGACGTCGAAAACCGCCAGCAGTGAGACGCTTATCCTCGCCGGGGGGTGCTTCTGGGGTGTGCAAGGTGTGTTCCAACACGTGCGCGGCGTCGTTGACGCGGTGTCAGGCTATGACGGCGGCGCGGCCAACACCGCCCACTACGAGCTTGTGAGCGCCGGCACCACCGGGCACGCCGAATCGGTGCGGATCACCTACGATCCGCGCGTCATCACCTATGGCCGGCTACTGCAGATCTACTTCTCGGTCACCACGGACCCGACGCAGCTCGACCAGCAATATCCAGACGAAGGAACCCAATACCGTTCGGAGATATTCGCGACGACACCGGAGCAGGCGCGGATCGCGAAGGCGTATATCGCGCAACTGGACCAAGCCAAGGTATTCCCGAAAGCGATCGTCACGCGAGTCGGACAGGACACCGGATTTTTTCCGGCGGAGGTCTATCACCAGAACTACCTGACCCTGCATCATGACAACCCGTATATCGCAATCTTCGATCTTCCGAAGATCACGGCGCTGCAGAAGGTCTTCCCCGCGGAGTTCCGGCGGGACCCGGTCCTGGTGCCTGGACCTGGTTCCTGAAGAGGCCCCTCGACGCTACTCGCCAGTCCAGGTACGCCCACCCAGGCGCGCAGGCAATGCGGTCAGCGCCACCACAGCCATCGCATTGGTATGATCGCAGACCGCCAGGACACCGCTGTTTGCTGCTAGGTCGTCCGGTCGCAGGCCCAGCCCTGTGAACACGTCCGCGGGGACTAAGGGCACTTGGCAGCACCATCTCGCCGCGCAGCACCGTCGCCTCGCCAAGCACCGACCCATCGACATAGAGAGGGCGCAGCGCCCACCACGCTCTACCCCATGGAGTAGGAGAGCTTCGAGGATGCGGCCACGCATCTCCCCCGCTTCATCGAGGATGCCTACAACCGGCGCCGCTTGCACTCGGCGCTCGGCTACCTGAGTCCCCTGCAGTTCGAAGACCAACAGACCCAGGCCACGGTCAAAATAGCCGCCTGATCCTGTCCGGCCCCAGGGGCCCACTTCACCTGACAGTCGTAATTGCCCGGCCTTAGCCGGGCATGACGGTGGGGTGCGTGGCGCCGGGGGCGGACATGCTCGCAGCGATCCGGCGTGGACGCCAGCGACGTCGCTTGCGATCCTCCCGACGCATCAGCTTCGAGGAATCGCATGCCTCTTCGCATCGCCGTCGGTGGCTTCCTGCACGAGACCCACTCTTTCGCGCCGCGTCCCACCACCTGGGCCGACTTCCTGCAGCCCGGCGGCTTCCCCGCTCTGCAGCGTGGGCCGGGGCTGATCGAAGCGGTGCGAGCTACCTCGGTTCCAATTGCCGGCGCCATTGCGGTGGCGAATGGAGTCGGCGCGATACTCGTCCCGCTCGCCTGGACGTTCGCGGCACCCGCCGGGCCGATCCAGGAGGAGGCCTTCGAACGGATCGCCGCGCTGATCTGTGCCCGGCTCTCCGATGCGCTCGAGGATGGTCCGCTCGACGGCGTCTATCTCGATCTGCACGGCGCGGCACTGGCGGAAAGCTTTCCGGACGCCGAGGGCGAGCTGCTGCGCCGTGTGCGGGCGATCGTCGGGACGGCGATGCCGCTGACCATCAGCGTGGATCCACACGCCAACCTCACCCGCGCCATGGTGACGCTGGCCGACGCGGTCGTGCCGTTCCGGACCTATCCGCATATCGATATGAAGGCGGCCGGTGCGCAGGCGATGCGGCTTCTGCTGGCGCGCATTGAGCGTGGCCGTCCATGGGCGCGGGCCTTCCGGCAGCTCGACTTTTGGATCCCGATTGGCAGCCAGTGCACGTTGATGGCGCCGATGCAGGACATCATGAGCGAGCGCGAGCGGGTCGCGGAGCAGACGGGCGTCGCCGAGCTCGCTTGGTGCTTCGGGTTTCCGTACGCCGACTTTCCCGATTGCGGCCCGGCGCTGGCCGCCTTTGGCGCGACGCAGCAGGCGGCCGATACCGCCGCGGACGAGTTCACCAGCCTGGTCGCAGCGCGCGAGAGCGATTTCGTGCAGGACACGCTGCTGGCCGCCGAGGCAGTTGCCGAGGCACGCCGCATCGCCGCTGACGCCCGGCGGCCGGTCGTGCTGGCGGACACCCAGGACAACCCGGGCGGCGGCGGACATGGCGACACCACCGAGCTGTTGGCCGAGCTGGTGCGCCAGGGGGCAACCGGCGCGGTGGTCTGCCTGATCAATGACGGGGAAAGCGCGGCCGCCTGCCATGCCGGCGGGGAGGGCGCCTGTCTGTCGTTATCGCTTGGGGGCAAGTCGGATGGGATGCCGTTCCCCTGCACCGCGCGTGTCCTGCGGCTGACCGATGGGCGATTCACACTGACCGGCCCGATGGGTGCCGGCAACCCGGCCAATCTCGGCATGACCGCGCTGGTCGATATCGATGGTGTGCGGGTGATCGTGGTCAGCCGCAAGATGCAGGCGCTGGATCAGGAAATCATCCGCCATGTCGGGATCGAGCCGGCCGACTGCCCGATCCTGGCGCTGAAATCGTCCGTGCATTTCCGTGCCGATTTCGCGCCGATCGCCGAGCGGGTCATAGTCGCCATTGCGCCCGGCCCGGTCGTCGCGGATCCGGCGACGCTCAACTTCCGGCACGTCCGCGCCGAGGTCCGGCGGCGGCCGCGGCGGCTACATGCCTGAGAGGCAGCCGAGCGCGCAGAACGTCCCGTTGATCGCGCCCTCCGCTTGGCTGGTCGCGATATTGGCCCGGCGAACGAAGGGCATGTTGGTCAGCACGGCAAGTGTTTGCTCTGGGCCCAGGGTGAAGATTGGCGCGTTCAGGGCGGCAAGCGCTTCCGTCCGGTTGCCGCTGCCCAACGCCAGCGAGACTGTGACCATGCTGTTGACCACGGCCTGGGAGGGTGCGGTCGGCCGGATACCCAAGACGCGGCGAACCGCTTGGCGCGCGTCAAGCATCTCGTCGTTGATGACGAGGCTCATGAATTCCAGCCTGGGGTTGGTGTTGATCGCTCCAGCCGCATAATCGAGCGCCGCGACCGCCCGGGCAGCGCTCGCCGGGTCATTGCGGTCCTGGCGGGCGAGGAAAAAGCCCAGTTCGCGTAATAGATGGCATTGTCAGGATCGACGAGCCCGGAGACGGGCGGCATGGCGGCCGTATCGACCGGCTGCGCAACTCGCCAGCGTCAGCAAGACGGCCAGAGTCGCATAGTGGCGCAATGGCATGGCAGCGCTCGCCTTTCATGTGAGAGGTGGGCTGGCGTCGGTGACCATCCAGGGTTGCCGTCTGATTATTTGTATGAAAAGCCTGTCGCCGATACGGCGGTTGGGCGTCGGTGCTCCGCGCTACCTCTCGTGCGCGCATCGTGCCTGGTTGGGTATTCAATCAGCGGTGCTGATCTCGGTGAGAAGGAAACATGATCGGTCTCTGTATCAATGGCACTCTTCATCAGCGGACGTGCCGCCCGATATGACGTCCGAGCACCAAACCCGGAGTCGTGCATCAGCAGCGACACATCTGCCTTGATTCCGGGACCGGACGCTTGCAGTGATCGAAATGATTGCTCGCCAACCGAACGGTCACTTCACCATCGTTCGGCGCCTCTTCTCCATCGGCGGTCACAGCCGCGCTGTCGCCCGCCCCGCCGCCAGACGAAGCGCGTAATCGATCGCCTCGATCAGGCTCTCTTCGCTGGCCACGCCTTTTCCCGCGATGTCGAAGGCCGTGCCATGATCGACCGAGGTCCGGATCACCGGTAGGCCGAGGGTAATGTTGACGCCGGACAACACCCGCCATGTTCCGGTCGCCGGGTCCACGTCGAAGCCGAGCAGCTTGACCGGGATATGCCCCTGGTCGTGGTACATCGCCACCACCGCATCGAATTGCCGCGCGCGCAGCTTCACGAAGACGGTGTCGCCGGGCACGGGGCCGGTGACGTCGAGGCCCTCGGCGCAGCACGCGGCTACCACAGGGGCGGTGATCTCGATGTCCTGGCTGCCGAACAGGCCGCCCTCGCCGGCATGTGGGTTGAGCGCGGCCACCGCTAGGCGCGGACTGGCCACGCCCAGGTCGCGCACGGCCTGCCAAGTCAGCTCGATGGTACGGCGCAGGCGTTCGGGCGTCAGCAGGCGCGGCACGTCGGCGAGCGCCACGTGGGTCGTCACGTGGCCAACCCGCATGTCGCCGTGCGCGAGGAGCATCACCGAGCTCTTCGCACCGGTGAGGGCAGCCAGCATGTCGGTGTGGCCGGCGTAATGGTAGCCGGCGAGATTGAGCGCCTCCTTGTTCAGCGGGGCGGTGACGATGGCGTCGATCCGGCCGGCCAGCGCGAGGGCGACAGCGCGCTCTATGGCGAGGTAGGCGAAGCGGCCGGCCTCGGCCGAGACGGCACCGAGGGGGATGGGCGCCTGCTCCTCGCCGGCAGGCAGGAGCGCAAGAGGCGGCCAGGTGGCGTCCGGTTGGGTCTCGGGCAGGTCATGCGGCTCGGCCAGCAGACGCGCGGCGGTTTTCATGGCCGAGCGGTGGCCTACTACCAGCAAGCGGAGCTCGCCGGCGGCGATGCGCGGTTGCAGGCGCCGGCAGGCTTTCACGATGATCTCCGGGCCGATACCGGCGGGGTCGCCCATGGTGATCGCCAAGTGCGGCACGTGAACGCTCATAATGGCCCTCCTTCCAGCGGCGGGCGCAGGAGACGCAGCAACAGGCCGGCGTCGCCGAAGGCGCCGGACTTGGAGACGACGCGAAGCCTGTCCCATCGGCCGCCACGCATGACTGAGGCAGGCACGCCTGGGATCATCTCGCCGTCCACGTCCAGCCGCTCGGCGCCGAGGCAATCGCAGACCGCGCGCAGGGTCTCGCCGCCGGCGACGAACAGAGTGCCGGGACAGTCGAGGAATGTCAGCAGGGCGGCGAACACGGCGGCGATGTGGTGCCTGGCCATCAGGCGGTCGGCGCCGGGGGGAGCCACCACCGCCGCGGCGACACTACCGCGCGCCAGGCGGCGGGCGATCGGGGCGGCTTCTTCGGCGTCACCGCGGGCGATGCGGTGCACATAGGCCCAGGCGGCAGAGAGCTGTGCGATCGAGGCTGGATGGTCGGAGCCGATCAGGGCCAGGATGGGGGGTGGCAGTGCCGGGGCCGGTGCGGGGTGCCCGCCGGCAAGTGCGCCGGCAAGCCCGCCGCTGCCGCACCAAAGGACGCGTCCGGGCAGGGTCCGACCGGCGGCCGCCACGGCCTGGAGGTCGGCGTCGGTCTCGGCGTCCCAGAGGCTGGTGCCGGCGGGGGCTGCGTCTCCTGGCCGGCATAGCGCGACGGTGTCGCCGTGGACTTTGAGTTGGGCGCACAGATCGGCACCGACGTCGCGCCAGCCGTTGGGCTCGCGGACCAACTGCCGGCCCGACCGGGTAAGCCGGCCTTGGAAAGGGAAGGCGGGCGCAATAATGATGTGATCGAAGTCGCGCCGTGTGGCGGCGATCTCGACCGCGACGTGGCCGCGCAGCAGGCTGTCGATCTTTCGGAAGGCGGGCTCGGCATCGTCCAGCAGGCACGCGAGCCGGTCGGCTGTCGTGCGTGCGTCGGCGGCGGCGAGTTCGCGGGTGCCGGTGTCGACGGCCGCCGGTCCGTCGAGCGCGCGGGGCGGCTTCCAGAAGGTTGGCACGTACGGCATGAGGCCGGGGCCGGCGACCGACACGAACCGCGCGGCACCGTCCAGCGCCCCTGTCAGGTCATCTGCCAGCACCCGCAGCGCGGCCATGAGACAAGGGAAGCAATACCGGGCGTGGTCAGGCAAGTGGTGGATGGTGCCCGCGCCCTCTCCCCAAGGGTACCGGATCCGCGTGGCGCGCCCCTCCCGAACACCTTAGCGGGTCGGGTGCTTGTGACCTGGGTGCATCTCGTCTTCCCACTGATGTGCGGTCTCGGTTGCATGGCGGTCAGAGTTGGGGAGGCCAGTCGGCCGGGCATGATCGCCGCGATGCCTCGAGGGCGGCGGATGCCTGGGGGGCAGATGGGCAGGCTGCCCCGAGCCGGTGATGCCCGAATGGGAGGGAGGGTCGCTGGCCGGGAAGCTGTCGGCACCGGCCTCGTCCAACCGGTCGTCCTGCGATCTGGTCTGGTCCGTGATCATCATCGCTATTCCTTCAAGCTGTGCGACCGCAACGCCTGCCGCAGGCGGTAGTTCACGGGTGGTTGGCGCATGGATCGCAGGAGGGAGCGATGAACACGACTGTCGTCGTCACGGGTGCCGGAGCGGGCGTGGGGCGAGCCGCGGCGCGCGCCTTCGCCGAGCGCGGCTACGATCTCGGGCTGGTGGCACGCGATGCGGGGCGGTTGGAGACGGTGGCGGAGGAGATCAGGGCGCAAGGGAGACGCAGCTGTCCGGTTCCGACCGACGTGTCGGACCCCGACGCGGTCGAGGCGGCGGCCGAGCGGATCGAGCGCGAGCTGGGGCCGATCGACGTCTGGGTGAACGATGCGATGGTCACGATCTTCGCGCCAGTGCAGGCGATCTCGCCGGCGGAATTTCGCCGCGCCACCGAGGTGACATATCTGGGCGCGGTCTATGGCACGATGGCGGCCTTGAGGCGGATGCGGCCGCGTGCGCGGGGCTCCATCGTGCAGGTGGGATCGGCGCTGAGCTATCGGGCGATCCCGCTGCAGTCGGCCTATTGCGGCGCGAAGTTTGCCATCCGGGGTTTCACCGACAGCGTGCGCTGCGAGCTGCTGCATGACGGGCTGCCGATCAACATCTGCATGGTGCAGCTTCCGGCGATCAATACACCGCAGTTCGACTGGGCACTGTCGCGGATGCCGCGCCGGGCGCAGCCGGTGCCGCCTATCTATGAGCCCGAGGTTGCGGCTCGCGCCATTGTGTTTGCCGCGTTCAGCCGGCGGCGAGAAATCTGGCTCGGCGGCTCGAGCTGGAAGGCGATCGTTGCCAACGCGGTCGCACCGGGGCTGTTGGACCGCATGCTCGCGCGGGACGGTTACGCAAGCCAGATGCGCAATGAAACCGAGCCCGCGGATGCCCCGGCCAATCTGTTCGAACCGGTGCGCGGATCACAGGGTGCACATGGCAGTTTCGGCGACCGCGCGCGCGCCAGTTCCTGGACTCTGCCGATGGCCCGGCACCGCGGGGCGCTTGTTGCCGGAGGCCTGGCGCTTCTGGGTGTTTTGGGCGCGGGGTTGTTGCCGAACGGGCGCAGGTCCCGGAGTTGAGGTTCCGCCGTTTCGGGCGGTCAAGCAACCGCCCGGACGCGCATCCGTTGCACCGGCAGATGGCACGAAAGGGAACCAACGATGGCAAATCTGCAAGGTTGGAGTATTGCCGTGCTGGCCACCGACGGCGTGGAACAGATCGAGCTGACCAAGCCGGTGGAGGCGCTGAAGCAGGCGCAGGCAACGGTGGTGGTCATCGCTCCAAAAGCGGGCGAAATCCAGGGGATGAATCACGACCGGCAGGGAGATAAGCTGCACGTGGACAAGGAGCTTTCGGCGGTGAAGCCGGAGCAGTTCGACGGGTTGGTGCTGCCGGGCGGGGTGGCCAATCCGGACCGGTTGCGCACGATCCCGCAGGCGATTTCATTTGTCCGGCATTTCGCACAGGCGGGCAAGCCGATCGCGGCGATCTGTCATGGCCCCTGGACGCTGGTCGAGGCGGACTGCGTGAGGGGACACAAGATGACGTCGTGGCCATCACTCAGGACCGATCTCCGCAATGCGGGCGCCAATTGGGTGGACCAGGAGGTGGTGGTGGACGGAACGCTGGTGACGTCGCGCAAGCCGGACGATCTGCCAGCCTTCAATCGCGAGATGCTGGCGGTGTTCGAGCGGGCGGCGAATCGGTGATCAGTAGTCAGTGGTCAGAAGAAGGTGGCAAGCAGCGGTCTCCTGATAACTGATTACTGGTAACTGATCACTGAATGCAGCTCCACTTCGCGCGTCTCGGGCCCCATCAGGGCGCCGACCAGGATCAGCACGCCGGCGAGTGCCAGCAGCACCAGCGGTGTATAGACGTAGGGCATCACGGTCGAGAGGGCGAGCAGATAGAAGCCGGCAAAGGCCGGGATGACTACGGCGACGCTGTATCCGATCCCGTAGCCGCTGGCCCGCACGTGGGTGGGGAAGCGCTCGCAGATATAGGTGGTGACGATGCCCCACGGCGAGACCACCAGCACGTAGAAGGCAGCGGCGATCGTGGTGGTGAGGATCGGGCCGCCGCCGCGCAGTGCATTGGCCACGGCGAGATAATAGAGGATGCAGCCACCGGTCAGCACCACCACTCCTGACAGTGCTATCGTGATTCGCCGGCCGATCGTCTGGCTGATCAGGCCACAGGCGACGAAGCCGAAGAACAGCACGATGCTGCCGAACAGGAAGCCGTTGGAGGTCATCCGGCTGGGCACATGCAGATGCTGGATCATGATTCCCGGCAAAATGACGGACGCCTGGGTGATCAACCAGAACCCCGACATCATCAAGAACACCTGGGTGAGATTGCCGAGGTGCGGCGCCGACAGCAACTGCTTCAGCGGGGCACGACTTTTCTCGCTGGCCAGCCACATCGCCGATTCGGGAACCAGGCGATAGTAGAGCAGGAAAGCGAATGCCAGCGTTCCGCCGAACAAGAACGGGATGCGCCAGCCCCAGGCGAGATACTGATCGTGGGTGGTGATGCCGAGCATGAGAGTGGTTGCGCCCGAGACGAAGGCGAAGCCGATCGGGAATGCGCCTTGCAGTAGGCCGCCAACAAAGCCTCGGCGCTGCCTGGGGACCATCTCCAGCGCCAGGGTGTTGTTGGAGGTGTACTCGCCGCCCATGAACACGCCGTCTATGAAGCGCAGGACGATCAGCAACACGAGCGAGAAGACACCGATCGAAGCGTAGCCGGGCAGGCAGGCGATCAGGATGGTGAAGCCACCGAATCCGGCGATGCTGATCATGGTGGTGCGTCGGCGGCCGATCTTGTCGGCCCAGTGGCCGAAGACGACCGCCCCACACGGTCGGCCGAACAGAGTGGCGGCGAAGGTGAAGAAGTAGATCGTTGTGCTCGCCGTTGCGCCGAGTCCCGGCGGCTCGAAATAGGCGATCACCGGGGCCAGGGCGAGCACCGGGAGGTAGATGTCGAAGAAATCGATCGCGAAGCCGATAAAGCCGGCAAGTACGGCACGGCGAGTGGCCGGAGGGAGGGGTTCGGAACCGAGGAGGCCGGAAGTGCTGCGGGTGGAGTTCATGTGGGCGCTTCTCACCGGGTGGTTTGTGCCGAAGGCTAGGCCGCAGCCGTGGCAGGGGCCAAGCTGAGCGGATTCGTGAGGGATTCACACAGAATCCCTCGGAGAACGGCACTGAGGACTACGGAAGCGCGGCGCCCACCGTCGCGGCTGTAGCTCAAGGGTTGGACAACGGGCGTGTAATCGCTTACAGAAGATCGGCCC
>Ga0335074_10011831_pt1 | contig 12209 bp, 9 predicted proteins | sample Lox_Sample_23_FD_206715 | JGI IMG/M metagenome (GOLD analysis project Ga0335074, IMG submission 206715) | Soil microbial communities from Loxahatchee National Wildlife Refuge, Florida, United States - Lox_Sample_2.3 | ecosystem: Environmental > Terrestrial > Soil > Wetlands | place: USA: Florida...
CGGCGCCAGAATACGACGCTGCGGGCTCCGTCGATCCGCGCTGCCTCGAAGACCTCGGCCGGGCAGATGCTCAGCGCACCGAGCAGCAGGAGGTAGCACCACGGGATGCCCTTCCAGATGCCGATCACGATGAGGATGGCGAAGGCGGGAAGCGGCCGGTCGTACCACGGTTGCGGCAGGGTAAGGAACAGGTCCGCCGCCGTCCCCCAGGGGACGACGAGCGGCAGGATGAACACGGCCACGAGCACGGCCTGACCGCGCTTCGCCCGCAGGGTCAGCCACGCGGCGACCAGTCCCAGGCCAACCTCGCACGGCACCGTGCCGAGCACGTAGATGACAGTGTGCAGCGCGGCGAGGCGTGCAATCGGGTCATCGAGCAGCCGCGAGTAGTTGGCCAGCCCGGTGAACGACGATGGCCGGAGCTGGTACCACAAGTAAAAGCTGCCATAGAGCTGCTGCAGCAGCGGGTAGACGGTGAAGGCGGCAAGAAACAGGAACGGAGCCGCGGCTACCGCGGCGAATACGACTCGCGGCCCGGTCAGCGACGACGGGGCGGCGCGGCGCCACCATCCTGTCCGGTGAGGCACCACACTGGCACCGATGTCCTTCTCGGCCGCGATGGTGACCCGTTCCCTTGTGCCGTCGCTGCGCGGCGGGAATGGCTAAAACCGGGCGGGCGGCCTTGCTGGGCCGGCACCGGGCCGGAACCGTTCGGCAGCCTGCGCGATTTCGTCCAGGTCATCGTCGGTCAGCGTGACCGTGCCGGCGCCGATCCAGCCATCCACCTGATCTGGCGACCGGGAGCCTGCGATTGCTCCGCTGACCCCGGGCCAGGACAGCACCCAGGCGTTGGCGATCGCGGCCACCGTCGTCTGGTGCCGTTCGGCTACCGGCCGCAGGCTGTCGCGCAGGCCCAGGTTCTCCTCCAGGCGTGGGGGAGTGAACTCATGGGCCAGATCCGCGTGCCAGCGCCGCCAGTCCCCTGGCGCCATAAGTGCCACCCGCTCGGCCGAGAAATCATCAGTGAGCAGGCCCGACTGCATCGGGCTGTACACGATCACGCCGGTCCCGTGCTCGGCACACCACGGGATGACGTCCGCGGCAGACTGCCTGATGATCAGCGAGAACGGCGGCTGCAGCACCTCGACGTGCCGGATTTTCTCGCAGGTTTCAAGCAGGTCGACGCCAAAGTTGGACAGGGCGGGAAACCGCACTTTGCCTTCGTCGGCCAGGTTGCACAGTTCGCCCCACGAGTCCTCGACAAGCGCGCCGGTCTTGTCCGGCCAGTGAAACTGAAGAACGTCGACCCTATCTACGCCGAGGCGGCGCAGCGATGCCTCGCACTCCATGCGGACGGAGGCGGGGCGCAGGTTGTTCTGCGGATCGCCGAACCGGTCCGCGTCGGACCAGCGTAGGCCGCACTTGGTGAAGACATATGGCCGGTCCGCGGGCGGCAGGCCGGCCAGCACCCGGCCGACAATCTCCTCGGCGTGCCCGATGCCGTACGCCGCGGCGGTGTCGATCCAGTTGACGCCGAGGCTGATCGCCCGGCGCAGCGTCCGCACCGAGGACGCGTCGTCCTGCGGTCCCCAGCTGTATTTCCAGCCGGAGCCGCCGATGGCCCAGGTGCCGGCGCCGACCACGCTGATGTCGAGTCCGGTCATGCCGAGCGGTCTTCTGGCCGGTGCTGTCATCGGCGCTCTCCCGTCCCAGACGCTGGAAAGTCACGCTAGGCCCGTAGGGAGAGGACGTCAAGATGTCATCATCCTATCATTATATGTAGTTACCGACAGTGACCGCCCCGCAGCACCCGTGTGCGGTGCGGTGCTCCCGTCGACCGCCTGACCGCTGTCAGCCTTGCCTGGCGGGCCGGATGGTGATGTCGCCGATTTCGACGTCATCGGGCTGCTCGATGGCGAACGCGATGGCGCGCGCCACGGCGTCCGGGCTGATGCCGAGCGCCGCCATGGCCTGCTGGGCCTGCTCTCGCTGCCCGGGGTCGCCGATGTAGTCGACGAGTTCGGTGCGCACGAATCCAGGCGAGATCGAGGTCGTGCGCAGAACGCCGTCGGTGGATTCCTGGCGCAGCGCCTCCAGCAGCGTGCGCACGGCGTTCTTGGTCCCCGCGTAGACAGCCTGAGTCGGGACGATCTTGAGCCCGGACGTCGACACGGTGGTGACGAGGTGCCCACGGCCCTGCTCACGGAATACCGGCAGCGCGGCGGCGATGCCGTGCAGGACACCGCGCAGGTTGACGTCGATCATCAGGTCCCAGTCGTCGACGTCGAGGTCTGCCATGGGGGCGACCCGGGCGACTCCGGCATTGCTCACCAGGACGTCGAGGCGCCCGAACCGGTGCACGGCCAGGGCCACCAGTTGCTCGAGATCGGCGCGCTTGGTGACGTCGACGTCCAGCATCTCCGCGCGGCCGCCCCCGGCCCGGATTCGCGCGACGAGCGAATCGAGCCGGTCGGTGCGCCGGGCGCCCAGCACGACAGCCGCGCCACGGGCCGCTAGCTCCACGGCGGTTGCCGCGCCGATACCGCTGCTGGCCCCGGTGATGGCGACCACCTTGCTGTCCAGCCTGTTCATCAAGACGCCTCCTGCCTAAGATGACAACTGTCCGGTTACCGTCTCACAGTACCGGACAGTTGTCCGCTTTACCACGCGGGAAGGGAGGCGCCGTCGTGGCGAGTCGTGAGCGCCGGGCAGACGCGGTCGCCAACCGTGACCGCATTGTCGAGGCCGCGCGGGCCGAACTGAGCGAGTCCAACGGCGCGGCTGCCGACCTGAAGCTGCACCGGGTGGCCAAGTCGGCGGGCGTGGCCCAGGGCACCCTTTACCGGCACTTCCCGACTCGCGAGCACTTGCTGGCCGAGGTGTACCGGCACGAGCTGACCCAGCTTGTCGAGGCCGTGACACCGCTGCTGGCCGCAAATCCTCCGCTTCAGGCCCTGACCTGCTGGCTGCAGCGGCTGGTCGAGTATGCGCGGGTCAAGCGCGGTGTCATGGCGGCGATCGAGGCATCGGCCTGGCGCGACCTCTACACAGGCCAGCATCACCGGCTCGATGAAGCGCTCGGGATGCTCCTTGACCGAGGGAAAGCCGCCGGTCAAGTGCGCGAAGAGGTCGATGCCGCCGACGTCATTCTGCTCCTGGGCGCGTTGTCGCGGATCCCCGAAGCGGAGTGGGACACGCGGGCGCCCACGATCGTGGCGGTCATTCTCGACGGACTCGCCCCCGCTGACAGCACGGCACGCACGACCGGGGCCGGCTGACTCAGGTCACGGGCGGCAGGATCCGCGCGGCCAGGCGGGGGCATGAGAGCGGTTGCCGCTCCCGGCTTCCCGTTCTGGCTCCTGAAAAATATGGGTTACACTCACATTTATGTCAGCGACCCAAAAAGTAGAACGACCCAAAGGGGTCGCACTGGCTGGCCGGCCCGGCCGCTGGTGGGCCCTGGCCGCCCTGGCCCTGGCCGGGCTCACGATCGGGCTGGACGCGACGGTACTTAACATCGCCCTGCCCGAGCTGTCGACCTCGCTGCACGCCACAACCGGCCAGTTGCAGTGGTTTGCCACCGCCTACACCCTCGTCGTCGGGGTGGCGATGCTGCCCGCGGCCAACCTGGGAGACCGCTACGGCCGCAAGCGGCTCCTCGTCGGCGCCCTGGTCCTGTTCGCCGCGGCCTCGGCGTGGTGCGCGCTGTCGACCGCCCCGGGCGAGCTGATCGCGGCGCGCGCCGCGCTCGGCCTGGCCGGGGCGGCGCTGCTACCGCTCGGGTTCGCGATGTTGCCCACGCTGTTCCCGGACCAGGACGAGCGGGCCAGGGCGGTGACATTTTGGACCCTGGCCAGCGCGGTCGGCCTGCCGCTCGGGCCTATCGTCGGCGGCTGGCTGCTGGATCATTTCTGGTGGGGATCGGTCTTCCTGATCAACGTCCCCCTGGCCGCCGTTGGTGCGGCTGCGCTGACCGTGTTCCTGCCCGAGGCGCGCAGCGCCCGTCCGCTCGCCCTCGACGGGCCGGGTGCGGTCCTGTCATCGGCCGGGCTGGCCGGGGTCATCTACGGGTTCATCAACGCCGACCAGCACGGCTGGGGGGATGCCGGGACGTGGGCGCCGGTCCTGGCCGGGCTGGTCCTGCTGGCCGGCTTCATCGCCTGGCAGCGGCGCAGCGCCCACCCGCTGATCGACCTGTCCCTGTTCACCGACCGTCATTTCGCGTGGGGCACGGTGCATGCCACGATCGTCAACTTCGCGCTGTTCGGGATGCTGTTCGCCGTCCCCCAGTACTTCCAGAGCGTTGACGGGGCCACCCCGCTCGGCACCGGCGTCCGGCTGCTGCCAATGATCGCCGGGATGCTGGCCGGCATGCAGGCCGGCAGCCCGCTGGCCAAGCGCTTCGGCGCCCGGACCGTGATCGCCGCGGGCTTCCTGATCGCCGCCGCCGCCCTCGGAGCCGCCGCCACCACCAGCGCCGGCACCGGCTACGGGTTCGCGGCGGCATGGATCGCCGTACTCGGGGTTGGCATCGGCCTGGCGCTGCCCGCCGCCATGGGCGCCGCCCTCGGCGCCCTCACCGCCGAGCGGGCCGGCGCCGGCTCCGGGCTCATGCAGGCGCTGCGCCAGGTGGGCGGCACGATCGGGGTGGCAGTGCTCGGCACCGTGCTCGGCTCCGGCTACCGCGCGCGCGCCCACGCCGGCCGCCTGCCCGCCCCGCTAGCGGACGCCGTGCGCAGCAGCGTCGCCGCTGGTATGGCCGTCGCCCGCCAGCTCCACGACGACGCGCTCGCCCGCACCGTGCGCGCCGCGTTCGTGCACGGCATGGACCTCACCCTCGTCGTCTCCGGCGTTCTTGTCCTGGCCGGCGCGGTCCTCGCCGCCCTGTTCATGCCCAGGCCGGCGCCGCCCCGCAGCGGCGGGCCAGTCGATGCGGAAGGATCAGCCCGTGAGCACGCAGACTGACCCGCCCCCCGGGCTGCGGGAACGCAAAAAGCTCAAGCTGCGGCGGACCATCCAGGCCCAGGCGATCCACCTCTTCGAGGCCCAGGGCTACGAGCAGACGACCGTCGAGCAGATCGCCGAGGCCGCCGAGACCTCCACCACCACCTTCTACCGCTACTTCCCGACCAAAGAGGATGTGGTGCTCGATGACGACTACGACACACTCATCGCGGCCACCGTCGCCACCAGGCCCGCGGGCGAGCCGCTGACCAGCACCATCCGGGCCGCTGCCGCCGCCGTCGTGGCCGCCGGCGAGGCCGACCGGGAACACGTCATCGCCCGCCTGCGCCTCATGGCCGCCGTTCCTGCGCTCGACGCCCGCTACGCCGCCGAGGAGCGCAAGACCATCGACCTCCTCACCGGCCTGCTCGCCGACCGGACCGGCCGCCCCGCCGGCGACTACCAGCTTTCGCTCACGGCCGCCGCCCTCGTCGCCGTCTTGTTCACCGCCGCCCGGCGCTGGGCGACCGAACGCGGCGCCACCCCGCTCGGCACACTGCTCGACCAGGCCATCACGACCATCGACCCCCTCCTGACCGCACTCTGAGGGCATGGTCGTCAGCGCCGCTTCTGGCTGGTTGCCCGGCCGGCCCGAGGGCGCTACGGCTCCACGCGGCCGTTGAGCCTGCTGATGACCGCTGACTTCTTCTTGACTGTCCGTCTTGACGATGTGCGGGTGAAGCCCAGCGTGGACGCTGCCCTTGAGCAGGCGCCACATCTCGGCTGCGTGCCGCTCACCGGAAGGAGAACTGCATGAGCATGAATTGGCTCGAGGGCATGCATCCGCAGATGGCCGACCCGATGGCTAGCCCGATGGCGGAGCAGATGGCCAGCCCGATGGCAGAGCAGATGGGACGGCCGATGGCGATGCCAGTCTTCGCCGGGCAGAAGCTCGTTGTCGTGGGCGGCAGCAGCGGCATGGGGCGCCAGACCGCAGCCGATGTCGTGGCCGCCGGCGGCAGCGCTGTGGTGGTAGGCCTGAACCCCGGGCTCGTGAACGACACGGTGGCGGAACTCAGCGAAAACGGCAAGGCCTATGGCATCGCCGCTGACCTGACCGACCGGATGGAAGTGGAGCGGGTCCGGCAGCAGCTAGCGGACGAGCACGCGGACGCCACCCTGCTCGTCAATGCCGCCGGCCTGTTCATTCCCAAGCCGTTCCTGGACCACGACGGCGCCGATTACGACTCTTACCTGGAACTGGACCGGGCGATCTTCTTCATCACCCAGACGGTGGCTCGCAACATGGTCAGCCAGGGCGGCGGAGGTTCCATCGTCAACATTGGCAGCATGTGGGCTCACCAGGCCATCGGTGCCACGCCCTCGGCGGCCTACTCGGCGGCCAAGGGCGGGCTGCACGCGCTGACCCGCAACCTGGCCCTGGAGCTTGCGCCGCACCAGATCCGGGTCAACGCGGTTGCTCCGGCGGTGGTTGCCACGCCGATCTACGAGCGTTTCGTGCCCAAGGACAAGCTCGAGGAGACGCTGCACAGCTTCGACGGCTTCCACCCGCTCGGCCGGACCGGCACCACCCGGGACATGGCCAACGTCATCACCTTCCTGCTGTCGCCGGCTACCAGCTGGGTCACCGGGGCCATCTGGGACGTCGACGGCGGCGTCATGGCCGGGCGTAACTAAGCCGGGCGTAACCAACAAGCCACCAGGCCAGCCTGGCATCGAAGGGGAGTCATGAAACGCATCTCGAAAGCCGCCGCGGTCGCCGCGGCCGGAGCGGCAGCGGCGGCCTTGTCCGCGCTGCCGGCCAGCGCCTCCACCGCGCAGGCCTGGCCAGGGCGTGCCGGTGCGGTCTTCGTCCAGACCGACAACACTGCGGGCAACACGATCGTCGCGTACACCCGGACCGGCGCCGGCGGACTGCAGCAGGCCGGCACTTACCCGACCGGAGGGAACGGGGGGCAGCTGGCCGGCTCGGTCGTCGACCATCTCTCGTCGGAAGGCTCACTGGCCTATGACCAGCGGGCCGGGCTGCTCTACGCCGTCAACGCAGGCAGCAACACGATCACCGTGTTCCGGGTCCGGGGCGACCGGCTGATCCGCAGCGAAGTGATCAGCTCAGGCGGCCAGTTCCCGGTCAGCATCGCCGTTCACGGCAACCAGGTGTTCGTCCTCAACGCGTGGGGCGGTGCGTCGGTGGCCGGCTTCCTCCAGGTCGGCGGTTACCTGATTCCGGTGCCGTCCTGGACCAGGGACCTGGGCCTGGGCACAAGCCCGTCGACCGTGTTCACGGGAACGCCGGGCCAGATCGGATTCACTCCGGGCGGTTCGCAGCTTGTCGTCACGACCAAGAACGCAGCCGACACGGTAGACGTGTTCTCGGACGGCCCGTTCGGCCCGTCCGCCGAGCCCACCGTGACGTCGCTACCGGGCGCTGTGCCGTTCGGCTTCACGTTCGACCAGTACGGGCACCTCGCGCTGGCCGAGACGGGGACTGGCGCTATTGCCACGTTCGCCATCGCGCCCGACGGCACGCTCGCGCTGCTGGGCACCGCCGCCACCGGGCAGGCCGCGACCTGCTGGATCACTGCGGCCCCGCACGGCGCGCTGTACGCGTCCAACGCCGGCAGCGGCACCGAGTCCACGCTGAGCACCGAGCCAGACGGTGCGGTGACGCTGCAGGGCACCACCCCGACAGACGCCGGCACCGTTGATGCTGCGGTGTCCTCCGATGGCCAGTACCTGTACGTGCAGGCCGGGGGAGCGGGCAATGTCGATGCCTACCGCATCAATCCCGGCGGCTCCCTGACCGAGACCGGCTCGGTTACCGTCCCCGGCGCCGTCGGCGGCGAGGGCATCGTCGCCTCCTGAACGGAGCACTGCCCGGCACACGGGGCAGCGCCAGGCACCCGGTCAGTCATCGCTGGCGGGCCGTGGCGCTGCCCGGCGGCCGGCGTCACCACCCTGTTGAGGAGAAGGCATGTCCCACCATTTCGACAGCCCGACAGCGATCGAGGACGGCCGGCTGAACCTGTGCGACCTATACGTGTTCCCGGAGACCCCAGGAACATCGACGCTGCTGGTTACCGTCAGCCCGGACGCCGGGCGGTCCAATCCGGCCACATTCCGGCCGGACGCCCTGTACGAGTTGGCGATCGCCAGCGACGGCGGCGGGCGCGAAGACCGGGCATTCCGGATGAGCTTCGGCGAGCCGGATGCTGACGGGAACCAGGAAATGCGGGTCCGTTACGCAGCCGGCCCGCCGAGCCGGTCAGGCCTGGAGGGCGCCGAACTCGGCGGCGGCCGTACCGGCGAAGCCTTCGCGCTGAGCAATGGCGGCAGGGCATGGTTCGGCCTGGCGCAGGACCCGTTCTGGGGCGACGCCCGCGCGCTGTTTGCTTTCACTCACGGCCTGGCCGAGGACCAGTACCGTCCCGAGTTGTTCACCGGCACGCCGGGCAACCTGCTGGCTGGCCGGAACGTCATCGCCATCGCGCTACAGGTGCCGGACGAGACATTCGGTGGCCCGGACATCGCCGTGTGGGCCCGGATCAGCCTGTACGGGCATGCCCCTCAAAGACAGGTCAGCCGGGCCGCACATCCGCTGCTGCGGTCGTTTTTCTTCCCGCGGCCGGGCGCGGATACCGAGGCACTCAACGCCGGCTCGCCAGCCGACGACCTCGCCGCCTTCGGCGGCGTTGTGCGGCAGACGGCCATGCACGTGGCCGAAGTCAGTCGAGCCGCCAACCCCGCCGAGCACGCCGCCACGGTTGCCGCTGCCTTCCTGCCCGACCAACTGCGGTACCGGCCCGGCCAGCCCGCGCGCTTCGCGCCCGGCACCGGAAACGGCCGCGGCCTGCACGACGACGCTTTCGGATCTACGCTATCGCTGATGGTCGGACATGAGCTTGGCGTAACCACCTCGCCTCACCCGGTGGTGCCTGATTTCCCGCACCTTGCGCCGGCCGGCCACGACGACATCCCGGCTCTGGCCGGCCTGCTGGGCCTGCGAGGACAGCCATGACACGGATTCTGGTCACGAGCGCCAGCGGGGCGAACGGCGATGGATACGGCACGCTTCTCGCCTTTTCCGCCGACGGGAAACTGGCCGGGCCGTTCAGCGACGACCCCCGGATCAGCGATCCGCGCGGCCTGGGCCTGAGCCCGGCCGGTGACCTGGTCTACGTCACGAGCGGCGATGACCGGGTGCTCGCGCTCGACAGGGACGGCAACGTCGCCCTGGACTCGGGCCGCAGACCGGGCCTGGACGCCGGCGGCGGTGCCTTCGCGCCGGACGGCCGCTACTGCGTCACCCTCCGGCGCCGGGGCACGATCTTGGCGCTGCCACCCCGGCTCGACGCCGAAGGCGAACTGCTCGTGGCCGACGGCGCCGTCCCGTTTCCGCGAGGATTCGGATTCGCCGGCGGCCTGCTGTACCTGTCCTCGGGCATCGGTCCCACCGGCGAGGGTGACAACACCATCAGCGCGTTCGGCCGCGACGGCCGGCTGGCCAGCCCGCGCCTCGTCAGCGACCCCGAGCTGAGTCCGCTCGACCTGGCCATCACGCCCAGCGGCACCCTCGTCGTGTCCAGCGAGTGGCCGTTCGGCTCGCCGGGCGCCGCGGCCACCATCCGCGAGTACGATCCGTCCACTGGACGGCTGGTCCGCGTTCTGGCCCCTGACCCGGCTGTGAAGTTGACCAGACCGCGCGGCCTGCGGTTCGGGTCTGGCGGCCAGCTCTACTGCGTCGGCCAGGACCACGTCGTCGCCTTCGACTTCGCTACCGGGGCGTTCCTGGGCGTGGCCGCGGAGCTGCCGAGGCTCAACGGCCAGGCGGTCCTGCTGCTGGAATAGCGGGCGCCCGGGCCGCTTGCTCGATGACGATGCGGGTGAGTTCGACCCGTGAGGCAATGCTGAGCTTCCGGAAGGACTGGCGGAGATGGTGCGCGACCGTGTGCGTGCTGATATACATGCGCGCGGCCACCTGGTTGTTGTTCAGTCCTTCCGCGACCAGGCTGGCGACCGCCTGCTCGGTGCCGGTGAGGCTGTCCCACCCGCTGACCGGCTTGGCCGCCCGGGTGATCCAGTGCGAACCGCGTACGCCAAGCCTCCGCAGCCGCCGCCGGATCCGGGCCTGGTCGCGTTCGGCCTGCACGTCCCGGTATCCGGCGAGTGACTGCTTCAGGCGGCCGACGGCCTGCTCCCGGTCGCCTCGCCGGCTGTACCAGACGCCGAGGTCCTCGGCAGCGGAAGCTCTGGCCCACGGATCGGGATGCTCAGCAGCTGCGCAGGCCAGGCCGGCCGGATCGCCGCGGGCCAGTCCCCGGCTGTGAGCTGCCGCCGTCGCGAGAACCGCGAGGTCCGGCTGGGCATCGGCCAGAGACTGGGCGGCACGAGCGGCGCAGGCAGCCAGTTTGCCGTCACCCGCGGCCAGAGCGGTGCGAGCGATCCAGGCGGCCAGCGCCGGATCCCCGAGCAGCAGCCCCGGCCGGCCAGGCAGGCCGGCGCAGAGCTGGCGCAAACGGCCGAGGACAGCGGCCGGCCCGTCGCGCGCCTCGGCTATCTGCGCTGCGGCCATGGCGGTCTCGGCGCGGGCGTAGATGTCGGCGACCTGCGGGCCGGCGGCCGGGCGGCTGGCGATGTGCCGGGCGGCGGCGCCGATGTCGCCACGGCGAAGCTCGATCAGGCCCAGGACACTCAGGGCGGCGGCCGCGTAGGCGTGCACGCCGGCCGCCTGGGCGCTGGCCAGGCCCGCCTGAACATCGGCGGTTGCCTCGGCCAGGCGCCCGGCGGCCAGCTGGATCCGCCCGCGCAGGATGAGCAGGGTCGCGTGAGCGAGCTCGTTGAGGCCCGCGAGGCCGCCCGCGCTGCCGAGGATGTCTGTGGCCTCGCCGGTTTCGCGGACGTCAATCAGTGCGGCAGCGAGGGCCAGGATCGGCTGGACCCGGCGGGCATCGGCGTAAAGCCCGCCGCGCCCCGCCGCGTCCCGCAGCATGACGAGCGCGTCGCTGACGTGCCCGCTGTCCCAGCTGACGACCGCGCGCGTGACCAGCGCCGCTTCGGTCACGTGGCCGGCGTGCTGGCTGGCCGCGGAAAGGATGGCGTCGGCTCGCGGGCCAGCCGGATCCTCGCGGAGGCCGGCCAGCGCTTGCAGCTGGGCGGTGAGCGCTCGCTCACGCAGGTCGCGGGGCAGTCGCGGTCGGCCCAGCACGACCTCGGCGTGGTCAGCGGCGTCGCGGGCCTCCCCGGCCAGGCACAGCATGGCGGACAGGGCACACCGCAGGCGGTCCTGGGCGGGCGGTGGAAGCGGCTTGGCCATCAGGTCACGGGCGATCCGGCCGGCCTGATCCAGCCGTCCGGCGGCGGTCAGCGCCTCAAGGGCGGCGAGCGTCCGCGAAAGTGCTGCCGGATCCACCGGCGGGGTCAGTTCGAGCGCGCGCTGGGCCAGGTCGGCCGCAACTCGCGGAGCAGAGGCGAGCGTCTGGGCCGCGGCCTTGTCCAGACCGGCCAGGGCCGCCTGATCACCGGGCTGGGCCGCCTGCAGCAGGTGACTGGCGGCCGCGACCGCCGATTCGCCCCGGGCCAGCAGCAGCGCGCCGTATTGCCGGTGCAGCGCCGTGCGCGCCGGGCCGGGGATCAACTCGGCGACAGCGCGGCACACCAGCCGATGGCGGAACCTGAAGTCGTGCTCGGTGGCGGCCAGGATCGCGGCGTCCATCGCCTCCTCTACCGCCGGAAGCAGTACCGCCGGAGTCTCCCCGAGCATCTCGGCCGCGTCTTCCAGCCGGAACGCGGGGCCGAGCACCGCGGCCGTCACCACCAGGTGCCGGGCTTGCTTGCTCAGATCATCGACGCGGCGCTGCACAAGCCGGTGAATCCGCGGCGGCAGCCGGTCCGATGCCAGCACCGCGCGGTCCCTTATGACCCGCACGGCGTGAGCGTCGCGCAGGCCGTAAGCCAACTGGGTCAGCAGCGCCGGGTTCCCGGCCGCGCCCAGCGCCAGGTCGGCGAGCATCTCATCCGGCGGCGCGCCGAACACGTCGGTGAGCGTGGCCGTCACCGCGTGTTCGGCCAGCGGGGCCAGGGTGATGCGGGCGGCGCCGTCGCTCTCGAGCTGACCGAACAGGTAACCCGCCTCTCGTTGCCGGGTGCTGGACCTGGCCAGCAGCCAGGCGATCGGCTGGTGTTTCAGGCTGTGCGGCAGCGACCGGAGCCCGGTGAGTGTCGCGGCGTTCTCCCACTGCAGGTCA
>Ga0335074_10011832_pt1 | contig 12209 bp, 12 predicted proteins | sample Lox_Sample_23_FD_206715 | JGI IMG/M metagenome (GOLD analysis project Ga0335074, IMG submission 206715) | Soil microbial communities from Loxahatchee National Wildlife Refuge, Florida, United States - Lox_Sample_2.3 | ecosystem: Environmental > Terrestrial > Soil > Wetlands | place: USA...
CGCACCAGGCCGCCGCCGCGTTTTACTTCAAGAAAAAACCGCAGCCGCTGTCACCTATCCCGCCGGGAGAAATTCGGCTTAGTGATTATTTCGATCCCGACAATTGCCGCATGCGTACAGTCTATCCGGCAAGCTGGCCTATGGCCATTGGCGGTAAGCGTCTGGGGACCTGGCTGATGTTGAGCCAGGGCGCGGGCTTCCATGGAGGTAGCGCTTCCATTCGCCTTACCGGGCCAGACACGCTGGCAATCTCAAGAGCTATTATAAGTGGCCACAATTTCCATAACGGCCAGATCGCCGGTAGACTGGAGCCGCTTGCGCGGAATCTCACACAGGCAGATGTGGCCAAGTTAGTCGAGGCTATGAGGTTCAATCTCACGCCGGTTCCATCGTCTTCCGCTGAATCGAGGATGTACGGTGGAGAACTCCCGCATCTTACCGTTCCTCCGATGACGCCTGAACGAACCACCCAGATCCTGCTAGTTCTGCAAATGGATCTGGAGCCCCAAACGGCGGGCGAATGGGAGATCGACGTCTCCATCCAGCCGGGAACGCAAAACGAATATCGGCACAACCTGCCGCCGCTGCGCATTGCGGCGGTCGAGCGGACATGGATACCGGTCATATCGGGGCTGAACCCCAAAACCCGGTACGACAAATCCAATCTCAGCGCGGCTCATCTCCGTGAACTGAACTATAAGCAATCCGTAATTCCGGGACTGCGTCAGCTCGATCATCCCGCCGTCACGTCCAGCGTGGCAATTCTCAAGGATCGAGGCCAGGTCACGCTCGATGCTTGCCAGACCTGGCTGGAGGCGTGGCTGCGTCCGCTGGCGGATCGGCAGGAAGGCGAGATTCGGATTCAAGCCGAAAAACAGATGTCCCCATCGTGCCATGTCGGTAAGACGAACAAGACGCTGCCGGTGGCTGCTTTCCTAAGCGACAGAATATGGAGAAAGCTTTTCGATTGCGAAAGCAACTACCAGAGCGTACTGCTTACCTTCGTTCCCAAAGGCGCCGAATGCGCCATAGCGGGGACCGGCTTGCAACATAGCCTTACGGAACTTATAGGCCCAGGGAAAAACGGCCATGACCAACAAATGGCTGACACCCTGGGCGCCATGCGCGGCCGTCGCTTCGACTCAATGGCGCCGGGCGATACATGGCACGTGTTCAAATGGGTGACCAACCATGCGGATTGTTATCGAGATATAGGAACTTCCGCCGGTGACATGGAGCGGCAGTTGGATAGCTTTGCCGCCGAGTGCCCGCCGCTGCAAGCGTGGTTCAGCCAGTCCACCTGGATACCGGCGTTCGATCGGGCCGGCGGCTATGCGGAAACCGTCTACGAGGAATTGAGCGTGCTGAACTGGTTCCGGGGTGTTCTGGACGGCTGCGGGTTGCAGGCCGGAAAAATGACCGCCCAGTGGTGCGGAAATGTCTTGCGGATGGTAGCGCCGCAACTGTGGCTTTGCCGGAACCTGATGGAACAGGCGAACAGAGCCGCACTCGAATGCGTGGCCCAAGTCGGCGAGATCAACGGCGTTTATAAAATCACGCTGCGTCCCGGCTGCGCGCTGGACGAATTGGAACTGGCTTTATTGCCCATCCTGCCCGTCGAAAGCGCCAGAATATCGTTGGTGTGAATGTTTCTTGCCCGCGTGCTACTTTGGCAAGCGAAACTGGGGCTGTGGACACGCGTTTCTCCCAGCGCGTACAAAACTGCGGACAAAAAAGCGAACAAATGCCACCCAGCGCATCCTCATACAATCAAAACCCGCAAAAATTTCCCCGCACAATCTTGGCGCTAACTCATGGCCCGCGGAACGGTTTCGAAGCCAGGCGAAATTTACGAAGCCAATTTGGCCCTTTGTTTTAAACAAAAGCGCCCTACAAAAGCCACTTCTGCTCCCGATTGCTTGGCCGTGCGCTCCCCTGAACCTGCCGGAACTCCAGCTTGCCACGTAACGCAGTGCCACGAAATGCTACGCGAAACGCCACTTTCGGCAAAGCCTGCCGTACCGCAGCCCATCACTCACCACCCACCACCCGTTACAATACCCCTTTACAGCCCTGCCCCCGCGCAGAACCCCAAGTCCCATGATCCAACTCACCGGGGCCGCCAAACGCTTTGGCCCTAAAACACTCCTCGCAGACTTCGACTGGCTGGTCACCCCCAACGAGCGCGCCGGCATCCTGGGCGCCAATGGCGCCGGCAAATCCACGCTGCGCAAAATCCTCGCCGGCATGGATTCGCTCGACGCCGGGACCATCGTCACCGCCAAAGGCGCCAGCGTCGGCTATCTGCCGCAGGAGGGTCTGTCGCTCTCCGGCCGCACCGTTTTCGCCGAATGCATGACCGTCTTCGCCGATCTCCTCGCCCTTGAACAGGAGCAGGAAACCCTAGCCCACAAGATGTCCGAGATCGATCCCGCCAGCCCCGAGGACGCGCAAGTCGCCGACCGCTTTCCTCAAGCCGAGAGCCAATTTCGCGCGCGCGATGGCTCGGGGATCCTCTCCGTGCGGAACCATGGCGAAAAACTGAGGGCCGCGACATGAACGACGAGAACCCGCTGACCGGGGCCAATTCCGCCGCAGGGAACCGGACAACTGGTGCTCTACCACACCGAGGACGGGCGCACGCGCATCAGCGCCCGGCTAATCCACGAATCCGTCTGGCTGGCCCTCAATCAAATCGCCGACCTCTTCCAGCGCGACAAATCGGTTATTTCAAAGCACATCAAGAACATCTTCGAAACCGGCGAACTCGACCCACAGCGAACTGTTGCAAAATTTGCAACAGTTCAAACCGAGGGCGGCCGGTCCGTGACGCGGGAAATCGAATTCTACCGCCTGGAGGTGATCCTGGCCGTCGGCTACCGCGTAAAGTCGCCGCGCGGCACGCAATTCCGCCAATGGGCCACCGCGCAATTGGAGCAGTACCTCATCAAAGGCTTCGCCATGGACGACGAACGCCTCAAGCAGGCCGGCGCCGGCAACTACTTCGACGAACTACTGGCCCGCATCCGCGATATCCGCTCCTCGGAGCGAGTGTTTTGGAGGAAGGTCCTCGACATCTACGCCACCAGCGTGGACTACGACCCGCGCGCCGAGGCTTCGCAGAAGTTCTTTTCTGTAGTTCAGAACAAGATGCACTGGGCCGCGCACGGTCACACCGCCGCCGAAGTGATCGTCCGCCGCGCCGATTCAACCCAGCCCAATATGGGTCTGACCGCCTGGTCCGGCAGCCGGCCGCGTCGTGACGATGTCGGCATCGCCAAGAACTACCTCAGCCACCAGGAAATCGAAACGCTCAACCTGATCGTCTCGGCTTACCTCGACTTCGCCGAACTGCAAGCCCGCAGCCGCAAGCCAATGACGATGCGCGACTGGATCGCCAAGCTCGACGACTTCCTCCGGCTGAGCGACCGCGACCTGCTTACCCACGCCGGGACCGCCTCCCACGACGCCGCGCTGGCCAAGGCGCAAGCTGAGTTCGACAAGTTCCGGGCCATCGAGGACGCCAGTCCTCGGCCCGTGGACCTGCACTTCGAGGAAGCCATAGAGCAAGCCAAGCAGATCGCGACCGCCAAGGGTAAGCGGAAGCCCAAGAAGGGGGCGGGATAGTCACGGCTTGAGCCGGTTCCCAGTCGCCTTGGCCGGGATAACTTCCGAAATTGCCTGAAATGAGGCCGCCCGCACCGGATTCTCTACTTGACGTGCGACAGCGGGGCAGTTCCTGTTTCGTTAGACTCGGGCCGAAGACGAAACTCAATCGCCGCATCGATCCAGATGTTTTCAAAATCGCGATCTGTGACTAGGCCAAGAATGGAGAGAGCACGCCTGATTCTATCTACTTTGTACGATCCACGCCGCTCTGCATTGAAAAAGCCGAGCAACCGCCGAACGGTTTTGGGCTCAGGTTTCACGCCGGTTCGCAATTGTTCGGCGATCTCCCGCAGGCGTTCGGGAATTAATGGCGTGACCGTGAACGTTGCAACGGGCTCAGGTGCCATTAAGCATCCTAACACGCACTAATGCACCGCCGTCCAGAGTTTTGGCGGTAGCCAGATCTCGGCCTATCGACCCCCGAATCGCTCCGTGACAGAAGGTTGAGTAGCGCTCGGCTACGCGCATCATCCAGTTATTTTGCTTGCTGCCCCTGCCGTCCAGAGGTAATGTCTTCATGTACGATATTGACGAACAACACCGTCGTCTGCCGGCCTGAAGATCGTCCGGGTAAACGCGATGAGGCGAACTTTTCGGTTAGCTGGATTGCGGCCTGTTATGGCAGCGTGGTACTTTACGGCGCGACGAACGCTGGAACGGGGGGGAAGCGACTGCCAGTTGCGTCGTCGTTCTTCTCCCTGAAAAGTACAGTTCGAACATGAGGTCTCTCCTGTTTGGGTCAAAAGCAGCGCAGGTACTATAACCACCAGTTGAAGTATTCATGACCTGGTAATTGCTGGACAACTCGCCGTTGGGGGATAATAAACCATCCCACGGAGGGCCATCATGCTAATGCCAAATCGGATGGGCTGGCTTGTTTGCGCCGCTATCGTATTACCCGCGGCGGCGCGGGCTCAGGCGCAGCCAACGGAAATTGTGCTGCACTACTTCGGAAGCTCTCCGCCGAACGGTGGAGCGCCCAACGGAGTGATTCGCGATTCGTCCGGAAACCTTTACGGGACCGCTTCCGACGGTGGCTTTTGGGATTTGGGTGTGGTCTTCAAGGTGGACCCTAGCGGCCAGGAGACGGTGCTGTACAACTTCGAAGGCGCGTCCGCGGGCGGCACCGACGGCGCGGGCCCCAACGGGCCTTTGGTTAGGGATGCGGACGGCAACCTATACGGCACAACCGTAGGTGGGGGCGCGGCTTATAATTTTGGGACCGTATTTGAGTTGGATACGGCCGGAAACGAAACGATATTGTACAGCTTCACAGGCGACAGCAACGGCGGAAGGCCGGCCGGAAGCCTGATTCGGGATTCGGCCGGCAATCTCTATGGCGCCACTACCGACGGCGGCACTGAGGGCGCAGGAACTCTCTTCAAACTCGATACGGCCGGGAAACTAACCGTGCTCTACAACTTCCCAGGTGGGGAATACGCCGGGACGCCAAACCCTGGGCTGGTCCGCGACACGGCGGGCAACTTTTACGGGACTGCCGCCGGCGGCACTACCGGCGGAGGTGTGATTTTTAAGGTGACGCCGGATGGCGGTGGGGAGGTGTTGTACAACTTCACCTACCTATATGGAGTCGCACCTAGGTGGGGCGTGACCCTCGACACGAAGGGCAATCTGTATGGAACCACAAGTTACGCCGGATACGCCGAGTACGGATGCGTCTACAAGCTGGACGCAAGCAACCAGTTCACGGTCCTGCATAACTTTTCGCGGAAAGAGGGCGGCGGCTATGCCGGCGTGATCGTCGATCCGTCCGGGGCGGTCTACGGTAACACTCCGAACGTCATCTATGAGATCGAACCGGGCGGCAATTATAAGCAACTCTACACATTCGGGCCCAAGGCAAAGGGCGCCGGCGCCTTGGCTGGCATAATCCGCGACTCGTCCGGCAATTTCTATGGCACGACTCAATCGGGTGGAGTGGGCAACCAAGGCGTGGTGTATGAACTAGATCCAGCCGGCCAGTATTCCGTGCTATTCGGGTTCCCCGATCCGAACCCGACCACCAGCGACAACCCAACTGCAAGTGTAATCAGCGACTCCGCCGGCAACCTTTATGGAACTACATATGGAACTGCATTCGTGGGCGGCACCTATTACTATGGAACTGTTTATAAGTTGGACGCCACAGGTCATGAAACCGTGCTTTATGCTTTCACCGGCGGCACAGACGGGGCTTATCCCTGGGCGGGCGTGGTGCGCGACGCATCCGGCAATCTCTACGGGACGGCTACGCAGGGCGGTAGCGCAGCTAACGGCGTGATCTACAAGATCGACACTTCCGGCCAGTATGCGGTGCTCTACAACTTTACTGGTGGCGTTGACGGCGGGGAACCCTACGCAGGCCTCGCCCTGGACTCCTCAGGGAATCTTTATGGAACCACCACCAGTGGTGGGGCGGCGAACGCCGGAGTCGTCTTCAAGGTGGACCCGAACGGTAACGAGACCGTGCTCTATAGCTTTACTGGGGGTGACGATGGCGGCAGTCCAGCGTATGGCTCATTGCTCCTCGGCGCATCCGGCGATATCTACGGTACGACGTTTGGCGGTGGTGGGGCAAACGTGGGTACAGTGTACAAGGTAGATGCGTCCGGTAACGAGTCGGTGTTGTATAGCTTCGCGGGCGGCACTGACGGCGCGTATCCCTATGGTCTCACCGTTGATGCCCAAGGCAATTTCTACGGTGTGGCCGAAGAGGGAGGCGCGGACAACTACGGTGTAGTCTTTAAGCTCGACACGCACCGCCGCGAATCCGCGCTTTATACTTTCACAGGCGGCGTGGATGGCGGATACCCGATCGGTAGCATCCTGCATGGCGAAGGCGGCGATCTCTATGGGGCAACGATTAACGGCGGCACCTCGAACTTCGGGGTCGTATTCATGGTGGATGCAGGCGGCCAGGAGACTGTGTTGCACAGCTTCACGGGCGGCATGGACGGCGCGTATCCCAACGCTGGCGTCATCCGCACTGCTGCCGGCAACCTTTACGGGACCACGAACGCGGGCGGCAAGCGTAGCGGCGGGATGGTGTTTGGGCTCAAAACGCAGTAGCCCCGTTTGGCTCAGGAGTCATCGCCGCCGTACGAGTCTACTGGAGAAAAACCCTCCTCGAGGGTTTGGGACTCGGGTTGAGGCACTCCAAAGGCGCTACCGTCGAGGAGCCAGCGTGGCGTGCCACGTCGCTCTCGGCGTCGACAAAGCTGCGGGCAGCCGATCTGGTACTGTCGCACGGGGCGAAGGCCATCGAGATCGAAGACGTCGAAGCGCGTGTGGCAGAGTTGGAGCGCGCCGCCGAAGAGACGAGGAACAAGCGGTAAGACGGCGATGAGGACGATCAATAGGCGGGTGCATCGGCTGGAAGAGCGACTGCGGCCAGCGGTGGAACGCCGACTCACGGTTCAACTCGGCTACCTGAAGGAGTTGCCGGCAGACTACACCGGTCCGCGGCACGTCGTCACGGTGAAGCAAACAGAATCAGATTCGCACGGCGTTTGGTTTGAGTGGGAGGAGCGGCCTGGGCCGGAACCGCAGCCGGCTGCGGGCGGTGCGAACAACGAGCATGTCCTAAGGTTGGGCTTCGTGGGGGCGAAGGATGGCAGGCCAGCATCGTGAATGCATGCCCAGGACGGGCGTAGCCATTAGACGGCGATATCACGCGTTATCAGGGCGCTCGAAGGGAACGGAAATGGCCGGCCACGCACGCGCTAAATGGAGACAAGCACGGCGGCTTCGCGCCAGGCCGTGCTGCAGTGGCATTCCGCTGGGCGATGGCGGCGCGAAACACCGTGCGCCTACAGCGCTCGAACGAAAGTAAACGCAGCGTATGTTCCTGATCGACGAACACGGAGAACGCCCGATCTGTTCGGATTGCCGAAGACCATTTGTGGCGACGGCGAAACAGATCGCAGCAATTCGCCGCCAGTGGCCCGAAATTGTCGTGATCTGCCGGCCCTGCTATCGGAGGAGGCGCGCACGTTTTGCGCCGCGCAAGCATGCGGTCTAACGCTGCACCACATCCCGTCTTACAGTCTTATAAAGAAACCCGGTCAAATTATCCTGACCATCCGGACAAATTGTCCGGACCTGCTGCCACGATAAAGGGGTGGGGCAAGCTGCCGAAGGACGTCCTGCGCGGCGATCTGTCGCCCGCTGCAAAGCTGGTGTTTGCTACCCTATCTCCCGTCGAGAGGCGTAAAATTACAATTGCCTGCATGGTCAAGCTGACAGCGTATGGGCGCAAATGCTTCCTAGCTCAGATGGAGAAGTAAGATTTGAAGAAATAACTCTCTTGAAAAAGGGAAACAATGCGGTACAATCGCGGCAGGTGCGTGGCATCGTGGCATTCACGCGTGGGACAGCGGCAAAACGAGCCGGAACGGAAGCGCAGCCTACGGCTGGTGCCGCAAGTAACGTGCCGGTGCGCCCGGCCACAGGCCAGCCTGGGGTCAGCTACAGGCGCGCCATCCGAGCGGTGCTACCCTCCGTGTGCATAGTGTTCTTGGCCCTGAACATCGCTCTGCAGTATCAGAACTCGAGACTGAGCGCGGCGCTCGATGATGTTCGGCACGCAAGGGGTCCGCGGCCCGGTGGGATGCTTCCGCAGCTTGCCGGCCAGGACCTGCGGGGCCAACCAGTGGTATTCCGGTTTTCCGACCTCAAGGGGAGCACGTTGCTCCTGGCGCTCTCCGCCCGCTGTAAGGCATGTTCGGACAATTGGCCCAAGTGGCGCAGCATCGTCCGAAGGCTGAGCGGTCGTTTCCCGGTGGTCTACGCCGACGTCGCAGACAGCGTCTCCGACGAGTATGTGAATCGATTTGGTGTGCCGCGCGACCGATTGATAACTAGGATAGACTTGCGGACCCGCTGGATGCACGATTTGCGCGACACACCCCAGACGGTTGTTCTCGGGAAGGGCGGCAGGATTGAGAGGGTCTGGATGGGATTACTCTCGCAGAAAGACGAGGAGGCAATTACGGCTCTGATGATGAGCCGAGCCGGGATTTAGAAACAGACAAGGAGGTTGGAAGAGATGCGGCATTTACTTACGCTCACTTTGGGTACGGCCCTAGTTCTGGGTGCGATCGCGGGTTCAGTTGTCAGGCTCGTAAGCCCCACTAGCGCAGCAGCGGAGGAGGTCGACTGTTCCCAATGGAGTTGCTCTCCTGGGTACAACTTCATATGCTCGGATCATAACTCAGCCCGCACAACTTGCGGCAGCGACAAGACGTGGTGCGCCAACCCCTAGACGGAGATACGAGGGTGCGCCATCGGGTTTCAGTGCTGGCCCGCTGCAGGAAGCTCGCAGCGCTAGGCCCGCTCTGCGCCTTGGCAGCCTCCGCGGCGGCGAACCCTCGGCCCGAGGCGCCGCAGGAACGCGTGCCGCCGGAGGTCCAGTCGCTCGTGGACGCTGCTCTGAGCCTGCCTGTCGAATACCAAAGTGACATCCTGATCGGCCTCGCGGAAAAAGGAAAATTGCAACATGGGCGCCTCGGGGCGCAGTCGCTCGAAGACATCTTCAACCATGCCGGCGAAGCCAAGATGTCGTACCCGAAGATTGAAGGAGTACCCACAGGCGACACCCTGTCCGCTCGCCAGGCAGCCGCATTCGAGTTAGGTTTGGATACACTGTCGATCCAATGCCGCGTGGTCCGCGTGATGCTCGACCGTTCGGCGGCGAAGGCGCGCGAGTTGTTTGCCCGAATCGAGCATCCGTCCCCGCCGCAGGCCGATTGCGAACAACCGCTGATCTCGAGCGTGCGGATCTACTATGACACGCTCGGTGCGTTGTTCGATCGCGCCTACACGCAACCGGAACGGCAGCACGGGGACGACACGCAACTGCTGATGCAGGCGATCGGCGAGATCCGCTCGATTGAAGAACTGGTTCCCGCTGCGGACATGTTGGTGCGCCTCAAAGTGAGGCCCACGGATTGGGGCGGCTTGGTCGGTCTATTCACCGGCGCCTTGGCCTCAGTTGAGGGCAGCGATCGGACCTTTTCCTACGCCGAAGGCCGGCTGGCATTGTCCAAGGCCGTGCAGGGTCTCCTGGAGCGGGAAGCCGGGTATCACCTATCCGCCGGTGGGCTGGTTCAGGCGTACCGCAAGTTCCTAGTCAGGCAGCTTTCCGGCCCCCGCTGCGCGGATTCGCTAACGCTGAAGGGAAACGACTCCAGGCGCTTCTTCAATGAAGTTCTGCTGCCGTTCTACGCGGACCGGTCCCTTGTGATCCCGCCGGAAGCCGCAAGACCGAGCCGCGTCCTGGGCAGCGCGAGGGTCCTTCAATTGCAGTTGCCGAGCCTGAGCGCCGTGATCCATGAATTGGATCTCCTGAAGAACTCGCCTGACGGCCAGATGCACGAACATGGTGCTTGGGAGGAGACCGTCTCGGCCACTCTGCGCGGCCTCGAGGATAGTTCGGACGGCCCTGACACATGCCCGGAATGTATCTTTCATCAGAAAGCCATGGCGTACTTAGTGCTCGTGGATCTGGTTCCCGCCGGCCCCATGCAAGACGCCCTGGCCAACTCGTACCTCAATTTCCTGGCCGCGGACCGCATGCAATGGTCCGATCCCATGGAATGGCTGGAGCACCTGAAGTATCTTTTGCGCTTGACCGCGAAGCTCACCCAACAGGATCGCGACCGGATTGCAGACCTGCACCGGCGAGGTAAAGTGCTCAACATGCTGCCGGGTGAGCACGCCGCCGAGTTACTTGCCAAGATGCGCAATTCGCGCAATACGCTGATTTCCACTTATGCTCTGGAGGAGACGCTGTTTCCAAGCCCATATCAGGTTCCAGCGCTTCCCAAGTAAGCTTGCTCCCCCAATCGCCGCTGGCCGGAACAGCCTGTGCGGTTTCCCGGAACCACCTCGGGTCTCTTACCGATTCCAGCGGCCTGACCGGCCCATGAACGGCAGGGTGAGGTGCTTTGGCTTGGAGACCACCCTCTGTAGTCCGCGGCCGAACCGCCAGGTATCCCCGGGCCTGGAACACCACCGCTCATGACATGAAATACACTGTTAAGTGTTCGCTTGCGCGATTCTTGTAGGGACTCAGGCAGGCAGGCGCGTCGTTATATCGGGGAGGAGATTAAATGGCCGTAAAGACGGCGGTTCAGAAGAAGAAGTATACATGTGCGAAGTGCGGGAAGCGTTTTCCGAAACCCCAGTCTCTGGCTGGTCACATGCACACCCACGGAGCATTCGGACAGAAGCAAGCAGCAGCCCCGCCGGTTGCCGCGAGCCAGAGTCCGAGTTCACGCCAAAGTGAGGAGAAGGGCGCAAAGTGCCCAGTGTGCGGCCAGAGTTTCAGCGGGCCAAGCTATATGGCGCAACATATCAAGTTTCGCCATCCGGACAAGAACGCAGCGACGGTGCTCAAGACGGCAGCAGTGAGCGTCCCCGCGGGCCTGGCAGCGCAGGCTACGAGTGCGGCTGAAGCGCACCTCCGGAACGCGCTGGAATCGTTGACCGGGAGACAACGATCCATCGAGGAGGAATTGTCGCGCATGGCCGGCTTAGAGTCCGAGAAGAATGCTGTCGCCAACCAGATCAAGGCGGTTGAAGCGGCCCTGCAGGCATTCGGACGCGGCTAGCGCGCCCCAGACGAGTGCGGCGGAGCCAGGCCGGAAACCGCTTCCGATATTGACCATTAACCAGGCCCGCCTCAACATGAACCACAGGCCAACGTACCGCCCGCAAAAACGCCCCACAACCCAGCAGACGCTCTCCGCCCGCTATATTTGCCATTTGCTGTTCCCAACGTCCCACAATCCCAACCCCGGAGCAAGCCAAGCGCATCGCGACCGCCAAGACGAACCGGAAGCCGGGAAAGCCGTCGAACGTGAGGGTCGCGTCCACTAAAGCAGCCAGGCGCGCCGTCGGGCGCCTAGAGTCTGATCGCATAACGTGTATCCCCGCCGCTCGTTCCGGTGCGATGTGCACGGCTAAATCGAATCATCCCGCGCCCCCGCGGCCCACGGTCACGAACCGGCACATCCCCGCATCCCGCTGAAAACCAAGTAACGATGGCCGAATCCCCGTTCCCAACCCACTCACCGCCGTGCTACTTTGGCAAGCGAAACCAGGGGCTGTGGATACACTCCGAACCAAAAGAACAAACGCAACCCAGCGCATCCGCATGCAATCAAAACCAGAAAAACGCAATCAAAACCCGCAAAAGGTTGCCAGCCAAATCCTTGCCGCCACGCTGCACCTTATCTGCCCGCGGAACGGCATCGAACAAAACGAAAATTACGAAACGAAGCCAACTCGGCCTTTATTTTCAACAGAAGCACCCCGCAGAAGCCAAATTTTGCTCACGGTTGCCTGGGTGTGCGCTCCCCTGAACCCGCCGGAACTCCAGCTTGCCGCGTAACGCACTGCAACGAAATGCAACGCGAAACGCCACTCTCCGCAAAGCCTGCCCCACCGCAGCCCGCCACCCGTCGCCCACCACCCACCACCATCACCCGTCACCCACCCCCCCCCCCCCCCCCACCCCGTAAAAAAAATATTTTCAC
>Ga0335074_10011833_pt1 | contig 12208 bp, 11 predicted proteins | sample Lox_Sample_23_FD_206715 | JGI IMG/M metagenome (GOLD analysis project Ga0335074, IMG submission 206715) | Soil microbial communities from Loxahatchee National Wildlife Refuge, Florida, United States - Lox_Sample_2.3 | ecosystem: Environmental > Terrestrial > Soil > Wetlands | place: USA...
GTACCGAACGGGCAAAGGTGGTCCGCAACTCGTCCGCCAGCACGATCGTCATCAACGCCTCGAACGGCGAGCAGCCGAGCGCCGGGGCGACGTCGCCGACCAGCATTCCCTGGAACTTCTGGTACTCCGGCGAGAAGACCTCGACCAGCACCAGCCGCTCCCATCTGGAGAGGTGCCGCATGTTCTCCGTTGCCGCCGCGCCTGCCTCGAGCCGACGGCGGACCTCCGGATCGCGCAATGCGGCGAGCCGCTCGGGTACCGGCAGCGCGAGGACGTCCGTCCAGCCTTCGAACCCGTCGAGGACGAACCCGGAGTGGAACGAGAACCTCGCGCGCATGTCCACGGGCATCGTGAGGCCGACCACCTTCGCGCCGCGCGCCTGGGCCGCGTCGCCGACTTCGAGCTTCGCCAGCCAGGTGTCGAGCGAGGACGCCGTCGGGGAGATCACGTTCCAGTTCAGCGGCCGCCGGGCCGCCGCCGACATGCTGACCATGAGGTCGGCGACCTCGTCGTCGAACGGGCCCCGGGTGGTGGCGCCCTTCGGGAGCAGTTCCAGCGACGTTCCAGGGAACTCCCCCGCCACACGGGCCAGCTCGATGAATTCGCCGCGGCTCGCCAACCTGGAGGGAACGGGCCGGCCCTGCGCGTCGTTGTGGGTGGGCGACGTCGTCGTGGAGAACCCGATGGCCCCGGCGGCCAGTCCCTGCCTGAGCAGGTCGCCCATGGCCGCGACCTCGTCGCCCGTGGCTTCCCGCTCGTTGGCGGCCTCGCCCATGACCAGCCGCCGGATCGCCGAGTGGCCCACCATGAACCCGGTATTGATCGCGAGCGTGCCATCTATCCGGTCCAGGTACTCCGCTGTCGTGGACCAGTCCCACGGCACGCCCTGCCGCAGCGATTCGAGCGGCATCCCTTCCACCCGCGCGAGCATGGGCATCAGGTAGCTGCCGGTTTCCGGCGATAGCGGGGCAATCGTGAACCCGCAGTTCCCCGCCAGCGCGGTGGTCACGCCGTGCAGCGGCGACGGGCTCAGCCCTGGGTCCCAGAAAGCCTGCGCGTCGAAGTGCGTGTGCACGTCGACAAAGCCCGGCGCCACGGCCAGGCCGTCCGCGTCGATGACGCGCGCGCCGTTGCCGTCCAGGTCGCCGACCGCCGCGATCCGGCCGTCGGCGATCCCCACGTCGGCGTGCCGTCCCGGTACTCCGGTCCCGTCGATGACAAGGCCGTTCTTGATGATCGTGTCCAACGCCGTCTCCGTGATGATCCTGGGCTAAAAACTACAAACTAAATTGGTTCACCTAGTTTAATATTTTGTCAAGACGTGGGCGAGGCTGCGGGAGGCCCGACATGACCCTGATCCGGCAAGACCTGACCTTCGACGTCACCGCGGCGCTGCCGGCGGGTTCGGCCGAGCAGGCCATGCTGTCGGCCACCATCGTGGCCGACCCGGAAGCGCTCCCCGAGCGGCCGGTCGTCATCCTGGCCGTTCCTGGCGGCACGTACCACCGGCGGTACTGGGATCTTCAGCCGCCCGGGCGCGACGGATACAGCAAGGCCGCTTACCTGGCTGAGCGGGGGATCGTCTTCATCGCGACGGATTACTTCGGCGGCGGTGACAGCAGCAGGCCGGCCGACGGCGACTTCATCGGCCTCGAGGTGCAGGCGGACGTCGCCCACGAGGTGTACCAGCAGGTCAGGGAGCGGATCAGCGACGGCACGCTGGTCGACGGCATCCGGGCGCTGCCCGGGGCGGTGTTCGCGGGCATCGGCCAGTCGCTTGGCGGCTTCATCACCATGATCCAGCAGGGCAAGTACGCCGACTATCCCGGAATCGGCATCTTCGGCGCCTCTCCCTTCGTGATCAGCGGGATTCGCGAGAACCCGGACTGGGACGCCATGTCCGCCGGCGAGCGCCGCGACTGGCTGCTGAAGGCAAACGCACGCCAGAGCGGGCTGGCCGAGCTGCCCATGTATCACGGCGCCCCGCGCGAGGGATTCCGGCACATCTTCCACGTACCGGATGTCCCCGACGACCTCGTCAAATACGACGAGGACGAATGTCATACGCTGATCCCCCGGATGTCGGGGATCGACGGCATGACGCCCGGACTGGCCAGGCCGTTCGCGGACCGGATCAGCCAGCCGGTGTTCCTCGCCTTCGGCGCGACCGACGTGTCCGCCGATCCGCGCCACGAGCCCGCCGGCTACCCCGCGTCGTCCGACATAACGCTCGTCGTCATCCCGGAGATGGCTCACATGCACAACTTCGCCGGCACCCGCAGGCAGCTCTGGGACCGGTTCCATGCCTGGCTCCCGGTCGTGGCCTGCTTACCGGCGCCGGCCTACCCAGGATAAAGATAAATATGTAAACTGATTCAAGGCGAGCGCTGCTCTGGGGCGGCGACAGGGAGGAAACGGCGATGGCGGCGAAGATCTGGGCCAACTCTGGCGATTCACACTTTCTCGAGCCGGAGGACCTGTGGCGGGCGAGCCTGCCGCCGCGGCTGGCCGAACTCATGCCGCACGCGGTCAAGGACCCCGACGGCGAGTGGGAGACCGTCTACATCGACGGCATGGCGTTCCGCAGGAAGCTGCCGACCAGCGCGGTGGCCAAGGAATTCATGGAGGCCACCCACCGCGCGCCCGGCGCCAGGGACGTGGCGCTGCGGCTGAAGGACCTCGACACCGAGGGCATCTGGTCGGAGCTGGTGTTCCCGTCGCTGGGCATGTGGAGCTCGTCCTTCCGCACCGCCGAGGCACTGCGCGAGGCGATCCGGGTCAGCAACGACTGGGCTTTCGAAACGCTCGAGCGGTTCTCCCCCCGGCTGGTCACCACCGGGCAGGTCTCCACCCTCGACGTCGGCGACGCGGTGCGGGAGCTGGAGCGCATCGCCGAGATGGGCTACCGCGCCGTTTACCTGCCGGTGCAGCCGCACCCGCTGCAGAAGGACTACAACCGCGACGACTGGGAGCCGTTCTGGGCTGCCGCGGAGGCGGCGAACATCGTCATCGCGTTCCACATCGGCACCGACCCGGTCGACCTGAGCGACGCCAAGAGCGGCAACGGCCAGGTCAAGTTCCGCGGTCCGGGCGGAGCGGTGCTCAACTACACGGAGACGACCTTCGGCGGACAGCGGGCGGTGATGAAGCTCGTCGCCTCCGGCGCGCTGGACCGGCACCCGGACCTCAAGGTCCTGGTCTCCGAGGGCGGCGCGACGTGGGTCCCGTTCATCGCCGACCGGATGATCGAGGGCTACCGGCAGCACGCGATGGCGGTGCGCCCGAAGCTCAAGCGCGACATCAGGGAGATCATCTACTCCCAGGTCTACGCCTCGTTCCAGCACGATCACTCGGCGGTCGCCGTGGCGCAGTACCTCGGCTACAACAACGTGATGTGGGGCAGCGACTACCCGCACATGGAGGGCACCTACGGGCACACCCAGGCGACGCTGCACGAGCTGTTCGACGGGGTCGACCCGAAGGTCAGGCAGCGGGTCACCGTCGGAGCCTTCCTCGAGCTGTTCCCGGACGTCCCGCCGCTGCCGGCTGCGGTCTGACGCCCGCGGGCCAGGGAGGCGAGCGAGGAGGCTCATGTCCGACGACTCCGTCCTGTACGACACGCCGCTCGAGTTCGTCAGCGGCGCGATCCAGCGGCAAGACGAGTGCGCCGCGCAGTCCGTGATCCCCCGCGGCGACGGCACCTACGCCTGCGGCTGCAGCTGCGACAAATGGGAAGCCACCGCGGCGAGCCTGGAGGACGGGCTGCGCCTGGCCCGCCAGCACACCGGCACGGTCTGGCCGTCCGAAGACAGATAGAGCAGGAGTCGATGATGCCCGACGACAGGTTCCTCGAACCCGAGACAGAGACCATGCCGCGCGCCTCGATCGCGGCCCTCCAGGAGGAGCGGATCCTCGAGCTCGTGCCCTACGTATACGAGCATTCCCCATTGATCCGCAAGACCTGGGAAGAAGCGAAGGTCAAGCCGAGCGACATCAACTCGCTCGCCGACTTCACCGAACGCGCGCCGTTCATCACCAAGGATGACATCCGGCGGTTCCGCGACGAGGCCGGGGACCCGTTCGGCGGCCTGCTCTGCACCCGCTACGCGGACGCGACCACGGTGTTCTCCACCTCGGGGACCACGGGGGACGCCACGCTGTACGGGCATGCCTGGGACAACTACCACCCGTTCTGGGCCGCCACGGCGCGGGACATGTGGGAGATCGGCATGCGCCCGGGAGACTACGTGCTGGGCAGCTCCTTCAAGATGCGCGGCGCGATGTACCACGCCGACCACCTGCTCGGCGCGATCCCGGTCATGGTAAACACCGCCATCGGGGGCTGGGCGTCCGCCGTGGACGCGATCCGGCGGTACCGTCCGGTCTACGCGCAGCTCACCGCCCTGTCGGTGGCTGAGCTCGAGCATGTCGCCAGGACCACCGACATGCGGGAACTGTTCTCCTCGTTCAAGGGCGCCGGCTTCGCGGGCGAGCCGCTCAGCGCCAGGTCGCGGAAACAGCTGGAGAGCTGGGGGGTGGAGGTCTTCGTGTGGACTTCCACCGGGGACGTCACCGGCGCTTTCGAATGCCGTGAGCACGACGGGTGCCACGCCTGGGAGGACTGCGTGCTGCTCGAGGCGGTCGACCCGGCCGGGAGCACGCCGGTAGCCGACGGGGAACTCGGCGAGCTCGTCGCCACATCGCTGGACAACCCGGTCACCCCGCTGGTGCGGTTCCGCTCCGACGACATCATCCGCCTCACCAGGGAGCCTTGCGGGTGCGGCCGGACCCACGCGCGGTTCTGGCCGGTCGGGCGCAAGGGCGACGAGACGATCGTGGCGGGCCGCTCTTTCGTGCCAATGGACATCTGGCGCGCTCTCGAGGAGGTGCCGGAAACCGCCACCGCGCTGTTCCAGCTGATCCGGCCGGCGCGGGAGATCGACGAGCTGAAGATCCGGGTCGGCTACGACACGGAGATCACGTCCTCGGTCCCGGACCTGCGGGACCGGGTGTCGGAGGCGATCGTGGCGGCGGTGGGCGTACCGCCCGTCCTCGAGCTGCTGCCGGAGGCCGATCTCCTGACGCGCGGCCGCGGCGGCAAACTTCCCCGGGTGGTGAAAGCATGACACTAGCGTCCACGACGGCGGCGGCCAGGAAGCTGCCTCCGCAACGGCTGTGGGGCGTCGGCAGCTACGACGTCGGCGGCGAACGCGTCTACTTCGAGATCAGCTGGGACGACCAGCGGCGAGACACGGCCTGGGCACGAGCCATGCTGGCCGGGCTTGGCGTCGATGCGGACAGCGGACTGGTCATCGTGTGCGGAATGGCCGAATCGCCCTGGTTCGACCCGTTCGAGACCGCGGCCCGCGAGCTGGGCGCGCCGTATTCGATCGGTGAGATCGCCAGCTTCGAGGCGTTCCGGACCGGCCTGTACGCGCGCCGGCTTCCGATCACGATGATCTTCGGGATCAACCAGACGGTGGCCGAGGGCCTTGGCGACGAGCTCGCCGAGGTCGTCGCCAAGGTGCCGGTGATCGTCGGCAGGCCGGACGCGGCCGGAGTGCTGGCCGAGGCGGGCGCCCGGCCGTTCATCCTCACGCGGATCGGGCCGGCCATCGCGGTGGAGTGCCCGCAGCGGTCCGGCGCCCACATCAACGACGCCGAGTGGACGCTGACCGAACGCGGCGGCGAGCTGTTCATCAGCACTGCGGGCCCCCGCGCGCACCAGGTCACGGAGGCGGCGACGGGGCTGGCCGGCAGCGTGACGGCGGGACCGTGCGGCTGCGGGCGCGACGGCCAGCGGGTGACAATCGCGGAAGCGGGAGCGTGAGTTCATTGTCCTCATCCCACGTCACCATCGGAGACGTCATCTCCGAGCACAGCCGTAGCTACCCCGGCGGGCTCGCGCTCGTCGACGGGCAGCACCGGCTGACCTGGCCTGAGCTGGACGAACGGGTCCGCCGGCTGGCGAACGCACTGCGCCGGGCGGGGGTCGGGCAAGGCGACCGGATCTTGTGGCTCGGCCAGAACTCCTTCCGGGTGTACGAGCTGCTCGGCGCGGCCGCCAAGATCGGCGCGATGGTATGCCCCGGCTACTGGCGCTGGGCACCGCCCGAGATGGCCTTCGCGATCGACGACTTCAGCCCCGCGGTGGTCATCTGGCAGGAGGAAGAGATCGGCGACACGGTGCGCGCAGCGCGGGCCGAGAGCCAGGCGGCCGAATCCGCGCTGTGGCTGCGCCACGACTCCGATGGGGCCGGCAGCTACGAGGAGTTCCTGGCCAGCGGCGATCCCAGCGTCCCGGGAGACCCGGGACTGGACATCGACCCGGACTCCGCGCTGCTCGTCATCTACACGGCCGCGATCAGCGGCAGGCAGTGCGGCTCGATGCTGTCGCACACCAACCTGATCAGCATGGGCATGTCGGTCGCCTGGCTCAGCGACATCGACAACGCGACCGTGTTCCTGAACACCGGGCCGATGTTCCACATCGGCAACTTCCAGTTCTTCGGCATCCCCGTGCTGGTGCAGGGCGGCACCAACGTCGTGGTGAGGCGGGTGGCCGCCGGGGAGGTGCTGGACATCCTGGCCGCGGAGAAGTGCACCCGGGCGTACCTCATGCCGGCCACCGTCGCGCAGATCGTGCCGCTGATGCGGGAACGCGGGGTAGAACTGCCGCACTTCAAGGCCACCATGGCGGCCCCGCTCTGGCAGGGCACGGTGGCGGCGGACGACAGCCGCCACTGCCGTGAAGGCGGCGGCATGGGCTACGGCTACGGGCAGACCGAGGTCACCGGCATGCCCATCGTCGGCGGGTACGGCGGCAAGGGGACGGGCAACGCCGGCCGGCCAACGCCGCTCACCTCAGTTCGGATCCTCGACCCCGACGGCCGGGAATGCCCGGTCGGCGAGGCCGGCGAAATCTGCCTCCGCGGCGACACGGTGCACCTGGGCTACTGGAACCGCCCCGAGATCAACGAACAGCGCTTCCGCTTCGGCTGGTGGCACACCACCGACCTCGGCCGGCGCGAGCCGGACGGCACGATCAGCTTCCTCGGCACGATGACCCGGATGCTCAAGTCCGGGGCGGAGAACATCTTCCCGGCCGAGGTGGAGAACTGCCTGGAAGCCCACCCGGCGGTGAAGGAGGCCGCGGTGATCGGCGTGCCGAACGAGCGCTTCCTGCAGGACGTGAAGGCCGTCGTGGTCCTCAACGGCACCGCCCCGGCGACCGCCGACGAGCTCATCGAGCACTGCAAGCGCAACATCGCGTCGTACAAGAAGCCGAAGACCATCGAGTTCCTCGACGCCCTGCCGCGTACCGCGGTGGGCATGAAGGACTACGCCGCGCTGGACGAAAAGTTCGGCGGCGGCGGCTACCCGGGCGGCGCGAACCTCGGCGCCGGCCACTGACACGCTCGGGCGGCTAAAGGGGGCGGCCGGAGGCGGCTAGTCTCCGCGGAAGTCCGCGAGGTAGGGCTGGTGGGCGCGCATGCCGCCGTCCACGCTGATGTTCTGGCCGGTGATGAACGCGGACTCGTCGGAGGCCAGGAAGACCACGAGCGCGGCGATGTCGTCGGGGACGCCGACGCGTGGCGTGAGGGTGTGCCGCAGCATGGTCGCCGTCACCGCGTCGCGGCCGGGCTTTTCCGGGATGAGGATGAAACCGGGCGATATGGCGTTGCACCGGACACCCTGCTTGCCGAACTCCGTCGCCACGTACGTGGTCAGGGTGATCAGCGCGGACTTGGACGCGCCGTAGGCAGGGTGGCCCAGGTCACCGGCGAGCGCGGAGCCCGAAGCCGTGTTGATGACCGAGCCGCCGCCGCGCGCGATCATGTACGGCACCGCGGCCTGGATGGCCACCAGGGTACCCCGCAGGTTCACCCGCATGGTCATGTCCCAGACGGCCGGGTCGGCGGCGCTCACTGGGCGGTCCTCGGTCGCGGCGAGCCTGGTCGCGGCGGCGTTGTTGTGCAGGATGTCCAGGCCGCCGTAGGCGGCGACCGTCGCCTCGACCATGGCCCGCACCGAATCGTTGTCACCGAGGTCCGTCTCGACGGGGATCGCCTCGCCGCCCGCCGCGGTGATCGCGTCCGCGACCTCTTTCGCCCCGCCGCCGTTGAGGTCGGCGACCACGGTCCTGGCACCCTCGGCTGCTACCCGCCGGGCGGTCGCCTTGCCGATGCCGGACGCGGCGCCGGTGATGATCGCGATCTTGCCCTCGAGCCTGCCGCCGGTCACTGGCCTGCTCCCGCCGGTGCCTTGGTCAGCGCGGCGACGCGGTCATCGCCATCCCAGAACCGCGCCCACGAGCCGAACTCGCCCGGCAGCGCCGGCTCGCTGCTACCGTCCCAGCCGGCGAAGCCCGCCGACTGCGGGGTCTGGGTCACGTCCGCCGCGTACCAGTGGCGCTCCCGCCGCCGGGAGAAGAACCACTCGCCGTCCACCCTGGCGTACTCGTCGAAGTAGCAGATCGCCATCACGATCCACTGGTCGCCGACCTCGTGCTCAGCGCGGCAGTAGACCGCGCCGGTGGCCCAGTCCGGCGAGACGAGCTCGATGCGGTGCCCGCAGATCTGGTGCACCGAGCGATAGAACCGGCGCACCTGGGGTTCGATGTAGCGGCGCAGCACGTCGCGGCCCGCGCCATGCCTGCCCATCTCCACGTCAGGGCGGAAGCAGTTCACCCAGGCGTCGATGTCCCTGGCGTCCACCGCCATCGCGTACCGGATCGGCAGCTGCTGGATAGCCAGCTGCGCCTCGATGCGCTCAACACGCTCGGCGAGTCCCGGGCCGGTCATGAGCGGCCTCCATCCTTGGCTCGGTATCCGGGTGGCACCGCGTCTTCATGCCTGGGCTGCTTGAAGTGGACCAGCTGGGCCAGCACGCCGCCAAGGTCGTCGCCGGCGAAGAAGGCGAAGTCCACCTGCTCGGACCGGTACTCGGAAACGAGCCGCAGGCCGCGCTCGGTCGCCTCGCCGATGGCGGTGTCCAGGTTGCCGACCGTGAACGCGATGTGGGATACCCCCTCGCGGCCGTGCAGCACCAGGTCGTCAGCGACCTTGCCCTCGAGCACCTGGACCATCTCGATCTCCACTCCCTGGGCGGTCTTGCCGTGCGTGACGAGGGTGCGGCTCGGCGCCAGATCGCTCTCCAGAGTGATATGGCTGAGCTGATACTCGCGAACCGGCTCCCATGCGATGCCGAACAACGCCGCGTAGCATCGTGTGGCCCGCTCGATGTCGTGAACCTTCATGCCGACGTGCAAGAAGCCCATCGCTGCGTCACTCATCCCACGCCAAACCTTTCCCGGTAGTCCCCGAAGCGCTCGCGCACCTCGTCCGCTGAGATGCCGTAATCGGAGAGGTCATAGGTCCACTTGCCGAACCGGTCGCTGCGGTTGCCCGGGTCATCCAGCCAGCCGCGGACAGCGGGCATGACCTCATCGAGGGGCAAGCCGAAGTGCTCGTAGGCGGTGCGGACCACCGCCGCGGGGTCCGCGACCACGTCCGGGTACCTGACGTGATACACCGAGGGATTGCCGCACGCCGGGTCGGCGAGCGCCTTCTCCACCCGCTCCTGGAAGCCGTCCAGCATGGCCAGGCCGAACGCCCGGCGATCGGCGGGCGCCGGAGTGCCGGAAAACGCGTGCACCATCGCGGTGACCGCCAGCAGCGAGCCGAACACCTCCACCGGATCACGGTGCGGCCAGATGAGCCGGGCGTCGGGGTAGGCGGCGAGCAACGCGGACAGCCGGAACTGGTGAGCCACGCCCTTGAGCACCCAGCGCCGGCGCGGGGCGCCGAACTGCAGGTGCTGCAGCAGCTGCCGGTGCGACGCGTAATACTGCTCGTCTGTGCCCTCCGCCGCCCACGGATGGCCGAACGGCACCTTGCTGAACATCGTCGGGTAGGCGTTGCGCAGATCGTAGATCAGCAGCGATTCGCACTCCATCGGCGTTTCCCCGCCGGCGTCGAAGTACGGGTGCTGGGCGATGAACCCGGGGTATTCCGCCAGCCAGCGCTCGATGTCGCGGGTGCCCTCACCGATCCGCGGGTCTCCGGGGGCCGCCAGCGACGGGGGCGGCGACGGGCGGACGATCTCCCAGTACAGCGGCGCCCGGTTGCCCGGGGCGGCCGCCAGCAGCGCGTGCAGCAGGGTGGTGCCTGACCGCGGGAACCCGATGACGATCAGCGGCGCTTCGATGCGCTCGTCGGCGATCCCCGGATAGCGCTTGCGGTCCTCGACCAGCCGCAGCCGCCAGCCGAGTACCCGTACCATTTGCCCGAACGCCCCCCGCCGACTGTCCGCGCCCAGTTGCTCCTGCGAGTTGACGAACCCGGTGAACGCGGCCACCGAGTCGCGGAACTGACCGTCCCCGAAGTCGTGCAGCCCGGTTTCGGCCTCGGCCTGGGCGAGCAGCGCCGCCGCGTCCGGCCGCGCGCTGAACGTCAAGCTTCGCGTCATCGCGTCTCGCCTTCCTCCGCTTGAATTACTACTAAATTAGTTAGACTATTATGCTGTTGAAGTCAACCAGCGCGCAACGGAGGAACCCACGTGACCGAGGACGGGATCGACTGGTCGTTCTTCAGCATGGCGCGGTACATCGCGACCGCCGATCCGGCCGGCAGCGGGATACTGCCTCGCAGCGCGTGGGAGGGCTTCCTGGACCGGCTGGCCGAGGCGGGCAGGCTCGCCGAGGAGGCCGTGCCCGCGGAGCCCGTGGACCGGGCCAGCGGCTTCCGCGGCCTGCTCCAGTTGCTGTACTTCGGCATGGAGCGCACGCTCGGGTCGGCCGACCCCGCCCGGCCGGTGCTGTCCCGGCCATGGCCGGTGCACCTGTTCGACTACGGCGCCGGCAATCCCGACGCCGTGTACCGGACCGCGTCGCTGAGCGACGCGGTGACGTACCGGATCAGCGGGACGCTCGGCAACGCCGCGTTCATGAGCTTCGAGTTCTTCGACGGCGCCACCCAGGCCGGGTCGCTGCTCGCCAGCGACCTGCAGCCGGATGAAACTGGCCGGTTCGAGGTCCTGCTCGGGCCGAAGGAGCGAGCGGGTCACTGGCTGCAGGTCGTCCCCGGCACCAGCTACCTGCTCACCCGGGAGTTCTTCACCGACTGGGGCGCCGCGGAGCCGTCGGTGCTGCGGATCGAGTGCCTCGATGATCCCGCGTGCGGCTGGCCGGTCATGTCCGCCGACCGGGTGGCCAAGGAGCTGGAGGCCCTGGGGACCTGGCTGGTGGAGACCGTCCGGATCTTCTCCGGCGCGCAGGCCAAGGGCATCCGCCAGTTCGCCAACCAGTGGGACCCGCACGTGAGCAGGCCGAACAACGACCTGCCCGCTATCCACCACGCCTACTGGGATCTGGAGCCAGGCCAGTGCCTGCTCTTCGAGATCCCGGTGCCGCCGGACGGGTACTGGGGCATCCAGCTGGCCAACAGCCTGTGGAACACGCTGGACAGCGCCAACAGGCAGACCAGCTTGAACCGCGCGCAGGCGCACGTCGACCCGGACGGAGTGTTCCGCGCGGTGATCGCGCACGCTGACCCGGGCGTCGCCAACTGGCTGGACACGCTCGGCCACCGGCAGGGGGCGGTGCTCACGCGCGTGCAGTGGTCGCCGGGCCGGGGCGCCCCGGCCCGCAGCCTCGCCGAGACCAAGGACGACTGGATGTCAGGATGGGCGGACGAGCGGCCCGCCGCCGCGCCGGCCAGCGGGCTCCCCGCACCGACCGCCCGGGTGCTGGCGGCCAGCGACCTGGACGCCGCGCTGCCGGCCGGCACCCCACGGGTCACCCCGGCGCAGCGGCGCGAGATCCTCGACGAGCGGCTGCGCCAGCTCACCAGGCTGCAGCGATCCTAAACACAGGAGAGGCCATGACAGGGACACTGGACGGGCGGCGAGCCATCGTCACGGGCGGCGGGCAGGGCATCGGCCGTGCGATCGCGCTCGCTCTCGCGGACGAGGGCGCCGCGGTCGCGCTGGCCGGCCGCACCGAGGCGAAGCTGCTGGCGGTGGCCGCGGAGATCGAGAAACTCGGCGGCACCGCGTTGCCGATCGTCGCCGACGTGACACAGCCGGCCGACATCGACCGCTGTGTGGCGCAGACCGTACGCGATCTCGGCGGCATCGACATCCTGGTGAACAACGCGCAGACATCCTCGCTCGGCTCGATCCTCGACGTCACCGACGAGGCGTTCAC
>Ga0335074_10011834_pt1 | contig 12208 bp, 8 predicted proteins | sample Lox_Sample_23_FD_206715 | JGI IMG/M metagenome (GOLD analysis project Ga0335074, IMG submission 206715) | Soil microbial communities from Loxahatchee National Wildlife Refuge, Florida, United States - Lox_Sample_2.3 | ecosystem: Environmental > Terrestrial > Soil > Wetlands | place: USA: Florida...
CCCAGCGCGTGATCGACGCCATCCTGGCAAAAGGGAGAGAATAGACATGGAAACCCTGCTTCCCATTGCCGAACGCATTGCCGCGCGGCTGAAGGCGCGTGGCGAAACCATCGCCATCGCCGAATCCTCGACCGGAGGGTTGATCTCCGCGGCACTGCTCGCGATCCCAGGGGCAAGCGCGTATTTCCTCGGCGGCAGCGTGATCTACACGCGCTTCGCCCGCGCCGCGTTTCTGCAAATCCCCGATCCCCTGCCGGACGGCATGCGCGCATCGACCGAGCCTTACGCGACGCTGCTCGCGCGCACGGTGCGCGAACGCTGCAAGGCAAGCTGGGGCCTCGGCGAGACCGGTGCGACCGGTCCGACCGGAAACCGCTACGGCGACGCCGCCGGACACACATGCATCGCCATCGGCGGCCCGGTATTGAAGGTGCTGACGTTGGAAACCGGCAGCGCGGATCGCGTCGCCAACATGCGTCGCTTCGCCGACGAGGCGCTGCAAATGCTGGAGAAAGCGCTGGGTTGATGGGACGTCATTGCGACCAACCGCTCGCAATGACAGGATAGCGGGAAATACTCTCCATAAGGAGCCAAGAAAGCATGACCGACACCAGCTCCGAAGCGGGACTTCTGTCCGGCATCCGCATCGTCGATTTCACCCAGTTCGAAGCAGGTCCCTCCTGCACCGAGGCACTCGCCTGGCTCGGCGCCGAGGTCGTCAAGATCGAGAATCCGAAGACCGGCGATCCGGGCCGCCGCCTGCGCGCCGGGCAACCGGACGACGATCCATGGTATTTCCAGGTCTTCAATGCCAACAAGAAATCGGTCGCGGTCAACCTGAAATCGCCGCACGGCCTCGATCTGGTGAAAGATCTGCTGCGCTGCGCCGACGTGTGTGTCGAGAACTTCGCGCCAGGCACAATCGAACGGCTGGGTCTTGGTTACGACGTAGTGCGCGCGCTCAACCCACGCATCATCTATTGCCAGGTGAAAGGATTCGGTGAAGGCAGCCCCTATGAGCAGAACCTTGCATTCGACATGATTGCCCAGGCCTGCGGTGGCACGATGAGCGTGACCGGCGAGTCCGACCGGCCGCCGTCAAAACCCGGCATTTCGATCGGTGATACCGGCACTGGCATGCTGATGGCGGCCACCATCGCCAGCGCCTTGTTCCGCCGCGAGCGTACCGGCGAAGGGCGCCGTCTGCAGGTCGCGATGCAGGACTCAATGCTCCATTACATGCGCACCAATTTCGCCACCCAGGAGCGCACCGGCAAGCCCGTCGGGCGCGGCGGCGCCAAGGTGCCCGGCGTCAGCAACGCCCCGCTCGGCCTCTATCCCTGCAAGCCCGGCGGCCCGAACGACTACGTCTATATCATGACCAGCCGCGCCAACCCCGAGCACTGGACTCGCCTGTTGAAGCTGATCGGACGCGAGGACCTGGTCGATGACCCGCGTTACGCCACGCCAGCCGATCGCGTCGCGCACGAACCCGAGGTCGATGCCATCATCGCCGATTGGACGCGCCGCCACAGCAAGCACGAAGCGATGGCGCTGGTCGGCGGCGTCGGCGTGCCCGCCGGCGCGGTTCTCGACACGCAGGAGCTGCGCGACGACCCCAGCTTCGAGCAACGCGGCATCATGCAGGTCGTGCAGCACCCGACGCACGGCCCATTCAAGGTCCCGGCCTGGCCGGTGCGCATCGACGGCAGCCCACCGGACGTGCGGCCCTCCCCGACGCTCGGCCAGCACACCACGGAAATCCTGCGCTCGTGGCTCGACATGAGCCCAGCCGCCATCGAAGGCTTGCGTCGCGACGGCGCATTCTAAATCGAAGAAATCCCTTTGCGGGAGGGGGAGGGGGCCGGGATGCAACACGACGAACGCGGACTGCCACTTTCCACCGACAGCGCCCCGGCCGTGGCGCTGTTCGACCGCGCCGTCGAGCACTACCTCAAATTCCACGCAGATACGATGGCGCTCGTTGCGCAGGCGCTGTCTGCCGATCCCCACTTCCTGATGGCCCATTGCCTGCAAGGTTATCTGCTGCTCTCAGCCTCCAACCCTACCCACTGGCTGCAAATCGCCGCAGCCCGAGCGACCGCCGAAACCGCCGCGCCCCTCGCAACGCAACGCGAGCAGCGGCATGTCGCTGCATTGGCGGCATGGGAACGTGGCGCGCTCGACCGGGCATTCGCGATCTGGCGCGACATTCTCGACGCGCATCCGACCGACCTGCTGGCGTTGCGCATCTCTGACACGACATACTTCCGGCACGGCCAGACCGCAGCGATCCTGGCGCAGGCAGACCGCGTAGCGCGGGCCTGGGGCCCCGACCTTCCGGGCTATGATTGCTTCCGCACCGTCTGGGCCTTCGCGCATGAAGAAGTGGGTGACACCACCGGCGCCGATTGCGCGCTCGATGCCGCACTGGAGCAGGACCGTACCAATTATTTCGCCCATCACGTCAAGGCGCATGTCTTCGACACCCAGTGCCGCCCGCGCGAAGGTCGCGACTGGCTGGCCGGCCAGGTCGGGCACTGGAATCTCGGCAACAACCTGATCCATCACCTGTGGTGGCATCGCGCCCTGCTGGAACTCGATCTCGGCGAGCTCGACGCGGTGCTGGACAGCTACGATACCAACATCCGTAACCTGAACGAGCCCATGACGCGGGCGGTTCCCGATCATTACGTGGACCTGCAGAACGCTGCTTCTTTGTTGTGGCGTCTGGAACAACAAGGCATCAACGTCGGCGATCGCTGGCTGGAACTCGCGGACAAAGCCGAAGCCCGCATCGGCGATGTCGGCCACTTGCTGCTTGTGCCGCACCTGATGCTCGCACTGGCGGCAGCCGGACGGCACGGCGCGGCCGAGCGTCTGCTTGCCGCGTTGCGGGAGATTGCCGCGGCCGGATCGCTGTGGACGAGCCGGGCGATCGCCGATGTGGTGATCCCGGTCTGCGAGGCCGTGTTGGCGCACCGGCTGGGCGATCACGCCCGCGTCGTCGATCTGTTGGCCTCGCGGCGTCCGGCGGTGCGCCTGCTGGGCGGCAGCAACGCGCAGCGCGATCTGGTGATGCAGATGCTGATCGACGCGGCAATGCGTGCCGGCCGCCGCGACCTCGTGGCTGAGATGATCGCGCACGAAACGGCCACGCGACCGGCGCCTCCCGCCGCTCGCGTCGGCTACGCGGCAGCAGCGAGAGCACTTCACCTCTGCCGCTCTGCGGGTGAGGCCGCCGCTACTCCCGCAGCGTGATCAACGCGTCCGCAATTGTCAGCCCCGACCCGTCGGCGTGCAGGATCACCGGGTTGAACTCCATCTCGGCAATCCGGTCGCGGTATGCGAGTACCGCAACCGAAAGTCGAGCCACCAGTTCGGCGACCGGCCCAACATCGATTGGCGGCTCCCCGCGGAAGCCTTCCAACAGCGGCGCCGAACGCAGGCCGGCGATCATCTCCCGCGCTTCGTCGGCATCGACTGGCGCAAGGCGATGCGCGACATCGCCCATCAGCTCGACCATCGTGCCACCCCAGCCGACCATCATCACCGGGCCAAAGGTTGCATCGTTCACCATCCCGACCACCAGCTCGTGTCCAGGAGGAGCCATCTTCTGCACCAGCACGCCTTCGATCCGCGCACCCGGACGACAGCGGACAGCAGCGATGATGGCCTCATACGCATCCGCCACCGCGACGCCATCAGCTAAACCAAGGCGCACCCCGCCCACCTCGGTCTTGTGCGGCAGATCCGGCGACTGCACCTTCAGCGCCACCGGAAACCCGATTTCGCATGCCGCCGCTTCCGCATCCGCCGCCGAGGTTGCCAACTGCTCCGCCGACATCGGCAAGCCGAGCGGCACCAGCAGCGTCTTGACTCGATGCTCGGTCAGCAAGCGCGGCAAATCTGCCGGCAGGTGCAACACCGCCGGCGTGGCGGCAGGCGGGGGCAGGGGCCTCGACAACGCCTTCGCGTACTGCGCGAGCCGACCCATCGCCAGACCGCAGCCCCGCAAGTCCACGTGCAGGAACAGCCCGCTCTCCGCTATCCGCGCCCGTCCAAATGCCGAGGGCGGCGTATAGGTCCACACCGTGACCGGCTTGCCGTACCTCTCCACCATCTCGCGCAGCCGGCCCGGCTCCAGCGACACTCGCTGCTCGTTCGCCAGCGAGGTGATCAGCACCAGCATGTCGATTTCATCCGACGCCGCCAGGCACTCCGCCGCGCTCATCATGGCCGGCCCCGTTTGCGCGCCCTGGGCGGTGACATCCACCGGGTTCTGCGGCGCTCCATAGGACGGCATCAACGGACGCAACGCAGCTTGCAGGTGCGGCGACAGCAGCGGCAGCGACAAGCCGTGTGCGGCGAGCGTATCCGCCATCCACGCACCCCCGCCGCCCGACACTGTCACCACCCCCGTCCGCCGACCTTTAGGCAACGGACAGGTAATCAGCATGCCGGCGATCGCCACAGCGTCGTCGGGATCGTCCGCCTCGATCACGCCGTACCGCGCGAACACCGCGCGATACGCCGTCTGCCACCCGCTGAGCGACGCCGTGTGCGAAGCACTCGCGCGCCGCCCGGCCTCCGAGCCGCCGACCTTGATGGCGACAATCGGCTTGCCTCGCCGGCGCGCTGCTTCCAGCGCGGCAATGAAGCGTGCAGCATCGCGCACGGTTTCGCAGAACAGCATCACCACGTCGGTGCGCGAGTCCTGCACGAGGTATTCGAGGAAGTCGGCCGCCGTCAGATCGGCCTCGTTGCCGGTCGACACGACATGGCTGAAGGCAAGCCCCGCAGCACGGCCGCGAGCGAACAGGGCAAAGCCGATACCACCGCTCTGTGCGACCACGCCGACGCGCCGATCCGACACCGCGGGTGGCGCGGAGCCGGCGGCGTGCGGCTCCGCCGTCGGGCTGAACGTCGCCGCAAGCCGCCCGATCGTGTTGTAGAAACCCTCGCAGTTCGGCCCAGCGATGCGCATCCCCGTGCGCCGCGCGATGCCGACAAGTTGCTGCTGCAACGAGCCCGCCGCACCGCCTTCCTCGGCGAAGCCCGAGCTGATCACCACAAGGTGCCGCACGCCGGCGGCTGCGCATTCCTCGGCCGCGGCGGTAACACGCGCCGCCGGCACCGCCGCCAGCGCCAGGTCCACCGGCTCGCCTGCAACAGCTAGGGTCGGGTAGCAGAGGTGACCGTGAATCTCCGCGTAACTGGGATTGATCGGGACGATCCGGCCCGAAAAGTCGTTGCCACGCACATTGTCGAACAGCCGTCCCCGCACCCGCTGCGGATCAGGCGACGCACCCAGCACCGCCACCGACCGTGGCCAGAAGAAGTTTTCAAGCGGATGCCTCGGGTCCACCTCTCCCGCGTTGCGGGAAAGGTCGCCCCGCCCTTGCGCGGCGGGTGACGGTGCAGCGGCTGAGGGTTCACTCACATGACTCGCGTACCCCCTCCACCCGCTCGGCACAACACAGAACAGCACCCCATGGCGGGGGCAGCGCCCGCCCTGACCCGGTACCGCACGCGAGGCGCCTGGTTCACGTTTGCGACCGGGTCGACCCCATCTGAGCCACGAGGGCCACCCCATCGTCGGCGACGCGCTCTGTGTGCGTCGCGTGCCGACGGCGGCGCTCGGCATCCCAGAGGCCACGCCACCCGGCTGCCCGGTTTTCCCACGCCAGGCGCCGCACGCGGCTCCGGCATCGGGCAGGCGCCCAGCTTCGAGACTGCGGCGTCCCCCGGACCCGGGTACACAAGGGTTGGTTAACAGTCTCTGGCAATACTGGCGTTGATGCACGGGCGAACGCGCATCTTCGAGAAAGGTCACCTTGTCCCTCCTACCCTTTGCAGTGCCGATTGCTGCGCTCACGGCGACGCTGTTTGCGTGCCTCTGGGGAATAGAACACCGGCAGGTCATGCTTGTTAGAACCGCTTACGAGAGGGCGGATCGTGAGCGGCGGTTGCTGATTGAAAGCATTGAAACGCTTCCTTGCCATCTCGCGGTGTTTGCGCCCGACGGCACACTTGTCGCCTGGAACTCGAGCTACCAGGAGCTACATCGTGAAGCCTTTGCAGCCGCGACGGGACCACTCTCGTATGCCGACCTGATGCGGGTCGCCGCCAAACGCACGTTGCCGCCGGAGCAGGTCGAGGCCGACGTGGCTGCCCGTCTGGCACGACACTTCGGACAAAAGACCAGCTCTTTCGAGCGACTCTACCCCGACGGACGGTGGATGCGGGCCTCCAAGCATCGTCTGACAAGCGGATACGTGGCGGGGTTTGCCCTCGATATAACAGACATGAAGGAACGCGAGCGCATTCTTGCAGCGAGCGAGGCCCGGTATCGCGCCCTCGTGGACACAGCTTCGGTCGGGATCTGGCATTTGGATCAGCTCGGTCAGACGCTCTTCGCCAATGGCCGCCTTACCGCCATGTTCGGTGGGCTTCCGGCAGACCTTGCGGAAAGTTGCCTGCGCCCTCTGTCGGAGACATCTGGCGGCCCATTCGGGTTTGCCCCGAACCGCGAAGTTGAGGCGATTGTGGAACGCCAGGGTGAAGCCACTATCTATCTACTTGTCTCTTGCTCGCAGTGGCTGGGCGAAGAGGATCGACGTAGTTGCGTACTGACCCTGTTGGATATCACGCCCCTTAAGCTTGCGCAGGCGCGACTGGAATATCAGGCAGACCATGACTCGCTCACCGGAGTTGGTAATCGGATGCGGTTCAACAGCCGCCTGTCAGCCGCCCTCTCGGCAACAACCGGCTGTACTCTTCTGCTGCTTGATCTGGATCATTTTAAGACCGTAAACGACACCTTTGGCCACGGCACTGGCGACATGCTGCTATGCCATGCAGCAAGCAGAATGAGAGCAGCAGTCCGCGACCATGACCAGGTGTTCCGGCTCGGCGGAGACGAGTTCGCCGTACTGATCAATGGCACGGATCTCTCGGCGGCGGAGACGGCGGCGGCTCGGCTCGTTGCGGTATTGAATGAGCCATACGTGTTAGGAGGCCACAAGATTTACCTGTCTTCCAGCATCGGCATCGCGCACGCTCCCATCGACGCCGCCACCGTCGAAGGGTTGGCGCGTGCGGCGGATCTTGCGCTTTATGCCGCCAAACGCGCTGGCAGGAACGGCTCGGTACGCTACGACGTGGTTACCAGCGCCGACCACCCCGCCGCATTGGTCTGATTTTGCTCGGGCAGCCTCCCGGCACGGCTGCTGAGCCGGGTGCCAGGGCGCCAGCGGGCCCGAGACCGTCCCAAACCTGGGGTGAATTGCGCTGACCGCCTGGATGGGCCCCCCGACGCAACTGAACGTCACATCACCCGACCTACCCCCTCCGCCCGCTAGGCACATCGCGGAACGGCACGTCCTTGTCCACCCGCACGTCTTGCGGCAGCCCCAGCACGCGCTCAGCGATAATGTTGCGCAAGATCTCGTCGGTACCCCCTGCAATCCGCAGCGCCGGCGAATAGAGCAGCGCCTCTTCGAACAGGCCCTGCAGCGGCATCTCCGCGCCCATTGCCGGACCGGCCATGCCGATCAGGTCAAGCCCGTACGCGGCGATCTCCTGCGTCTTCCCGGCCGCCACGAGCTTGATGATCGACGACTCCGGCCCCGGCGTCTGCCCGCGCGACAATGACGTCATCGTCCGAAACTTGGTGAACCGCAGCCCCTGGGTCCGCACATACCATTCCGCCAGCTTCTCCTGCACGGCCGCGTTGTCGAGCGCCGGCCCGTCCTCCAGCTCGATATTTCGCGCCAGCTCAAACAACTCGCTGAAATCCGGCCCCGGCGCCTCGCGCATCCCATGGCGCTCGTTCATCAGCGTGGTCATCGCCACCCGCCAGCCATGGCCAACAGCGCCAACCCGCATCGTGTCGGGAATACGCACATCGGTGAAGAACACCTCGTTGAAATGCGACGAGCCCGACATCTGGCGGATCGGCCGGATTTCCACCCCCGGCGACGCCATGTCGAGGATGAAGAATGTCAGCCCGGCATGCTTCGGCACGTTCGGGTCCGACCGCGCGACAAGGATTCCGAATTGTGAATAATGCGCGCCCGAGGTCCATATCTTCTGCCCGTTGATGATCCACTCGTCGCCGCCGCGATCGGCGCGGGTCCGCAGCGCGGCCAGATCCGACCCTCCGGCTGGCTCGGAAAAAAGCTGGCACCAGATCTCTTCGCCACGCAGCGCGGGTCCGGCAAAACGTTCGCGCTGCTCCGGCGTGCCGCAGGTGCAGACGGTCGGGATCGCAATCTGCAACCCGATCCCGAAGATGCCACTCAGCACATCGAACTTCGCTTCCTCCTGCTGATAAATGATCTGCTGCATCTGGGTGCCGCCGCGGCCGCCCCATTCCTTCGGCCAGGCGATGCCGGCAAAGCCCGCCACCGCCTTCTTCGCCTGGAATGCACGGGCCCGCTCCAGCGCCCCGGGCGCGTCCTGGCCACGGCGGTAGCCTTCCACCGAACCGGGCTTCCGCCGCTCGGCATTGGCTTCCAGAAAGGCACGAGCCTCGGCGCGGAACGCGGCTTCTTCGGGGGTGTCGCTGAAATCCATCCGTCTCTCCCGCCCTATGCCGCCATTTGCGATGTGGTATTTCGTGCACGCAGCTCGCCGATAAGGCGGTGCTTCCACTCTCGTGCCGATCCCAATGCCAGTCCCAGCAGCTTCGCTCGCCGATAGTAAAGTTGGCAGTCGAACTGCCAGGTGAACCCCATGCCGCCATGGGTCTGGATATTCTCCCTGGTGGCGACCCAGCCTGCCTCGCAAGCGGCGATGCGGGCCACCGCCGCCGCGATCGGCAGCTCGGCGGCATCAGTCGAAAGCGCCCAGGCGCCGTAATAGGCATTGGAGCGCGCCAGCTCGACAGCGACATAGATATCGGCGAGTTTATGCTTGATGGCCTGGAACGAACCGATCGGCCGACCGAAGGCATAGCGCTCCAGCGCGTAGTCACGTGCCATCTCCAACGCCGCCTGCGCAACGCCGACCTGCTCGAAGGCCATCATAACGGTGGCGCGGTCGAGCAGATGCCGGACCTGCTGCGCGCCCTGGCCGCGGGGCAACGGCTCCGCCGGCGCGCCGTCGAACACGATGCGCGCATGCGACCGGCTCGGATCGAATGTCGCAACCGGCGTGCGCGTGACACCGCTGCCGCCAAGTTCCACACGATGCAGCCACGGCGCGCGCTCATCGCCCCGCGCGGCGACGATTGCGAAATCGGCCACGTCGCCGTCCGGCACCGCGAGCTTGGTGCCGTGCAGCCGCCCATCCGCGACATGTGCTTCCAGCTTGCGCGGATCGGCCGCACCGGGGCGTTCGGCGAAAGCAAAGGTGCCGATCGTTTCGCCCGCCGCGAGACGCGGCAACAGGCGTTCTTTCTGTGCGTCGCTGCCGAAGGCAAGGATCGCCTCGGTCGCCAGATAGACCGAGGACGAGAACGGCACCGGCGCCAAAGCGCGACCCAGCTCCTCGGCGAGCACACAGACGCCGAGAGCGCCCAGCCCGGCGCCGCCGAACGCTTCAGGGATTGCCGCACCGATCCACCCCATCCCGGCGATCTCGCCCCATAGTTTCCTATCGTACGGTTCAGCGCTTTCCAGGATCCGTCGCGGCACAGAGGTAGGACAGCGATCGCGTAGAAACCGTCGGGCCTCGTCGCGCAATTGTCGGAGGTCGTCGGGAAAGTCAAAATTCATCGCGGCATCCTCGGTATGGGCCCCACGTCCACCTCTCCCGCTCCGAGGGAGAGGTCGGTTCACGAACCGAACCGCGTGAGTGTGCCACCCGTCGCGGCACCTTCTCCCACACCGGTAAGGTTACAGTGCCGCTTCGATCGACTCGCCCACAATCTGCACAATCCTGTCGATCGTCGCCTTGGGCGTCATCAGCGGCGGTGCCAGCACCAGCGAGTCGCCGGTGGTGATCGGCCCCAGCGTGCCCGCGCCGCGCTGGCGCAGCAGCAGCCCCCGCTCCATCGCCTGCGCCACGACGCGCGCGCCAAGCCCCGCCGCCGGCTTGCGCGTGCCTTTATCTTCCACCAGCTCGACCCCGCACATCATGCCGAGACCACGCACGTCGCCCACCGGCGGCAGGCTGCGCAGCGTCTCCAGCCCCGCCAGCAGCCGCCTGCCCATCACCGCGGACCGCTCCACCAGCCCTTCGCGTTCGATCAGGTCGATGTTCGCCAACCCAACGGCACAGCACGTGGGATGCCCCGAATAGGTCGCCGCGTGCATGTAGCGCTCATCCGCCGGCGCATCCGCCACGGCGCCGTGCACACGATCGGACAGGATAATCCCGCCAAGCGGCAGATACCCGCTGGTGACCCCCTTGGCGAAGGAAACAATGTCCGGCTGCACACCCCAGTGGCCCAGCGCGAACCAGCGGCCGGTGCGGCCGTAGCCGGTGATTACCTCGTCGGCGATCAGCAATACGTCGTGCTTGTCGCAGATTTGGCGGAGCCGCGGGAAATAGGTCGGCGGCGGCACAATCACGCCGCCGGCACCCTGCACCGGCTCGGCGATCACCGCGGCTATCGTGTCTGCGCCGTGGTCCAGGATCGCCTTTTCCACTGCGTCGGCCGCCTCGATCCCGGCATCGCCATTGCCGGGCCAGCGATAGGCGTAGGGCGGCGGCACCTGAACGAATTCCGGCACCAACGGACCAAACATCTTCTGATAGCCGGGAAGCTGGGTGGCGCTCATCGCCGCCAACGTTACGCCGTGGTAGCCAAAGAAACGCGAGATGATCTTGACCTTGCTCGGCTTGCCCATGCGCTTCCAGAAAAAGCGCGCGGTCTTGAAGGCGCTTTCGTTGGACTCGGCACCGCCGGTGGTGAAGTAGACTGCCGCCGAGTTGGCATAAGCCAGACCCACGATGCAGTCGGCAAGGCGGATCGCCGGCTCGTTGGAGAAACCGGCATAGGCCGAGGCGTAGGCCAGCGTTTCCATCTGCTTCGCCGCAGCCTGCGCCAGTTCCTTGCGGCCGTGCCCCGCATTGACGTTCCACAGCGCCGACAGCCCGTCGATGTATTCCTTGCCGTCGGAAGTACGCAGCATCGCCCCACGCCCCTCGACGAACAGGCGCGCCGCCGCATGTTCCGTCGCGTTGTGCAGCGGATGCACCAGGCGGCGACGGTCGAGATCGAGCAGAGCCTCGGCGGTCGAGGCGACATCGTTCATAGGACGCACTCCCAGGTTGGACGGCCGGGCAGGGTAGTGACAAGCTTCCCCCGCCTCAAGCCGAGGCGCCCAACGAGAGGGGAGACCGCCATGCAGGCAGCCGTCCTGACCGAGACAAATTCACCGCTTTCCATCGAGGAGGTGCAGATTGAGAAGCCCAAGCGACGGGAGATATTGCTGCGCACCGCCTTTGCCGGACTTTGCCATTCGGACCTGCATTTCATCGAGGGGCTTTACCCGATCCCCTTGCCCTGCGTGCTGGGCCACGAGGCCTCGGCGGTGGTCGAAGCGGTCGGCGAGGACGTCACCTATGTCAAGCCCGGCGACCACGTCATCACCTGCCTGTCCGTATTCTGCGGCGAATGTCCGCAGTGCATGACCGGGCACCCGAACCTGTGCGAAAACACCGAGGTGAAGCTCCTGCCCGGCGCCGCCCGCCGGCTGCGCTGGAAGGGCGACGTGCTCAACCAGGCATTCAATCTGTCGGCATTTGCCGAGCACATGCTGGTCCACGAGCACGCAGTGGTGAAGATCCGCGACGACATCCCGCTGGACCGCGCAGCGCTGGTGGGCTGCGGCGTGATGACCGGGGTCGGCGCAGTATTCCACGCGGCCAAGGTCGAGCCGGGAAGCACTGCGGTGGTAATCGGCTGCGGCGGCATCGGCCTGTCGGCGGTGAACGGAGCGGCGCTGGCCGGCGCGTCGCGCATCATCGCGATCGATACTGTCGCATCGAAGCTGGAAACCGCAAAGGCGATGGGCGCAACCGACACGATCAATGCATCCAACGTCGATCCGGTGGAAGCGGTGAAGGAGATGACCGGGGGCGGCGCGCCCTATTCCTTCGAGGCGATCGGCACCAAGCGCACCGCCGAACAGGCGTTCGAAATGCTGCGCCCGGGTGGTGTCGCGACGATCATCGGGATGGTCCCGTTCGGCACCAAGATCGAGCTGCACGGTGCGGACTTCCTCCGCGACCGGAAGATCCAGGGCACCTCGAT
>Ga0335074_10011835_pt1 | contig 12207 bp, 11 predicted proteins | sample Lox_Sample_23_FD_206715 | JGI IMG/M metagenome (GOLD analysis project Ga0335074, IMG submission 206715) | Soil microbial communities from Loxahatchee National Wildlife Refuge, Florida, United States - Lox_Sample_2.3 | ecosystem: Environmental > Terrestrial > Soil > Wetlands | place: USA...
GCGGTCAGCTCGGCAAGTACAACACGGTGGTCTGGAACGCTCGCACGAACAAGATCCACCTCTGAGCCGCCGGACAGCTACCCGCCGAACGGGTCCTCGTCGCCGGGCGCCTCGGGATCGAAGTCATGGCCGATCGTGACGACGACCTCGGTGGCCAGGCTCTCTTCCGGACCGAGACTGGCCGCTGAGCCGTCCGCGACTGCGGTGGCGAGGCTACCGGGTCGGCTCGTGCAGAGCTCGGTCAGCAGCAGCTCGTGACCGCGCCAGCCGCCGAAGACACCCCACAGCCACGGCGTCCGGAACACCGCTGGGTCGAAGCCGAGCCGGACTCCCACGCCGACGCCCGGGTGGGTGACCGCGCACCAGCCGCCGCCGAGGTCGTTCGTGCAGAGGAACTCGGTGACACCGAGCTCCGGTCCCGGTATCCGGCTCAGGTCCAGTCCGTCGTGCACCGGCCAGCTGACCCGGTCCGCAGCGCCCGCCCGTGACGGGGTGGAGCCGGCGACGTCGAAGGAGCCGGCCGGAAGGTGCACCCGCGAGCCCGGGGCGACCGCGTGCGCAATGTGCTGGTTCCAGATGAACCGCATCCGGTGGGTGCCGAGGTTGTGCAGCGAAAGGTGTACCCGAACCTGCGAGCTCGATCGTTCGACCCCGATCGACAGCTCGGCCCGGCACGGCAGAGAGGCACTGTGCCGCTGCATGCGCAGCTGCGCCCGCTCGCCGTCATCGGACACGACCTCCCACGCCCACGGACCGATCCACAGGTCACCGTGATCGTGATGCGTGTTGCCGTCCAGCTCGCACGGTACGTCGGTGGGAAACATCTGGTCCCACCCGCCGCACCAGACGTCGTCGAACGGAGCTCCGGCGTAGGTCGCCGACAACGGAATGCGCGGGTTGTGCCAGAGCAGGTTCATCCCACTCGCGGGATCGATCAGGTCGAGGATCTTGCCGCCGGCCTCCGGCGCGATGGCAACCTCGACATGGTCGGTGCGCAGCACGACGACGCTGAGGCCGTCCCGCCGCCCGCTCCGGTCGATGATCGAGCTCATCGCGCCTCCTTATCTCTCGTGACGAGCAGCGCACTCACCAGGCACAGCCCGGCGGCCGCGAAGAACGGCACCCGATCCGAGGTCGCGTCCGCGATGTAGCCGCTCACCGCCGATGCGCTGCCCTGGCCAACGGCCCACATCAGGTTGGTCAGGCCGAAGACCAGCCCGAGGGGCGCGTCCAACGCGTCGGTCACGTCACTCACCAACGCGGACGCGGGGACGAACAGCGTCCCGAACGCGGTCGAGCCCAGCGCGACGAAGACGAGCGTTACGCCGTACGGCGTGACCAACGGCACCAGCGCGAAGGTCAGCAGGCCGGCCAACAACGACCAGACCACGGTGTGCGACGGTCCGTGGCGATCGCTCACCCTGCCGATGATTGGGGACAGTGCAGCCTCGAGCAGGCCGCCGGCGACGAAGCCGGCGGCGATCACCCCGCTGCTCGCGCCGAGGTCGTGCAAGCGCAGCGGCGCAAGCACGCCGAGGACGCCGAGACCGACTCCGGCGAGGGAGGTGAGCCACAGCCCACGCGAGATGCCCGGCCGGCGAGCGACCGAGGCAACGTCGCGCAGGGACATCGCTTGCGGTTCGGTGTGGTCGGGCAGCAGGCCGCGGAAGCTGGCGACCACCGCGGCGACGACCGCCGCCGCGGAGAACACCGGTCCGGTGCCGAGCCGGGCCGCGACGGCGCCGAACGCGGGCCCGAGCAGCGCACCGGCAACCGCCGCCGAGAAGGCGATCCCTAGGTAACGCCCCCGGCGCTGCGCCGGAACCCCACCGGCCAGCCCGGCGAGACCGACCGTCCATGCGCAGGCCCCGCCCACGCCCTGCACCACGCGAGCCGCGATCAGCACGGCAGCCGCGTGCGACCAGCCGAAGACGAGTGTGGACACGCTCATCAGCACCATCGCGACGACCAGCGTGCGGCGCGCGCCGACCCGGTCGAAGACCACACCCACCGGCAGCGCAGCGATCATCGTTCCCGCCGGATAGCCCGCGACCAGAAGGCCGACCCCGCCGCTCCCGAGCCCGCTCACGGCCGAGTAGTGCGGGACCAGCGGGGTCAGCGCGGTGTAGAAGATCGTGTCGGCCAGCACGAGGATGCTGACCAGGACGACGAGCCGGCGTACCGCCCGATCAGCACCGGCGACTTCGTCACCGGTCAGCGGATGGCTCCGGCCAGCATGCCGCGGATGAAGACCCGAGCACTGACCAGGTAGACCAGCAGCGTCGGCACCGCACCGATCAGCAGCCCCGCCATGATGACCGGTACGTCGCTGCTGAACTTGCCGGACAGGTTCGCAAGCGTCGGAGTCACCATCTCGTTGTTCGGCTGGTGCAGCAGGACCAGGCTGATGAACAGCTCGTTCCAGATGTTCAGGAAGGTGAGGATCCCGACCGTCACGATGCCGGGCTTGGCGATCGGCAGCACGACCCGGATGAAGATGCGGGTCCAGCTGCCCCCGTCGACGCGCGCGGCCTCGATCACCGAGTCCGGGATCGCGCGGAAGTTCGAGCGCAACAGGTAGGTGCCGTACGGAATGCTGATGGCGGTGTAGAGGAAGATCGCCGGTGCGAAGTTGTTGGCCAGCCCCATGTGCGCGATCCGCACGTAGAGCGGCAGCAGGACCACGATGCCCGGCATGAACATCACCGTGAGCATCACCCAGAACAAGAAGTTCCCGAGCTTCACCGGTGTCTTGGTGAGCACGAATGCCATCAGTGCCGAGCAGAGAGTGGCCAGGATGACGGCAGGCACCACGACGATGATCGAGTGCAGGATGCTCTGGAAGAACGGGACCTGCGAGAGCAGCGAGTGGTAGTCCGCCGTCGTGAAGTGCTTCGGCAGGCCGTACGGACTCACCTCGAACTGCTGCGTCGTGCGCATGCTGTTCAACGCCATGAACACCAGCGGGTAGATGGTCGAGATCCCGATCAGGCAGAGCAGGACGAAGACCGCTGCGCGCCCGATCCGTGAGGTCGTGGTCATGCCCCTTGCACCTCACGTTGGGGAAAGAGCTTGACCTGAGCCGCCGTGAGCACCAGCACGACGACGAACAGCAGGGCGGCCAGTGCGGCGCCGTACCCGAACTGGCCGTTCTCGAAGGTGGTCAGGTAGGTGAAGTAGTCCAGCGTCGTGGTCGAGAAGCCGGGACCGCCCGCCGTGATGACGAACACGAAGCCGAACAGCGAGGTGAAGGTGTAGATCACGTTGATCACACTGAGGAACTGCAGCGCGCCCGAGATCATCGGGATGGTGATCGACCACAGCCGGCGCCACCAGCCGGCTCCGTCGATCTCGGCCGCGTCGTACAGCGACTGGTCGATCGTGGTCATCGCCGAGAGGATGACCACCATCCCGAACCCGAACGACGACCAGACCAGCGCCACGATGACCACGAACCGGGCGGCGAACGGGTGGGTCAGCCATGGATAGTTCCCGAGGCCGAACGGGCTGAGCACCTTGTCGACCAGGCCACCCGGCAGGAAGAAGGTGCTGAACAGTACGCCGATGATGACCGGTGAGAGCACGTTCGGGATGAAGAACAGGAAGCGGAAGACCCGCCAGCCGGCCACCTTCTCGAAGACCAGCACCGCCACCAGCAGCGACGAAACCAGGATCAGCGGCACCGAGATGAGGAAGATCAGCGAGTTCTTGAACACCTGGGTGATCACCGGGTTGTCGAAGATCAGCCGGTAGTTCTCCAGCCCGATCCAGCTGCTGGTGAGGCCGTCCCAGTTCGTGAAGCTGTGAAAGACCGTGTCGACGATCGGGATGACCAGCAGCCCGACAACGAGGATCGCCGCCGGCAGGATCGCGACATAGGGGAAGATGTTGCGCCGGCGCCGCTGGGTCTGCTCGGGTGGCGACGAGGTCGGTTGCACGGGTCGCATCCTCGCTGGGGTTGAGCCGGAGTGTCTACTGTGCCCACCGCGAGGTTGGTTCGACCCGGCCGGGTTCCGATCCGCAGCCGAGCCGACCCAACGTCTCGCGCGCTATCCGGTCGAGGCGGTCGCCAGATAGCTCTTCATCTGCGTCTGCATGCTCGATGCCGCCTTCTGCGGGCTGAGCGATCCACCGAAGACGGCCGAGTTCGTCTGGTACCAGTACGAGTCGATCGTGCCGGGCATCACGTTGTCGAAGGCCTCACCGGTCACGTAGTGCTGCAGCCGGATGTACTTGTAGATGTCGACGAGCAGCGGCTGGGACGTGTCGAACGACGCGGTCGGCTTGAAGGACACGTTGTTCGGGTACTGGCCGAGCTCCTGTGCCGACAGCAGCTGCACCTTCAGCGAGGTGAGGAACGTGATCAGCTTGACGTCGTCCGCGATGTGCTTGGAGTTCTTGAACACGACGTAAGCGTTGTTCGGGCCACCGGAGAGGCTCTTGGTGAACTCCGACCCCGGCAGCGAGGGAATCGGGAACAGCCCCACGTTCGAGCCGAGGCCCTTCTCGAACTGGCTGTTGAAGAACCCGGCGGTGAAGGTCATCGCTGCCTTGCCGGCCGCAAAGTCGGCGATCCCGTTGGCGTTGGGCAGCGACGGTGCGTCGGAGTTGGTGAGGCCCTGCGCGAACAGGCTGTGCCAGGCTTCGTACGGCTTGATCAGCGTCGGTGAGTCCAGCGACGCCTGGCCGTTGAACATCTTCAGCACGCCGGCGTCGCCGACCAGGCCCGAAATGAACGAGTCCTGGGTCCACGCGCCGGTGTAGCCCTCCTTCTCGCCGATATCGAACGGCGTGATGCCCTTCGACTTCAGCGTGTGGGCGTCGGCCAGCAGGCCCGCCCACGTGGTGGGAAGCGTCGTGATGCCGGCCTTCTGGAAGTCCTTCTTGTTGTAGTACACCGAGTACCAGTAGCCGGCGCCGAAGGGAACGCCCCAGATCGCTCCGTCGGTCTTCGTGCCGTAACCATCGGTCACGTAGGTCCAGCCGGTGAGCGAGTTGATGTACGACGACGGGAGGTACTGCCGCAGGTCGACCAGGTATTTGCCGTTCTGGATGACCTGACCGCCGACGTACATCTGCCCGATGTCCGGAGTGGTGCCCGCGGTCTCGGAGGACTGCAGCAGGGTGTCGAACGGGGTCGATGCGTCGCACTGCTCCTGGATGATCTTGACCTTGAACCCAGGGTTGGTCTGCTCGAAGAGGTTGACCCCCTTCGTCAGGAACGACTTCGCGGCCGGTACGCCGCACGAGCCGGAGGCAAGGGCGTCGTTCCAGACCGTGATGGTCGGTTCGCTGCCGCCCGAGCCGCCGCCACCGCCGCTCGAGGAGCTGGAGCAGGCGGCGGCCAGCACGGCCACTGCAGCAACGACGACGAATCCCACCCGCGTCCGTCGAAACCGCCGGCTCGCACCGCTCGTGGACTCTGGACTGATCATGGCCGTGTTCATCGCACCCTCGACGTCTCGAGCCGATCGGATTCCATCCGCACCCCGCCAGCGGACGGACCGTGGCGTCTGAGTAGAACCGATTCCAGGATCGATGTCAAGCGCATCCGGCGATGCCTCGCCGACCGCTCGTGACAGCCGCCCGGCACGGCCCCGGCCGGCCCGTGGCGGGCCACTCGGAAGGCGTCTCATCCGTTGGTATTCCTGGGAAAAGGGCAGCCTGAAGTGGACCGGCCCCGCTACGCCGGGCGAGCCGACCCGTCGCCGCAACCGCATCCAGGGAACCGTTGCCGAACCGTGACCGGCTCCGGTCCCCGAAGTCACCGAACGATGGCCTGCTGGGTCTCCCGGTCGAAGAAGTGCATGCGCTCGGCGTGGACGAGGAACTCCGTGCGGTCGCCGGCCCTGATGCGCAGGCGCGGTTGGACCCTCGCAATGCCTTCGCCGCGCACCGCAAGCTCGCCTGAGTCGTCCAGCTCGTCGTTGGGATTGTCCTGGGCGGAGTCGACGTGCACGCGTTCGGCATCGATCGAGAAGTGCACCAACAGCTCGGATCCCAGCGCTTCGACGAGCACCGCCTCCGCTCGCAGCGTGTGAGACCCGGGGGCCGCACCGTCCGCCGCCGGAAGGTCCTCCGGGCGGATCCCGACGACGACGCCACGGCCGCCGTACGCTCGCACGCCCGGCCGTGCCCGGTGCACCTGCTCGGGCAGGGCGATCTGCTGGGAGCCGATCGTGACCGAGCTTGCATCCGGGCTCAGCACTGCCTCGAACAGGTTCATGGCCGGGGAACCGATGAAGGCGGCCACGAACAGGTTGTTCGGCCAGTCGTAGAGCGTCTGCGGGTGGTCGCACTGCTGGAGCGTGCCGGACCTGAGCACCGCGACCCGGTCCCCCATCGTCATCGCCTCGGTCTGGTCGTGCGTGACGTAGAGCGTCGCGACGCCGATCCGCCGCTGGATCCGGCTCACCTCCGAACGCATCTGCACGCGCAGCTTCGCGTCGAGGTTCGACAACGGCTCGTCCATCAGGAACACCGCGGGATCACGCACGATCGCCCGGCCCATCGCCACCCGCTGGCGCTGCCCGCCGGACAGCTGGCCGGGCTTGCGGTCCATCCACTCGGTCAGGCCGAGGATGGCCGCTGCTTCCACGACCTTGCGCTGGGTCTCCGCCCTCGGCACGCGGCGCAGCTTGAGCGCAAACGCGATGTTCTCCGCCACGGTCATATGGGGATAGAGCGCGTAGTTCTGGAACACCATCGCCACGTCGCGATCCTTTGACGTGACGTTGTTGACAACGCGGTCGCCGATCCGCAGCGTGCCCGAGGTGATCTCCTCGAGCCCGGCGACCATCCGCAGCGCCGTCGTCTTGCCGCAGCCCGACGGGCCGACCAGCACCATGAACTCGCCTTCGGCGACGTCGAGGCTCAGCTCGCGGATCGCTTCGTAGCCGTTCGGGTAGACCTTGCCGACCCGGTCGATCGTTATCGGTGCCATCCACACCCCTCCGATGGCTCCCAGGATGGCAGCACAACGCGCCCCGGTGTGCTGATCCCTACCTTGCCGGCTCGGCTCATGAGGTCAGTCGCAGCAGGGCGTCCGCGGCCGTGCCCGGCGCGGGCTGGAACAGCTCGAGGGTGATTCCGTCAGGGTCGCGCAGGTAGAGCCCGTAGCCGCCCGCGTTGACACCGGTGTCGATGGGAACGGGTGGGCTGAACAGCTCGACGCCGGCCTGCACGAGCCGCTCGTGGACGGCGACGAGGTCGGCGACCACGAAGCAAAGATGGGCGTTCCCGATCCGGCGTGGTTCGAGCTCCGCATCGAGCAGGTCGGGAGCTCGATACTCGAACAGCTCGATCACGTGGCGACCGGCGGCGTCGTACAGGTGGGCCATCCGCACCGAAGCATTGGGATAGCCGACGATTGCGGCGAGATAGCCGCCGACCTTCTCCTGCTCCATGATCACGCTGCAGCCGAGTACGTCGCGATAGAACGCGACCGATCGGTCGAGGTCGCGCACCGTCAGCCCGGTGTGGTGCACGGCGCCGATGTCACCCACGGTCCGCTCCTTCCGCTGCGGCCAGCGCGGCTGAGACAGCGCGCGCGGCTTCGATCGTGGTCGCCGTACCCCCGACGTCGGGAGTGCGCCCGGCAGAGGTACTGAGCGCGAGGCGAACCGCGCGCTCCAGCCGGTCTGCAGCCGCCTCGGCGCCGAGATGACGGAGCATCAGTGCGGCTGACAACAGCTGTGCCATCGGGTTGGCGATGCCACGGCCGGTGATGTCCGGCGCCGAGCCGTGCACCGGCTCGAACATCGACGGGAGATCGCCGTCGATGTTGAGGTTTGCCGATGGCGCCAGCCCCAAGCTGCCCATCAAGGCGGCACCGAGGTCCGCGAGGATGTCCCCGAACAGGTTCGACGCGACGATGACATCGAGGTCATGGGGCGAGCGCACCAAGCGGGCCGCGAGCGCGTCGATGTGCACGGACTCAAGGTTCACGTCGGGATAGTCGGTCGCGACGTCGCGTACGACCGCGTCCCAGAACGTCATCGAGTAGCGCAGCGCGTTCGACTTCGTCGCCGACACCAGCCGCCCGCGGCGGCTGCGCGCGGTGTCGAACGCCAGCCGGATCACCCGCTCGGCACCCATGCGGGTGAAGACCGAAGACTCGATCGCGACCTCGCGGTCGCCGCCCGAGAACAGCCGCCCGCCGACTCCGGCGTACTCCCCTTCGTTGTTCTCCCGGACGATCAGGAAGTCGAATCGCTCCCCATTGCGCAGCGGCCCGGCGATGCCGTCGAACGACATGATCGGACGCAGGTTCACCGCCTGGCGGAAGCGCTGGCGGATCGGCAGCAACAGCCCCCAGAGCGAGGCGTCGTCAGGAACCCTGGGGTCACCGACCGCGCCCAGCAGGATCGCGTCCTGACCGACCAGGCCGTCGAGGTCGGCCGGCTCCAGGTAGCTGCCGAGCGACAGGTAGCGGTCGGTCCCCCAGTCCAGATGCGTCCAGCGCACGTCCAACCCCTCGTCCGCGGCGAGCGCGTCGAGGACCTCGATGGTCGGCGGCATGATCTCCCGGCCGATCCCGTCACCGGGAAGCACCGCGATCCGGAACGGCCCGGTCCGCGAGTTGCGCATGCCGGGGTCGGCCGGTTCGACGCCGGGCACGGCGGTCTGGCTCACTGCGGCCTCGTGACTTCGCCGTCGATCGGCACGCACGTGAGCGCGCCGTCGATCGTGACGCAGGCACCGTTGATGAAGCCGGCCTCCGCCGAGCAGAGGAACACCGCAAGCTTGCCGATCTCGTCGGGCTCCCCGAGCCGGCCGGCCGGAGTCGTGCGAAGCACTCGATCCTCGTCCACGACGCCGAGGGCGACGTCGGCGTCCCACATCGGCGTGCGCTGGACACCCGGTGCGATCGCGTTCGCCCGCACGCCGTACGGCGCCCACTCGGCAGCGGCGACCTTGGTCATCATGATCACGGCCGCCTTGGCCGCGCAGTAGGCGATCCGGCCCGGGTTCGAGGAGAAACCGCGGATCGAGGAGATCGACACCACCGAACCGGAGCGCTGCGGCAGCAGGTAGCGAGTCGACGCGCGCATGCAGTTGAAGACCCCGGTCTGCATCACGCCGATGCTGCGGTCCCAGACGTCGTCGGTGACGTCCTTGATGTGCGGGCCCACGAAGGACACGCCCGCGTTGTTGACCACGATGTCGAGCCGCCCGAAGTCCGCGTGCACCCGCTCGAACGCCGAGTCGACGTCGGCCGAGCGCGAAACGTCGACGACATAGCTACGAGCCGGTACGCCGATCGCCTGCAGCTGTTCGGCCGCGGCCGCGGCGGCGTCCGCGTCGACGTCGAACACTGCCACGCCCGCGCCGGCCCGGGCCAGCTCCTCGGCGATCGCACGCCCGATCCCCTTGCCGGCGCCGGTGACGATCCCGACCTGGTCCCCGAGCGCGCTCACCGGCCCACCTCGGCGAGCACCGGAGCGAGCGGATGGTCGGCGAGCGCGAGGGTCTCGATCGCCATGTAGGGGAACAACGGCAGCGAGCTCAGCGCCTCGTGCAGGGCGGTCGCGTCCGCCGCCTGCCAGATGCCGACGTTCCCGAAGGTGCCGGGCACGCGCCAGATCTCGTGGATGGTGCCGGCCCGCACCAGCTCCGCTCCCCGGCTCCGCTCGGCGTCGAGCAGCGACCGGCGAGTCGCCGGATCGGTGCCGGGCGGCAGGTTCACCTGGATCCGCACCAGGAACCGCTGGGTCTGCATACCGATCACAATCGCTCGTCCGCTGGCGTCTTCACCCCGGTGCCGCCGGGTGAACACCATCGGCCGGGAGCACGATCGTGTCCCGGGCAACCGGCCCTGTCAAGGCGAACGGGCCGGTTGGTCGGAAACGATTCCCTGCCGTTATCGACGCCCGATGTCGCGACCGGCGGGAACCGTTGACCGTGCTGGACAGCTGTTCGCGCCCGCGGCGCGAAGCTGTCGGCGACGTGGAGCCGCTGCTGGTCGAGGGCTGGAAATGGTTCCGACCGCTCGGTATCAACTACTCAGCCGCGCGGGCGCCCGGCCGCTTCGGGGGCGCGGCGCAGCTGCCGGCCGGCACGAACTCCGTCGGCACCGTCACGGTGCGCGGCTCGGCGCCCTCGATCTGCTCGAGCAGGAGAGCGGCCGCCTGGCGACCGACCTCGATCGGGTCGCGGACCACGCAGGCCAGCGGCGGCTCGAGGAACTCGGCCAGCGGCACCGTGTCGAAGGTCACCAGGCTGACGTCGTCGGGAATCCGCCGGCCGAGGTCACGCAACGCCCGCATCACCCCTTGCAGGATCTGGTTTCCGCCGACGATCACCGCGGTCGGTGGACGTGGCTCGGCGAATGCCGCGAGCGTCGCGTCGTACCCGTGCTCGGCGGAGTACGAGCCGGCCCGCACGTTCAGCGTCGCCCCGGACCGGCCTTTGACCGCGCGGCGCACCGCGGCCGCCCGCTCCCTGGACGGCCGGACATTCGGTGCGCCGTTGATCAGCGCGAGCCGGCGATGGCCGAGGTCGAGCAGGTGCTCGGCGGCGGGCACCATGCCCTCGGCGTGGTTGTGGACGACCGCCCCGGCCGGGATGTCGGCCGGCAGCGAACGGTCGATCAGCACGATCGGCCCTTCGAACTTGCGCAGCACGTCGAGCGTTCGAGGATGCCGCTCGTCGGCGAGGGAGAGGACCAGACCGTCCACCCGACGCAGCTCGAAGTGCCGGATGTGCTCGGCGTCGAGCGCGGGGTCGCCGCGGGAGTTGCTCATCAGCAGGCTGTAGCCCGCCTTGCGCAGCTCGGTCACCGCGCCGGCGGAGTTCGCCGCGATCACCGGGTTGGCGACGTCGATCGCGACGAACCCGATCGACATCGTCCGGCCGCTGCGCATGCTCTGCGCGATCAGGTCCCGCTCGTAGCCGAGCGCCGCGACCGCGTCCTCGACCCGGTTGCGCATCACGGTGCTGACGTCGGGGTTGCCGGAGAGCACTCGCGACACCGAAGAGATCGCAACACCGGCGCGTTCGGCCACGTCGCGCATACCGACGCGCCGGCCGTTTCGAGCGGTCACGACGACCCTGTCCCCATCGCTATCCCCGCCTTGGGCGACGATTGTCGCTCGGACCTTACCAGCCGGCGGTGGCCACAACTGCAATCCGTTCCGGTGCGGCATTGACCAGTCAGATGTAGTCGCGATGGAGACTGAACGAACATTCGATGCGGGGGTTAACCGGTCAGATCCCTCGCTGGGTGCGCCGGCACTGTGCGACACTCTGGCGAAACGTTTCCAGCACGTTGGTGAGACGAGCATCGAGGACCCGCGGTGAGGATCGATCGAGTCGAGACCGTCCCGGTGGTCGCGCCGCTCGCGCGCGAGTACCGCGGCAGCCACTACCGGATGACCCATCGGGCGACGCTGATCGTCCGGCTGCACGTCGCGGGCGGCTTGGTCGGCGAAGCGTACGTCGCAGACGAGGACCGGACCCTGCAGGAGATCAAGGCAGTGGTCGACGACGAGATCGCGCCGCTGGTCGTCGGCCGGGACGTGCGCGGCATCGAAGCGCTGTGGGAGCTCGGGTACCGCGCGACCTTCGACATCCTGCGCGACCGCCGGATCGGCCTGGTGGCGCTCGCCGGGTTGGACACCGCCGCGTGGGACGCGCTCGGCAAGGCGCTCAACTGCCCGTTGTGGCGGTTGTGGGGTGGCTACCGCGACGCGGTGCCGATGGTGGTCATCGGCGGCTATTACGGCCAGACCGATGCCGACCTCGTCGCGGAGGTGGAGGGCTATCTCGAGATCGGCCTGGCCGGGATGAAGCTGAAGGTGGGTGGCCTGTCCCCCGCGGAGGACGCGGCCCGGGTCGAGACCGTGCGCAAGACGGCCGGGCCGGACTTCGTGCTGACGATCGACGCGAACCAGGGCTACTCGGTGGCCGACGCGGTCGAGCTGGCCCGCCGCTGCGCCGACCTCGACGTGACCTGGTTCGAGGAGCCGGTGCGCTGGCACAACGACCGGCGATCGCTTCGCGACGTGCGCTACCTCGGCGGGCTGCCGGTTGCGGCCGGGCAGTCGGAGTACACCGTGAGCGGCTGCCGCGACCTCATGGAGGCCGGCGCGATCGACTTCTGCAACTTCGACGCCTCGTGGTCGGGCGGCCCGACCGCCTGGCGGCGGATGGCCGCGGTCGCCCTGGCCTACGACGTACGCGTCGCCCATCACGAGGAACCGCACG
>Ga0335074_10011836_pt1 | contig 12207 bp, 9 predicted proteins | sample Lox_Sample_23_FD_206715 | JGI IMG/M metagenome (GOLD analysis project Ga0335074, IMG submission 206715) | Soil microbial communities from Loxahatchee National Wildlife Refuge, Florida, United States - Lox_Sample_2.3 | ecosystem: Environmental > Terrestrial > Soil > Wetlands | place: USA: Florida...
GCTAGCAGTGCTAGCAATGCAGGCAAGCGGCAAACCGGGCGCGCAAAGTGTGCACTTTCATGGCCTAACTCCATGAATCCATTCGACATCGCCGTTTTTTATTGCACGCACGCATCCTCCTCTCTACTCCCCATTCCCTGCTCCCTGCTACAGTAACCCGCAATGACTGACTCCGATCTGCTAGCCCTTTACAACCCGAACGCCCCGCTCGCGGAGGCCTTCACCATCCCCGCGCCGTGGTATGTCGAGCCGCGCATGGAGGAACTGGAGCGTGACCGCGTCTTCGCCCGCAACTGGATCGCCGTGGGCCGCGCCGACCAGGTCGCCGCGCCGGGCCACTTCTTCACCCTCGAGCTGGCCGGCGAGCCCCTCGTCGTCGTCCGCGGCGACGACGGCAATCTCCGCGCCTTCTTCAACGTCTGCCGCCACCACGCCGCCGCGGTAATGACCGAGCTCTGCGGCACGGCGCAGCACCTGCGCTGTCCCTATCACGGCTGGACCTACGGCCTCGACGGCTCGCTGAAGGGCGCGCCGGAGTTCGCCGGCGTGTGCAACTTCGACCGCGCGGCCAACGGCCTGGTTCCCGTCCGCGTAGACGCGTGGGAGCAGTTTGTCTTCGTCAATCTGGATCCGCAGGCGCCGCCGCTCGCGAATTTCCTCGACGACCTGCCCGCCCGCGTCGCCCCGCTCGAGATCGGCAAGCTGCGCTTCTTCGCCCGCAAGTCGTACAAGCTGGCCTGCAACTGGAAGGTCTACGTGGACAACTACCTCGACGGCGGCTACCACGTTCCCCACCTGCACAAGGGCCTGAACAGCGTGCTGGACTACCGCGAATACACCATTGAGAACAGCCGCCACTACTCGCTGCAGTCGAGCCCCATGGTGGCGAGCGGCGAGCATGCCTCGGTAGCCGCCACCCGCACTGGCGATCGCGCGTACTACTACTGGCTCTACCCCAACTTCATGGTCAACCTGTATGAGGGCGTCATGGACACCAACCTGGTGCTGCCGCTCGCGCCGGACAAATGCCTGGTGCAGTTCGACTTCTACTTTGCTGACGTAAGCGAATCCACCCGCCGGCACAACGAAGAGAGCGTCGCGGTCAGCGACCGCATCCAGGACGAGGACGTAGGCATCTGCGAGTCGGTCCAGCGCGGCCTGCGCTCGCGTGCCTACCGCGCCGGCCGACTTTCGGTTCGCCGCGAGGCCGGCGAGCACCTCTTCCACAGGCTGCTGGCGGCAGACCTGGGAAAGGCAGTTCACAGTTCGTAGTTCTCAGTTCACAGCCATCAGCCATCAGCCACCAGCCGTCAGCCGTCAGCCGTCATCTCATAACGCTCCAGCGTTGGCGCTCAAGCACAAGCTGAAGGCTGAAAGCTGACGGCTGGAAACTCACATCGGGAACAGGCTGTCGGTTTCCGGCCGCACCCGGACCACCTTAGGGCGCTCGCGTTTCGCCGCCGGCTGAGGATGGCCCAGCATTGCGGCGATCTCCTTCAACTCCGCCCGCACCTTCGCGATTGCAGCCTTCGCATCCGGACGCGACGCTGCGGATTTCATCTCGTGGGCGGGTTCTGGCTTGGGATGTCCCCGGCGCGCACCACCCTCAAGCGCCTGTCTCGCCCCGGGGATGGTGAACCCCTGCTTGTGCAGGAGCCGCTGGATCTCGAGCACGAGCTCGATGTCGCGGCGGCGGTAAAGCCGCTGGCCGGTGCCGCTCTTGTTGGGCTTGAGCTGGGGAAACTGCGTCTCCCAGAAGCGGAGAACGTAGGCTTCGACGCCGCAGATGCGGGCGACGTCGCCGATTTTAAAGTAGAGGCGGTCCGGAATGACCGGCGCCTCCGGTGCGTGTTTACGGGAAGCCTGACTCGCCATCTACTGCTCCGAAGGCGTCCCCAGCCCCGCTCGTCGCCTTCTTCTTCGTCAGTATAGGCCAGATGTTGCACTGGAGGTGAAGCAAAAATGCAGCATTGCTGGCGGAGTTAGCGGGGCTGGCGGAGCTAGAGGCCCGAGACGTCGCATCGCTGATCGCGGAGACGAGGAAGTGTGACGCCCAACGATATCATCCTCACATGAGCAAGTTGATCGCCGTCGCCGGCGCACTGAGCACCTCTCAGGATTCCCGAATATCGTTCACAACCGAAGGCGGGGGAAGCTGGCCAGCCTGGGACAGGTTCATTACGCTCGACGGGAAGAAGGCTTATCACATCGGCAATGTCTGCGGCAGCTGTGGGTTCTTCTTTGAGCGCATGGACGGCGCGAACGACAAGGTTTCAGTCGCTGAGCTCACAAAGAGATTCGAAACCGGAGTAACGCAGCTCGATCCGGACTTGCTGCGCACCGTGGAAGCCGCGCTGCCTGTCGGCGAGTATCGCGCCCTGCTCGCGAAGTGTTTGCCGAAGAGGGTTCTGCCCTCGACCCCTGGCGACTATTTTGGCGAGGATCAGCTTGCCCTCTGGGGTCTGGATGGATTCTGGGGGTTACCGCACTACACAAAAACCGAGTACTACAGAACAGAGGAGTTCATGATTCCAGATGGCGGAAAGCTGTTTGAATTCGTGGTCCCTATGTTCCCCAAGCCATTCTTGCGTCAGGATACTATTGATTTCTACAAACTCGCCCTTTCGCAGGGCGCAACACCGACAGCGCTTGCACTCTCAGTCCTTGACGTAAAACAGCCCTCTGAATGGGAAGGAAAGCAGCCGGAGGTGAACGCACATTGGTGCTTGACCCACTACCTGTTGGATGGTCACCACAAAACCTATGCGGCATCTGAGGCTGGACTGCCGATCTCAATTCTCAGCTTTCTTGCGGTTGACCAGGGTGTTTCAAGCCGCGAAGAAATCGCGGAGGTCATCCGGGTGCTCGGGCAGCATTGAGTCGCATTGCAGGGTTGTGCTAATCGAAGCGTTGTTGAGGCCAACAAGCTCTCGAAATGCAACCGCAGATCCTTCGCTACGCTCAGGATGACAGCGATGTTAGGAGGAGCGGCGACACGAAAGGGCGGGATCGATGTCCCGCCCTTCTCGGGTATTTCGTCTTTAGAAGTTGAACGACATCTGCAGATCGATGCTGCGGTTCGAGTCCGGCGAGGAGAAGAACCCGCCGGCCAGCGCGTTGGACTTGCCGAACAGCGGCGACGACAGCGTGGGCACCGGCGACGCCAGGTTGACGTTGTTGAACACGTTGCGTGTCATGGCTGCGAAGGTGAGTGAGTAGCGGTGCGGCACACCGGCATCGTTCATTCCCGGAGGGCCGCCGCGATTGCCGCTGAGGCCGCCGGGGCCAAGGCCGCCTCCCGGAGGGCCGCCACCGCGGGGGCCACCACCTGGAGGCGGTCCGCCGAAGAACCCGCCGTTGGAGCTGGGGCCGGTGACCTTGGGCCCGATGCCGAACGACTTGCTCACGCGCATGTTCATGCTGAACTGGCCGGGGCCGGTGCCGAGGTTGTAGGGAATGCGCGCCTCGTTGGCGCCGGGGTTCAGATCGAAATTGCCCCACTTGGTGTCGACCACATCGGTGCTGGCTGCCGTGGCATACGCAGGCCGGTCGTTGAACTGGTTGTCGCCGTTCAAATCCTGCCCAACCGTGATATTGAACGGTGATCCGGAGTTGAGCACGAGCATGGGACTGAAGGAGACGCCGTAGGGGCCGGTCAGGTTGCCGCCGAGCAGGAAGCGGTTGCGCGTGTCGAAGTTGGCGCGGCCGTAGTCGGCGCCGGGATCGAACTGGTTGGACGGGAAGTAGGTCGCGCCAGACGTATCGGCGTTGGCGAAATTGAGCATGTAGAAGCCGAAGAGCGTGAGGCGCTTGGACCGGACGTTGTAATTCAAGGTGAGCTGGTTCTGGTTGTACACGCCCTCCGACTCGAACTGGTAGATGTTCTCGTTGATGCCGTTGGGACGCACGCCCGTGCCCGTAGCGATGTTGTAGGTACCGGGCTCGAACGCGTTGATGTTGTCGCTGAAGTACTGGTGCACGCCGCGGGAGTTGACGTAGGTAACGGAGGTGGTGGCCACCTTGCCCCACTGGTGCTCCACGCCCACGGCCGCCTGCATATTGAGCGAAGCGTGGAAGTTCGGATCGACCTGGTAGATGGTGGGCGCGACGGTGCTGTTTGCAGCGAGCACGCTGACCGGCGGCGCGTTGGTGGTGAAGGTGGGATTCTTGACCACATACTCCTGCTGGTTGACGCCGTTCTGGCGGATCGCGTCGAGGACGTAGTTGGAGGCAAAGCGATCGTAGAACCAGCCGTAGCCGGCGCGGATCACGGTCTTGGCGGGTTTCGAGCCGGCGCCGGGAGCCCACGCGAAGCTGACGCGAGGCGCCCAGTCGCCGTGGTCGGCGATGCGGTTCTGGGCCTCGTAACGCAGGCCGTAGCTGAGGGTGAAGTTAGGGCGGAGCTTCCAGTCGTCCTGGTAGAAGACGCCGGCGTCAAACAGCGCGACGCTGGCGGTTGGCGTGCCAACGGTGACGTTGTATTGCGACGCAACGCCGCTGTTGTAGGCGGCGATTCCCGCGTAGGTGTAGTTGCCGTTGAAGCCGGAGGTGGAGTAGTTGGTGTCAGTGGTCAGGCGGGTGCGCGCGCCAAACTCGATGGCGTGGGTTCCGTGAGCGATGGTGGTGTCGTTCTCGAGCTCGAAGTGATTCTGGCTGTCCTTGACGATGCCGGAGTTGCTGCCTCCGCCGGAGAATGCACCCTGCACGGTTACGGTTGGGTCGGTGTTCTGGGCGGTCTGCGCGTCGTTATCGTGCATGAACTGGAAGCGCGTCTCATTGACCGCGTTCGCGCTGAGAACCTGCGAATCGCTCAACTGGATGGTGTTCTCCCAGTTGAGGACGTTGTAGGCCTGCGTCTGCAGAGCGAACTGCGAGACGCCGCTGTTGGTCTGCGACTGGCGGTCGAGCGAATAGCGGAGGGTGAGAGTGTTCTTTTCGCCCAGCGAGAAGTCCAGGCGCGGGCTGAAGTCGAGACGCGACTGCGGGTTGGCGAATGCGCCGGAGAAGCTGGCGCCCAGCGGCGTTCCGTTGGGGACGACGGCGTTGACGATGGAGTTGGCCTGATTGTCGCGGAAGAACACGCTGGAGAACCAGGATGCCTTCTTGGCCAGCGAGCCCCCGGCGCTGCCCAGCATGAACGTGGTGTAGTAAGCCGGCTCCTCGCCAACGAAGGGGTTCGAGGTATTGAAACTCGAATCGTTGCCCATGATCATGAGGTTGCCGTGGAGTTTATCTGTGCCGGGCTTGGTGAGGATCTCGATGCGGCCGTAACCGAGCTTGTCGTAGTGCGCGGAGAACGGATTCTGGTTGATGCGAATCTCGCGGATGGAGGACTTGGGCGGAAGCTGGCCGCCGGTGAAACCGTCAATGTAAATCTGCGCGCCGCTGGGGCCGGCGGCCGGGCCGGCCAGCGCATTCAGCTCGTCCTGCAACTCGTCGGGATCGTCGGAGAGCGCGTCCAGGTCCTTGCCCTTGATGACGATGGCGCTGGAGTTGGCATCCGCGGCGGTGCTGACGCCCTGCGCCTCATCCGTAACCGTGACCTGTTGCTGCTCGACCGGCATCTGCATGGAGACGTTCTGCTCGACGGTCTTGCCGGGCTCGACTTCCACGCCCATCGCGGAATCGGCAAAGCCCTTGGCGGTGATAACGAGCTGATACGTGCCGGGTGCAACCGCGGAAAAGTGGTAAACACCGTCGCGGCCGGTGGTGGCCGTGACGGACTTGCCGTCGTCGCCGGTGATGACAACCTTCGCTCCGGGGATGAGCGCGCCGGTGGGATCGGCGACGGTGCCGCGGATCTCGCCATTGGCGCCTTGCGCCATCGCGGATCGAGTCCACGCGGGGAATAACGCCATGACGGCAATCAAAGTCACGAACAGGCGCCTGGCCATTGGAACTTTCCTCCTTGAGTAATCTCAGGAGAACCCGGATGGAAGGCGCGCGCCGTCACGAAGCGTAACGCCGTGTAAAGAATTGTCACTGCGCAGTGACCATTTGTTACATTTCTCGTGTGTTCCCGGGGAAAGAGCGGCGTAGCTTCAGATAGAGGCGGTGTGTAGTTGGACGAAGTATTGCTGATCGACGACGATACGGAGCTCTGTTCCATGCTCACGGAGTACCTGGGCAAGAATGGGTTTCGTGTTCGCACTGCGCACCGGGGTGACACGGGACTGAAGGCAGCGCAACAGCGGCCGTGGGCCATGATCCTGCTGGACGTGATGTTGCCGGGCATGGACGGATTCGAGGTCCTGCGCAAGATTCGAGCGGAGTCGAGCGTAAACGTGCTGCTGCTGACGGCGCGGGGCGAGGACGTGGACCGCATCGTGGGGCTGGAGATTGGCGCCGACGATTACCTGCCCAAGCCGTTCAACCCACGCGAGCTGCTGGCGCGGATGCGGGCGGTGCTGCGGCGAAATACCACGGCGGCGAACCCGCTGGCCTCCACATTGCACGTGGGCGAGCTGGAGCTGAATGCGGCGGCGCGGCGCGCCTTGCACGCGGGAACGAAGCTGGACCTGACCGATGTGGAGTTCGGGCTGCTGGAGGTGTTGATGCGCTCGCCAGGCAAGGTCGTGAGCCGCGAGGATCTGTCCAGGGCGGTGTTGGGAAGGGCATTCGATCCGTTCGACCGCAGCCTGGACATGCACGTGAGCCGGTTGCGGCGCAAGCTGAGCCAGGCGGGAATGGAAGAGGACCAGGTGAAGACAGTGCGCGGCATCGGGTACCAGCTTGCCGCCCAGGGCGGCCTGGCGGAGGCGGGAGACTGAAGCGATGCGAAGCCTCTTCTTGAAGATCTTCATCATCTTCTGGATCGCGGAGAGCCTGATCTTCGTGATTTCGACCGCGTTGATTTTGAACCGGCGGTTTCCCGGACCGGCGCCGTTTCTGGCGCCTGCTTACAATGCGCTGCGCGGCGAGTCGGCGCACGCGATTGCTGACTATGAAGCGCACGGTTGCACCGGGTTGTTGCAGAGTGCGCGGGAACGCAAAGCGACGGAGGCCCTTGCCGACGCAAATGGCAACATGCTCTGCCAGTCCGATGAGTTCAAGGGACCGCAGGCGGTGCCGCCGGCCGCCGAAATCGGGGGGGTGCAGGCGGGGAACAATTACATCTGGACCGTGCGGGAACAATCCGCGTCTGGAAAGAGCTTTCTTTACATGCTGAGCGTGCCGCGCATGCGGGGGCGCCGCACCTGGTACGGCGACATGTGGCGTTTTGCCTTTCCTCAGCTTCCGGTGGCGATTGCGGTGGGCGGAGCGGCAACATTCGTGCTGGTGCTCGTTTTCACGCGTCCTGTCGCGCGCCTGCGGAAGGCAGCGCGCGAATTGGCGCGCGGTCAACTGGGAACGCGGGTGAAGGAGTCTCGGCCCGGCGCTACAGGCAAGGGCGACGAGTTCGCCGGCCTTGTGCATGACTTCAACCACATGGCGGAGCGGCTGGAAAGCCTGGTGAGCGCGCAGCGGATGCTGTTGCGCGATGTGTCGCATGAGCTGCGCTCGCCTCTGGCGCGATTAAGCGTGGCGCTGGAGCTCTCGCGCGACGACGCCGACGCGACCATGAGCTCGCATCTGGACCGGATCGAGCGCGAGACGGAACGGCTGAATCAGTTGATTGGGCAGTTGCTGACGCTGGCGCAGATGGAGACGGCCGAAACGCTGGACCGGGCGGAGCACGTGAGCCTGAAGAAGCTGATCGAGCAAATGATTCCCGACGCGGAGTACGAGGCGCGGCAGCGGGACGCGGTGGTGGAGCTGCACGCGGAATGCGAGTGCGTGGTGGACGGGAGACGTGAGCTCCTGTACCGAGCCATCGAAAACGTGGTGCGGAACGCGATCCGGTACACGGAGGCGGGGACGCGCGTAGAGGTGCGGCTGGCTGAGGACCGGCCACGGAAGATGGCGGTGATCGAGGTGAGCGACCGCGGACCGGGGATTCCGGAGGCGGAGCTGGAGGCGATCTTCCGGCCCTTTTACCGGCTGGACACGGCGCGGAGCGCACACACCGGGGGGGTGGGCGTTGGATTGGCCATTGCCGAGCGGGCGGTGAAGCTGCACAGCGGGCAGATTCGGGCGCTGAACCGCGATGGCGGCGGCACCACGATCCGGATTTCGCTGCCCGTGGCGGCCTAGCCGCGATTTTGGGGCGAATGATCACAACTCCTGCGGCATCTCGGGGGTCTATTAGAAGTGATGAGAACATTGCAGGGATTTGCTTTGCTTTGCCTTGGAGCTGTGACGGGGTGGGCGGCGCCAGTGCGGGCGCAGTCGGCCGATTTCCTGGTGAGCCAGAATGGGCACACGGTTGGATCCGCGAGCTTCGAGATTCGGGCGCAGGCCGATGGGTTCGAGTCGAGCTCCACGGTCAAGGTCCAGATGGAGGGCCTGGACTACGCGAGCTCAAAGACCGAGCAGTCGGATGAGGCGCATCACCTGCAGCACGTGGTGCTGAGCGCGGTGTTGAATGGCTCGGCAGTGAACGTCGTGGGAAAGCCGGACGGAGCGCAGTTTCTCCTGAATGTTTCGGCGAATGGGCGAAGTTCGACGGCGCGGCTGGAAGCGCATGACGGGTCGGTGTTCCTGCCGGATTTCGATCCGGGAGCTTTGCAAACGCTGTTGGACCTGGCGGCAACGCAGAACAATCGCGACTTGTTCGCGATTCTTCCCAAGCAGGCCGGAAGCGTGGTTCCCGTGGAGCTGGCGACGTACGCCGATGAACAAGGAACGTTGGACGGTAAACCCTTGACTCTCCATCATTTGCGGGCGAGTTTCGGGGGCGGAAATGCGGATTTGTTTGTCAGCCCGGAGAACGAACTCATGCAGGCGGAACTGCCGCAGGAAGGGTTCGCGCTGGTGCGGAAGGGATTTGTGCTGACGCCGCCGAAGAAGCCGATCGTGCCGGCGGAGGAGCCTTCCGAAGGAGCCGCGTCCCCACAGTGACTCCAGGACGCATCAACATATCGCGATATGTTGATAGGATCGCCTGAAAAACGGGGTTAATCAATCAGCAATCCCATCAACATATCGTGATATCTTGATGGGTTTTTGACTCGATCCTTGATGTGATCTGACACACATCAGAGCGCGCGAGCGGTGGCCACGGCTGAGGCCCAGGCCCACTGGAAATTGAAGCCGCCAAGGTGGCCGGTGACGTCGACGGCCTCGCCGATGAAAAACAGGCCGGGCACGTTGCGAGCTTCCATGTTGCGCGCGTTGAGGTCGACAGTGTCGATGCCCCCCGCAGTCACTTCGGCCTTCTCAAAGCCCTCCGTCCCGACGGGGTGAAATTCCCAGTGGCGCAAGCCGCGCTCGGCGGATTCGAGCGCGGCGTTGGTCCAGCCTTCGGGCTGCGCGACTTCAGAGAGGCGATCGGCGAGCCGCTGCGGTAAGGCGGCGCGAAGGGCGTTGCGGAAAGCGATGGCGTCGCGGCGGGCTTGCGGCTGGAACATAGAGTCGAGAAGACGTTGGCCAGCCGGCAGCGTGGGTGCGAAGTCGACGGTGAGTGGAGCTCCCGGCCTCCAATACGAGGACGCTTGAAGGATGGCTGGGCCGCTGAGCCCGCGATGGGTGAAGAGCATCTTCTCGCGGAAATGGGGGCCGGGCTTTTTGCCGTTGGACGCAGCCCACGCATCGACTTCCGTAGAGACACCGGTGAGCGAGGTCCAGTGGGCTTCGTCGGCGCCGAGAACGAGCGGAACCAGTGCAGGATGCGGCTCGATAATGCGCAGGCCGAATTGACCTGCGAGGTCGTAGGCGAGGCCGGTGGCGCCGAGTTTGGGGATGGAGAGGCCGCCGGTGGCTACGACGAGCGCGTTGGCCAGGAATTCTCCCTGAGAGCACGAGATGTGGAAGTCACCGGTCGAAGCGCGGTCGATCTGGATGTTGCGGGCGCTGAGGATGAGTTCCACGCTGCCTCGCTCGCACTCGGCGAGGAGCATGTCGAGGATGGCGCGGGAAGAGTGGTCGCAGAAGAGCTGGCCGAGGGTCTTCTCGTGCCAGGGAATGCGGTAGCGATCAACAAGTTCGAGGAAGTGTTGCGGCTGGTACAGAGCGAGCGCGGACTTGGCGAAGTGGGGGTTGGCGGAGAGGAAGCGGTCAGGGCCGCAGTGGATGTTGGTGAAGTTGCAACGGCCGCCGCCGGAGATGAGAATCTTGCTGCCCGGCTGCGCATTGTGCTCGAGAAGCGCGACGCGGCGCCCGCGCTGGCCGGCGACAGCGGCGCACATGAGGCCGGCGGCGCCGGCGCCCAGAACAACGACATCGTACAGTCGCGAAGTTGGGCTCATGAGGCTCTGGCGCCGGCGAAGCGCTCGCGGATCAGGGCTAGCGCGTCTTCTTTCGTGGCGATAGAACCCTCGAGCTGGGCGTCTTCGGCAGCCTGAAGCATTTCCTTGAACTGCGGGCCCGGCGCGTAGCCGGCGGCGATGAGGTCGTCTCCGGTGAGGAGGGGGTGCGGACGGAATTCCTCTTCGGCGATGGAGTGGTAACGCTCGCTGACGTAGTTGTAGATCTCAAGATTCGCGTGAGCGGCGAGGCAGTCCATCTTGTGCAGAGCGAGGTGCTCGTCAAAGCAGGGCAGGCGGAAGAAGCGCTTGAGCGTGGAGTCCTTCATGCGCGGCGCGTCGGCGAAGCGCATGTGGTTGTCGACGAGGGCGAGGATCTGGCGCGTGTCCTCGTTGGCGAAGCGCAGGCGGTGGCAGATTTCGGCGGCCATGGCCACGCCTACCTCAACGTGACCGTCGAAACGAATGCGGTCGGGGGCGATGCGAAACGTTGGCGGCTTGCCGACGTCGTGCAGGAGCGCGCCCCAGGCCAGCGTGCGCAGGCAACGCGGCGGAAGCTGCTCCAGCAGAAGCATTGTGTGGATGAAGACGTCGCCTTCGGGATGGAATTGAGGCGGCTGCTCGACGCCCTTCATGTTGGAGATTTCGGGCAGGACCTGGACGAGGAGATCGGTTTCATCCAGGAGTTCAAAGGCGCGGCGGGCGCGGCCCTCGGTGAGCATTTTGGTGAGCTCGTCGCGCACGCGCTCGCGGCTGACGGCGTGAATGCGCGGGGCTAGATGGCGAATGGCGGCCAGGGTCGCGGGCTCGATGGCGTATCCGAAGCGCGCGGCGAAACGCACGGCGCGCAGGAGGCGAAGCTGGTCTTCTTCGAACCGGCGGCGGGGTTCGCCGATGGCGCGGATGATGCCGGAGTCGAGGTCGGCCAGGCCACCGACGAAATCGAGGACGGCGGCGCGGGCGGCCACGGGATTGGGAGTAGTGGCGAGATTGGGCAGCCGGGCCGGGTCAAGCAGCAGACCGTTGATGGTGAAGTCGCGGCGCTGGACGTCTTCTTCCGGGCGGGTGGTGTAGCGGACCGCGTCGGGATGGCGGCCGTCGGAGTAGGCGCCATCGCAGCGAAAAGTGGCAACCTCGGTGACGGAGTAGCGCGGTGCGGCGTCGGGCGCGTCCTCGAGCGGCGGCGTCTCGTCGAGGGTTTCGTCGGCAACCAGGACGACGCCGAAGTGGGCGCCGACGGCGAAGGTGCGCGGGAAAAGATTGAGGACGATGTCGGGCGTTGCGGAGGTGGCGACGTCGTAATCGAGCGGGGTGCGGCCGAGAAGGAGGTCGCGGACGCAGCCGCCGGCGAGGTACGCCTGGTGGCCCTCGGCGCGCAGGGTCTCCAGGATGCGGAGGGCGGCTTCGAATTGGCGCGAGGGGGCGAGCATCTGCTTCTATATTCTCGCGCTGCTGGGCGCCAGGCGATGCAAGTTGCAGCCGATAGACTGGAGGGTGATGCAAAAGGGCCTGATTCTCGGCATCGAGAGCTCGTGCGACGAGACTGCGGCGGCGGTGGTGGAGCGCGGGGCGCGAACGCTCTCGTCTATCGTGGCTTCACAGATTGCCACCCACGCGCGTTATGGCGGCGTGGTCCCGGAGTTGGCCAGCCGCGAGCACCTGCGCGCCATTGTGCCGGTGGTGCGGGCGGCGCTGGCCGAAGCGGGCGTGGGTCTGGAGGATCTGGATGCGATCGCGGTGACGGCTGGCCCGGGGCTGGCGGGGGCTCTGCTGGTGGGGATCACGTTTGCCAAGGCGCTGGGGTTGGCGCGAGAGCTGCCGGTGATCGCGGTCAACCATCTCGAAGGGCATATTCACGCCGTGCTGCTGGAGCAGCGGCAGATGAGAGGTTCCTACGAGTCAGGACCTCAGGGGCTAAAGCCCG
>Ga0335074_10011837_pt1 | contig 12207 bp, 10 predicted proteins | sample Lox_Sample_23_FD_206715 | JGI IMG/M metagenome (GOLD analysis project Ga0335074, IMG submission 206715) | Soil microbial communities from Loxahatchee National Wildlife Refuge, Florida, United States - Lox_Sample_2.3 | ecosystem: Environmental > Terrestrial > Soil > Wetlands | place: USA...
CCGGCCCCGCCGAAGCATTGCAGCGCGAAGCGCGCAGGGTCATGGCCCTTCTGCACCGAGACCTGCTTGATCGCGTTAGCCATGTTGGCGATCGCGACTTGCAGGAACCCCTCCGCCACTTGCTCCGGCGAGCGCTGCGTCCCGGTGGCCTGGGCAATCTCCTCGGCCAGTGCCGCGAATTTTTCACGGACGATGTCGGCATCCAGGGGCTGATTGCCAGCGGGGCCGAAGATTGCCGGGAAATGTTCGGGCTGGATCTTGCCGACGCAGATATTGGCATCCGTCACGGTCAGCGGGCCGCCGCGCCGATAGCAGGCGGGGCCGGGATCGGCGCCGGCGGAGTCGGGACCGACGCGGAAGCGCGCGCCGTCGAATTGCAAAATCGAGCCGCCGCCCGCGGCAACGGTATTGATCGCCATCATCGGCGCGCGCAGCCGCACGCCGGCCACGGCGGTCTCGAATGCGCGTTCGAATTCGCCGTCGTACAGCGCGACGTCGGTGGAGGTGCCACCCATGTCGAAGCCGATGATGCGGTCCAGCCCCGCCATTGCCGCGGTGCGCGCGGCGCCGACGATGCCGCCGGCAGGACCGGACAGGATCGCGTCCTTGCCCTGGAAGCCGTGCGCCTCTGCCAGTCCGCCGTTCGACTGCATGAAATAGAGTCGCGTGCCGGCGAGTTCGCTTTCCACCTGCGCCACGTAGCGGCGCAGGATCGGCGAAAGATACGCGTCCACTACCGTGGTGTCGCCGCGCGGCACCAGTCGCAGCAGCGGGCTGACCTGATGGCTGGCGGAGACCTGCGTGAATCCTACCGTCCGCGCGATCGCCGCCAGCCGTTGCTCTTGCTCGGGAAATTTCCATGCGTGCATCAGCACAATGGCGCAGGCACGGATGCCCTTGGCGTGCGCGGTCGCAAGCTCATGCCGTGCGGCGGTTTCATCGAGTGGTTCGATCAGTTCGCCATCGACGCCGATCCGGCCGTCGATCTCGATGACGGTTTCGTAGAGCATGCTGGGCAGCGTGATGGCGAGGTCGAACAAGCGCGGGCGCGCCTGGTTGCCAATGCGCAATGCGTCGGCGAAGCCGCGGTTCGCCACCAGCAGGGTGCGTTCGCCTTTGCGTTCGAGCAAGGCGTTGGTGGCGACGGTGGTGCCCATTTTGACCGCGGCGATGCGGCCGGGCGGGACCGGCTGGTCGAGCGGAATTGCCAGCAGCGTCTTGATGCCGGCGATGGCGGCGTCGCGGTAGCGGCCGGGGTTTTCCGACAGCAGCTTGTGGGTGATCAGCCCGCCGTCGGGGTCGCGCGCGACGATATCGGTGAAGGTGCCGCCGCGGTCGATCCAGAACTGCCATTGTCGCTGGGTCATGCGGCGGGGTGTGGCAGTGGGGCCGCGGGGGCGCAAGGGGTTCGGGATTCCCGGTCGGGGTTGCTCGCCGCGGCTCGCGGGTCTGATGCGATTGCGATCCCCGCCAGCCGGGTGCGAAGTTCGAAACCGCCGTTTGCCCGCATTAACTGGTTAGTGCATCGGTGCTTTAACTAACTGGCGAGTACAGTCCGCGGCCGACGCCGTCCCCGCCCCGCCGCGCCCCGCCGCGCCCGGCCGATTCTCGGTCTCACACTGTCAGCCGGTGTTGTCCTCAAGTGCCTCGGTCGCCGCGGCCAGGCGATGCGCAAGCGCCGGTGACATCCGGGCCGCCAGATTCGCCTGCGCTGCTCGCCAGGCCGGCAGCGCCGCCTCCAGCCGCCGCAAGCCGGTTTCCGTCAGCCAGACCGTGCGCCGGCGCAGGTCGGTCTCCACCGCCGCGATCTCCACCAGACCGGCGGCCTGCAGCGTGCGCAGGTTGCGCGACAGCGTGGACTGGTCCAGTCCGGCGCGCTGCGCCAAGGCGCCCAGCGTATCGTCGGCCGCCACAGCGATCTGAGCCAGCAGGCCAAGCTGCGTCACACCCAGAGGCGACCCCGCCATCTCGCGATCAAGAAACTGCGTGATCCGCCGCGCCGCCATCCGACTGCTCCAGACGGCGCAGTTGTCCACGACGGCGCGCAGATCGGCACGCAAGGTTTTTTTCGGTTGTCGCGGGCGGTTCATGGCTCTATGCAGATACGATATTTGCATCTACAAGGAAAGTGCCTCGAATGACCGCCACCGCCTCTCGCATGGCCGCTGTGGCATACGGCGTGCCCCGCCCGGCCGACATCGCCGGCATGACCGGCCGGGCAATCCTGCAGGCGATCATCGACGGAGCGCTGCCGCAGCCGCCGATCGCCGACTCGCTGAGCTTCCTGCTGACGGAGGTCCGCGAGGGGTTCGCGGCATTCACGGGGAACCCGGGGCCGCACCTGCTGAACCCGATGGGAAATGTGCACGGCGGCTGGGCGCTGACGCTGATTGACAGCGCCGGTGGTTGCGCCGCCCTGTCGCTGTTGCCGCCGGGGGTGAGCTACGCCACGGTGGAAACCAAGGTGAATTTCAGCCGCCCCATCACCGCCGATACCGGCCCGGTCCGTGCCGAGGCACACGTGGTCGGCCACGGCCGCCAGATCATCTCGGCGGAGGCCAGGGTGCTGCGCGCCGATGGCAAGGTACTGGCGCACGGCACGTCAACATTGCTGGTGTCCGGCGGCGCTCGATGACGTTGCCGCACGTCAAGCGCGTCTACGACTCGCCCGCCGGCGAAGACGGCATGCGGATCCCGGTCGACCGGCTATGGCCACGCGGCGTCGCCAAGGACACGGCACGCATCGATCTGTGGTTGAAAGACCTGGCGCCAAGCCATGCGTTGCGCAAGCGCTTCCATGGTCACCCCGACGCATGGAACGCATTCCAGACCGCCTATGCCGCGGAACTTGCCGAACCCCAGGCGCAGGCCGCTGTGCGGACGTTGGACGGGCATATGCGGCGCGGTCAGGTCACCTTGCTCTACGCGGCTCGGGATCAGGAACGCAACAACGCCATTGCGCTGCGCGCATGGTTGGCGGACAACCCCGGTGCGGCAGCCAATCGGTCGGCCGGTTGACGCCGTAGCGGTCCTCCATCCGGGTCACCTCACCGAGCCGCCTGCGGCGCGGCACGCCGCCACCCTGTCCGCCCGCCATCCCGCACGCTTGCTGCCCCGCTCGCCTGCGGCGCCGGACAACTGTCGCTCCACACGTGACAGCGCGCGCAAGCGTGTCATGCTCGGCCGTGACCGATGGTGCGCCATGGTGCAGGAGCACTGTAAGCTGCCGCCGCGATGGAGGGCCCTGCCATGTCAAATGCAGCGCAACGTGTCTGCCGATGACCCGCGCTAACGAACTGCGCGCCGCGCGCGAGGAACTGGAACGGCGCCTCGAGGAACGCCAGCGCGAGCTTGGCCCCGACGATCCCGCGCTCGCCGACGATCTGCGCGCGCTGGGGCGCCTGGCGCACGACCTCGGCGATTTCAACGACGCCGCGGCATTGCTCGAACGCGCGCGCGTGCTGCACAGCGCCGGGTTCGGCGAAAACCATTGGGAGGTGGCGACCGACCTCAATCACCTCGGCCTGGTGCTGCACGACGCCGGCGACGTCGAGGTCGCGCACGCCGTGTTCGAACGCGCGCTGGCATTGGACGAGCAAGCGTTGGGAACGGACCATCCCAATGTCGGACGCGACGCCAACAATTTGGCGGGTGTGCTGCGCGACCTGGGCGATGCAGCCGGCGCAAAAATGGCGCTGGAATACGCGGTTGGCATCTACGTCCGTGCGCTCGGCGAGGACCACCCGACGACCCGTGCCGTGGCGGCAAATCTGTCCGCGATGCGGTAGTGCCGTCCGGCCGCGGCGCGGAGCTCGCGCCCGCCGGCGATCGCACCCGCGCAGGGATCGCACCCGCGGATGGATTGCACCCGCGCAGGGGTCGCACCCACGGATGGATCGCGCCCGCGCGGAATCGCTCCCACGGATGGATCGCGCCCGCGCAGGGATCGCTCCCACGGATGGATCGCGCCCGCCTGCGATCGCTCCCGCCGGCGATTGCCTATCGCGCACGCGCTTGAATACACTCCCCGACGCAGATCCGAACGTCCGGGCAGGTGCACCCATGGCCGATCGCTTCAAGCTGGCCCGACCGCTGCCGGGCGCCAGGTTCGGTGGCCGTCTCGCTCTCCGTGGCGATGGAGGCGACGCAGACGCGCTGATCGCGGCCGCGGAAGCCGCGCCCGGGGTCCTCACGAAAGCCCTCGCCGAGAGCCGAGGCTTGCTGCTGATCCCCGGCATGGACGCGATCATCGACACGCCGGACCTGCTGGTGCGCCTCAGCCGCTTGTTCGGCGCCGAGGTGGAGGACTACCGCCACACCCTGACGCCGCGGCACATGGTCCATGCGATGGTGCCGGAGATCTTCGTGGTGTCGAACATGCCGCCGGCGAACCGGCCGCCACCCCGTCGCCCCGACCCACCGCTGACCACCACCGGCAAGCTGCCGGTGCAGTTCCCGCATCGCCGCGGCTGGCACACCGATCAGAGCTATCGCCGCCCGCCGCCGGACATCTCATTGTTCCTGGCCGTGATCCCCGCGCCGCAAGGCCAGGCGCAGACGATTTTCGCCGACTGCACCGCCGCCTACGAGGAGTTGGCTCCCGAGCTGAAGGCGCGCGCCGATACGCTGGACGGCATCCATGTCAGCCTCAGCGCCGGCCGCGGCCGCAACGACGTGCTGGAAGGCAAGGTGCCGCGGCCGCTCGGCCCGCACGAGCAATCGCAGCGCCAGCCGCTGGTGCGCGAGCATCCGGTGACCGGGGAACGCGCGCTCTATATGTGCGAATACGGCCAGATGGACTGGGTGCAAGGCCCGATCGCGGGGCTGGAACCCGGCCCGCATGGTGAGGGCGCCAAATTGCTCGAAGCGTTGATGCACCACGCGACGCAGCGGCGCTTTGTCTATGTGCACGAGTGGGCCCGCGGCGACCTGCTGGTGTGGGACAACCGCTGCCTGGTCCATGCCGCGACGTGGTTCGACAGCGACAACATACCGCGGTTGATGTGGCGCACGACCGTCAGCGGCAACCCCGGCGGACGCTACCAGGGCGAGAAAAAGAGCTGGCTTCCGGAGCAACGGGCGGCGGAATAGGCGCCGCCCAGCGGCATAGGCGGCGTCCAAGAGGCGCGGCACGCCAAGGGGCGCGGGAACCCAAGGGGCGCGGGGAACCCGAGGGGCGCGGGGAGCCCGAGGGGCGCCTGAACACAAGGGAGGCGAGGACCTACGGGGCGCGGGAACGCCACCCAGCCGCCGCGCCCTCGTGCGCACCGGCCGCTCCGTTCAGATTGTCGCGATCTGGCCGCTGCCCACCGCCGCGAGAAACGTTGCGATACCGGCGACTTCCACCCCGGGCAACAGTCGCGTGGCATCCAACCCTTCGGCGCGCAGTCCCGCTTCGCAGGCGATCAGCCGCACGCCGAGTTCCTGCGAGGCCTCGCGCAACTCCGCCAGCCCGGCGACGCCGGCCGCCCGCACTTGCTCATCGCGAGACGCATCGGTCAGCCCGGACCAGTCGGAGAACAAGGCATTGCAGCCGGCATTGGTGGCGAACAGGACCACGCGGCGGCCCAGTGCCGCGGCGCCGCATGCCAGCACGAATGCGTAATGCGCGCGGTCATGCGCGCCGGACAGCAGCAGGACGCCCAACGGGTCAGATTGCACCGGCCTGCCCCGGACTACGATCCGGGGTCTGCCCCGGACCATGATCCGGGGCCTGCGCCGGACCGCGATCCATGCCCTGCCCCGCGCTGCCATGCGAGGCAGTGGCCCCGGCGCCCGCATGCGCCGACAAATCGCGGATCGTTGCCTGTGGCCCGCACAGCGCGCAGTCGGGATCGCGCGGCAGCTTCACCATGCGAAAGCGCGTCGCCAGCGCGTCCCAGACCAGCAAGCGGCCGGACAGCGAATCGCCGATGCCCATGATCTCCTTCAGCACCTCGGTCGCCTGCAACGTGCCGATCACGCCGGTGACGGCACCCAGCACGCCAGCCTCGCTGCACGACGGCACCAGCCCGGGTGGCGGCGGCTCCGGATAGAGACAGCGGTAGCACGGGCCGCCTTCGTGCGGCTTGAACACCGATAATTGTCCGTCGAACCGCAGTACTGCTCCCGAGACCAGCGTGCGGCGCGCCAGGACGCAGGCGTCGGCGACCAGGAAGCGCGTGTCGAAATTGTCGGTGCCGTCGCAGACGATGTCGTAGCGCTCGATCAGTTCCAGCGCATTGGCCGCGGTCAGCCGCATCTGGTGCGCCGCGACCGTGACGGCGGGATTGATCGCGTGCGCCGCCCCGGCGGCGGAGCTCACCTTCGGCATGCCGAGGCTGCCGACGGTATGGGCGATCTGCCGCTGGAGGTTGGAGAGCTCTACCACGTCGTCGTCGACAATGCCGATGGTGCCGATGCCGGCGGCGGCCAGGTAGAGCATCAGCGGCGAGCCCAATCCGCCGGCGCCCACCAGCAGCACGCGCGCCGCCTTCAGCTTCGCCTGCCCGGTGCCACCCACTTCCCGCAGGAGGATATGGCGGGAGTAGCGGCGGATTTCGTCTTCGGTGAAGTCAAGGTCCATGGCGGCAGAATATGGTGTATGCTCCGCCGCGGCAAAGTGGCCAGGCCGGCGCGCGGTTGCATAGCGTGTCGCAGCCTGGCGAACGCGCGCGGCACGGTGGGCTCGCGAACGCTCGCCGCGCCGCCGGCCCGGGATAATGCAAATTGTTACTCATGCGGTGCAGACACACGCGTTGAGCGGCTTGCATCGGCGCTGCTGCCGGGCAATCGGTCGGTTGCAAGAGATCCACGGTATTTGCAGCGATGTTCATGGAAATGATCTGCCGCTCACAGCGCCAACATTGGAAATACCACACGTCCGTTGCGCTGCGGTATTTGCTGTCGTTCGCGCGCGTGGCGGTTTGCGGCGTCACCGCGGCCTTCCCCCGACCGGCCGGCGGCGCCATGATGGTGGCGAGGCACCCGCACCCGCGTCCAGGGGACAACAATCATGGCCGATGGCGGCATTATCGATACCAGAACAGCGCGGATTTCCGTTGAGGAAGCGCTGGCGCTGCACGCGGCCGGGCGCCCGGGCAAGCTGGAAACGCGCATCACCAAACCGTTGACCACCGCGCGGGACCTGTCGCTCGCCTATTCTCCCGGTGTGGCGGAGCCCTGCCTTCACATCGCCCGCGATCCCGCGCTGGCGTACGATTATACCACCAAGGGCAACATGATCGCGGTGGTATCGAACGGCACCGCGGTGCTTGGCCTGGGCAACCTCGGCGCGATCGCCGCCAAGCCGGTGATGGAAGGCAAGGTCGCCTTGTTCAAGCGCTTTGCCGACATCGATGGGATCGATCTGGAAATAAACTCGCAGGACGTGGACGAGATCGTCGGCGCGGTCCGCTTCCTGGCGGGATTCGGCGGCATCAACCTGGAAGACATCAAGGCGCCCGAATGTTTCGTGGTGGAACAAAGATTGCGGGAGCTGATGGACATACCGGTGTTCCATGACGACCAGCACGGCACCGCCATTGTCGCCGCGGCAGGCCTGATCAATGCCTGCCACCTCACGGGACGGGAGCTGCGCGACACCAGACTGGTGGTGAACGGCGCCGGCGCCGCCGGCATCGCCTGCGTCGAATTGCTGAAGGCGATGGGTATGCGGCCGGAGCATGTCGTGCTGTGCGACACCAAGGGCGTGGTCTACCAGGGCCGCACCGACGGCATGAACCAGTGGAAATCCGCCCATGCCGCCGCCACCAAGGCGCGCACGCTGACGCAGGCGTTGGAAGGAGCCGACGTGTTCTTCGGCCTCTCGGTCAAGGGCGCGGTGACGCAGGAGATGGTCCGCGCCATGGCGGACCGGCCGATCATCTTCGCCATGGCCAATCCGGATCCGGAAATCACCCCGGAAGAAGCGCGCGAGGCCAGCCCGCACGCGATCATCGCCACCGGCCGCAGCGACTATCCCAACCAGGTCAACAATGTCCTCGGCTTTCCCTACATCTTCCGCGGCGCGCTGGACGTGCGAGCCTCCACCATCAACGACGCGATGAAGATCGCCGCCGCGGAGGCACTGGCCAACCTCGCGCGCGAGGACGTGCCCGACGAGGTCCATAGCGCCTCAGCCGGCCGGCGCCTGACATTCGGCCCGGAATACATCATTCCGAATGCGTTCGATCCGCGATTGATCTCCTGGGTGCCGCCTGCCGTGGCGCGCGCGGCGATGGAGTCGGGCGTCGCCCGCAAGCCGCTGATGGACCTGCGCCGCTATGCCCGTGAGCTGTCCGGCCGGCTGGATCCGACCGCCGGTGCGCTGGATGCGATCATGGAGACCGTGCGCACCAATCCGAAGCGCGTCGTGTTCGCCGAGGGCGAGGAAGAGAAGACCGTGCGCGCCGCCGTCGCGTTTCGCAATGCGGGCTACGGCCGGCCGGTTCTGATCGGACGGGAAGATCGAGTGAAGGCGACCATGGCCAGCCTCGGCCTCGGCATCGTCGATGGCATCGAAATTCACAACGCCCGGCTGTCCAGTGCCAATCCAAAATATGTCGATCACCTGTACGGACGGTTGCAGCGCAAGGGCTATCTGCAACGCGATTGCCAGCGCATGGTAAACCAGGACCGTAACGTGTTCGCCGCCTGCATGGTGGCAACCGGCGACGCCGACGCGATGGTGACCGGCCTGACCCGCTCGGCGTCCGACAGCCTGGATGGCGTCCGCCTCGTGATCAGCCCGACCGAAGGCACGATCCCGTTCGGCATCACGCTATTGCTCGGCCATCGCGGCCGCACGATCTTCGTCGCCGACACGCTGGTGCATTTCCGTCCCAATGCCGAGGAACTGGTCGACATCGTGATCGGCGCGGCGCAGGCCGCGCGCCACCTCGGTCACGAACCGCGGGTCGCGCTGCTGTCGCACTCGGTGTTCGGCGATCCGGTGAATGACCGCGCCATTCCGATGCGCGACGCGGTGACATTGCTTGACCAGCGCAAGGTGGATTTTGAATATGATGGAGAAATGAGTCCCGACGCCGCCCTGGAGCCCTCGATTCGTGCGCTGTACCCGTTCTGCCGCCTCACCGGGGATGCGAATGTGCTGGTCATGCCGGGCTTGCATTCGGCCCTGATCACGTCGCAACTGGTGCATCGGCTGGGCGGCGGCACCACCATCGGTCCGCTGCTGATCGGCATGGACCGGCCGGTGCAGGTGGTGCCGATGGACGCCTCGGTGAGCCAGATGGTGGATGTGGCCTGCCTCGCGGCCTACCAGGCCATCGCGCGGTAAGGCCCGGTCGAGGCGAGGCGCTGCCGCGAATGAGCCTGACCGCGCGCCTCGTGCCGGGCGGAGTACCGCACGAACCGCCGGTTGGCGGGCGTGCGCGGCCGTGGCTCATCCTCGCCGCCCTGACAGTGGGACGCGTCGCCTTCGGCTATCAATTGCAGACCGTCGCGACGCTGGAGCAAACGCTCACCGCATTGTTCCACCTCACCTACACCGAGTACGGCGTATTGCTCGGCGCCTACCTGTCGCTCGGCGTGTTCGCCGCGCTGCCGCTGGGCGTTCTGGGCCACTGGCTCGGCGACCGACTGGTCATCGCGGTGGGCTTCGTGTTGATGATCGTTGGCCCGTGCGTCTCCGCCTGGAGCGGCACCGCGGAGAGCATCATCGTCGGGCGCATGATCGCCGGCGTTGGCGGCGTCGGCATGCTGGTGCTGCAAGGCAAGGTCATCGCCGACTGGTTCAGCGGCGCACGCTTCATGATCGCCGTCAGCATCGCGGTCTGCGGCTATCCGGTCGGTGTGGACCTGGTGCAACTGCTGCTGACGCATTGGCCGGCGACGCTCGGCTGGCGTGCCGGATTGCTTACCGGTTGCGTTTTGCCGGTGGTGTCGCTGTTGCTGTTTCTGGCCAGCTTCCGCGCCTCCCCCCACGCCCCAGAGCAATCGCAGGCTTTCTCCTTGCCGAACCCGCGCGAGTGCCTGCTGCTGGTGATCGCCGGAATGATCTGGACGGCGTACACCTCGGGCTTGCAGGGATATTTGTTCTATGTGTCGCCGACGCTTGCGGCGCACGGTGGCAGCGCGGCGCTGATCGCGCTGGTGGTCACCGCGGCAACCTGGGGCCAGGTTCCCGCGACCCTGTTCGGCGGCGGCCTGGCCGGCCGGTTCGGCCCATTGCTGGTGCTGGTGGTGGGGACGCTCGGGCTGGCCATCGGCACCGCCGGGACGGCACTGGCGGGCGCGCCGCTGCTATGGGGTATCCTGGTGGGCATCGTGGGGTCAATTCAGCCTGGCGTCATCATCGCGGTGGGCACCATGTCCGCGCGCCAGGCGCACCGCGCGGTCGGCATGGGGATCTTCTATTCGCTGTACTATCTGGGGGGTGCGGTGGCGCCGGCGCTGTGCGGCCATGCGGCGGACCTGTACGGCGGACCATCGGGCGGGCTGCTGGCCGCCGCGGCAATCGCCGCGCTCTCGATTCCGCTCTACCTCCTGCACTACCGGCTCTCGCGGCTGCAGCCCCTGCCCTCGCCGGTCGCAGGGGATTGACGCCGGTCCGAGGCGATTGACCCGGTCGCACAGGATCAACCCGGCCGCACAGGATTGACCCGGCCGCAGAGGATGAACACGACCGCAGAGGATGAACACGACCGCAGCCCACCGCCACGTAATGGATCGGATGCGCCGCGCCAAACACTTGAACAGAGGCGAGGTTTTGCCCATGTGGGAGGTGTCCGGAATGCCCTGTCGGGGTTCCGGGCGCTGCCACCGGGCCGGCCCAGCGGGCGGCCCAGACTGTGAACCTTGCTCATGCAGGAGGTTTTGTCATGACCAGCTATGACTTTGCACCATTGTTCCGTACCGCCATCGGTTTCGACCGCCTGGCCCGACTCATGGACACCGCCGTTTCGACCGCCGAGGCGCCCAGCTATCCGCCCTACAACATCGAGAAGACCGGTGACGACACCTACCGCCTGACCATGGCGGTGGCCGGCTTCCGCCCTGAGGACCTCGACCTGACCGTGAAGGAGAACACCCTGGTGATCTCCGGCCGCGTCGCGACCGAGGGCAACAAGGGTGAATTGCTGTATCGCGGCATCGCCGGCCGTGCCTTCGAGCGCCGGTTCGTGCTCGCCGACCACATCGTGGTGGAGGGCGCCGACCTCGTGAACGGCTTGCTCCATGTCGGCCTGAAGCGCGTGGTGCCGGAGGCACTGAAGCCCCGCAAGATCGCCATTGGCGGCGTTGCTCCGGCGGCGATCGCGAATGACGCCGTGCTTGGCGGCACCGCCAAGGCGGCATGATCGGCGCGGACTGCGACGGACAAAGGGGGCCGGTTTTCCGGCCCCTTTTCGTTTGTGCAACTCTGATCTGGCTGCGTCACGTCCACCCGACCGGCCGCCTGTCTTCTATCCCCCTCGCGCCCAATCGTTCTCGGCCTCGCGGTTCGCTCGCGCCTCTGGCCCGCGTTCCGAATGGCGTCGATAGGCAGCGGCAAACTCGCGGTCGGGGCCGTCGATGTGGCGGAACAACCATTCATGCAGATAGCGCAGGATCGAGCTTGGGCTGATGCCCTCGCCCTCCAGAACCATGCCGTCGACGTCGGCGAGCAAGCGTTGGTGCAATCCGCGATGCGCCGCGGCGTCGGCATAGTTGCTCTCCACCATCAGGCGTTCCTCGTCGGCGAAATGCCGAGCGGCGGCGCGGACGAACTCGCGAAACCTGGGTCTCGGATCGAGGCCATTGTACAGCGCCTCGCCAAGTGCGCCCAGCAGCTCCGCCAGACCGCGGTGCTGCGCGTCCATCTCGGGCACGCCGACGTCGTGCACCGCGCTCCAGGGTCGCTGCGCCGGTGCGGGCGCTGCATCGAGACGTTGGCTGGCCCAGGCATAACTGCCGCCGCCGGCGCGCTTCGCCGTGTAGAGGGCGGTGTCTGCCGCGACCAATAATTGCTCCACCGTGCGGCCGTGATCGGGGAAGCAGGCGAGGCCAGCACTGGCAGCGACGCTCACAACGTGACCGCCGGCGAGGATCGGCCGGCGAATCGCGGCCAGCACCCGCTCGGTGACCGCGACCGCGTCGGTCGGCCGCTGCAGGTGGTCGAGCAATACGGCGAACTCATCGCCGCCGAGCCGCGCGATCGTCTCCGTTGCCCGCAGACCGACCTGCAGACGGAGAGCCACGTGCTGCAGCACAACGTCGCCCGCGGCG
>Ga0335074_10011838_pt1 | contig 12206 bp, 10 predicted proteins | sample Lox_Sample_23_FD_206715 | JGI IMG/M metagenome (GOLD analysis project Ga0335074, IMG submission 206715) | Soil microbial communities from Loxahatchee National Wildlife Refuge, Florida, United States - Lox_Sample_2.3 | ecosystem: Environmental > Terrestrial > Soil > Wetlands | place: USA...
GCTCCAGCGCCGCCTCGTCGTGCGCCGCTGACAGGAACCACGCCTCGAACGCCGACGGCGGGAGGTACACACCGCGGTCGAGCATCGCGTGGAAGAACGCCGCGTACGCCGCCGTGGACTGCTGCCTGGCGTCGGCGAAGTTCTCGACGGGACCGGTGACATTCCAGAAGACCGAGAACAGGTTGCCCGCGACGGACAGGCAGAACGGCACGCCGGCCTTGGTCAGCGCATCGGACACCAGCGACGACACCGTCTTGGCCGCCGCGTCCACCGACGCGTACACCTCTGGCGTACATTCGCGCAGCGTGGCCAGCCCGGCTGCCGTGGCCAGCGGGTTGCCGGACAGCGTGCCCGCCTGGTACACCGGCCCGGAGGGCGCGAGCCGCGACATGATCTCGGCGCGGCCGCCGAACGCGGCGCAGGGCAGCCCGCCGCCCATCACCTTGCCGAACGTCACCAGGTCGCCGCGGACGCCGTCCACTCCGTACCATCCGGACGACGTGACGCGGAACCCGGTGAGCACCTCGTCCATGATCAGCAGCGCGCCGTTATCGCGGCACAGTTGCGCGAGGAGCGCGTTGAAGCCCGGCTGCGGTGGCACGACCCCCATGTTGGCCGGGCAGGCCTCGGTGATCACGCACGCGATCTCGTTTGCCCGCGTGGCGAATACCGCTCGCACCGCGTCCGCGTCGTTGTACGGCAGCACGACGGTGTCGGCCGCCGACGCGCCCGTCACCCCTGGCGAATCCGGCAACGCGAACGTCGCCACGCCGGACCCGGCGGCGGCGAGCAGCGCGTCCACATGCCCGTGATAGCAGCCGGCGAACTTGACCACCACGGCCCGGCCCGTGTAGCCGCGCGCCAGGCGGACCGCTGACATCGTCGCCTCGGTCCCCGAGTTCACCAGCCGTACCTGCTCGACCGGCGCGCGCGCCACGATCTGTTCGGCCAGGAATACCTCGCCCGGTGTCGCCGCGCCGAACGACGTCCCGTTCCACAGCGCCGCGGACACGGCGGAGACCACGGCCGGATGCGCGTGGCCGAGGATCATCGGTCCCCACGAGCACACCAGGTCCACGTACTCGACGCCGTCCGCGTCGTAGAGGTAAGGGCCCGACCCGCGGACCATGAACCTCGGTGTCCCGCCCACCGAGCCGAAGGCCCGGACCGGCGAGTTAACGCCACCGGGCGTGACCGCCAGCGCCCGGTGAAACAAGCTGTCGGTCATCGAACGCTCTCGCACGCGTCGACGAGGTGCTCGAGCAGACGGAGTGCGTCCGGGAGGGGATGCTCCTCCGGTGAGCGCATCCACCGGCAGCCGGTGCCCGCGGCGAGCCGTGACGGCGGCGCGAGCACATAGCTGTCCCGGCAGTTCCAGCGCAGCCCGGGCGTGACAGACTCGGGCTCGGAGTCCAAGCCGCACGACCACCATTCGTCCTCGTCCGCCGGCGCGCCCCTGGTCAGCACGAAGAACAGCATCCGGTCACCACCCAGCGCGGCAACCGGCCCGCTGACGACGCCGGCCTGCGCCATCCGCGCGAGCGCGGACGCGCCGGCCACCGCCGGGACGTCGAGCACATCAAAAACCCGGCCGGTGACGAGGATGATGTTCGCCTCCGGCCGGGTCTCCCACCAGCTTCGGATGATCGTGATGTCCACCGTCGCCTGCATCTGCCAGGCCGGGGACATCGGATGCTCACCGGGCGCCGGGCAGCCTACGCGATCGCAGGAACACGCGCGGCCAAGCTCGCCCCGGTGCGGATATGCCCCCATGCATACGGGCCATCCCATGGCCGCATAACGCTCGGCCGCGGCTCCCAGCGGCTGCTGTCGCTCGGCAGCCCGCGCACGGCCCCGGCGCCGCACCACATCGACCATTGGTTGAGATCCCCTTAAAAGAGCTATAGGAAACCGAGGATACTGAACACGCGCTAGTGCTTGCCCCGGTGCTGCTCATCGTAGGGGATGTGGCCTAGACCACGTAGGAACTCCGGTCACGCCGCGGGCGGGCCGGCTAGAGCATGCGGGCGGCTTCGGTGGCCCAGTAGGTGAGGATCGTCCGGGCACCGGCTCGCCTGATCGCGGTCAGCGTCTCGAAGATGATCCGGTCACGGTCCAGCCAGCCGTTGGCGGCGGCCGCCTCCACCATGGCGAACTCGCCGCTGACCTGGTATGCCGCTACCGGGACGGTCACCGCGTCAGCCACGCGCCTGATGATGTCGAGATAGGCGAGAGCCGGCTTGACCATCACGATGTCGGCGCCCTCGTCGATGTCGAGCAGCGTCTCCCGTATCGCCTCGTCCGCGTTCGCCGGGTCCTGCTGGTGACTGCCGCGGTCACCGAACCTCGGCGCGCCCTCCGCGGCCTCGCGGAATGGACCGTAGAAACCGGACGCGTACTTCGCCGAGTACGCGCAGATGCCGGTCTCGGTGTAACCCGCGCCGTCCAGCGCCCGCCTGATCACGCCTACCTGGCCATCCATCATGCCGCTCGGTGCGACCATGTGCGCTCCGGCCCGCGCCTGCGCGACGGCGACCGACGCGTACCGGTTCAGAGTCTCATCGTTCTTCACGTAACCATCAGGGGTGAGAACGCCGCAGTGGCCGTGGTCCGTGTACTCGCACAGGCACAGATCGGCCAGTACCACGAGGGCGTCGCCGGTCTCTTTCCTGATGTCTTCGATCGCGACCTGGGAGATGCCTTGCGCGTCGTCGGCGGCGCTGCCGCGGGCATCTTTGGCCGCGGGAATCCCGAACACGATAATGCCGCCTACCCCGGCATCGGCCGCTTCGGCGGCGGCCTTCCGCAAGCTCTCCCTCGTGTGCTGGACCACACCGGGCATGGAGCCGATCGGCTGCGGTTCGGCAATGCCCTCCTTGATGAACACGGGGAGTATGAAGTCCGCCGGGCGAAGCGTCGTCTGCGCGACGAGCCTCCTGATGGCGGCCGTCCTGCGCAGCCGCCTCGGACGAACCTGGGGGTACTGGCTCATCAGAGTTACCGCCTCCTGCGCCCGCCACGGCGCCGCTCGCTCGGACGACGCACCTGTTCGCCGGCCTCAAGCGCGGCGTCACGCAGGCTGGCACCGTACTCCGCCATCGCGTCGACCAGCGCGTCCATAGACGGAGCCGGCGAGGTGACATCCACCCGCAACCCGAACTCGGCCGCGGTCCTCGCGGTCTGCGGGCCGATGACACCGATCACCGTGACCGCGTGCGGCTTGCCGGCGATGCCGACCAGGTTCCGCACGGTCGACGAGCTGGTGAACAGCACGGCGTCAAAGCCGCCGCCCTTGATCGCCTCGCGGACCGGAGCCGGCGGCGGCGCCGCGCGCACCGTGCGGTAGGCGGTCACGTCCTCGCACTCCCAGCCGAGGTCGGTCAGCCGTGCGAGCAGCGTCTCGGTGGCGATGTCGGCGCGGGGCAGCAGTACCCGGTTGATCGGGTCTAGCAGGTCGTCGTACGGCGGCCACTCCTTAGCCAGCCCCTCGGCCGACTGCTCGCCCTCGGGGACGAGATCGGCGCGGATGCCGAAATCAAGCAGCGCCTTAGCGGTCTGCTCGCCGACGGCGGCGATCTTCACGCCGGCAAATGCGCGGGCGTCGAGCCCGTACTCCTCGAATCGCTCCCGCACCGCGCGGACCGCGTTGGCGCTTGTAAATGCCACCCACTGGTACCGGCCGGTGACCAGGCCCTTGACGGCGCGTTCCATCTGCTGCGGGGTGCGCGGCGGCTCGACGGCGATCGTCGGCACCTCTTCTGGCACCGCGCCGTACTCCCTGAGCTTGTCACTGACCGCCATGGCTTGTTCTTTCGTGCGGGGCACCAGCACCCGCCAGCCGAACAGCGGCTTGGTCTCGAACCAGTCCAGCATGTCCCGGGCGGCGACCGCGTCACCGACCACCGCGACCGCCTGGCCCTGCGTGTTCGCGAGGCTGATGCCGGCCGCCTTCAGGTCCGGTCCGATGCGACCGAGCGTCGAGGTCACGGTCTGCTGGCCACTGGTCGTGCCATCCCACGTGATGGCGAGCCTGGTCGTGTCCGGCCAGCCGTTGGCGATCAGCATCTTCGCCAGGTCCGCGGGGCCGGCGTCCGCGCCGAGCACCACCAGCGGAGCGGAGCTGTAGCCGACGCGGCTCGCGTCGGCGGCATGGATCACCCGCAGTTCGGCGGAACGGTCGCTGGCCAGCGGGATGCCGGCGTAGGCAGGTACCGCGGTGTGTTCGGGCACGCCGGGGACGATCTCGAACCTGATCCCGGCCTTAGCGCATGCCGTCGCGTCCTGTGCCCCGCCGGACAGCAGAGGATCGCCATCGTAGAGCCGCACCACGAGCCGGCCGACCTTCGCCGCGGCGATAAGCTGCTTGGCGGCAGCCCCGTCGGCAGGCTCGGCAAGCTGCGCGTCCGCCCGCTTGTGGCGCTCGATCAGACCCGCGTGCTCGGGGTCGGCCACGATGAGGTCCGCACTGCCGAGCAGTTCGGCGCCTCGCACCGTCAGCAGGCCCTCGTCGCCTGGGCCCGCGCCCACCAGCGCCACCCAGCTCGCCTGATCGTTCTTCCGCTTCCCCGTGTCCTGGTTACTCACAACGCATCATTCCCGGTACTCGCCGGTGCCTGCGGCACCCTGATCAGTTCTGCTGCCCCCGCCCGCAGCAGCTCGGCCGCGACGTCATAGCCGAGCCGCCGAGCATGCGCCGCTGTCCCGCGCCCGTGTGCGCGCAGGACCGTTTTCCCGTCCGCGCTCAGCACCGCGGCGCGCATGTCAAGCGAGTTATTCGCGCCCGCCGCGTACGCCGCCACCGGTGCGCTGCAGCCGGCCGCCAGCGCTTCAAGCAGCCCGCGTTCCGCGGTGATCGCCGCCATGGTGAACTCGTCGCTGACCGCCGCGAGCAGCCGGACGAGCTCGGTGTCGGCCTGGCGGCACTCCACGGCCAGCGCGCCCTGGCCAGGGGCGGGTAGCATCTCGTCCGGCTCGAATACCTGGCTGACCGCGTCGAGCCTGCCTATCCTGGCCAGCCCGGCGTACGCCAGCACGACCGCGTCGAGTTCGCCCGCGTCGATCTTCGCCATCCTCGTGTCCGCGTTACCCCTGATCGGCACGCAGCGCAGGTCAGCGCGCAGCGCTAGCAGCTGAGCGGCCCGACGCGGCGAACCGGTACCCACCCTAGCCCCGGTCGGCAGATCGGCGAGCTTGGCACCGTCCCGCGCTACCAGGGCGTCCCTGGGATCGTCGCGGCCCGGCACCGCTGCCAGCGCCACATCCTCCGGCTGAATGGCCGGCAGGTCCTTCAGCGAGTGCACGGCCAGGTCGACCTCACCGTTGAGCAGCGCCTCGCGCAGAGCGCTCACGAAGACGCCGGTTCCGCCGATTTGCGTGAGATGCGCCTTGCTGACGTCACCGAGCGTGGTGACACCGGTGATCTCTACCTCACGCCCGGTCGCGTCCCTGATCTGCTGGGCGACCAGGCGGGACTGGGCGATGGCCATGGGGCTCCTGCGGCTACCAAGCCGCAGCGTCACCGCATTTACTGTGACATTCACTGCGAACCCTCCTGCTCCATGGCGGCGCGGGTAACTGCTTCGACCGCGCGCGGATCGAGATCGAAGAGGACCCGCAGCGCCGCGGCGTACTCCTCACCTCCCGGCGAGCCAGCTAGTTCCTTCACCCGTACGGTCGGCGCGTGCAACAGCTTGTCTACCACCCTGCGGACCGTCTGGGCTATTTCATCAAGCGCGTGGCCGCTCAATCCGTCCGCGCTCAGCCTGCCCGCCAGCCTGGCCAGTTCCGCGTCCACCACCTTGGCCGCCTTTGCCCTGAGCGCCACGACGGTGGGCGCGACGGTGGCGGCCTCGTTCGCCAGCCGGTAGGCGGCGAGTTCTTCCTCGATGATCGCGCGGACCGCGGCCAGGTCCTGTGTCTGGATGACCGCCGTGTGCTCACTGAGCTGGTCCATGCCGATCAGTGTCACGCCGCCGACAGCCCCGGCGGCCGGGTCGATGTCTCGCGGCATGGCCAGGTCGACCAGGACCAGCGGACGGCCAGCGCGTTCCCCGATCATGCCGGCGCTGATCACGTGACCAGACGCGCCCGTGCACGAGATGACCGCGTCCGCCGCCGCTATCGCTGCGGCAAGCTCGGTCTCGGTGAGCCCGATGACCGTCGCGCCCATCCCCGCGCCCATCCCCGCGGCGAGCCGCTCGGCATGGCGCCGGGTCCGGTTGGCGACAACGATGCGCGCCGCACCGCCTCGGGCCGCCGTCGCCGTCGCCAGCGCGCTCATCGAGCCAGCCCCGACGACCAGCACCTCACGCCCGGCAAGATCCTCCTGGCCCAGACCGCGCGCCGCTAGCTCTGTAGCCACGCTGACCAGGCTGGCACCTATATGGTTAATGCCGGTCTCCGCACGCACCCGCTTGCCGGCCCGTAGCGCCAGCCGACCCAAGTCGCGCAGCACCCGGCCGGCCGTACCCAGCTCCCCGGCCAGCTTGAGCGCGCCCCTCACCTGGCCGAGTATCTGCCCTTCGCCGACCACCATTGAATCAAGCCCGCACGTCACCGCCAGCAGATGGTTGACGGCCCTGTCCTCGTAGTGCACATACAGGTGCGGGGTGAGATCGGCTGGCACGACGCCGCAGTGACGGCCGAGCAGGTCGCAGATAGCGGTGACACCCGCGTGGAACCGGTCCACATCGGCGTAAACCTCGACCCGGTTGCAGGTGGATACGACGAACGCCTCCGCCACAGGCTCGGCCGTGGCCACATCGCGGACGAGCTTGGCCAGCTCATCACCGCTCACGGCGGCCAGTTCAAGCGTCGCGACCGGGGCGCTCTTGTGACTGAGGCCGACCACCAGCACGCTCACGCGATCACCGCCTATGCCTTCGCCGCCTGAGCCAGGTTACCGTTTACCGCCCGGGTACCAACCGAACGGCGCTGGGCATGGAAGGCGAGTATCTGCAGCTCGATCGAGAGGTCGACCTTTCGCACGTCTACCCCTTCCGGGACACTCAGTACTAGAGGAGCGAAGTTGAGAACGCTCGTCACGCCGGCCGAGACGAGCCGGTTGCAGACGGCCTGGGCGGATCCTGCCGGGGTCGCGATCACGCCGATGGCAACTTTATGCCGTGCGACCAAGGCCTCAAGCTCATCGACGTGCAGGACGGTCAGTCTCGCGATCCTGCTGCCCACGATAGCCGGATCTGAGTCGAGCATCGCGCAGATGCGGAAGCCTCTGGAAACAAAACCGCCATAGTTCGCGAGGGCCCGGCCGAGGTTACCGGCGCCTACGATCAGCACGGGCCAGTCCTGCGTCAGGCCCAGCCTGCGGGAGACCTGGTAGACGAGGTAGTCGACGTCATAGCCGACGCCGCGGATTCCGTATGAGCCAAGGTGCGACAGATCCTTGCGCAATTTGGCCGAGTTGACGCCGGCGGCGGCCGCGAGTTCCTCGCTCGCGACCGTGCTGACACCCCGCTCCGCAAGCCCGTACAGGGCGCGGAGATAGACGGGCAGGCGCGCGACGGTGGCCTCCGGAATGCCGATAGCCTGCTCGCAGGTCACCTGTTCGCCGTTTGCCTGTCCGCCGTTTGCCTGTCCGCCGTTTACTGGCGGTATCTGCTCGTCGTTGCCGAACTCGTGGCCCGCATCCGACGACAGAAAATCAGTGTGCATGAGCGGTAGAGCTCCCCGGGGGTTGGCGGAGCTCCTGGGGGGCAGGAGCCTGAGTCGGCCGACATCGCTTCCAAGGTACGCCTTTGTGCACCAATTCACAAAGTAAGCCAAACGGTCCCGACCCTCCGTGCTGGCCTTCACGCCCGCCGACCCAGCCCGCCGACCCAGCCCGCCGACCGTCCCGGGCCGGCTCAGGGCCGGCCTCGTGCCGACCCGGGCGGCCCAGGGCCGGTTCGTCCCGGAAAGTACCACTACGATCGTAGCGCTACGCTTCTTGCGGTAGGTTACGGCGATCCGTCAGTGCCTTTATGTCAGCATGTGCCGGTTCTAAGATACCGCAACAGGTGTAGCCATATGGGATGCGGCGGGACGGGGTAGGACGGAGGCGGGACGGGGTAGGACGGGGGGTAAGCGGGGGCGGTCGGTCGAGGGATGGGCTAGGGCTGAGCGGAGGCGGGTCTCGCTGATCCTCCAGAAATCGACCGGCGCCCCGTCCACGAAAGCCACCGGGATCTTGTCCCAGTAGTCGGCCTGTTCCCGCGCCGAGGCGGCGGTGATATCCCGCTCCTCCCAGCCCACTCCGAGCTCATCCGCAACCCGGGAGACCACCACCCTGGCGTCGTCACATAGATGGCAGCCGGGCCGCCCGAGCAGGTCGATCCGGACCGGCGCGGTCTCGCTACACACCGCCGTGCCTCTGGTCAGCGGGCGGCCTGCTCCACTGCCCGCTGCCTCCGGCCTGGCGTGGGGCGGAAAGTCCTGGCGGCAGTTGCGCCCGTGCGGCGTGGCCAGCCTCAAGTTGCCTGGAATCGATGGGGAGCGGAGCAACCTTGGCATATTTCAGCCTGAGCTCGATGACGTTGGTGGCGAGTACGTAGGAGCGGCGTTCGGCCACGAATCGCTGCGTATATGACTTGTTCTCGTGGCTATCGAATGCGGCCCGGTCCCGATAAATCTCGTAGAAGATCCGCTGCATTGGCGCGTTGGGTACTAGGTGAATGACGTAGACAAGGGTATCCGGCTCACCGATCCGTACTTCTTCCGCCGTTTGCTCGGCAAGCCTGTCAAAATCAGCGGCTTTATCATCGAGCAGCGTGAAAATTTGGATCCGGCCATATGGCCGGGACTGCGCGCCGCCGGAAGGCAACGCGGACTCCGCTCCGAGTTCGGCTCGCGGGCCGGTCACGCGCGGGCCAGTCGCAGCCGGGCCCGTCAAAGCCGGGCCGGCCACGCTGGGGCCGGCCACGCGCGGGCCAGTCACGCGCGGGCCGGTCGTCCGTGGATCTGAGCGCTCGCCTCTCCCGTTCACCTCGTATCCGCTGTCACGCCCGTAACCGGTCTGACGGTAACCAGGGTCGCGTTCGTATCGGGCGTCACGTCCGTATCCGTCCGCCGAGCCGTACTGGTCGGACGCGCGGAGTCCTGGCGCGGACGGATCCGGTCCACGATGATACGAAGCCCGGCTGTACCGGCCGCCCGGCCCATAGGAACTTGGGCCGTGCTGGTCCTGCCCGTAGGAAGCGGGCCCGTGCTGGTCCTGCCCGTAGGGACCGGGGCCGTGCTGGTCCTGCCCGTAGGAAGCGGGCCCGTGCTGGTCCTGCCCGTAGGAAGCGGGCCCGTGGCCGTGCTGGTCTTGGTAGTACTCATCCTGACCGTACGGGTCCTGACCGTACGGGTCCTGACGGTACGGGTCCTGACGGTACGGGCTCGGCTCGTAGTCGCCCGCGTCCGGACGCCGTCCATGCCGCCCGTATCGCGGGGCTTCATCGCGCTGATCCCGAAAGCCACGTGAATCTCGCTGACTTTGCGAGTCACTGCCGTCACGCGGGGAGCGGGGGCCTTGCGGCGACCTGTCCTCGCGTCCTGCCGAACGCCACGAATCTTCCACAGTTCCCAGACCTCTTGTGACTCCGAACCAGACGAGCCCCGCGGCCAGCGCCGCCGCCAGCGGGTAGGCGGACCGGGCGGGCAGCGGAAGACGAAGCGCCACCGCCAGCAGAACCGCCAGCCCGAGAGCGCCGACGCCGGCCAGCGCACGTGCCCACTCCGGCTCGCTTCGTGCCCGTACCCGGGCAACGCCGACGGCGGCGAGCGTGCCGATGACCGCGACAGCCTGCGCCAGCAGCAGCACGTCGCGCGAAACCGGCTGATAATGCTGGCTGGCCGCCGGCCAGGCCTTCGAGAACGGCACCGCGGTGAGGGTGTCCGTAGCGAGGATCAACCCGGTGACCACCGTCAGCGCGAACCCGAAGATGAGCCGGGTACCGAACCGGATCGCCTCACTCCTGATGACGAACTCGATCAGTCCCCAGGCTAGCCAAAGCGGCGCGATCAGCTGCCCGCCGACCTCGACCGCGCGGAAGGCCGACGGTCCGAAGCCGGTCGCCAGCCCCACCCCGGCCGCCGTCAAGGCGACCAGAAGGCCGAGCGCCGCGACGGTCCACACAGCGAGGCACAGAAGGGGCTGGCGGACGCAGCGCCCGGCGAGAACACCGGTTGCCACGGCCGCGATCAGCACGCCAGCGAACGCGATGAGGACCGGAAGCATCACTTCCTATGGTGCACCCATGCGTCCGCCGGGAGCTCGGCTTCCTACTTCTTGTTCCTGCGCTGGATGCGAGTCTTCTTCAGCAGCTTGCGGTGCTTCTTCTTCGCCATGCGCTTGCGGCGCTTCTTGATGACTGAGCCCATGAGACCACCCCTTCCTGGGCATTCGCGGATGACGAGTACGCCAACGCGCTCGCCCGGTACGGGCGGCTGGACACTCAGGTTACCCGCCATACGGCGCGGCCACGTGCTCAGCCCGCAAGCCAGGTTCCGGCCGGCCCGCACCAAGCCGACGTCGGGGGATTAAACCCTAGGTCGCAGCGTGCTCGCCTGCCGGAACCCGGCACCGTCTCAGGCGGTACCGACGAAGGCAGCCCTGAGGTACTGGTTGACTGCCTGCTCTGGTACCCGGAAGGACCGACCCACTCGGATCGCCTCCAGCTCGCCGGAGTGGACCAAGCGATACACGGTCATCTTAGACACGCGCATGATCAAGGCCACTTCGGCAACGGTAAGGAACCTTACGTCGCTGAGGGGTGTTTCGCCTGCCATAGGTTGCCTCTCCGCACGAAGCCGAGCACTTGACCGGATTCTGCGCACCAGTCACGTACGTCTCCAGGGTAAGTCTCGCCCAGAAAAGAGCAAGCCCGACGATAGCCTCATTGTTGTTACTGTTTGGCCGCAATCAACGAGATCCCCCTCAGCAATCTCCCTGACCTGCGGCACCTTCCCTGGAGCATTCAGGGACGCCAAGCGAAGAAACGTTCCGGCGACACGCCGGCAAGCGTCCCTCATGGCGGCCGAACGCCTCGATCCCCGTGGCGCACGCCTACACCGTCGCCCGGCGCGCGCCTATTTTTGTATACCAGACTGCCGCCGAGCGCCTATCTCATGATCGTTACGACGCCACGCGGCCGTCATATCGTCCGCCATTTCCAGCCGCACCAGCGACGTTATCGATACGGGACGCCCGTGACGGCAGAGACAGAAACACACTCGGCCAGCAGAACCCGCCACCGAGGACATCGGGCGCTAAAGCGGGCACGACATTCGCTGGCGTGCCGTGGGCGGTGACGGCCGTCAGATGCTTTCGAGGCCATGCCAGCTGAATACGGCCTGCCGGGTGTTCAGGATCGCCCGGTCGACCGGGTCGGCGGGGTTTATGCCGGACTGTGCCACGGGTACGAAACCGGCGTCACAGCCGTCGGTCATCAGCGGCGGCGCGGCCTCTCCCGTCCGTTCCAGGGCCAGTTCCCGCCAGGACGCGGGGGTCTGCGACATAGGATCCACCGGGGAGCCGCTGGCGATGCCGAGCAGGTGCGTCCAGCACCGGGGCACGACCTGGACCCGCTGGTACCCGCCGCCTCCGGTGAACAGCCACCGGCCTCCGGCATGAGAATGCGCCAGCGAGTGCATCAGCGAGGCGGCGGCGCGCTGAGCGTCGATGGAGAGAGCGAGGTTCGCCAGCGGGTCAAGCCGGTGAGTGTCACACCCATGCTGGGTCACCAGGACATCGGGCTGGAAGGAAGAAACCAGCGGCGGCACTACCGCGTCAAGGGCCCGCAGCCAGCCGGCGTCGCCGGTGCCGGCCGGCAGGGCTACGTTCACCGCGTACCCGAGCGCGGACGGCCCGCCCTTCTCCGACGCCAGCCCGGTTCCGGGGAACAGCGTGGCGGGATGCTCGTGCAGGCTGATCGTCAGCACCCGCGGGTCGTTGTAGAACGCCACCTGAACCCCGTCGCCATGGTGCACGTCGAGGTCGACATACGCCACGCGGGAGGCGCCAGAAGCAAGCAGCCAGGCGATCGCGATGGCCGGGTCGTTGTAAACGCAGAACCCGCTGGCCGTCTTCCGCATCGCGTGATGCAGCCCGCCGGCCACGTTGCCGGCGTGCAGAGCAGCGCCGTCCCACACGGCCCGCGCGGCCGCCAGCGTACCGCCGGCGATCAGCGCTGACGCCTCGTGCATGCGGTCGAACACCGGGTTGT
>Ga0335074_10011839_pt1 | contig 12206 bp, 12 predicted proteins | sample Lox_Sample_23_FD_206715 | JGI IMG/M metagenome (GOLD analysis project Ga0335074, IMG submission 206715) | Soil microbial communities from Loxahatchee National Wildlife Refuge, Florida, United States - Lox_Sample_2.3 | ecosystem: Environmental > Terrestrial > Soil > Wetlands | place: USA...
CGTACTGCACCGCCAAGCATGCTGTCGTCGGGCTCTCGCTTTCACTTCGCAAGGAAGCTGCCGACCTCGGCGTGAAGGTCAGCGTGGTCTGCCCCGGGTTCGTGCGGACTGACATCTTCCAGAACACTGGAGTGGTCGGCCGGCGCCGGGACACAGCGGAGGGCCCGCTAACCGGAAAGTGGATGATGGGGCGGATCAGGCGGCCCAGACGATCCTGAAGGGAGTGGCGCGCAACCAGGGCCATCGCCTTCCCCTGGTACGTCAAGCTGGCCTGGCGCATGTCGTGCCTGTTCCCTGGCGCCACGTACCGCGCGGCTCCGCGGCCGGGGCGCAAAGCCCGGCAGGAGCGGGCGGCCGAGACCCAGCCGTGATCGCGGCTGGACCGAAGTTGCGCTGGGGGCGAAAGCAGCCTTGGGGTTGGCTCGGCCCGCGTTACCGTGACGGCAGTCACGTCTGCGGGACGGGCGCTTGCTGGCGGCACGGAAGGGACGGCAATGCTGGCTCCGGGAGCAGCCGGGCACGCGGAACGCGACCGGCAGCCGAGGCCCCTGCTGCGGACGATGGTCGGTGACGCACTGCGCCGGGCCCGGCTGAAGCAGCGGCGGACCCTCGCCGACGTCGCGCGGGCGGCCAGGGTGTCCATGCCCTACCTGTCCGAGGTCGAACGCGGCCGCAAGGAAGCATCGTCGGAGGTCGTGGCGGCCATCTGCGAGGCCCTGCACATGGACCTGTCTGACCTGCTGGCCGAGGTCTGGCGCGGCCTGGTGGAGCTTCGCGAACAGCAGACCCGCCGCGACCGCATCATCCGGCTCGGTGTCATCGGCGGCCTCGCTGGCCAGCCAGCTGTCGCCCCAGACGTCGCCGTGCTGCCGGACACCACCGGCGACGGCTCCGCCCCCGCCAGCAACCCGGCCGACGCCACCTGCCTGCTCGCCGCGTGACCACGAACGGCGCCTAGCCCGCGCCTTAGAGGGGCCACCGATGCTCCCCTCCCCCGCTCCCCCACCGCGCGCCCTCACCCCGCGCCCTCACCCCGCGCGCCCTCACCCCGCGCGCCCTCACCCCGCGCGCCCTCACCCCGCGCGCCCTCACCCCGCGCGCCCTCACCCCGCGCGCCCTCACCCCGCGCCCTCACCCCGCGCGCCCTCACCAGCGACATGGATGGGCCACCCATGTCGTTGCTGCCTCCCCAGTGGTGCATGGGTGGGCCACCGATGTCGCCCCCACGACATGGGTGGGCCACCCATGCTGTGCTGGCGCGCCCGGTGGTGCATGGATGGGCCACCGATGCTGTTCGGGCGCGCTCGGGGGCCAGCGATGTCGTGGAGCGGCGGGCCGCGCGGCGGGCTGGACCAGGGCAGGCTCGCTGCTGGGCCGGCGGGGGTCAGGCCTGGTAGAGCCAGACCCAGTTGCCGCTGGGGTCGCGGATGGCGGAGCAGCGGGGCATGCCTTCGGCGTCGTGGGGAGTGACGACTTCGGTAGCTCCGGCATCGACGGCGCGGGCATGGCAGGCGTCGAGGTCGTCGGTCAGCAGGCCGAACGTGGACTGGCCGGGAAGATCCATGCGGTCTTGGCCGGTGACGAGGTGGAAGAGGAAGAAGTCGTCCTGGCCGTAGGTGCCGAAGACGAACGCGGAGTAGTCCGTCTCCTCGGTCCGCCGGACCACCTCGTAGCGGAAGCCGAACGCCGTGGCGTAGAACGCGACCGCTGTGTCCATGTCGTCCACCGCGATCTTGATCTGGGCGGGCCGGCAACCAGTCTGGACTGCGGGCATCGTCATTCCTTCCTCCGGGAAACGGCAGGTGTCGCGGATTCGCGCGGTCAGCAGGTCGCGCTGGCGTTCCAGGCGGCGCCGGTGGCGGGCCAGGACGTCGCGGGTCACTGCGCCGGTCTCGTCGCTGATGATCTGCCGGATCTCTTCGACAGGCAGGTCGTCCCAGCGCAGCATCCGGATCTGCCGGGCCTGCCCGGCCTGCTGACGGCCGTACCGGCGGTAACCGGAGCTGGGGTCCACCGAGGCGGGCGACAGCAGGCCGACCTCGTCGTAGTGCCGCAGGGTGCCGACGGACAGCCCGGTCAGCCGGGCGAACCTTCCTATCGTGATGAACTCGTCGTCAGCCACAGGACCACGATCGACCCTCCGGTAACCCGAGAGTCAAGATTGCTGCTGCACAACCCGGCACCCCGGCCACACGCGCCCTGGCCAGGCCGGAGCCGGGTTACCCGTGCAGGCCGACCTGGGCCGGCTCGGATTGGGCCTGGCGGGTGGTGATGACCTGATCGGCCAGGCCGTATTCGACGGCCTCGCGGGCGCTGAGCGTCATGTTCCTGTCGGTGTCAGCCCTGATCTTGGTAGTTGGGTGGCCGGTGTGCCTGCTCAGGATCTCGTCCATCTCGGCCCGCACCCTGGCCACCTCCCGGGCCTGGATGGCCAGGTCGGGCAGGGTGCCGCGGGCCTGGCTTGACGGCTGGTGCAGCAGCACCTTCGCGTGCTCAAGGACCGAGCGCTTCCCGGGCGCTCCCGCGGCGAGCAGCACCGCTGCGGCCGACGACGCCTGGCCGATGCAGTACGTGGCCACGTCGGGCTGGACGAACTGCATCGTGTCGTAGATCGCGGTCAGCGCGCTGTAGGTGCCGCCCGGGGAGTTGATGTAGAGCATGATCTCCTGCTCGGGGCTGGCCGACTCCAGGTGAATGAGCTGGGCCATGATCACGTTGGCGACGCCGTCGTCGATCTCGGTGCCGAGGAAGATGATCCGCTCCGAGAGCAGCCGGGAGTAGATGTCGAAAGCACGCTCGCCGAGCGAGGTCCGCTCGACGACGGTGGGGATCGTGTACTGGCTCATGATCACAGCCCCGCCATCTTGCTGACCGCCGGGCGCACGTCGTCGACGCGCTCCACGATGTGGTCGATCATCCCGTATTCGCGGGCTTCCTCGGCGCTGAACCAGCGGTCCCGCAGGCCGTCGCTGGCGATCTGCTCCTCCGACTGCCCGGTGTGCTTGGCGATCAGCCGGCTCATCATCTTGCCGGTCCGCTCGAGCTGGTCGGCGTAGATCTCGACGTCGGCCGCTGTGCCGCCAAACCCGGCCGAGCCCTGGTGCATCAGTATCTGCGCGTGCGGCAGGCTGAACCGCTTGCCGGCGGTCCCGGCGCACAGCAGGAACTGGCCCATGCTGCCGGCCAGGCCCATCGCCAGCGTGCGGACGTCGTTGGGGATGAGCTGCATCGTGTCGTAGATAGCCAGCCCGGCGGAGACCGAGCCGCCGGGCGAGTTGATGTACATGCTGATGTCGCTGCGCGGGTCCTCGGCCGACAGCAGCAGCAGCTCGGCGCAGAGCCGGTTAGCGACATCGTCGTCCAGCTCGGAGCCAAGGACGATGATGCGCTGGTAGAGGAGCCGGCTGGCGAGCTGGTCATCCAGCATCCTGACGAGCGTCGTGGGTTCGGCCACCGCGGTCTGCATGTTCTCTCCGCTCTCGGTCCGGTGCCGGGATTCCGGCCTCGCCACCCAGAATGGTTCGCAGGTCGCGGGCCAGCCAAAACAATCTGCCAACAGCAGAGGAACACACCGGCCAAGGTCGGGACTCTCGCGAATCACCGGGACGAAGAGCAGCATCGGCTCGCGCGGGCCAAAAAAAGCGGCTCGCGGCCGGAAGGCCGCGAGCCGCCCACACCCTGCATGAGGCAGGGGAACCGGTCAGCCCCAACTGACGCCACGCATGGCCGTCTCTCCCTCCCTGTCGCCGGGCTTGTAAAACTCCGGGGAACCGGGCTGACCGCACTTAACTCCAGATGAAGCCGCGCATCGCTGTCCCCCCTTCCTGCTGGCGAGACTGGCAGCAAGGCCCGGCTGGCCCGGGCCGACCGCGCTTAGCCCCAGATGAAGGTACGCATTGCTGTCCCCCCTCCCTGCTGGCGAGACTGGCGACGAGGCCCGGCTGACCGGCTGACCGGCTGGCACGCTCAACTCCAGATCCAGGTGCGCATCGCTGTCCCCCCTTTCCTGCTGGCGAGACTTGCAACGACCGCCCATCGAGCTGTCGGCCTTATGTGGCAACTCGAAATATTTCATACAACATGTCTAAGAGCTGACGAATTGGCTTATGTCAGGCTGCAACTTCACTCGCGAGGCTGCGCCGCAACCAGGGTGTCGCCAGCTTGTGTCCGGTAGTACAGAACCGACCGCCCGGAACGCCTGCGGGCGAGCAGGCCCGCGTCCAGCAGGATCCGCAGATGGCCGCCCACGGACCCCAGTCCCAGGCCGGTCAGCACGACAAGCTGGGTCGTGCTTTTCGGGCTGTCGAGGAGAACCAGCACCCGCGCCCGCGCGGGCCCGAGCAGGGCAGCCAGGGTTTCCGGCACTGGCCGGCGGCCCGCCTCGGCCAGCGCGCCGGAACATGGGTAGATGACGGCGTAGCGTTCTGGAAGATCCCATGAGATCCAGCCCCGCTGGAGCGTCACCGGGACGAACAGCAGGCGCCCGCTGGAGATGTCGCGCGGCGGGTTGTCGTAGGCGTTGATCTGCAGGCGGCCCTCCCCCAGCCAGCGCATTCCCGGGCTCATGCCCGCCAGTGCCGCAGCCCAGCCGTCCCGGCCGAGCTGGGCCGTGCGTGCGATCACGTCGGCCTCGATGATCCGCCGCCGCTGCGGCCACGACGCCGCCGTGGTCTGGGTCCACACCCAGTCGAGCAGCCCGGCGGCCCGCTGCGCCAGGTCAGTCCGGTCACGCAGGATGTCGGGGACTGGGTGCCTGGCTGATCCGCCTGCCTGGTGCCCCAGCGCGACGGCCAGGTCTGCCAGCGCCACCTCGGCCGGTGTCTGGCGGATCCGGTCAAGCTCCTCGTCGAACGCGGGTTCCGCGTCGCTCAGCGGGGCGCTGGTGAAGAAGTCCGCGATCCATCGCCGCCCCAGGCTCGCCCGCACAAGCGCGGCGGTGACCGGGTCACCGGCCAGCCGCTCAGCGTAAGCCGGCCGGTGGCGGTCGAGCCAGGCGCGCTCGCCCGGGTGCGCCGCCACGGCGCGGTGCAGGGTGAGCAGGCCAGCGGTCGCCTCGGCCAGCGGCGAGATCACGAACCGGCTTCCCGCGAGCGTGTCCGCGCTGACCTGCCACCAGCCCATCGTTTCGCCTCCTGGCGAAACATTAACGTCCCGGCGCCGGGTCCACGGAACCTGAGCGCTATGCGCACCTACCGCGAGCTGCTGGCGGCGCCGGAGTTCACACCGCTGTTCCTGGCCACGTCAGCGAAGATCGCCGCCCAGACGGTCAGCGGGCTGGCGCTGGCCACGCTGATCTACAGGTCTACCGGGTCGCCGCTGCTGTCCGCCCTGGCCCTGTTCGGCCCCTCGCTCGCCCAGGTGCTCGGCGCGAGCGTGCTGCTGTCGGCGGCCGACCGGCTGCCACCGCGCGCCGCCATGACCTGGGTACAGGTGGTCTTTGGCCTGGCCACGGTGGCTCAGGCTGTGCCCGGGATGCCCGTCGGAGGTTCGTTCTGCATCCTGTTTTGCCTGGGTGTGGTCGCCTCGCTGGGCGGCGGGGTGATCTACGGGCTGCTGAACGAGATCCTGCCGCGAGAGGACTACCTGCTGGGGCGTTCGGTGCTCAACATGTCCGTAGGCTTCATGCAGATCTGCGGGTTCGCGGTCGGCGGCGTCCTCGTCGCCGCGCTGTCACCGCGCGGCGCGCTGCTGGCCGGGGCCGGCCTGTACCTCGCCGCGGCCGCCATCGCCCGGGCCGGTCTCAGCCGGCGGCCGCCCCGGGTCTCCGGCCGGCCTTCGGTCGGCCAGACCTGGCGGACCAACGCGATGCTGCTGTCCTCCGGGCCACGCCGCTACGTGTACCTGGCGCTCTGGGTGCCGAATGGGCTGATCGTCGGGTGCGAGTCGCTGTTCGTCTCCTACGATCCGCGGCACGCCGGGCTGCTGTTCGCTGCCGCCGCGCTGGGGATGCTCGCCGGGGACACGGCGGCCGGCCGGTTCGTGCCCTCGCGGTGGCGAGAGCGGCTCGCGGCGCCAACGCGCCTGCTGCTCGCGGCGCCGTACCTGATCTTCGTGTTCCGCCCGGCGCTGCCGGTCGCGCTCGCTGCCGTGGCACTCGCCTCCGTCGGTTACTGCGCCACGCTCATGCTGCAGCAGCGGCTGATGGCGCTGACCCGGGAGGACCTGAGCGGCCATGCGCTCGGACTGCACTCCTCCGGGCTGCTCGGCATGCAGGGCGTCGGCGCCGCGCTGGCCGGGGCGGTCGCCGAGCAGACCTCTCCGGCCACCGCGATGACGGTCATGGCGGTGGCCTCGGTAGCGGTCACCCTCGCCCTCTCCCCCGGCCTGCGGGCACGCCGCAGCCAGCCTCACCATGCTTCAGTGCTCGCCAAGACCAGCGCGCCCCGGCCAGCCGTCCCGCCTGCTGCGCCACGCTAGTCGGCGGCCGGCCGCGGGCCAGCAGTTCTACTGACCGGCGCGGGCGCGGAGGGCGGCGATCAGCCACTCGTAGCTGGGGACGACGGGCGGCTGTGGCTGGCTGCCGTTGACGACCGCCAGAAGCTGCCAGTAACGCTCGACCCTGGCGTCGGTGTACGTCTCCAGCTGCGTGAGCAGCCGCGCCCGTTCTTCGGCTGGGGTGTCCGGCGCGACGACGCGGTCCAGGACAGCTTCGCCCTCGGGCGAGTCGGGCGCGACCCCGGTGGCCAGGGCCGGGCTGACGTGCTCCACCAACGCGAGGTGGTCGATGCCCAGCAGCGGCCGGGCCGCCAGCTCCTCGGGGGCCACCATCATCCGGACCCGCTGCCTGAAGTCCTCATCGGTGATCAGCTCGCCGAGCTCGATCCACGCGTCCACCTGCTCGGGCGCCGGGTCGTCGGGCAGTTCGGCGGGCAACTGCCGCATGATCCGGGCAATTCCGGCCCCCGCTGCCCCTGGCTCGACGCCGTCGAACACGTCGCCGATGAAGTCATCGATCATCTGCTGCCGTTCCTGGGCGGACAGCCTGGCCAGCCTGTGCATCAGCAGGGTCTCCTCGGTTGTGCCGCCGCGCCTGGCCACGGTGCTGAGCACCGCCCGGCGCAGCCGCAGAGCTGCGATCTGGGTGTCGAGCGCAACGACGTGCGCTGCTGCCACGTCGGCGATGGTGACGGTCCGGGACAGGACTGCCTGAACGATTCCCAGCCCGAACCCGAGCTCACGAAGTGTCTGGACGAGTTCGATCCGGGCCACTGCCTCGGCGTCGTACAGGCGGTATCCGCCCACGGACCGGCCCGCGGTCGGGACCAGGCCAGCGTCAGACCAGAACCTGATCGTCCGGGCTGGCACCGCGGTCCGCCGGGCGAGCTGGCCGATCGTGAACAGTTCCGTGTCCGCGTGCATGACCCGACTCTGCACGTTCCACCCGCTGGAAGCTCAAGCGGGAACCGGATCAGAGCCGGCGCAAAACAGCGACTACCTTGCCGACGATGTCCGCGTTGTCGCCCAGGATCGGCCGGTAGGCCGGGTTGTGCGGGATCAGCCAGACGTGACCGTCGGTCCGCTTGAACGTCTTGACCGTGCCCTCTATCTCCACGCCGTCGATCAGGGCGGCCACGATGTCGCCGTTCTCGACGTCGGTCTCCCGGCGGACGACCACCATGTCACCGTCGGCGATCGCGGCGTCGATCATGGAATCGCCGACGACTCTGAGCATGATCAAGTTCCCGTCGCCGACGAGCTGCGCGGGCAGCGGCATGACGTCCTCATGCAGCTCAGTGGCTGTAATGGGGCGGCCAGCGGCGATGCGCCCGACGAACGGGATCGGAACCACTGCCGCGCGCTCGGTCTGTGTTACCGGGCGGACCACAATCGTGCGCGGGCGCTTTGCGTCCCGGCTCAGGCACCCTTTCTTTTCCAGCTCCGCGACCTGGTAGTGGACGCTGGAGGTACTGGCCAGCCCGACCGCTTGGCCGATCTCCCGGATCGTCGGCCCATAGCCATTGCGCTCCAATGCGTCCGCCACGACCTGCATGATCGTGCGCTGACGGTCGGTGAGGTCGGCGCTGTTGCTGTCGGACGGCTCCGCATGATCCATGACCAGGCCTCCGGACGCTAGCTGGGACTCAGCATGCTAGCAGTCGAAGAGCGCTTATCAAATACGAGTTCGATGAACGTTTCCTGGGCGCCGACAATTAGCATACTTGATCGGCCGGGTCTCGTCAGCTGATGGGAACCCGGGTCCAGGTGCTGCCAGCGTCGTAGGTCATCCAGATCCAGCTCGACCCCCGGGCGAGGCCGATCTCAACGGTCCCCGGGAGGGCGAAGCCCTGCTCGCTGGTCGTCATGCCGACGACAACCTGGTCGGCATCGCCGCCGAGGTAGACCGCGGCCGCGAGCGCCGGCGGGGTGTGCCAGGTCGCGCCGTTGTCCCAGGAGAAGTAGACCTCGCGATCCCCCGAGGCGACGATCGCGCCGGCTGGGGTCACCGCTATGTCGCCCAGGAAACCCGGTTGGGGCAACTCGCTCCACGCGTCGGGATCAGGCCCAGTAGCTTGCCACCTCTGCCCGCCATCGGCGGACACGTAGACATACTTCTGCGACTGGCCGGCAGCATCATCTCCGCCGCAGCCAAGGACCAGCTTCCCGGGCACGGCCGCCACAGGCATATCGAGTTCAAGGTCCGGCTGGCAGGGAACCGGCAGCCGCTGCCAGGGCGCGGACCCGTCGGCCGGCCCGGACAGCAGAACACCGCCGCCGCTGGCGTCGGTCTCGTAGCTGCCGCTGGATGAGACGACGGCCGCCGAACCCTCAATCGCAACCTGCGGGTTACGGTCCTCCTCCGCGACCGCGCCCTGGGCCGGCCCGGCAGCGCCGGGGACAGGCTGCCATGCGTCTGAGCCGACCACCGACGTGTACACCTGGAACGTTGTGGCCCCGGTGAACACGGCAACCGCGCGGCCGTTGGCCGCCTCCAGGCTGGTCACCATCAGGCCGCCGGTGCTGAGCTGCCGCCAGCTGGCGCCGCCGTCGTGGGTGACCCAGAGATCTGGCCCGAATGCCCAGCCGTTGGCCGCGTCAGCGAACCTCACCTGGGCCACTCCCCCGTGTGGCGGCACGTCGGCCCAGGTGACCGGCGTCGCCGGAGGTGCAGGCACCGGGAACCACTGGAGGCCGCCGTCGGTCGTCTTGCGCATCACTGCCGAGCACGACTGGGGCTGGGGACCGGGGCTGCACCGGTCAGCAAGCCAGCAGCCATCCGGCAGACGGCGAAATGAACGTCGCCGACATCGGCAGCAGCGACCCTGGCTGGCTGCCGGCCGGGCCCGGTGACGCATCCGGGCTGCTTGATGCATCCGGGTGATCGCTGGCTGTGCTGGCATGTGCCGTAGCACCGGACCGCGCGGTCAGGTGCGCGGTGTCAGCGGGGCCGCACGCAGCCGACACGAGCGAGAACGCAACCACAACGCTCCCGGCCGCCAGTACTCGCCTCTTGGCTAAACCCCAGCCAAGCCGTCTCATGGTCCTCATGTCAGCTTGAGACTGCGCCACGCGGCCATCGGTTGCCGCCGCTCGGAGCCCGCCTTATCCGGATATGCTCGGCGCAGTGAACCGGGGGGGATCCGTAGCTCATCAGCCAGCTGGCCAATACGTCGTGCTGGCCCTGCCCCGACTGCGAGGTGGCCGAAGTGCCGGGACGGGACAGCCTGCGCGGCGTTGCCCTTGTTCAGCGTGGCCCCGAAGACCTGGTCGCCTACGCCGGAGGCACAGCGGGATCTGTTCCCGACAGCGCCTGCACACTGGGCACGCGCTTCCAGATCGCCTCGGTTTCCAAGCAGTTCACCGCCGCAGCCGTGCTCGCGCTCGCGGACAAGGGGGCGCTGTCGGTCGACGACCCCATCGGCCGGTGGATCGGCGGCTGCCCTCCGGCCTGGGATGCGATCACCCTGCATCACCTGCTCACCCACACGGCTGGGCTGCCGCACTGGCGGGACCTTTCCCGGCTTGACCACGACGCGCCACCGTCGGCAGAGGAGGAGCTGCGCATCTTCGGCGACGCCCCGCTGGTCAGCGCGCCGGGAGAGGGCTTCAGCTACAGCAGTCCCGGATATGTGCTGCTGGCCCGCGTCGTCGAACGGGTGGCAGGCCAGCCGTACGCATCGTTCCTCGCCACCACGATCTTCGAACCGCTGGAGATGGCATCGACGTTCGCTGGCAACGGAGACGGCCGGCCGCAACTGGCGGCTGGGCACCGGGCAGGCGTTCGGGTCGCGTCGTTCGACCTGGACACCACAAACGCCGGCGCTGGAGATATCTGGTCGACGGCACGCGACCTGGTCCGGTGGGACCGGGCGCTGGCGTCCGGTGAGATCCTCTCCGCCGCTTCCCGGCAGGCCATGTTCACGGTCCACGCAGCCGCTCCCGACGACGACGGGCCGGTCCACACGGAGGGCTACGGTTACGGCTGGCGCATCGGCAGCGTGGCCGGCGAGCACCCGCTGATCTACCACACGGGCGACAACCCCGGGTTTCTCGCCATCAACGCGTGGTTCCCAAACGACGACGTGCGCCTGGTACTGCTGACCAACGACGAAGCCACTGACCCCAGCCCGATCCTCGCCGAACTGATGGGCGCAGCGTTCTCGCGATAGGCCAGCTGAGATGTCAGTATCTGCTGGTTTTAGAATCCTGTTAATGAACGAACTCAGCGTGGTCGCCCTCCTGGATGACCCGGTCCGCCGCAGCCTCTACGACTACGTCGCGGTCCAGTCCCATGCGGTGAGCCGCAACGAGGCCGCGCAGGCCGTCGGGATCCAGCGCACGCTCGCGGCGTTCCACCTGGACCGGCTGGCCGACGCCGGTCTTGTGGACGTCACGTTCCGCCGCCCCGACGGGCGAAGCGGCCCCGGGGCGGGACGCCCGGCCAAGCTCTACCAGCGGGCAACCACCGAGCACCAGGTCAGCGTGCCGCCACGGGACTACAGGAGCGCTGCCGAACTGCTGGCCGAGGTCGTCGACGTCACTGGGGCCGAGCCGCAGCTGCAGCGGTCGGCCCGGAACCGGGGCGCGTCAGCGGGCCGGGCGGCCAGGCGGCAGGCTCCCGCTGAGCCCGACGCTGACCTCGTGACCGGCGCGCTGACCGCACAGGGCTACCAGCCCTACCCCGACGGCACCGACATCCGGCTGCGCAACTGCCCGTTCGACGTGCTGGCCAGCCGCTACCCGCCGCTGATCTGCGGCATGAACCTCGCCCTGCTCGAAGGCCTGCTGGACGGGGCCGGCGTAGCGGCGCTGAACGCCTCACTGGACCCCCGGCCGGGGGACTGCTGCGTCGTGCTCCGCGAATCCCGCGATTCTAAAACCAATCTTGATTGACATATTTATCGGGCCAGTGATGTGATGGGCGCGTGAACGGATACCACCTCGCACAGCTCAACGTCGGACTGGCCCGTGCCGCTACGGACTCGCCGGTCATGGCCGGCTTCATGGCCGGGATCGAGCCGGTCAACGCGCTCGCCGACGCTGAGCCTGGGTTCGTGTGGCGGCTTCAGGATGGTGACGGGCCCGGGGCGACCGCGCTGCGGCCCTGCGGCCCCGACCTCATGATCAACATGTCGGTGTGGGAATCGCTCGACGCGCTGCGGGACTTCGTCTACCGCAACGGTCCGCACCTCGACTTCATGCGCAGGCGCCGGGACTGGTTTCACCGGATGCCCGACGACCACCTGGTGCTGTGGTGGGTGCCTGCTGGCCACGTTCCCGGCGTGGACGAAGGACTGTCCCGGCTTGACCTGCTGCGCAGCCAGGGCCCGTCGCCGCTGGCGTTCACGTTCCACGACCCGTACGACGCGCCGGCCGAAGCGGCCGCGATACACCGCTGCACGCCCGCGCCGTTGCCGGCGACCCGAAGCGATCACGCGTAACTGTGCTCCTGGTCCGGATAGCGCTGGGCCGCCACGTCCGCGACGTACTGGCGGGCGGCATCGGCCAGTACCGCGCGGGTGTCGGCGTAGCGTTTCACGAACTTCGGCAGCCGTCCCTCGGTCAGCCCGGCCATGTCCTGCCAGACCAGGATCTGCGCGTCGCAGTGCGGCCCGGCGCCGATACCGACGGTGGGGATGCGCAGCGCGTCAGACACCCGCCGGCCAAGCTCGGCGGGGACCGATTCGAGCACGACCGCGAACGCGCCCGCCCGCTCAAGCGCCTGGGCATCGGCCAGCAGCTCGTCACCAGCGTCGCCGCGGCCCTGG
>Ga0335074_10011840_pt1 | contig 12206 bp, 12 predicted proteins | sample Lox_Sample_23_FD_206715 | JGI IMG/M metagenome (GOLD analysis project Ga0335074, IMG submission 206715) | Soil microbial communities from Loxahatchee National Wildlife Refuge, Florida, United States - Lox_Sample_2.3 | ecosystem: Environmental > Terrestrial > Soil > Wetlands | place: USA...
GAGCAGTTCCTGAACGAGCTCGACCGAAAGATTCCGCCAATGGCCCGGCAGCTCCGACGAACTACCCTACCCGATAAATTAAGCCTGCAAAATCATTACAAGATTGTCGACGCCGTAGAGTCCGACGCCTTGCGCTTCTACCTTGAAAACGACGTTACGCATCTATACAGCGCCATCGTTGTAGAGGAACAAAAGCCTCTCGACTTTTACAAGGGCTACGACACAGGCTTTGGGTGCATTTTTCAGAATCTCGATATTCCCCGCAAGGTGACCGATTCGATCCTGGTCGACGCCGTGCTTGCCGACGAGGCCACGGCTCGAAAGACGGACCTGTTCCTCGTTAAGGGACCAGCCGGCAATGGAAAGACGGTTGTTCTAAAGAGACTTGCCTGGGAGACGGGCATTACCTACGACAAGATCGCGTTTTACACGAATAAACCGTCTGGATTGCGCTTAGAGGCGTTGCGGGAAATATATGCCCTCACCGGAAAGCGAATATATTTGTTCGTTGACCGAGTGTCTATCGTTCGGGACGAGCTGCAAACGTTGCTCAAGAATAACAAAACGGACGGCATTCCTCTCACCGTCGTGTGCGCCGAGCGCGAGAATGAATGGCTGGTCTATTACGACTCCCTCATCCCATTTCTAACACAGGAATTTACCGTAGAGTATTTGGTGCCGGACGAAGTCATTAGTCTGATCGGTAGCTTGGAAAGGCACCACGCTCTCGGACTTTTGGCTGACCGTTCTCCTGAAGAGCGCATCAACGATTTTGCTGTGCGAGCCGACCGGCAGCTGCTAGTCGCGCTCCACGAAACTACACTCGGAGCGCCATTCGAGAAGATCATCCTTGATGAGTACGAGGGAATTCCCGAGGCAGCGCAAAGCCTCTACCTCGACATCTGCGCGCTGCATCAGTTCGGCACCCCTGTTCGCGCGGGTCTCATATCGCGCGTGTCTGGAATTTCTTTCACGCGATTCGGCGCGGAATTTCTGTCTCCCTTGCGAGAAGTCGTGATTGTGGAAGGGGACGACTGCAGCGCCCGTGACGTGTTTTACCGAAGCAGGCATCAGCATGTCGCCGAGCTGGTATTTCATCAGGTGCTTGATTCCGAGGAAGAAAAATACGCTTTGCTATCAAAGCTGATCGCAGCGATGAATATAGAATATAGCTCGGACAACGAGACCTTCGGCCGGGTCATCCGCGGCCGCGTTGTCGCGAAGCTTTTCGCGAACGTTCAATTGGGCCGTTTGCTCTATGAGACGGCGATGGCGGCAGCGAAGGGCGAGTCCTTCGTGTATCATCAACTGGCAGTTTTCGAACTGCGTCATCAGGACGGCTCGCTTGAGAAAGCCGAGGAAGCCGCGTCAGAGGCAGCGCGACTCAATCCAAACGCGCGCAGCGTACGGCACACCCAGGCGGAGATAGCTAGCCCGATCTATTCATGACGCGAGGGTTTGGCGATGCGGCCGGGTGGGTTCGAGTGGAGACGAGTGCGGTCGTTCGGCGTTTTCACCGCGAGGACACCGGCACTTTCCGAACGCGTTGGAGGGATGGGACTTGGCGAGCCGGGGCGCAGGCCCCGTCGTTCAGGGACCGCACGGCATGAGCGCGGCGGGCAGAGAGGCGAAGAGATCGGCGTTCGGGCATGCCGCGGCGAAGGCAAGGCGGACGCGGCTTGCCATTTCGACGACGCGGGCGGCGATTTTGATGAGCTTGAGGCGTAGTGTCGCGAACTCCGCCTTGGCGAGGTCGCGCGACTTGGGAATGGCGTTGCGCACGGCGAGCATCAGCCAGAAGGCGGCGGTGTGGAGGACGAGGCGAACCTGGTTGGCGCAGGCTGACCGGCAGGACGTGCGATCTGAGGCGAGCTGGGCCTTGTGCAGCTTGATCAGATTTTCCGCCTGTCCGCGGGCGCAATAGAGGGTCTCGTACAGCCATTCGGCCGAGCCGTGATCGAGATTGGTGACGACGAAGCGGATGTCGAGACCGAGCCGCGTCGCCTCGATGCGGGCGACGGCGCGCCGCTCCTTGCCCCAGGAGCCGGCCCTGTAGCGCGTTTCGGCGAAGCCACGCACGACGTCGAGGTCGGCGACGGCGCGCTCGGTGCGCACGGCGTCGGCCGTCTCATCGACTTTCTTCGACAGCGGCTTCGTACCGGGGAGGCCGAACAGGTACTCGACGTCGTTGTCCTCGCACCAGGTCATCGCCTCGGGCCGGGCGTAGTGGCCATCGCCGCGGAACAGGACGCGCGTCGTCGGCCAACAGGCGCGGATGCGGCGCACGAGCCGCGCAGATGAGCGCGAACCTCGACGCCCGAGGGCGTCTTGCCGGGACGCAGGATGACCACCACGGGCCGGCTCGTCTCGGCGTCGTAGACATGGATCGGCAGAAAGCAGCGCTCGTCATAGTGGGCGTTGAACAGAGAGAGTTGCTGATGGCCGTGCACGACATCGCAAGTGTCGTCGATGTCCAGAGTCACGCGGGCCGGCGGCGTCGCGTAGGACGCCATCCATTGATCGACGAGCGCGTAGGTCAGGCGAATGACGTCCTTCAGGCCCGGCGCGTTCTCGAGCCGCGACAGGGTGGGCTGAGAGCACAGATCCCGGCCGGTGTCGGGCAGCCGCCCACAGGCGAGCTTGAACGCCGGATCGCGGCGCAGGTCATCGAGATCGTCGGCGTCCTCGTAGCCGCAGCAAATCGCAAACACCCGGGCGCGGATCATGTCGGCGATCGTATGGGCGATTCGCGTCGGATCGCGGCGATCGGGAACGCAGCACGCCAAGCGTTCGGCCACGCCCAGACGCCGCTCGGCAAGAGAAAGCAGCATCACGCCGCCGTCCGAAGACATGCGCCCACCGTCGAACGCGGCTGTGATTTTCTTGCCCTGGACGGCTGGAAACGAGAACAGCGGAATCGTATCATCGGTCATGGCGGCCGTGGCGGGCGCGAAAGCGCGAACAGGGTTGGCGTCAGCTACCAAATCCTACGCGATTCCAGCAGTTTATGCTACGGCCGCCAGCCTGGAAAACCCCACCCGATGAATAAGACGGGCTAGGCGACAAGCGAATAGTGCGTCTGACGCGTTGCGCAAGCAGGCCTACCGTCGCACCGCCCGTAAGCGGCTTGAAGGAGATGGTGGCCGCGTGTCCGAATATGATCTCCATACCCGCGCGCGGCTGGCGCTCGACGAACTGCGGGATGTGACGGCTGCGACCGAGCCTGACGCCGAAAAATTGCTCGCAGTCACGAAGGAAGCCGAAACGGCTTTTCAACGCGCGCGCACGGAATTCCCGGACAGCAGCGAAATTCTCGCAGCTGAAGCAGAACTTCTCGACTTGCTGGACAAGGCTCCGAAGGCCCTGGCAACGCTCGAAAAGGCGTTTCGGCTCAATCCGAGGCTAGACTGGCTCGCCATCCGTTTGGCGAAACGCTATTCGCGGGCCGGCAATGATGACAATGCTGTGGAGGTGTTGGAAAAATGCCTGCGAGCCGGCGAAAGCAGCAAAGATGCTCATTTAGCCCTTGCCAACGCGCTGAGGCGGACGAACGGAGTCCCGAGTAAGATTATCGAAAATCTGCGCAAGGGGTTTGTCGCGGGAGATACTAACTTCGAGGCTCAGTTTCTGTACGGGCGGGAGTTGTTCCTTGCCAAAAACGTCAATGAATCCAAGGAGATTTTTGCCCGGCTCAATGAAAGAGCTCCAGGCCGTTTTCGGACGACGGCGTCAGAGATTGCCACGGTGCCCCGGAGGCAGGTTCGCCGACTTTAACGGGTCCGTCGTGCGCAAGGAGACGGGGTACGGATTCGTGAGGCTTATCGACTTTGGCGTCGATGTCTTTGCCGCAAGACCCACTACGGCGCGGTCAAATTGGGAGCAGCTTCGCGCCGGCGATCCCGTAACGTGCAATATTGGGTTCACGAGAAAAGGCCCGTGCGCAATTAACCTGACTGTACGGCGGCTCTGACCGGCATCGCTCGTGAGCCATTAGTGAGCTTCGGCTTTCTCCGAGCTGCCTTCGGCAACGTTGCGCGAATTCGTCGAGGTGGAGGAGTTAAGGCCGACTCAGGTTTAGGCTGAGCAGATTGGTCAGAGCGTCTTCATCAGAAATCGAAGCAGGCCACCCGTAAGCGGCAGCCACGGCTTCGTCGAGGCCTCGATGTGCTTCCGTGAGCCACTCTGGGGCTTCGTTGTAAAGAGCGGTCAGCGTCCTGCGCGCGAGGATCTGCGCTGCGGCATCGTCTCGCGGCAGCATGCGATTGGGGAAACCTGACTGAGTTTCCGGCGTGCCGACAACGAGATCGGCGGGGTATAGCCAAGCATTTCTGAGAGAATCGAGATGGGCGGCCGCGGCCTCGATCGCCGGCGCCGCAGGCAGCAGGCGTGCTTGTGCCGGGTCGACATCCGGCGTCATTCCGAGCGGGAATGGGAACGTCGCAAACGTTGTCGTGTGCGTATAGCGCGGTCGGTCTTCCAGATCGGAGCCTTTGCGCAGCGCCCACGCCCCGTGAAACCGGCTATGCAGCAGACCGAACATTAGATCGTCTTCGCGGGGAATGACGATGAGGTTCTTATCTGGCAGCACCGGATAGGACAGCCAGACGAACAGCCTGTGTTGCGCCGTTTCCGGCGTCACGATGTAGCGGCGCAACCGCTCGATACGTGAGCGCATTTCAGGACGCGGACGCCAGGGTTGCCACCAAGGATATGTGTCGCTGCTACTCCCACTCGCTTCCCGCAGCTCATGGATCAGCTTGCCCTCTTCATCGGGCGTAGTCCGAATATGGTTGAAAGGGCTGGCAAACAGTGCCGCATCGGCTTTCGAAAGGCCAAGCGGCAGGTCGATGAACCACATATCGCGCGGCCGTCCGGTGAGGTCATCGCCGTTCCAGTAGGGCTTCAGGATTTCCGCGTTCGTGTGGCCGTTCGGGTTCGAAGGTTCTCCCATCCAGGCGCGCGCTAAATCGCCCGGTACGTCAAACGGACCGCTCTTCTGAATTCCAAGGAAAGCGCCATTCCTGTTCTCTCGCAGGGGCCGCGCCGTCGTTAGATTCAGACCGGCAGTAAGATCGGGGTTAATTCCCGCGACTGTCTCGCCATTGAGCCTAGCCGGCTCATGGCCGGTATCGCCAAAGCAAATAAGCGAAACATCGACGGCTGCGCCGTCAACCGTCCACTGCTCTTCGCTCCATGCCTCAAAGATGCGGGTTGTCGCGGCAATCCGATGCATCACGGGCAAATTGGTGTTCTTACGGATCGAGTTGGTTGCGACCAGGCCCGCGCGTTCTACTATCCCGCCCTCAATCATGCTGCGCGCGTTTTCGAGCCAGTAGCAGACCAGATCCGTGAAGCCCGGCAATCTCCCCTCATAAAGCGCCCGAATGCCTTCTGTCATCGAAACCCCGAGGCGTCTCTTCATAAGCTTGGCGCCGAGGTACGGAGGATTACCGACGATAACGTTTGCAGGTGGCCATTCGACCGCGCTTCCGTCATTGGCGATGATGGCGTTCTGGCAGCGGATAGTATCGAGCGGCTTGAGGATCGGCTTACGCCCGATATCGAAGCCCGAGCGTCGCATCCATTGGATTTCGCCGATCCAAACCGAAACACGCGCCAATTCGGCGGCGTAGGCGTTGATTTCAATCCCGAGCAGCGCTTCCGGCCCGATCGCCGGGAAGGAACGCGGAAAACCCAGCAACTCGCCTTCGATGGCAACCCGCCGCTCGATGTTCTTCAGCTCGACGAGCGCGAGATAAAGGAAGTTCCCGGAGCCGCAGGCCGGGTCCAGAACACGGAAGGCGCGCAGCCGCGCCATGAAGCGGTCATACGCCGCTTTCCCTTCAGATTGCGCTGATTCAAGCGCGCGCGACGCGCTCCGCAGACTCGCTCGAACGCTATCTACCGCTCGGACACGGCGCTGTTTTGTAAGCCCGTCGAAGAGTTCCAGTTGAAGACGCTCGATCAGGCGCCCCTGCACTTCGCGAACCTCTTCAGCGAGCTCCGGATAGCCGACGGCATTCTTAAGGGCCTCTTCGAGCGCTTGGCGCGCAGGATCGATCGTGGCGACGATCGAGGCTTTAACCGTTTCCCATTCGCGGATGAGGGGTCGGGTTACCACAGGCTCGATAATCATCATGATTTTTGCGCGGTCGGTGTATTCCGATCCGGTTTCCGATCGCTTGTTCGGATCGAGACCTCGTACGAACAGGGTCCCGAAAATGGAGGGGTCAATCTCGCTCCAATTGAGAGCCGCTACCTTTTGGCAGAGCGCGATATCTTCAGATGAAAGCGGTAGCGCGCTGTCATCGTCGAACAGGCCGCCATTGAACCACTCGATACGCTCAAATCCTATGAGACCGCCGTCTTTCATCGCCGCAAATAGCGACGAGGCGAGTTGGCGGAATTCTTTTGGCGCAGCCTTTGCCGCGTCCAGCATACGGACAAACATTTTGTTTGGCAGCAGGTCCGCGTCTTCCGCGAACATGCAGAACACAAGTCGATTGACGAAATGCGCGACCGCTTCGGGACTATGTCCGCGGGCGCGAAGATTCTGAGCGAGTGTTGCGAACTCACCGGCCGCATCTTCGGTCAAGTCCTGTCGCGTTTTACCGGGACGTAGGCGTTCCGGCTCGGACATCGCCCATTTGAGCTTCTGCAGGTTCCGCGGCTCGCGGAGCCCCTCGAGCGCAAACTCATGCCGTTCGCTGACGGTGTTCGTCCAGTTGGTGCGAATGACAAACTTGTCGAGGTCGCAGACGATCAGCAGCGGCGGATTTTCAAGGGCCAGGGCATATTGTTGCAACTGGCCAAAGGCGGCTTCCAGATTCTTCCGCTTACCCTTGTACTCCCACCCGAAATGGCCGCGCTTCCACACATCCGCCCAGCCCTCGCCACCCGTCGCCTTCGTCGCACCGCGCTCAAAGCAATAGCTTTGTCCCGTGGGGTCGGCTTCCGCCGGCGTTGGCTCGCTCAGCACGTGGCAGAGGTCGATAAAATGTTCTTGCGCCGCCGAGCGCTCTTTCAACTCAACCGCGCGCCACTTCCGTATGAAGTCGTCGACAGAAAGTTCACGCGGCAATCAACGCCCCCCTCAGCCTTACTTCACGATGCGCAGAAAATCGCCGGACCTTCTCGGTCCCCTGCCGGACGCAGTCCCGCCCGATAGGCTCATGATCATAAGGCCGAATACCAGTTTATCGAGTTCATCGACGTCAATCTGAAGTTGCTCAGCAATCGCAGTCTTGCCAACGCCTTCTTCTCTCAACGCGGCGAACACGGTTGCCAGAACCTGGGACCGTTCGCGTTGAGCACCTTCCGGTTCCTTCCTTCGGTAGCCATTCTGTCCGATCTCAATGCAGAGCGTGCGATAGTGCCAATCCGTTACGAGCCCCAACGCATGCAAGCGATACGCGAGCGCCGCCACCGACACGATCCATTGCTTTTTGAGTTGAATGAGGTTTCGCAAGGTCGCCATGCGCGGCGCGTGGGCCAGCACGCTTGCGCGCGGCATCAGGAACGCCGAGGCGAAAGCATTGGCTTGCCTTTCCGCATCCGGGATCTGCGGCCCCGAATGACGATGCAGCACCAGGTGTCCAAGCTCATGCGCAGCGTCAAAACGCCCGTGTTCGGCCGACTTCAGCGTATTTAGGAACACGAAAGGTGTCTTGCTGTGCCACAGCGCGAAGGCATCGACCTCGATCGAGTTTTCCGCGAGTGAATAGACGCGCACGCCTTTCGCTTCGAGGAGATGAACCATGTTCTTTATCGGGCGCTCACCAAGGCCCCAATGCTGACGCAGCACCGCCGCGGCCACTTCCGGGTCTTCATCGCGTAGGTCCAACAAGTCCGGCGCCGGCAATTCAAACCGCGACTCGACCCAATCGTTGAGCATGAAGGCGAGCGCGCCCGCCCCGAGAGCCGCATCGCGTTGTCCGGCCGTCATGCGAGACATCGACCGGAAACTCGCCGTGTCCGACGTCGGTTCGTGTAGGTCGACGCCGGAGAAAAAGCCGAGCGGGAACCGTGTAGCTTTTGCAATGCGGGTCAAGGTGTCGGTGGACGGTGGATATTCGCCCTTTTCGTAGTCGCTGACAGCCTTGGGTGTTACCCCAACAGCGCTCGCCAAGCGAGTCATCGAGAGACCTCGACGCTTTCGCGCCAGGCCTAATCTAGAGGGCGTGAACATAATTCCACCAGTCAGGCCTTGCGGCGAACGTCGATCGTCGGGTCGGGGCCGAAGTCTGGAGCAGCAGGGGCATTGTCGCCATCTAGCGGCCGCGAGCCGAGAATGATGCGTTCGCGCCAGCCGTTGATGTGGCCGTCGTCGCCGATCGAATTGGGCAACGACAGTTCAGCGCGAATTTCTTTTGCGTCGTTATGAAAGAGCAAGATCCAGGTTGCACGATCAGGGTCGCGAGTCACAACGGGCGCAAGTTCCCTGAAAAGGAAGAGCTGCTCATTCGCATGCACGGCATCGGCCGTGTTTGGGCCTTTCCGGCACTTCGTGGTCGGCATTTCACGACCTACCACACCGGTCTGCTCGCAACCCGACGCTACCGCGATTGCAAACCGGCCTTCCGGTTCAACGACGGTGCAGAAGTTTCCTTCATCCGATCGCGACCAGCCCAAAGGCGCGAGCACCTCCCGCAGAACTCTTACCGTTCGTCCCCACTGATATATTCCGGGGAGAAATGGCGGGTCATTCGGCGTGCATGTCTCACGAGCCAGTAAACCTGCGAGGACCGCCTCGAAAAGCGCCTCCCGCGTCAACCCTAGTGCGGAAAGCGCCGCGTCAACATCTTCGGTTTTGGTATGTAATTTGACGAGCATCTAAAAGCCTTTCGAATCAACTTACGATTTTTCTACCTCTTTTGAGGGGAAAAAACAAGAAGTTCCGATTAGCTCATCTCAACCTGGCCCAGCAGTTACGTGCAGCTCGAACCCGGCCTGTTTCTGCAGATAGCCGATGATGCCGAAAAGATTGCGGGCCTGCGGATTGCCACGCGGGCCCAGCATGCGGATGAGGCTTTTCGCCGGGGTGCCGGTTGCGGCACCGAGCTTCTCGAAGCCGACCGTCGCCTTGATGTAGTCGCGCAGGATCGCCTTGCCGGTGTCGACGTCGCCGGCGAGCATGGTGTCGATGCCTTCGCGCAGCAGCGCATCAGCGAAAGCGGGATCGCGCGCGACCCGCTTCTGCACCAGCTCCTTAAAATCTCGCGTCACTGTCATGGCTCGCCTCCTTATCATCGTCCCGGGGGCTTACGCCGCCGCTTGTAGTCTGCCCACAGCTCTTGCGCCCTTTCGATGTCGCGTTGCTGGCGCTGCTTGGTGCCACCCGTAAGGAGGATCACCAGCGTCTCGCTGTCGCGCCCGAAATAAACCCGGTAGCCAGGGCCCCAGTCGATCCGGTATTCGAGCACCCCCTCCCCCACGCCTTTCGCGTTTGAGATGTTGCCCTGCCCCAGCCGCACCAGCGCGACCGACACCTTGGCTGCGGCTGCCGCATCAAGGCCGGCGAACCAGCTTTCGAACGGGCTCTCCCCGGCGGCCGTGAGGTAATAGCGCAGTTGGGGCACCCCCAGAAGGTAACACATGTGTTACCTTCTTTCAAGGAGTGTCGACAGGAGTGTCGACCCCCTTACCTACCCCGCCCCCGCCCGTGTTTCTCCTTGACAGAAAGAACAAAAAGGGAACAATAAGACAGGATGAAGACGGTCTACGACCTCATCCGCCACTGCTCGACCCTCGAAGTGATTTGCGGAAACTGCGACAATAGCCGCGTTTTCAATCATCGCTTTCTCATGACGCAACACGGCGGCGGGCAGATTCTGGCGGCCCTCAAATTTGTGTGCCGGCGCTGCGGCGCCCGGCGCTACCGGCTGCGGATCGTTGCCGACAGCCTCGGCGAACAAGAGCCGCTCAGGATGCAGCACTTCGGCGGCGTGTATGAGAAATTTCGGGATTAGGAGCAGCGGGCGGCATGTGCGGGCGGTTCACACAGCGTTACACCTGGTCGGAGGTGCTTCAGTTCCTTCGCGTCTTCGGACCGGCGCGCAACCTGCAGCCCCACTACAACATCGCGCCGACCATGACCGTCGATGTGATCCGCCTCGATGAAGACGGTAAGCGCGAGCTGGTGCCGATGCGCTGGGGCCTCATCCCCGCCTGGTGGCCGAAATCGCTCAAAGAGATACCGGCGACCTTCAACGCGCGCGCGGAATCCGTCGCCGACAAGCCGATGTTCCGCGACGCGTTTAAGGGGCAGCGCTGCATCATCCCGGCGAGCGGGTTTTATGAATGGACCGGCGACAAGGGCAACAAGCAGCCGCACCTTTTCACGGCGGCCGACGGCTCCCCTATTCTCGCCTTCGCCGGCCTTTGGGATCGCTGGCGCGATCGCGCTGCCGGCGAGGAAATCCTGTCATGCACGATCATTGTGTGCGGGGCCAACAAGTGGATGGAGACCTATCACGACCGCATGCCCGTCATTCTGGACGAGAAGGATTTCGACGGCTGGCTTGATGGTTCGCTAGGTGCTGACGCCCTCAAATGCGCGTCCGAATCTGCGCTTCGCGAATGGCTGGTCACGAAGCGCATAAACCGAACAGGCGAAGGTGACGACGATCCCACCGTGATCGAACCGCTAACGCCTGTGGAGACAGCTTAAGCGCGCGCGCCGAGCCCAATCGCTTCATCCAGAATCTGCGTCGCGGCGGCAAAATATCTGCGGCGTCGACGCGCGCCGGCCTTGTAGCAACAGAGCCTCACGACCTCACCAGCACCGCGGGCCGCTATCTCAGGATAGTTCGCGGCGGCATAGCCACAGGCCCCATACGCGGCACGGAACGCCATCCTCCTCTGATAGCTTCCTGTCCAGGCTGTCGCCCTCGACGGAACGCAGCTACACCCGACATCCACCATTTCAGGGCATAGTTTGGCCGCTTCAGTGTTGTCTCTTAGGTTGCGATAACGCTCGGCCATATCAGGCCGCTTCCACACGTCAAAGCAAAACATCGACAGAATACGGCGACAAGTTTCGAGCGCTAAAAACTTGCCGCGCTCGATCTCGACCTCCTTGGTGGCGGCTGTATTTGGGAGGCGCGGCCTAAACGGGTCAAGCAACTCTTCCCGTGATTGCTCAGGCGCAACAGCATCCAAGTCTATCGCGTAAGCCATCAGAGGGCGTGAGAAACAAGGCGGGCAATCCCAATCGGCCTGAACGCGCCTATACGCAAATCCGGCGGCCACAATAGCCGCTTCGGCAAAGCTTAATTTTCTCTCTTCGCGCAGTTCATTGTGCATCGCATGCTGCATGGCCTTCCTCCGCGTTTTCCTCCGGAGGCGAGCCATACAGGAAAAACACGGGCGGCGAATCTACCAAATGTTATGTGGTACTTTTGCAGTTAGACCGGCTGAAGGGGGTATGCGGCCCACGACGCCGACAAAGATCCCTGCAATATACAAATCTGGAATGTTGTCTTAATATACTGGCGACCTTCGTTCAGGAGATCCAACCACGGAGCATTGATGGTCGGCCGCAGCGTCACACTTGCCGAGATAGAAGCTGTTTCGGCCTTGTCGTTTCACTACTACGGCGCTCGCGCCGAGCTCGCCGCCATCGCCAAGATTATCGTAGAGAAGACAACGAACCCGGCTGTGCGGCGACGACTTTCGTCGGGCGTGCTCGAATTGCTCCCGACGCCATGAGCGGCCGCTTCGATCACGACGCCGAGGTTTTGCGCCAGCAGGAATTTGCCCGCCTGGCGGCCGCCACGGTGCCGACCTTGCGCTTTCTCAATCCAACCCAGCTGCGGGCCCGCGTCGCCGGCATGCTCGAACGCCTCGGCTATGAATTGCTCACGCCGGAAACCGCAGACGATTTGCTCGCGATCAAGAACGGCGAAAAATGTGTCGTAGCCTTCGCCTCCACCTCAGATCCATTGCCGACACAGGCCAATCATCTCACCGAGTTACATCGGGCCGTTATCGCCAGGAATGCCGTCAGGGGCTTCTATGTCACGACACGCGGATTTTCGCGCAACGCCGAAGCCTACGCCAAAACCGCCCCTCTCAAGATAGTTGACGGGCCGCAGCTGGTCTCCTCGATCAGGCGCAGCATGCAGGGACTGCCGGCGCCCGACAGCTACAAGGCCATGTGCCGGCAATGCGGCGCGATTGTCACGCACCGGCTCGACCAGAAAGAG
>Ga0335074_10011841_pt1 | contig 12206 bp, 10 predicted proteins | sample Lox_Sample_23_FD_206715 | JGI IMG/M metagenome (GOLD analysis project Ga0335074, IMG submission 206715) | Soil microbial communities from Loxahatchee National Wildlife Refuge, Florida, United States - Lox_Sample_2.3 | ecosystem: Environmental > Terrestrial > Soil > Wetlands | place: USA...
CCGAGGAACCAGGTGTTCGGTACCAGGAGCACAGCCACCGCGAAGAGCAGGACAAGCCCGGCTACGTAGACCGCGGCGGTGCCGGACACCCTGTCCTCTGTTGCCGTCGCGCGGACCCGGCGGCCGAGAAGCAGGTACCACGGCGCCATCGCGGCGATGGCAAGGACCGCAGGGGCCGAGTAGCGGTGCGCGGCCGGCGACGCTGCTGCGACGACCACCAGCCCGGCCAGGAAGATGGCGCCGTAGAAGCTATCCCAGCGCCATTGCGCGGTATGCCAGACCGACGCCGTGTCGGTCCGGACGGGGCTGGCCGGACCGCTGGCGTCCTCGCCGCCGGCGGCCGCGTGCCCAGCCGGGCCCGGGCACATCGGGCCGAGCGGGCGGGCCGGCTGGGCCGGCTGGGCTGGGCGGGCCGCCCGGGCCGGCTCGGCTGGGCGGGCCGGCTGGGCCGGCTGGGCCGGGTGGGTCAAGCCGGTCAGCCGTCGCGGCTGCTCCGCCAGCGGAATGTCCTCAGGCACAGCACCAATCCTCCCGCGATCCAGATGGCCAGTACCAGGGCCGTTTCTCCGTGCTGCCATGACCCGCCTGGTTCCAGGGCACTGGCCTGCGAGGGCAGGAACACCGAGCGTAGCCCCTGGCTCATCCACTTCAGCGGAAAGAGATCGGCGATGTGCTGCAGCCATGGCGGCACGTCGCTGAACGGGACGTACACCCCCGAGATGAACTGCAGCACGATGAACGGCAGCGTGATGATGGGCGTTGCGTTCGTCGCCGACTTCGCCAGGCTGCTGGCCGCGATGCCGAGCAGCGAGCAGGCCACGGTGCCGAGCACGAACACCCAGGCAAGGGTCCACCACCTCGCCGCCGAGGCGGGCAGGTGCAGGTGATAGAAGGCAATGCCGACGATGACCAGCAGGACTACCTCGGCGACGGTGCAGACGAAGACCTGGATGATCTTGCCGATGAAGTAGGCGGCGGGTGGCATCGGCGTCCCGCGCAGCCGCTTCAGCAGGCCGAGCTCGCGCTCGGACACGACGGAGAGTCCGAGGTTCTGGAAGCTGGTGGCGCCGATGCCGCCGGCGATCATGCCGGCGGTGAAGAGCTCGGCAACGGTGACGGTGACGCCATGGATGCCATGGACCGCGTCGTGGCCGTAGATGGATCCGAGCAGGACGAGAAGCACCGCGGGCAGCGCGAACACGAACACGACCACCTGCCGCTCACGGAAGAACACGGCTAGCTCCAGCCGGCCCGCGGCCAGCCCGAGCCGCCATGCGCCGGGCAGCCTCGCGTCCGCTGTGGCTGCCCTGTCCGGCATAGCGCCGGATCGCGTGGTGGTGGTGGCGGCGACGACGACGGCGACGGTGTCCTCCGCCGGGCTCAGGTTCATAGCTCTGCTCCGATCAGGCTCAGGTAGACGTCCTCAAGGCTCGGGCGGGTCACGGTCAGGCCCGGAACCTCGCCACCGAACTCCGCGGCCAGGTCGGCGACGACTCGCGCGGGTGTGGCAGTTCGCACCGTCCGTCGGCCGTCTGGCGTATCCCAGCCGACCTCGGCGTCCTGTGACTCCCGCCCGCCCAGCTCGGCGGGCGTACCAAGGGCGACGATCTGGCCGCTGGCCAGCACCGCAACCCGGTCAGCCAGCGCCTCAGCCTCGGGAAGGTAGTGAGTGGTCAGGAGGATCGTGGTGCCGCCGTCCGCCAGCTCCGCGATCAGGTCCCAGAACTGCCGCCTCGCCTCCGGGTCGAACCCCGTCGTCGGCTCGTCCAGGAACAGCAGCTCGGGCCGGCCGACGATGCCGAGCGCGACGTCGAGCCGCCGCCGCTGCCCGCCGGACAGCTGATGGGCGCGCCGGTGCTCCAGTCCCCTCAGCCCGACCACCTCGATAACCTCGGCGGGATCGCGGGGCCGGGGGTAGAAGCCGGCGAACTGGCCGACCAGCTCGCGGACCGTCAGCTGCAGCTCGCCGCCGAACTGCAGCACGATCCCGATCCTGGCCCGCCAGGAGCGCCCCGCGCTGGCCGGGTCCTCGCCCAGCACCGCCACCGTGCCGCCGTCCCGCTGCCGGTATCCCTCGAGGATCTCAACCGTCGTGGTCTTGCCTGCGCCGTTCGGACCGAGCAGGGCGAACACCTCGCCGCGCGCGATAGTCAGGTCGATGCCGTCGACTGCTGCCGACCGGCCGTAGCTCTTGCGCAGTCCGCGCACGCTGACCGCCGGGTCGGCACTCGTGATGTTCATGGCAATCAGCCTGCCGCCACGACGCCCCGCGCCGCGCCGGTCGAGCGGCTACACCTGGTGTCCACCACCCGGTGGACAGCGCGCGGTGACCGGCGTCACGCGTGAGGTCACGCTATGGGTTCGCGCCAGGTCGCGGCTGAGGTGCGCGCGGGTCCGGCGCGAGATCAGGCGCGGGACCCGGCGTCGGCTCACGCGGCGGCGCGCTGCCAGGTGATGCCGTGCACCGGACGACCGGACTGGAGCGCAGCCGCGACGAGCCGGACCACCTCGCGGGGCTCGTCGCGGATCTGCCTCGGGGTGAAGTGCAGCGGCTTGATGCCGGCTGCCACCAGCCGATCATGGCGAAGCATTGTCTGCTGCCAGTCTTCCGGTGACAGGTGCCACTCGCGTGAGTCGACCTCGGCGACCACGCCGGCGTCCGGCCACCATGCATCTGGCCGGGCGAGGAACTGCCCGCCGACGAACAGGTCGGCGTTGAACAACGGGACGGGCAGTCCCGACCGGCGGATCAGGTTGCGGAAGTCCGCCTCCGCCGGGGACCTGATCCCCTCGATGACCTCCGCCAGCACCGTCCGTAAGTGCGCCGATCCCCTGGTAGGGCCATCGGCTAGCTCTTCAGCCAGGCTTCCTATCGTGCACCGGCGCTGCTGAACAGCGCCCGCGACCACGGCCCGGACGTCGGACAGCCTGCCGAGACCCCGCGCTGCATCGGCCACCGCGCGCTCCACCGGAGCAAGCCTGATGGCACCCTGGCAAGTCCACGACTGCGGCATCCGCCGAGTGCGATGGATGACGACGTAGCTGCGGCTAGCGCACTGGCGCTCGAATGGCACCAGAACATCCACCAGGTGCGTTTCTGGCGCCCGGATCTTGTCAGCCCGGAGCGCCGCCGCGCCGGTGAGGAGGCTGCCGTTCCCTCCGTACAGCAGCGCGGCAACGCTCAATTGCTCCTCCGTCGGCACCCCCGAGGTAGTGAGATAGACACCAGGAAGCAGACGCTGCCAAGGGCCGCCTGGCCGGATCCGATGCCGCACTGCACTGGGCGTCAAGCCCCACTCGATTGCCTGGGCCCGCGATAAGACGCGAGCCTGGAGCAGCAGCCACGCATTTGTCCGCTCGTCCGTCGTCATGACGGCAAGGCTGGCACCCGCCACCGACAAAAAGGCGGGAGCGGTGCCGGCCGGGAACCATTCTGGTGCACCTATGCCGCACCCACGGCAGCCAACCGTCCGTGGGTGCGGAATTACTGCCGCTCTGGTGCACCTATGCCGCACCCACGGCAGCCGGCCTTGGCACCCGGCCGCCGCCATATGCGCGTGCGCCCGCCTCGGCACGGGCGCTATCCTTGCCGCCATGAGCACCGAACCGCGCACGTTCCCGGCCAAGCCCGCGCTGGATGGCCTCGAGGACAAGTGGACGCAGCGGTGGGCTAAGGAGCGTGTAGTACAGGTTTGACCGCTCCCGGAGCCGCGATGACGTCTACTCCATCGACACTCCGCCGCTGACTGCCAGCGGAGAGCTGCATCTCGGGCACGCCTTCTCCTACAGCCAGACCGACGTCATCGCGCGCTTCCAGCGGATGCGCGGCAAGACGGTCTTCTACCCGGTCGGCTGGGACGACAACGGCCTCGCCACCGAACGCCGGGTGCAGAACTACTACGGCGTCCGCTGCGATCCCTCGCTCGCCTACCAGCCGAGGCTGACACCGCCGGCGCCTCGCAACGGGCGCCCGCTCAGCCCTGCCGACCAGCTGCCCGTGTCACGGCGCAACTTCGTCGAGCTGTGCAGGCAGCTCACTGAACTGGACGAGGCCGCCTACGCCCGCGCCTGGCGACGGCTCGGCCTCTCGGTGGACTGGGACATCAGCTACCGCACCATCGACGAGCGCTCCCAGGCCATCTCCCAGCTCGAGTTCCTGCGCAACCTCGCCCGTGGCGAGGCCTACCAGGCCGAAGCGCCCGCGCTCTGGGACGTGACGTTCGGCACGGCAGTGGCACAGGCGGAGATCGAGGACAGGGAAACCCCGGGCACTTTCATCCGGCTGGCGTTCGCGCTGACCGACCGCGGGTCCGACGCTTCCTCGCCGCGGGAACGACGGACGTCCGCCACCCCGGCCGCACGCACCAGCGAGGTCGTGGTGGCGACCACGAGACCGGAGTTGCTGCCCGCCTGCGTCGCGCTGGTGGCGCACCCCGACGACGAGCGGTACCGGCCGCTGTTCGGCCAGACGGCCGTCACTCCGGTGTTCGGCGTGCCGGTGCCGGTCCTGGCGCACCGGCTGGCCGACCCGGCTAAAGGCACCGGGCTCGTGATGGTGTGCACGTTCGGCGACATGACGGACGTGACCTGGTGGCGGGACCTCCAGCTCGAAACGCGGCCGGTCCTCGGCCCGGACGGCCGGCTCCTGTCTGCCGCGCCGGCCGGGATCACGACCGGGACGGGGCAAGCCGCATACGCGCGGATCGCGGGCCTTCCGGCCAAGGCGGCCAGGCAGGTCGTCAGCGACCTGCTGTCGGCGGCCGGAGAGCAGCGGGGCGAGCCGGAGCCGATCCGGCACGCGGTGAAGTTCTACGAGTACGGCCACACGCCGCTGGAGATCATCACCACCCGGCAGTGGTACATCCGGAACGGCAGCCGCTCGCCGGATCTGGCGCGGGCCCTGCTCGCCAGGGGGCGCGAACTGCAGTGGCACCCCGAGCACATGCGCGCCCGCTACGAGCACTGGGTGGAAGGCCTGACCGGGGACTGGCTGGTGAGCCGGCAGCGCTACAACGGCGTGCCGATCCCGGTCTGGTATCCGATCGATGCCGACGGGCAGATCCAGCGCGACCGGCCCATCGTGCCCGCGGAATCTGACCTCCCGGTCGATCCCGCGGCGGCCGCGCCGCCCGGCTACCGGCCGGCGCAGCGTGGCGAGCCCGGCGGGTTCGCCGCCGACCCGGACGTGATGGACACCTGGGCCACCTCGTCGCTGACACCTCAGCTAGCCGGCGGCTGGCCAGCTGACACCGACCTGATGGGACGGGTGTTCCCGATGGACCTGCGGCCGTCGGCGCACGAGATCATCAGAACCTGGCTGTTCTACACGGTGCTGCGCTCGCAGACCGAGTTCGGGGTGCTGCCGTGGCAGCATGCCGCCATCTCCGGCTGGATCCTCGACCCGGACCGCAGGAAGATGTCCAAGTCCAAGGGCAACGCGGTGACGCCGATGGACTTGCTGCGCGAGCACGGAACCGACGCCGTGCGGTACTGGGCGGCCAGCGCCCGGCTCGGCGTGGACACCGCGTTCGACCTGGCGCAGATCCGGATCGGACGGCGGCTCGCCATCAAGATCCTCAATGCCGGACGGTTCGTCCTCGGCTTCGAGCCGCCTGGGCTGGCAAACGGGTCTGGCGCGATCACCGAGCCTCTCGATCGCGCGCTGCTGCACCGGCTCGCCGCAGTCACGCAGCACTGCACCGACGCGCTCGGGTCATACGACCACGCCACTGCGCTGGAGCAGGCCGAGCGGTTCTTCTGGTTCTTCTGCGACGACTACCTCGAGCTGGTGAAAGCGCGCGCGTACGGCGAGCACGGCGCGGCGGGGAAAGGCGCTGCAGCCGGGGCGGCGTCGGCGGTCGCGACGCTGCGGCTGGCCCTCTCGGTGCTGCTCCGGCTGATGGCACCGTTCCTGCCGTTCGTGACCGAGGAGGTGTGGTCCTGGTGGCAGGAGGGGTCCATTCATCTCGCCGGGTGGCCGGAAGCCGCCGAGCTTCGCGAGCGGGCGGGGCCCGCGGACGAAGCCGTCCTGTCCGCCGCCGCCGCGGCCATCGCGGCGGTGCGGAAGGCCAAGTCGCAGGCCAGGCTTGCGATGAAGGATCCCGTCTCGGCGCTGATCGTGACCGCCCGGCAGGCCGCGCTCGATGCGCTGGCGGCTGCAGCTGCCGACGTCCAGGCCGCCGGAAAGGTCGCCGCCATCGAACTGCTGCCGGCGTCGGACGAGACGGAGCCCGAGTACCAGGTCGTCCTCAGCTGACCGCCGGACACCGTGCGGGGATCAACCCCCGCCCGAAGTCGGGCGCCAGCCGCAACGGCCGGGTGCTAGCGGCGCTTCAGTTCCTGAACGGTAATCTCACCAGCATGGACAAGGTTCAGCTGTCAGACGAGGAATGGCGGGACAGGCTGTCCCCGGAGGAATACCGCGTACTGCGCGAAGCGGGCACTGAGGCTCCGTTCACGGGCGAGTACACCGACACCGAGACCAAGGGCACCTACCGCTGCCGCGCGTGCGGTGCCGAGCTGTTCTCTTCGACGACAAAGTTCCACTCTGGCTGCGGCTGGCCGAGCTTCTACCAGCCCACCGAGGACGACGCGGTCATCCTGATCGAGGACCGCTCGCTCGGGCGGGTGCGCACCGAGGTCAGGTGCGCTGCCTGCAACGGCCACCTTGGCCACGTGTTCGAGGGCGAGGGTTACAACGTGCCCACCGATCAGCGCTGGTGCATCAACTCGGTGTCGCTGACCCTCGACGAGGAGTGACGGATCCAGCCGCCGCGGCCAGCCTCCGGCTGATCCGCGCTGACGAACTGTCCGGTGCCACCGCGCAGACCAGTGGCATGATCCGGTCGGCAGCGATCTCCGGCGACCTCACCGGGGCACGCTCGTTGTGGATGGGCCGCACCGAACTGCCGCCTGGAGTCAGCTCCGGCAACCATCATCACGGCGCGTCGGAGACAGGCATCTACGTGGTGTCTGGCCGGCCGGTCTTTGTCTGCCGCGACCCCGTGACCGGCGAGGTCGTGCGGCTGGAGACCCAGCCTGGCGACTATGTGTGGGTCCCGCCGCACGCCCCGCATCGGGAGGAGAACCCGGCGGCAGAGCCAGCCGTCGTCGTCATTGCCAGGTCAACGCAGGAAGCAATCGTCGTGAACCTGGAGGACCTGTAGCATCACGGTCCGTGCGGCAATCGCGGATCACGGCCCTGCTGACCGCCGCCGCGGCGGTTGCGTTAACGGCCATCCCGGGTTCTGCTCCGCCGGCCGCTGCAGCGCGTGCGGCCAGCCTGACCGCGACACTCTCCGCTCCTGACCCGGCGGCGCTGGTCGATCCGTTCATCGGCACGGCCAACAGCGGCAACACCTTTCCTGGCGCTGACACGCCGTTCGGGATGCTGCAATGGAGCCCCGATACCGCCAATCCGACTCCCGGCGGCGGCTACTCGGCCGGCTCCGCGCGAATCACCGGATTCAGCCTCACGCACATGTCCGGGCCAGGGTGCAGCACAGCAGGCGACGTGCCCATCCTGCCGACGGTCGGCGACGTCCGGCTGACGGCCGACGACTCCTTCAGCAGTTCCGCCGAGTCGGCCCAGGCGGGCTACTACTCGGTCGGGCTCCGGGACGGGATCAGCGTGAGTCTCACCGCCACTACGCGGACCGGTCTGGCGGAGTTCACGTTCCCTCCCGGCCGGCGCGGCAATCTGATCTTCAAGCTGCACGGCAGTCAGAACGGTGACACCAGGGTGCGCTTCCACCGCGACAGTGCCACCGCGGTGCAGGGCTCGGTGACGTCCCGCGACTTCTCCTGCGGTACGGCTGCGAGGTACACGCTGTACTTCCGGATGGTGTTCAGCCGTCCGGCCAGCGGGCACGGCACGCTGCCAGGTGGCAGCGCCTTCGTCAGCTTCGCCACGGGAGCGCCGGTGCTGGCCAAGGCCGGCATCTCCTATGTCTCCGCCAGGAACGCCGCAGCTAACCTGGCGGCCGAGGATCCTGGCTGGGACTTTGCCGCGACCAGATCGGCGGCGCAGCGGAGCTGGAACGCACTCCTCGGCAAGATCGCCATCTCGGGCGGCTCGCCCGCCCAGCGGGTGGTCTTCTATACCGCGCTCTATCACGCACTGCTCGCGCCCAGCGTGTTCAGCGACGTCAACGGGCAGTACATCGGGGCCGACGGCAAGGTGCACACGATCGGCGCCGGGCAGAAGGCGGAGTACACCAACTTCTCCGGCTGGGATATTTACCGGACGCAGGCCCAGCTTGAGGCGCTGCTCGATCCCGAAGCGGCGAGTGGTGCGGCGCAGTCCCTGCTCAACGCCTACCGGCAGACCGGGAAGCTGCCCAGGTGGCAGGCCTACGGCCACGAGACGTACGTGATGGTGGGCGATCCGGCCGACTCGATCATCGCCGACTACGCGGCATTCGGCGCATCCCGCTTCAACAGGTCAGCAGCGCTGTCGGCGATGATCGCTCAGGCTTCTAGACCGAACGACGTGCGCTCCGGCCTGAGCTACCTGGAGAGCCTGGGCTACCTGCCGGAAGACGGCAGCTATGGCTGCTGCCGCTTCCAGGCGCCGGTCGCTACCACGCTGGAGTACAACACCGCTGATTTCGCAATCTCGGCGCTGGCCGGCCGGCTTGGCGACACGGCCGCGGAGCGGCGGTTCCGCGCTCGTGCGCACGACTGGTCCAATCTGCTGAACAAGTCATCCGGAATGATGCAGCCGCGGCTGGCCGACGGAGACTGGAGCGCGGAGTTCAGCCCGACGTCGCTGAGCGGCTTCGTCGAGGGGGACTCCTGGCAGTACACCGGCATGGTGCCGTTCGACGTGGCCGGCCTGGCCGCCGCTCTGGGCGGCGACGGGGCGATGAGGCGCTACCTGGGCAGCGTGCTGAGCGGCTTCCGCGGCAGTAAGGACGCCGCGATCGCGAACATGGGCAACGAGCCGAGCATCGAACTGCCCTGGGAGTACGACTACATCGGCATGCCGTACGCGACGCAGTGGACCGTCCGCGCGATCCAGGACAAGCTGTGGCGGGACACGCCATCCGGCATTCCGGGCAACGACGACCTGGGCGCGATGAGCGCCTGGTACGTCTGGTCCGCCCTCGGCATGTACCCGATGACGCCAGGCACCACGACCCTGGCGCTCGGCTCGCCGGTGTTCACCCGGGCGGTGATCACGCTGTCGGATGGCAAGACCCTGACTATCGAGGCAAGCGGCGCAGGCACGGCGGAGCCGTACGTGCACTCGGCGACCTGGGACGGCGCAGCCTGGACCCGCGCCTATGCTCCGTCCGCCGCCATCACTGCCGGCGGAACGCTGGCGTTCGGCCTGGGAAGCAGACCGGACCGCCACTGGGCCGCCGCAGCCGCCGACGCGCCGCGGTCCTACGGCTCCTGACCGCCGGTCACCAGCCGTTCTTCCGGGCACGCGCCTCGTACAGCAGCACCGATGCCGATACCGACACGTTGAGCGAGTCCGCCGAGCCGAGCATCGGAATGCCGATCCGCTGGAAGCCCTGCTCGTACCACGGGCGGGAGATGCCGTAGCGCTCGCTGCCGACAACCAGCGCCGTCCGCCCGGCGTAGTCCGCCTCCCGGTAACTGATGCTGTCGTCGGTATCGGCCAGGTAGACGGTGAACTCTTGGCGCGCAAGCCACCCGATCGCCTCGCTGATCTCGGCAAATTCCAGCGAGGGTACCTTCATGCTGGTGCCCTGGCTGCTGCGCAGCACCTTTGGATGGGTGAGGCGGGTCCGCTTGCTGGTCAGCACCAGGCAGTCCGCCGCGCAGGCGTCGAGGGTGCGGATCAGGGTGCCAAGATTGCCGGGGATCTCCATCGCGTCGGCCACCAGCACCAGCGCGTCGGGTGCCAGGGCGACGTCATCGGGCTGCCAGTCCGGCAGCCGGGCGACGCACATCAGCCCGTCCGGGTTCGGCCGCTCGGCGAGACGCTCCATCGTCTTCGCGGACACCTGATAGGAGCGCCGGGCCCGCTCCGCAAGCTGTTCAGCGCGGACTGCCGACTCGTCCGAGTAGGCCGCCTCCGGGCACCACAGGAACGCCTCGACCGCCGTTCCGGTTGCCAGCACCATGCCGATCTCGTAGAGCCCCTCGGCCACGAACGTGCGCCGCGGGATGCCGGACCGGTTGTGCTGAATGTCCCTGATCAGCTCGGCGACTGGATGCCGCAGGCCGATCTGCTGCAGGTCCACGGAAAGCTACACCAGCACATCGGGTCCGAGGTCACTCAGCCGGGCCAGGCCCGCCAGGCGCATGCTGAGCTCGAACTCGGTACGCAGTGCCCGCAGCACGTGCACCACGCCCGCCTCGCCGCCCAGCGCCAGACCGTACACGTAGGGACGGCCGATCAGCACTGCCTGAGCGCCCAGCGCCAGCGCCTTCAGAATGTCGGCGCCGCCCCGGATGCCGCTGTCGAACAGCACGGCCAGGCGCGAGCCGACCGCCTCGGCGACTTCCGGCAGGGCGTCAAGCGCGCCGACTGCGCCGTCTACCTGGCGGCCGCCGTGGTTCGACACCACCACGCCGTCCATTCCGGCTGCCGCCGCAGCACGAGCGTCTGCCGCGGACAGGATGCCCTTGAGCACGATCGGGCCGTGCCAGTGCTGCCGCAGGAACGGCAGGTCATCCCAGGTGATCGAGGAGTCGCCGAAGATCTGGGTCCAGTGCAGGATCGCCGCCTCCTGGTCGTTCTCGACGTCGCTGACCAGGCCGGCCCTGAAGGCCGGATCGGACAGGTAGTTCTGGATCCCGACGCCCTGCAAGAACGGCAGGTAGCCGTTGGCCAGGTCGCGCGGCCGCCAGGCAAGCATGCGGGTGTCCAGGGTGACGACCAGCACGCTGTAGCCGGCCGCCTGTGCCCGCCCGAGCAGGCTGGCTGCGACCGAGCGGTCCTTCGGCCAGTACAGCTGGAACCAGCGCTGCCCGCTGCCGCCAGCCGCCGCGACGTCCTCGATCGTCGCGGAGGCGGCGGTGCTGAGGATCATCGGCACGTGCTGGGCCGCGGCTGCCCTGGCGACTGCGAGGTCGCCCTCCGGGTGCGCGATGGCGAGAACGCCGACAGGCGCAAGCAGGAACGGCGCAGCCAGGTCGGCACCGAGGACGGTGCTCCGGTAGGACGTCGGTGAGCATACGCGGCACGATGCGCCAGCGACGGAATGCGTCCAGGTTCTCGGCTGCGGTGTCGCCGCTGCCTGCGGCGCCGGCCACGTAGTCGAATGCCCGCGGTGCCATCGCGGTCCTCGCCGCCTCCTCGAGACGGTGCAGGTCGGTGGGCAGGTCCGGTACCGCGCCGGTCAGCCCGGTCAGGTAGATCTCGTCCTGGTAGGTCTCGAGCGGCGGGCTCTTCAGCGGCGCAGTCACCAGCACATCGTGCCACGTCACCGGCGCCGGGGCCGGCCACGGTCCGCCAGGACCGTGGCCGAAGGCTCTACCTGGAACTGAGCAGTACCCAGAGCCGGGAGTTGCGGTATGGCAGCCAGGTTTCCACTGCGTGCGGATAGCGGTCGAGGAATGCCTTTGCCTCAGTTGCCCCGCGACTCCTGGTCACGATGGCTTGCGTATGCGGCAGCACATCCGTGCGGAAGTTCTTCTCATAGGCCCTGGCCTGCGCTGCATTGAGCACCATCGTGTCAAAGTCGAGCGGGAACGGAGCGGGCCGGAGGTCGGCGATGAAGTAGAGCATCCCCGGGTAGCCGCCCTCGAAGCTGACGACGTACGTCGCCCGGTTGCCGATGAGTCGGTGCAACTCGTTGCCGAGCCGGAGGAATGCGCTCATCGGCTCGCTGTGCCGGTTACAGCAAGCCGGACTGGCCCATAGCCCTGCCCCGACCCGCTGCGCCGCCAGCGTCGCGGGCGGGGCCGTCGCTGGCAGGCCGGCGAGCTTCTGCCGGTCCGCCCAGGGCGCCCTGGCCTCGGCCGCGAGGGTCGCCGGCCGGTAGGTGCGCAGCGGGATCAGCGCCAGCGACCCGCCGACGAGAACAGCGCCCGCCAGCACCAGCGTTACCAGGCGGCGTCCGCCCATCAGCCGTGGCAGCGCTGTCGCGCCCGCGACGATCAGCGCGGGCAGCACCAGCAGGGTCCCGGTCAGATGCTGAGGATCCGCCCGCAGCATCGCTCCCTGGTACAGCAGGATCGTGGTCAGCACGACGGCTACCAGCATGACCCGCTCCCTCGACCACGTC
>Ga0335074_10011842_pt1 | contig 12206 bp, 9 predicted proteins | sample Lox_Sample_23_FD_206715 | JGI IMG/M metagenome (GOLD analysis project Ga0335074, IMG submission 206715) | Soil microbial communities from Loxahatchee National Wildlife Refuge, Florida, United States - Lox_Sample_2.3 | ecosystem: Environmental > Terrestrial > Soil > Wetlands | place: USA: Florida...
GCGCGCGACCGAGGCCATCGCGATCGCCTTGCCGAGCGTCCACAACAGCTGACGCTCGTCCTCGTCCATCGCCGGCAGCCCCGCCTCGCGCTCGCTCAGCACCACGCCCACGTAGCGCCCCGCGGCGGCCATCGGCGTGCACACGATGCGAACGCCCTCCAGCAGCTCGCGCACGAAGCTCGGCACCTTGAAGTCGCGCGCGCCCAGCGCTTCCAGGACGCGGTCTTCCTCGAAGGCCGCACGCACCACGGGCACCGAGTCGATCGTCACGAACAGCTCCGTGAAGCGCTCCAGCTCGATGCCGTGCGAGCCGACCGCACGCACCCGCCGGCGGGCGCCGTCGTAGAGGAACAGCACCGCCCGGCGCATCGATGTCAGGCGACAGATCGCCTCGCACAGGCTGCTGAAGAACGCATCCCGCGGAGACCCCTCGCCGATGCCCGACAGCAGGTCGGACATGACCTCGAGCACTTCGATGTGGCTCTCGCGCGCGCCTCCGGCGCTGCCGCGCTCGCCGCCGGAGCGCGCATGCGCGCCGCCCGGGCCGGTCGCCTCGGAGGCGGAGGTGAGGGCGGCGCGGTCTGGCACAGGTGGGAGAATCCCACGAACGCGACCCTCGCGGCGCGGCGAGGCGCTTCGGAAGTTCTTAGCTGCCTGCTCGCAACTTCTTACGGGCGAATCGTGTCCGCGGATTAGGATCATGGCCGCCCAACTACGACTACGATCGCGTCGGCCTCCGGGAGGGCCCGATGAACCGCTGCAGGCGCCCGGCGCCCACCAACAGCATCGAGACGGCCACGCGGACGCACGGGTGAGAGGCCCGCGTTCTCGCAAGTCGCCGATCGCCGCTGCGGCGCTGTTGACGCTGTGCGGCGCGGTGAGCGCCCTGCCGTTCGCCTCGCGGCCGATCGCCGCCGCGCAGGCCGACTCGCACGCCTCTCCCCGCTGCGTGCCCACGACGCTCAACCGGTCCGCGCTGCTTCCCGGCACGAGCCTCGCCGTCTCGCCCCAGCCCGACTCCTACGACGCCTCGCCCGAGACGCAGATCAGCCTGCTGGGAGTGCCGCCGCAGGCGCTCGCCAAGGTCACCGTCACCGGCTCGCAGACGGGCGCTCACGCGGGTAGCCTGCGCGCCTACTCCCAGGGCGACGGCGCGAGCTTCGTGCCCGCCAAGCCGTTCGCCCCCGAAGAGGTCGTCACGGTGCGCGGCGAGCTGAAGAGCGGCTCGCGGGCACAGCCGTTCGCCTTCCACTTCGCGGTCGCCCGCAAAGACACGCTGCCGCCCTTCACCCCGGCGCCGCACCCGGACAAGGACCCCGACGAGGTGCAGCACTTCTACTCGCGCCCCGAACTGCAGCCGCCGTCGATCGACGTCACCGCGCGCTCCGCGCAGACGGCGCCGGGTGACCTGTTCGCCGCGCCCTACGGCGGGCCCGGGCCGAGCGGGCCGCTGATCTTCAACGAAGCGGGCGAAGCAGTCTGGTTTCACCCGCTGCCGACGGGCACCGAAGCGACCAACCTGCAGGTCCAGCAGCTCGACGGCCAGCCGGTGCTGACGTGGTGGCAGGGCAAGATCCCGCCGCAGGGCTTCGGCGAAGGCGAAGAGATCATCGACAACAGCGCCTACCAGCAGATCGGCGCCGTGCACGCGGGCAACGGCCTGCAGGCCGACCTGCACGACTTCCACATCACCGCTCAGGACACGGCGCTGATCACGGTCTTCGACCCCATCTACTGCAACCTGTCCGCCGTCGGCGGCCCGAGCGCCGGGGCGGTCACGGACAGCATCTACCAGGAAATCGACCTGCGCACGGGGCTCGTGCGGCGCGAATGGCACAGCCTCGACCACGTGCCGCTGGGCGACTCCTACAGCGACCCGCAGACGGCCAGCATGGAATGGCCGTTCGACTACTTCCACCTCAACTCCATCGACCCCACGGCGAGCGGGACGACGCTGATCTCCTCGCGCAACACCTCGGCGCTGTACGAGCTCGACACGCAGACCGGTCAGGTGCTCACGGCGATCGGCGGCAAGCACTCGGGTGTCAAGCTCACCGCCGGGGCCGCCACCGCCTTCCAGCACGATGCGACGGCGCTCGCCAACAACCTGATCAGCATCTTCGACAACGGCGCCTCCCCCAAGGTCCACAGCCAGTCGCGAGGGCTGGTCGTGGCGGTCAACCCGCACACGAACACCGACTCGGTGGTGGCCGAATTCGACCACCCGGGCAAGCTGTCCTCGAGCAGCCAGGGCAACGTGCAGCTGCTCGAAAACGGCGATTTCTTCGTCGGCTGGGGCGCCGAGCCGTACTTCTCGGAGTACAACACCAGCGGCACGCTGCTGTTCGACGCGCACATGCACGGCGTCTACCAGTCCTACCGCGCTTATCGCTTCCAGTGGACGGGAGCGCCCGCCGAAGCGCCCGCCGTGGCCGTGCGCGCGGCCGCTGCGGGCGCCACCGTGTATGCGAGCTGGAACGGCGATACGCGGACCGCCAGCTGGCGCGTGCTCGCGGGCCCCTCGGCCAAGCAGCTCGCGCCGGTGGCCAGCGCGGCCCGCAGCGGCTTCGAGACCGCCGTGGCGATCCCTGCGCACGAGGCCTACGTGGCGGTGCAGGCGCTGGGCGGCGCCGGCGAAGTGCTGGGGAGCTCGCGCACGATCGCCGGCTGACGTCCGTGGGCGCCAGCTTCGCCGCTACGAGTTAACCTGCCCAGACAGTTTGATAATGTCGACTTTACTCGGAGTCAACCCGGAGGTTTGTCGACATGGCTGTGAGCGATGCCGGTCCGAAGCCGCCGCATCGGCACACCTCCGCGCATGGCGGTGAGCCGGCCGGGCCGCCGGCGCCCGCCGGCGCCGAGGAGCGCTACCGTCCGCTGCCCACCGGCACGCACGGCCTGGACCCCGAGGAGGTCAAGCGCGACCAGCGCGCGCGCCTGCAGCAGGCGATGATCGAGCTGATCGCCGAGCGCGGCTACCGGGCGGTGCGCATCGTCGACGTGACCAAGCTCGCTCACGTCTCCCAGCCGACCTTCTACCGGCTGTACGCCGACAAGGAAGCGCTGTTCCTGTGCGCCTACGAGAAGATCGCACAGCGCACCGCGCGGACGGTGATACAGGCCTACGACGTCGAGGGCTCCCAGAGCCGGCGCCTGCGCGCCGGGATGCGCGCGTTCGCCGAGCTGGCCGTCGCCGAGCCCGACGCGATGTCGCTGCTCGTGCTCGGCGCCTTCGGCGCGGGCACGCGACCGCTGGAAAGTCGCAGGCAGACGACGGAAGCCCTGGAAGCGGGCATCCGCATGAGCCGCGACCGCGCCGTGCGCGAGGATGGCGGCGATCTGACCGTCAGGATGATCCTCGGCGGCATCCGCGAGGTCACCGCCGCGCGCCTGCGCCAGGGACGCGAGCGCGAGCTCGCGCCGCTCGCCGACGAGCTGGCCGTGTGGGCCGCCTGCTACCCGCGAGCGCTTCCCGAGGGGCTCGCCGCGCCCGCTGCCAGCAGGCCGAGCGCAGGCGCCGCCGCCTCGGCCCAGCCCTCAGAGCGGGCACGTCGCGCCGAGGGCCGCCTGCCGAGCGGGCGCAGCGACCTGCCCCGCCAGTTCATCGTCAAAAGCCAGCGCGAGCGCATCGTCGACGCGACCGCCGCGATCGTCGCCGAGAAGGGGCTCGCCGGGCTGACCATCCCCGAGATCGCGCGGCGGGCGAACGTCTCCCACCAGACCTTCTACGACATCTACGCCTCCAAGCACGAGGCCTTCCTGGGCGCGCAGAAGGTCGGCATGCACCAGGCGTTGCAGATCGCCGTCCAGGCCTACGACGCCCAACGCGACTGGCCGTCCGCCGTCGCCGCCGGCGTGCGCGCGCTCGTCGACTTCCTCGCCTCCGAGCCCGCCCACGCGCACCTCAGCCTAGTGGACACGTTTGCCGCCTCGCCCGAGGCGATCGAGATCCGCGACAGCTCCATGCGCGGCTTCGCCGGCTACCTGGCGCCCGGCTATGAGCTGCTGGCGCCCGGCGTCCAGGTCCCCTCGATCGTCGCCGAGGCGATCACCGGGGGCGTCTGGCAGATCCTCCACCACTATGTCGAGAACGAATGCGTCGCCAAGCTGCCGGGAGCGGCGCCGCAGATCACCTACATGGCGCTCACGCCCTTCCTGGGCGCCGAGCGCGCGGCGATCGCAGCGGCTCAGCGCGACAGCGCGTAGGCGGCCTTGCCCTCGCGCCTGGCGCGCGTGACCGTTCCCGCCTGCAGCAGCCGCCGCAGGTTCTCGCGGACGTTCGGCGCCGACATCGCCGTCACCACCACCAGCTCGCCGACCGTGTGCGAGCCGTGCTCGAGCGCCGCGAGGATGGCCTGCTGGGCCGCACCCCGCGGGGCCCGCTCCGGCCGGACTGGCGCCCTGGACGCGCGCGGCGCGCTGGGCCTCTGCGACGCCCTGGACGCGCGCGGCGCGCTGGGCGTCTGCGACGCCCTGGACGCGCGCGGCGCGCCGGGCGTCTGCGGGGCCCTGGACGCGCGCGGCGCGCCGGGCCCGCGCGGGGCCCTGGGCCGGCGCGGCGCCCGCGCCGCGGGCGCGAGCACCGCGTCGGCGTTCAGGCCGAGGGCGTCGGCCGCCGCAAGCGTCTGCTCGTACTCGTCGATCAGCGGGCGCAGCTCGCGCATGCGCGCCTGGACTTCGCCGCGAATCCTGCTCAGCAGATCCTCGGCCATCGCGCCTGCGCTTCTAGGAGGCGTCGGCGAGGGCGGCGCCGTGCAGCCCGCTGGTCGGGCGCTCGCGCCGCTCCCACCACTCGTTGACCACGTCGAGCGCGCCGCCGATGATCCCCTCCTTGAACGACTTCGTGTCGTTCAGCCGCGGCAGCGGCTCGGCGGGAACCTCGACCCCCAGCCACGCGCACAGCGGCTCCCAGCCTTCGGCCGGGTCCCACACCAGCAGGCGCTCGGCGGGCACGCTGCGCTTGACCTCCTCGTTCCAGCGCTCCATCACCGCCAGCAGACCCTCGTCGCTGTCCGTCTCGCCGGCGAGCACGCCCGTCCGCTCGTCCCAGTTCATCGCGTTCATGAGCGTCACGTAGCGGCGCCACAGCGGATCGACCACGGCGCGCGCGTCGCACATGTGACGCATGACGCTGTCCCCGAAGAAGATGCCCCACACGGTCTCGCGCATGCTGCGCACCCACGCCTCGCCGTCGCGAACGCTGAGCAGCACCTTGGCGTCGGGGTAGTGCTCCATCAGCGTGCGGTAGTAGCGCGCCGAGGGCCAGTCGACGGTCGAGTTGGCCGCGCCCAGGATCGCCTCCCAGTCCGGCTCGCCCGCGAGGGCGCGTTCCCACAGCGGCAGGCCGCCCTGCAGGTCGGCCAGCAGGTCGCGCATGTGGTAGCACGGCCCGAAGCCCAGCCGTTCGAGCGCGAACATCTGCGTCGTCGTGGCAGTGCGCGGCAGTCCCGCTCCGATGATCTTCACAGTCCCCGCACCACCCTCGGTCGTAGATTGGTTCCCACAGGCGCTACGTGATCTCCCACGGCCCTGTCTCGCTTTCTATCAGGACACGCGCTGGCGTGCTACACGCAGATAGGCGAGCACCGCGAGCACGCGCCTGTGGCTATCGTCGCATGCGGGCAGGTCGAGCTTGGCGAAGATGCCGGTGATGTGCTTCTCAACCGCGCCAGGGGTGACCACGAGCTCCTGCGCGATCGCCGCGTTGGAGCGGCCCTCCGCCATCAGCTCGAGCACTTCGCGCTCGCGCGCGGTCAGGCCCGCGAGCGCGTCGTCGGAGCCCGCGCGCGGCACGAGCAGCTGCGTCACGACCTCCCGATCGAGCACCGTGCCGCCCGCCGCGACGCGCTCGAGCGCGTCCAGGAAGGCGCGCACGTCGCCGACGCGCTCCTTCAGCAGATAGCCGATCCCCGCGGTGTTCTCGCCGATCAGCTCGCTCGCATACGCCGTCTCCACGTACTGGGAGAGGACCAGCACGCCCAGCGCGGGCTGCCTGCGCCGCGCCTCGATCGCCGCGCGCAGCCCCTCGTCGCTGAACGTCGGCGGCAGGCGCACGTCGACGATCGCCAGATCGGGCTTGTGGCCCGCGATCGCCTGCAGCAGCCCCGCGCCGTCCTGCACCTGGGCGACCACCTCGATCTCGTTCTCCCGCAGCAGCGCGACGAGCCCCTCGCGCAGCAGCGCGAGATCCTCGGCGATCACCACCCGCATGGAATGCTGACCTCCACCACCGTGCCCCCGCCGGCGGGGCTGTCGATGCGCAGGCTGCCGTCGAGCGCCTCCACGCGCGCGCGCAGGCCGGCGAGCCCCGAGCCCTCGGGGTCGGCGCCGCCGCGCCCGTCGTCGCCGACCAGCACCCGCAGCGCCCTGTGCTCGTCCGCCATGCGGATCCAGCTGTGCGCCGCGCCGGCGTGCTTGGCGGTGTTCGTGAGCGACTCGGCGATCACGAAGTAGACGGCGCTCTCCACGGCGGGCGCCACGCGACGGTAGCCGCCGAGCTCGACGTCCGTGCCGAGCCCATAGCGGGCCGACAGCGACTGCACCGCGGCCGCCAGCCCGCGGTCGGCCAGCAGCGGCGGCACGATCCCGCGCGCCAGGTCGCGCAGCTCGGCGATCGCCTGGTGGGCCTCGCGCTGGGCGTCGCGGATCAGGCCGCACACCTCGGGCTGGGCGCCGGCGCGCATCTCCGCGCGGCCGAGCTGCAGCGTCAACGCCACCAGGCGCGCCTGGGCGCCGTCGTGCAGGTCGCGCTCGATGCGCCGCAGCTCGGCCGCCTGGGCGTCCACGGCCTGGCGACGGGTGCGTGTGAGCATGTCGATCCTGGCGCGCAGCGCACGCCGCCCGCGCGCGACGAGCACGCGGTCGTGCAGCGCGATCAGCGAGTAGGCGCTGCCCGCGGTCGCCAGGCCGAGCAGCCCCCAGGCCGGCCAGAACTCCCTCACTCCCGCCAGCAGCCAGGTGAGCAGCCAGGTCGCGAGCAGGATCACCGCGGCGGCGGCGATCAGCGCCCACACGCCGGCCACGCGACGCTCGGCGCCGGGCCGCTGGCGCCAGACCCAGCCGGCGGCGAAGTCCAGCAGCACCGCCACCATCAGGCCCAGCCACGCCCACGCCGGCCACAGGTAGCCCTGCCCGTCGAGCGCCCAGATGGCGCCCAGCAGGGCGGCGATCAGGACGGCCATGCGACGCACGAGCGAGCGTGCGTACTCGCCCAGCGAGAGCCCCGCCGCGAGCGCCGGCATCCACCGCCGCGGGCGGACGCCGTGCGTAAGGGGAATATCGATCGACAGACGAGCGCGCCCAGCCATCGCCACTATCGTCTCACGGCTTCGAGCGGCCCGATCCATCGCGGGCGGAGCGCCGGCCGAAGCTCAAGCGCGCGGCCGCGGCGCCGGTCGCGCGCGCGCCGCGGGCCTAGACGCTCAGATCGCCTTGGCGGCCTGGCGCTCGGGACTGATCCGCTGGACGTCCCACGCCAGGCCGGCGCGCTCGAGCGCCGCGATCACGGCGCCCGAGAGGTCGAGCTCGCCGCGGCGCAGGCCGTGGATCGCGGAGGTGGGGAAGGCGTGGTGGTTGTTGTGCCACGCCTCCCCCAGCGAGAACGGCGCCAGCCAGCGCAGGTTGCGCGAATGGTCGCCCGTGTCGAAGCGCCGGCCGCCGAAGAAGTGGCACAGCGAGTTGATGCTGTAGGTGACGTGGTGCAGGAAGAAGACGCGCACCGCCCCTCCCCACAGCATCGCCTCCAGCCCCGCCGCGGTGCTGCCGCCGATCGCCACGCCCAGCGCGAACGGGATCGCCAGGCCGAGCAGCGACCACAGCACGAACGTCGCGTCGATGAAGCGGATCACCGGGTCGGCCAGCAGGTCGGGCGCGAAGCGCTCGCGCGAGGCCCGCTGGGAGTGGTTGAACAGCCAGCCGACGTGCGCGTGCGCGAGGCCGCGCAGCGCTCCGCGCCAGCCGCCGCCATGGTCGACGTGCGGGCTGTGCGGGTCGCCGACGCGATCGGAGTAGGCGTGGTGCTTACGATGATCGGCCACCCACGAGATCACCGGCCCCTCGATCGCCATCGTGCCGAGCACCCCCAGCAGCCCGCGCACGGCACGCGAGGTCTTGAAGCTGCGGTGGGTCAGCAGGCGGTGGAAGCCGACCGTCACGCCGAGGCCGATCGGCACGTACATGATCAGGAAGACCACGAGGTCGCGCCAGCGCAGCTCCCTGTTCCACAGCTGCCAGCCCGCCACCGCGACGAGCAGCGGCGGCGCCAGCGTGATCAGGCCCGTGACGGCCCTGTCCAGGTTCTCCATCGCCGGCGCCTGGATCTCATCCGGGTCGGGACCCCGATCGAGCCCGCGCGGACCGGCGCCCGCGCGCTCGCCTGGCTGCTCGGCGGCATGTCCCTGCCCTGCGGCTGCGCTCATCGCGGCCAATTGTCGCCGAGCAGGACCGCGCTGTCACTGCGGCGGGCCACCAAGCTGACCGCAGCGGCCCCCCGAGGGCGCCGTCGGGATAGCCCCCGCCCGCCCCACGGCGCGCGGGCGCGTCGCGGAGCGCCGGGCGAAGGCCGATCCACTGTCGCTCGCGTCAATCGCCGCGCACGTCCAGGACGACCTTGCCCGTGGCGCGGCGCTCGTCGATCGCCTTCAGCGCCTGCGCCGCCTGCTCCAGCGGGAAGCGCTGACCGACCAGCGGCCGCACGAAGCCGGCCTCGATCAGCCGCTCCAGCGCCGCGCCGATCTCGCGGTTGAGCTCCGGCTTGCCCATCACGTACGCGCCCCAGCCGGCGCCCACGACCTCGACGTTGCGCAGCAGCAGGCGGTTGACGCGGACCTCGGGGATCGCGCCGCCGGTGAACCCGACGACGACCAATCGCCCGTTCTCGCGCAGCGAGCGCAGGCTGTCGGTGAAGCGCTCGCCGCCCACCGGGTCGAGCACGATGTCGACGCCGCCGCCGGAGAGCTCCAGCGCCTGCTCGCGCCAGCTCTCGCCGCTGCGCAGCACCTCATCGGCCCCCGCCTGCTCGGCGACGCGCGCCTTGGCGTCGCTGGAGACGACCGCGATCGTGCGCGCGCCAAGGCCCTTGGCGACCTGCAGCGCAGCGCTGCCCACGCCGCCCGCGGCGCCGTGCACGAGCACGATCTCGCCCTCGCGCAGGCGCCCGCGCAGCGCGAGCGCGAAGTAGGCGGTGTGGTAGTTGAGGATCAGCCCCGCTCCCTGCGCGAAGTCCAGGACGTCGGGCAGCGCGAAGGTCAGGAACGCGGGCGCCACCGCCGTCTCGGCGAAGCCGCCGAGCAGGCAGAAGGCGGCCACGCGCTCGCCCGCCCGCACCGGCGCGCCCTCCGGGGCGCTGCGCACGATGCCGGCGACCTCGCTGCCGGGGACGAAGGGCAGCTCGGGTTTGGACTGGTATTCGCCGCGCGTCTGCAGGAGCTCGGGGAAGGACACGCCCGCGCAGCGCACCTCCACGAGCACGCCCGCGCCGGGGGTGAGCATGTGCGAAGGCTCCCCCTCCGGGGACGATGCGGGCTCGGGCAGATCCACCAGCGCCAGCGCGCTGTCGGGTCCGCTCAGCTCGACGATCTGGATGGCCTTCACGGCGGCGGATTATGTCGTAAGCGTCCGCCGTTGCGCCGCGGCGCCGACAGGCGTCGGTCAATCGCGCGGGGGGCTCATGCTGCGCCGCGCGTGCGCCGACACAACTCGCGACATGACCGTGTATGGGAACGGCGAGCGCTGTGACGCGCCCGTGCAGTCGACGATCGCGGACCCGAGCGTCGAGCGGGGCGTGCTCGCCCAGGTGCTCGCGGCGCTGTTCGCGGCCGGCGCGACGCTCGCGCTGCTGACGGTCGCGCTGCCGCACCCGCGCGGCGCCAGCGAGCTGGGGCTGCTGCTGATCGTCGGCGACGCCTATGCGGTCGCCGCCGTGCTCTTCTGGCGCGCGCGCACGCTCGCCGGCTGGGTGCTGCCGGTGGCGCTGCTGTGGGGGAGCACGCTGATCACCGGCGTCGCCTACTTCAGCGGGCAGAGCCCGAGCCCGCTCGTGTTCTTCTACCTGTGGGTGTTCCTGTACGCCTCCTACTTCTTCAGCGCCAGGCAGACCGCCGCGCAGATCCTCTACGTGGGACTGGCCTACGGCGCGCTGCTGGCCGCGCGGGCGCCCGCGGGCGGCATCCCCGAGTGGTGGCTGGTGGGCATGGGCACGCTGCTGGTGGCCGCGATCCTGATCCGCTCGATGCGCGCGCGCGCCGAGACGCTGATCGAGCGCCTGTACGACGCCGCGCTGACCGACCCGCTGACCAAGCTCTCCAACCGCCGCGGCTTCCGCGAGATGCTCGATCTCGAGCTCGAGCGCGCGCGCCGGGGCGGAGCGCCGGTGACGGTCGTGGTGGGCGATCTGGACCACCTCAAGGAGATCAACGCGCGCCTCGGCCGCGACGCCGGCGACGCCATCCTGGTGCGGTTCGCGCGCCTGCTGGGCGCGGGCAGGCGCCGGCTGGACGGCGTCGCCCGCGTGGACGGCGGGCAGTTCGCGCTGATCCTGCCCGACACCGACGGCGCCCACGGGCTGCTGATCGCCGAGCGCCTGCGCGGCCAGCTGGGCGAGGAGTTCCGCCACGACGCCGAGCCGGTCACGATCAGCTTCGGCGTGGCGAGCTTCCCCGAGCACGGCCAGACCGCCGGCTCGCTGCTGCGGGCGGCCGACGAGGCGCTGTACGCCTCCAAGCGCAACGGCCGCGACCGCAGCGTGCTGCACAGCCCCGCTCTCAGGAGCGCGCCCGGCGGCGAGGGCCCCGCGCGCGACGTCGCGGGCGAGCGCTTCGTGGCGGTCGTGCTCGACCTGGCCGAGGCCGTGGACCTGCGCTTCAGCGGCTCCGCGCGCCACTCCGAGACGGTCGGGCGCTACGCGGCGATGATGGCCCGCGAGCTCGGCCTCTCCGAACAGCGCGTCGAGCGCGTGCGCCTCGCGGGGATGCTGCACGACGTCGGCAAGGTCGGCGTGCCCGACAGCATCCTCAGCAAGCCCGCGGGGCTGACCGACGAGGAGTTCGAGATCATCAAGCGCCACCCCGAGCTGGGCGCTCAGATCCTCGAGCATCCGAGCCTCGCCGACGTGCGCGGGTGGGTCGCCGCCCACCACGAGCGCCCCGACGGCCGCGGCTACCCGCGGGGGCTGGCCGCGCCGGAGATCGAGCTGGAGGCGAGGATCCTGGCGGTCGCAGACGCCTACGAGGCGATGACCTCAGACCGCGCCTACCGCGGCGCGATCGGGCCGGAGGCGGCCCGTGCGGAGCTCCTGCGCTGCGTCGAGCGCCAGTTCGACGGGCGCGTGGTGCAGGCGCTGCTGGCCGTGCTCGACCGCGAGGGCGAGCGCCTGCAGGAGGCGCTCGCCCACTCCTGATCGAGCGTCCCTCGCTAGGGGACGGTGACGCCGCTGCTCGGCGGCGCCGGCTGCGCGGCCGTGTAGGGGGTGATCGGCGAGCCGACCGTCGGTTCGGTCAGCAGCGGCCCGCCGAACAGGACGATCTTGCCGTTGCGCACCTGACCCATCTCCACGCCGCCGTAGCCGCCGTGCTCGGTCTTGGTGTAGCGGAACGGCACCAGCCCCGGACCGCTCAGTTCTTTGCCTTTTTCATCGACCACGTCGATCAGCTTTTCGCGCGTGAGGTCCTTGCCCGCGAGCTCCAGCGCCTGCGCCAGCGTGTAAGCGTTGGCCATGCCGTACTCGACGTTGCCGTCGAACGGCGCGCTCGCGTCGTACTGGTCGTGCACTTTTTTGAACAGCGCGATCCACGGGTTCGACGTTTCCGCCACCGAGGGCAGGTAGCCGTCGGTGATCGCCCCTTCGATCAGTTCCGTGCCCGCCTTGCCTTTGGAGAACGTCTTCAGCAGGCCGCCCACCGTCGTCGGGTCGATGCCGACGTTGGAGACGACCAGCTGCGGCTTGTAGCCGAGCGTGAACGACGTCAGCTGCCCCAGCGCGGTGTAGATCGGGACGGTGAAGTCCACCAGCACTTCCGCGCCCGCGGCCTTGATCGCGGAGATCTGCGGCGCGACGTTGGTGACGCCGGGCTGGTAGGGCTGGGTGGAGACGATCTGGCTTGCCGGCAGCTCGTCCTTGATGCCGGTCAGGCCGCCGTTGCCGAAGTCGTCGTCCTGGTAGAAGACGCCGACCTTCTTGCCGGCGAAGTGCTGCTTGAGGTACTGCCCGA
>Ga0335074_10011843_pt1 | contig 12206 bp, 8 predicted proteins | sample Lox_Sample_23_FD_206715 | JGI IMG/M metagenome (GOLD analysis project Ga0335074, IMG submission 206715) | Soil microbial communities from Loxahatchee National Wildlife Refuge, Florida, United States - Lox_Sample_2.3 | ecosystem: Environmental > Terrestrial > Soil > Wetlands | place: USA: Florida...
TAGCAAGCGCGAGCTCGAGCCGTGGGGCGTGGTGTACCGGCGGGGTCGCTGGTACGTGGCCGGGTACGACCGGGTGCGGGAAGCGCCGCGGGTGTTCCGCATGAGCCGCATTATCGGGCCGGTCAAGCTGTCCGGGCCAGCGGGCAGCGTCAAGGTCCCGGACGGGGCCGACGTGAGCGAGCTGGTCAAGGACTGGGACCGCACGCCGCCGCGCGACCGTACCGCCGTGCTCCGTATTCGCGAGGGGGCCGGGGTCCGTCTGCGCCAGTGGGCGCGCGACGTCGCCGCCGAGACCGACCGCTGGCAAGGCTGGGACCGGGTCACGGTCAGCTTCGCCGACTCAGGCTGGTACGCCGACTACCTCGCGGAGTTCGGCCCCGACCTCGTGGTGCTCGACCCGCCCGACCTCCGTGAGGCGGTCATCAGGCGGCTGAAGGGAGCGCTCGCGTGAGCGGGCAGAGCGCGGCAGGCCCGCCGCGGATGGTGACCTCGGCCGAGCGCCTCCGCCGCCTCCTCGCGCTGGTCCCCTACGTGGTCGCGCGGCGCGCGGTCGGCCTGGCCGAGACGGCGGCGACCTTCGGCATGACCGAGCGCGAGCTGATCGACGACCTGAACCTCGCCTGGTGCGTGGAGCTGAAATCCCCCGAGCCGTTCTGCCCGATCGATCTGTCCTACGAGGACGGCGAGATCACGATCAGCCAGGCCGAGTCGATCGCCCGCCCGCTGCGGCTGGCGGCCGACGAGGCGAGCGCGCTCCTGATCGCGCTGCGGATGCTGGCCGAGGCGGGCGGCGACAGCGATGCCGTCGCCTCGCTGATCGCGAAGATCGAGGATGCGGCCGGCGCCGCGGCGGCGGCGAGCTCTCAGGTGACCATCCAAATCGATCGTCCGAACGGACCCGGGGTTCTCGCCGCCCTCAACGATGCCCTCTCGGCCGGCAGACGGGTCCATCTGCGCTACTACGTGCCGCGCCGAGATGAGGCAACCGAGCGGGACGTCGATCCGATAGGAATTCGCGTCATCGAGGGCGGGACCTATCTCAAGGGATGGTGCCGGCGGGCCGAGGGGGTGCGGACGTTCCTGCTCGACCGGATCCTCGACGTCGCCGTGCTCGACGTGCCCGCCGAGGTCCCGGAGGAAGCGGAATCGGCTGGCGCGGACGAGAGGCTGTTCCGCCCGTCGGAGACGGACGTGCGAGTGGAGCTCGAACTGGCCGCCGGGGCGCGCTGGGTGGCGGAGTACTACCCGTACGAGTCGCTGACCGAGCTCGGGGAGGGGCGGCTGCGGGTGGTGTTCCGCACCCCGAACACTGACCTGTTCAGGCGACGGGCGCTCCGCCTGGGTGAGGAGTGCCGGGTGATCGCCCCGGCCGAGCTGGCCGAGGAGGTGCAGGGCGCCGCCGCGGCGGCCCTGGCGCTGTACGACTGAGCCGGCCGGAGCCCGATTGGCGGCGTTCGGCCGGATCTTAACTACTTACGATGATTTATCGCCAGTTTTGCTTTACTTTGGTCGCTATTTTCTAAAGGTGCATGAAAGCCGGCAAGGACGACTCGAGGTAATCGCCCCGGCGGACGGGCAAGCGCCGCCCTCGGGGCGGCGGCGGTCGGCCGTGCGGCGGCTCGGTGCCGTGGCCGCGGTTGCGGTGGCGCTGTTCGGGCTCTTCTGGTGCTATCTCCTGCAGTCCAGGACCCAGGGGGCCGACTCCGACTCGGCCGGCCAGGTCCTCCAGGGCTGGGACATGATGCACGGCAACCTGCTGCTGCGGGGCTGGGTCACGTCCGACGTGTCCTTCTACACCTTCGAGATCCCGGTGGACGGCCTCGTCGCGGCGGTCGAGGGGCTGCGCACCGACGTGATCCACATTGCCGCGAGCATCGAGTACGCGCTGCTGGTGCTGTTCGCCGCGCTGGTGGCGGCCGGACCGGGCAGAGACCGGCAGGACGGCGCCCCCGTGGGCGGGGCCGGGAGCCGGGTCGTCCGAGGGCTGATCGCCGCCGGGATCATGGTCGCCCCCGGCACCTGGCAGGGCTCGGGAGTGCTGCTCGAGGCGCCCGACCACACCGCGATCGGCGTCCCGGTGCTGATCGTGCTGCTGGTGGTGGACCGGGTGGTGCCAAGGCGCTGGCGGCCGGCCGTCGCCACCCTGCTGCTGACGTTCGTCCTGCTGGTCTGGGCGCAGCTCGATGACCTGGTCGGGACGCTCAGCGGCGCGGTCCCGCTGGCCGTGGTGTGCGGCGGGTCGGCGGCCGCGGTTGCGATCGCGGCCGGGTACCGCCGGCTGGCCGGCCCGGGCCGCGGGCGACCCGGCCGGCCGGAGCCCGCGCTCAGCGTCGGGCGGTCCCCGGCCTACAACGCGGCGCTGGCGGCGCTGGCGGTCGCCTCCTTCGGCGTCACCGAGCTGCTGGTCAAGGGGATCGTGCACGCGGGGGGCTTTTACCTGCGGGCGATACCGGCCGGGTCGCAGATCTCGCACTGGGCGACGGTCCCGGCGCAGCTGCGGGCTCTCGCCGAAAACCTGCTGATCCTGTTCGGCGCCAACTTCTGGGGCCTGCCGCAGCCGCAGGCGGCCATCGCGTACCTGCACTTGGTCTGCCTCGCCCTGGCGCTGCTTGGCCTGGTCGTCTCCATCGCCCGCTGGCGGACGGCGGACCGGGTGACGCGGGCGCTCGTCGTCGGCATCATCGTCATGCTGGCGGCGGGCGCCGTCAGTCCGCTGATGATCATCGGCGGGGGCACCCACGAGATCGCCGTCGTGCTCCCGCTCGGCGCGGCGCTCGGCGGCCGCGTCGTCGGCCCGTGGCTGGCCGCCCGCGCGGCGTCCGGGCAGTTCTCCCGGGCCGGGCGCAGGGCCCGCGCGACCGCCGCGGGGGTGCTCGCCGCGGCCGGACTCGGCCTGCTGTGCTGCCTCGGCTACGCCGCCGCACAGCCGGCCAGGCCGCCGCATGACGCCGCGATCGCCGACTGGCTGCTCGCGCACCACCTGACCAGCGGCCTGGGCGGATACTGGAACGCGAACATCACCACCCTGATTACCGGGGGCGAGGTCCACGTCGCGCCGGTGACCAGCGGCGGCACCTACGGCTACCTCTGGGAGTCCAAGGAGTCCTGGTTCGACCCGCACGTCTCCTCCGCCAATTTCATCGTCACCACCACCCAGCAGCAGGGCGGCGAGGACGTCCCCTTGAAGGATGCCCTGGCCTGGTACGGCAAGCCGGCCCAGTCCTACGTTGTCGGCCAGTACACGGTCCTGGTCTTCAACCGCAACCTGCTGGAGACCACCATCCAGCCGGTGCCAAGCCAGCTCTCGGCGCCGAACAGCCGGTGAGGTGCCGTCCTTCCTGAGGGGTCGTCACTCCCCTTCCGCGACGGCACGGTCCTTCTTCGGTGAACACCCATCGCACTACGTTAGGATTCCGGACATGCTTACGGGAGTCAGCGGCCCAACCGGGGCGACGGAGGCGGGCGGCGGACTCGGTCAAGAGCCACCTCGAACCTGGCGCGATCGGCCAGGCTGGCGGTGGGCGGCGGTGGTGGCCGGGGTCCTCCTGCTGTTCTACTGCGCGCAGCGCGAGGCGCACCAGTACGGCGTGCAGTCCGACGGCGCCGCGATCATGCTCCAGAGCTGGTCGATGCTCCACGGCAACCTGCTGCTGCGCGGCTGGCAGGTGGCCGACGTGTCCTTCTACACGACCGAGCTGCCCGAGTACATGCTGGTCGAGCTGTTCCGCGGGCTCAACCCGGACGTGGTGCGGATCTGCGCCGCCCTCACCTACACGTTGATCGTGGTGCTGGCGGCGGCGGTGGCCTACGGGGCGAGGCCGGCTGACAGAAGGACGGCCATGGTCCGGGCCGGGATCGCCGTCGCGATCATGGTCGGCCCGACCGTCGCCGGGGCCTCCGTGCTGCTCAACGACCCGGATCACACCGGCACCGCCGTCCCCATCCTGCTCGCCCTGCTGATCCTCGACCGCGCCCGGCGCCGCTGGTGGGTCCCGATGCTGGTCGCGGCGGTGCTCGGCTGGGCCCTGGTGGGCGACTCGCTGGTGCTGCTGATCGGGGTGGCGCCGCTGGTGCTCGTCTGCGGCGCCCGGGCGTTCGGCCAGCTGTGGGTCCGGCGGGAGCCGCTCACGGCCGCGTGGTACGACCTCGCGCTGGCGGGCGCGGGCGTGGCCGCCTACGTCGGCGGGAAGGTGCTTGGCAAGCTGATCAGGGCGGCCGGCGGCTTCGTGATGACCCCGTCGGCGACGAAGTCGACCGTGCCGTACAGCGAGCTCTCCGCCAACCTGTCCGCGACCCTCAACAACTTCCTCGGCCTGTTCAGCGCCGACTTCTTCGGGGCCGGGCTGAACGACTGGCTGGCGGTGACCGCCGTCCACGTGCTCTTCGCCGGTATGGTCGCGGTCGCGCTGTTCCTCGCGCTGCGCGGGTTCGGCCGGGACTTCCTGCAGGGCGACGTGATCGCGCAGCTGCTCGCGGTCGCGATCGTGATCAACCTCCTCGCCTACGTGTTCCTCTACCCGGGCAGCGGCGCCACGATCCGGGAGATCGCCCCGGTCTTCGGGCTCGGCGGCGCGCTGGCCGGCCGAGTGCTGGCCGAGCCGCTGCTGCGGCGGCGCCTGGAACCGCTGCTCGCACTGGCCGCGGTCGCCGCCGTCGTGATGGTCATACCGCCGCTGGTGGTCGCCAAGGCCGAGCCGCCCGCCGCGGCCGGCCTGGCTCGGTTCCTGGCCGACCATGACCTGACCGACGGGCTGGCGAGCTACTGGAACACCGACAGCACGACGCTGGACAGCCGGAACGCGATCGTCATGGCGCCGGTCAGGTTCCACCCCGGGCACGGGCTCGAGGCGCTCCGGTGGGAGATCCAGACCAAGCTGTTCGACAGCAGCGACAACGCTCCGAACTTCGTCGTCGCCACCGGGCCGGGCGCGCCCTCGTCGGTGACCCCGGCCGAGGCGGTCGCCACCTTCGGCCAGCCGTACCGGCAGTACCACTACCAGGGCGACACGATCATGGTGTGGCAGAAGAATCTTCTCAGCCAGCTGGGAAGCCCGCCGGCGAGCTGATTAGATCCGTGCTCAGCGCGGAATGGAGTCGTCATACCTCGGTGAGCAGAGAGCCGGAGCCACGTTATGTCGCGTTGCAGGCAGTTCGGCGCTGGGCGCCCGCTATTTTCTAAGAGTGCATGAGAGCGGGCAGAGACAGCTGGCAGTTACCGCCCCGGTGGGTGAAGACCAGACGCGGCCGACCCGTCGGCGGACCGCCCGCCGGCGGCTGGCCGCCGCCCTGGCGGTCGCGGCGCTTACCATCGGGCTGTTCTGGGCCTATCTGTTCCAGTCGAGGAACTCCGGCGCCAACTCCGACGCGGCCGCCCAGGCGCTGCAGGGCTGGGAATTGGTCCACGGCCACCTGCTGCTGCGCGGCTGGTTCCTGTCCGACGTGTCGTTCTACACCTTCGAGGTGCCGCTGGACGGCCTGATCAGCCTCGTGGTCGGGCTGCGGAGCGACGTGATCCACATCGCCGCGGCGGCCGAGTACGCGCTCCTGGTGCTGTTCGCCGCGCTGGTGGCCGCGGGCGCGGGTCGCGACCGGCGGCGCGGCGGGCGCGAGGGCTGGGTCCGCGGGCTGATCGCCGCCGGGATCATGGTCGCGCCGGGCGCCAACCCGGGCGCGCACGTGCTGCTGCTGGCGCCCGACCACACCGGCATCGGCGTCCCGGTGCTGATCGCGCTGCTGGTCGTGGACCGGAGGCGGCCCGGGAGGCTGCTGCCGGTGCTCGGGACCGCGCTGCTGGTCTGCCTGCTGCTGATCTGGGCGCAGCTCGACGATCCGGTGGCCGAGTTCAGCTGCGCGCTCCCGCTCGCCCTGGCCTGCGCGACGCCGCTGGCCGCGGCCGGGGTCCGGCGGCTGGCCGGCCTCGTCCGCGCCCGGCGCGGCCGCCACACGACCCCGCCGCCGTCCTGGCGCCGCGAGGCGGAGCTGCACGGCTACGACCTGGCGCTGCTGGCGGCGGCGGTCGTGTCGTTCGGCCTGACCCAGCTGTCGAATCGGGCGATCACCAGCCTGGGCGGGTTCTACCTGCACGCGATCCCGGCCAAGTCGCAGATCTCGCACTGGGCGACGGTTCCGGCCCAGCTGCGCGCGCTCGGGCAGAACCTGATGTTCCTGTTCGGCTCCAACTTCTGGGTCGGGCCGGAGCCGCTGACCTTCTACGCGTACCTGCACCTGATCGGCCTCGCGGTCGCGCTGATCGGCCTGCTCATCGCCCTGTGGAGCTGGCCGAGGGCGGACCGGGTGACGCGCACGCTGATCATCGCGCTCATCGCCGTGTTCGCGGCGGGCGCGGTGAGCCCGCTGATGCAGCCGGTCTCCGGCACCCACGAGATCGCGATCATGCTTCCGCTCGGCGCGTGCCTGGCCGGCCGCGTCATCGGCCCGTGGCTAGCCGGCGGGCGACGGGCCGAGGTCGACGGCCCGGCCGCCGACGACCGGGCGGCGTCAGCGCGGGCGGGTCGCGGCCGGCTCGGATGGCGGGTGCCGCCGGCCCGGCTGGCGGTCGCCTGCGTGCTCGCCGCGGTCGGGATCGGCTACCTGTGCAACCTCGGCTACAACGCCGCGCAGCCGTCACGGCCCTCGGTGAACCAGGCGCTGGCCGACTTCCTGGTCGCGCACCATCTGACTAGCGGCCTCGGCGGCTACTGGGACGCGGACGTCACCTCGCTTGGCAGCGGCGGCAAGGTCACCATCGCGCCGCTGGTTGACGGGCTCAAGTACGGCTACCCGTGGGAGTCCAAGGCCTCGTGGTTCGACTCGAAGGTCTCCTCGGCGAACTTCGTCATCGCGCACGTCCAGAACCTGGGCGGCGGCTACATACCCGTAACCCTGGCCACCAGCCGCTTCGGCACGCCCGCGAAGGAATACTTCCTCGGCAAGACCGTGGTCCTGGTCTACGACCGCAACCTGCTCAGAAGCGTCATCCAGCCGACGCCCGCCTATCTCTACGCGCCGCCGCCCAAGTAGCGCCCGGCCCGGCCGCGAGCCGGGCTGATCGCCCGTTTTTCGACTGCTTAGCCTGCGTGGCTACGCTAGGCTGCCGCTCATGCTTGCGGAGGTCGGCGGTCGCACGGGGCTGCCTTCGGCGCGTGCGGCACGTTCTCCCTGGCGGCGCAGGCTGGCGTGGGCGGCCGCGCTCGCGGTCGCCCTCGCGACGCTGTTCCTGCTCTCGCTGAGCCAGTCGCGCAGCAGCGCGCTCAGCTCCGACGGGGCATCGAACATCCTCCAGGCGCAGGCGATGCTGCACGGGAACCCGCTGCTGCGCGGCTGGTGGACCTCGGACGTCTCCTTCTACACCACCGAGCTGCCCGAGTACGCGCTGGCGGTGGCCGTCCGGGGACTGTCGCCGGACGTGGTGCACATCTGCGGCGCGCTCACCTACACGCTCACCGTGGCGCTGGCGGGGCTGCTGGCTCGGGGGCGCGCGACGGGCGCGGCCGGGCTGCGCCGGGCGGGGATCGCGGTCGCCATCATGCTCGCGCCGTCCGTCCTCGGCGGCACCGAGGTCTTCCTCGAGAACCCCGACCACTTCGGCACCTCGGTGCCGATTCTGCTCGTGCTGCTGCTGCTGGACTGGGGGGAGGGGCGCGACGACGCCGACGCGTCGCGCTGGTACCTCCCGGCCGCGGTCTGCGCCCTGCTCGCCTGGAGCCAGGTCGGCGACGAACTGTCCCTGGTGGCGGCCACGGTCCCGATCGGCGCCGTGTGCGCGTTCCGCCTCACCGTCACCCTCATCCGGCGTCGCCCCCGCGCCGAGCTGCGCCGGGACGGGCTGCTGGTAGCGGCCGCCCTGATCTCCGTCGCGGTCGCCGGGATCGCCGAGCGGGCCCTGCGGGCCATCGGCGGCTTCGACCAGCGGCCGATTCCCACCACCCGGCTCGCCTCGCTCGGGCAGGTCCCGGGCAACGCGCGGCTCCTGTCTCAGTCGATCGTGCTGCTGTTCGGGGCCAACAACCCCGGCAACCCGAGCCAGCCGCTCACGATCTCCCGCCACGTCCCGCTCCTGCTGAGCGCGGACCTGCACGTCATCGGCCTCGTGGTGGCCGGCGCGGGGCTGATCGGGGGGATCGCGGCCGGCTTCTTCGGCCGGCCCGCCCGGTCCGGCGGCCCGGGCCGGGCGGGCCGCGACCGCGTCGTCCAGATCCTGGTGGCGGCCATCGGCGTCACCATCGCGGCCGGACTGTTCACCACGGTGATGCAGTCGCTCTCCAGCGCGCATGAGGTCGCGATCCTGCTCCCGCTGGGCGCGGTGCTGGCGGGCCGGACGCTGCCGTCGTCGGCCCGTCCGCTCGTCCGGCGGCTGGTGGCCGAGGCCCGGGCGCCGTCGGTGCGGGTAGCGACCGTGACGACGGCGGCGACGGTCGCCCTGGCCGGGTGGCTGGCGGTCGGCGTGTCCGAGGCCGCCTACGGCGCGGCCTGGCCGGCCTCCCCGTTGCCGATGCAGAGCGTCGCCGCCTGGCTCGTCGCCCACCACCAGCGCGACGGCCTGGCCGCCTACTGGCAGGGCACCGAGACCACGGTCGCCAGCGGCGGCCGGGTCCTGGTGGCCCCGGTCACCGCCACCGGGACCGCCGCCAAGCACTGGGAGGCGTCGTCGGCGTGGTACCAGCCCAGCCGTTACCGGGCGACGTTCGTCATCGCTGGACTCAGCCCGACCTCCTCAGAGAACGCGCTCTCGGTCGCGGCCGCCCGCGCCCGCTTCGGTCGGCCCGCCGGCGAATACCATGTGGGAATCGACATCGTCATGATCTACCGGTACAACCTGCTGACCCGCCTGAACGGCCGGGCCTTCCCGGGGCCGTCGTGATAACCGGGGAGTCGACGCGAGTCGACCGGCCGGCCGGGACGCCGGGTTCGCGCCGCCGGGCGGCGGCCTGGGCGGTCGGCGTGGCCGTCGCCGCGGTGGCGCTGTTCGCGGCTTACCTGGGCCAGTCGCGGACCGTCTCGGTCGGCTCGGACGGCGCCTCGCAGGCGCTGCAGGCGTGGGACATGCTCCACGGCAACCTGCTGCTGCACGGCTGGTGGGTCACCGACGTCTCGTTCTACACGACCGAGCTCCCGCAGTACGTGCTGCTCGAGTTCGTTCGCGGGCTGACCGTCGACGTCATGCACCTCGGCGGCGCGATGACCTACACCCTGCTGGTGCTGGCGGCCGCGTTCCTCGCCCGGGGCCGCGCTCGCGGTAAGGCGGGCCTCACCCGGGCGCTGCTGGCGGCCGGGATCATGCTCGCGCCGCAGCTCGGCGCGGGGGCGGGGATCCTGTTGCTCTCCCCGGACCACACCGGCACCGGTGTTCCGGTGCTGCTTATCTGGCTGCTCATCGACCGCTGCCCGGCCCGCTGGTACGTTCCGGTGCTGGTCTGGCTCGCCCTCGCCTGGGTCGCGGTCGCGGACACCCTGACCCTCTTCGTCGCGGTCGCGCCGCTCGCCCTGGTCTGCGCGGCGCGGGTGGCGCTTGGCGTGCTCAGGAACTCAGAATCGCTGCGCGAGCGCTGGTACGACCTGGCCCTGCTGGCAGCCGCGATCCTCGCCATCCCGACCGAGCTCGCCGCCACCGCGGTCATCCGCGCGTTCGGCGGCTGGCAGGTGAACGGGCTCTCCAGCGCGCTGGCGACCGCCGGGGAGCTGGCCGGAAACGCACGGCTGACCGGCGAGGGCCTGCTCGAGTTGTTCGGCGCGAACGTGTTCGGGGCCGCGGCGACCGGCTCGGCCCTGGCCGTCACGTTCGCGATCGTCCACCTGGCCGGCGTCGCGCTCGCCGCCGCCGGGGTGATCGGGGCGGCGACGTCGGCCGCCCGCGGGCGCCTCGACCTCATCGACGCCGTCCTGCTGACCGGGCTGGTGGTCAACCTGGCCGCCTACCTGGCGGGCGTGCAGGCGGTGAACATCGCCTCCACCAGGGAGATCGCCCCGATCCTGCCGTTCGCCGCCGCGCTGGCCGGCCGTCAGCTCGGCGGCTGGCTGCTCGGCGGCCGCCGGGCAGGGGAGCGCGACCGCCCCGCGGCCGGCCGCCACCGCCCGACGGCAGGCCGCGACCGTGCGCTCGCGGGGCTCAGGTACGGCCTGTGCACGGTGCTCGCGTGCTACGCCGCCATGCTCGGCTACGACGCGGCCCAGCCGTCGTCACCACCGCAGTACGCGGGCCTGGCCGCCTGGCTGCCTGCCGAGCATCTGACCGAAGGTCTCAGCGGCTACCACCAGGCCAACATCGTGACGCTGGAGAGCGGCGGGGCGGTCACCCTGCGCGCGGTCCACCAGACCGCCGGGGGTCTGATCGGCGCGTATACCTGGAATGCGTCGACCGGCTGGTTCGACCCGGGCGCCCACAGCGCGAACTTCCTGGTGATCACCGCACCGGGGGCGCCCGCCACGGCGGGCGGCGTGGGGTTGACCGTCGCCCAGGCGACGGCGACGTTCGGCCGCCCCGCCAGGACCTACCGGTACGGCGACTATCTGATCCTGGTGTGGCCGCACGGCGAGAACCTGCTCGCCAGGCTCCGCTAGCCCGCCGCGTCCCGCCAAGCGATCGACGCGGTCGACGCGGTCGACGCGGTCGACGCGGTCGACGCGGTCGACGCGGTCGACGCGGTCGACGCGGTCAACGCGGTCAACGCGTTCTACGCGGTCTCGGAACCGTCCCTGGCGACCGAGACCTTCCGCGCGATGATGAAGAACTGCTTGCCGAGCAGCGGCCACATGGCCCGCGTGTGGAGGTAGGCCTTGGTCAGCGGGGCCGAGGGCGGCAGCATTCCGCGGAACGAGAACGGCAGGAACCTCGGCGCGACCGACTCGATCTCGAATCCGGCCGCGTACAGGTGCTCCTTCACCCCGACGTGGGTCAGGATCACCGTGTGATCGGCGCAGTCGAAGTACTCGCGCTGGCAGTACTTGAAGTTCGGGCCCATGATCGCGATCCGGCCGCCGACCGTCATCGCGGCGTGCAGCTTGCCGAGCAGGGCCGCGACCGCGTTCTGGTCGGGCAGGTGCTCGAGGAAGTTGGAAATCCAGATGCCGTCGAAGTAATCCTCGGGCAGCTCCGCGTCCATGATGTCGGAGATGATCATCTTCACGCCGTCGGCCTCGAGGTCGGCCTGCTTGACCATGTCCACGGCCCATCGTTCCCCGGCGGGGACGGAGCGGATGAACTCGCCGCGGCCGGCCGCCGGGTCCAGCATGCGGTCCGGCCTGCCCATCCGGGCGTGCACGTAGCGGGCGATCTCGCTCCACACGGCTAGCCTGCCGGTCTGCTCCACATGGCGGAACCGGTACTGGTACAAACGCTCGTAGTCGATGCCGAGCTCCGGTCGCGTAGGCGCGGACGGGACCTGCAGGGCTGGGGCTGCCATGCCAGTGACCGTACCGACGATGGATTTGGAATTCAGAGGATTCTGTATATTTTTACCTAAGATCCCCAGGGCTCGCGAATCGCGGCGGTATACAGTGCGCACCTGCGAGCGCTAGACGGGCCGTGATCTTGGGTAGTTATTTGACTACAATAAGTCAATCACCCCCGCGTTTGCGGATGCCGTGGATACGTGATGATGATCCTGCTCGGAGCCGCCGGCCAGGAAACCTGGCACTCCCGCGCCCTCAACCAGCATCCCACAGGTATCACAAACCCCAGGTGGACGAGCCGGAGTAGACAGTTTGTGCGTATTTATGCTCATATGGTCGGTTCACCGACCGTTCGACGGCTAGTCTCTAGTTGTTTCAGCGCTGCCGTGTAGACTCGACGGCAAGGCGAGTCCCGTGCGCGGGACTCATCCCCTGTGACTTAAGGACGCAAATAATGTTTGCTGACCTGTTCGACAGCCCGTGGAAGATCCTGATCGTCGCGATCGTGATCATCGTGCTGTTCGGGTCGCGCAAGCTGCCGGACGCAGCTCGCTCGCTCGGCAAGTCGATGCGCATCCTCAAGACCGAAGTGCAGGGCCTGCACGAGGACAACGAGACGCAGACGACTTACACCGCGCCCGCCACGACCGCCGCCCCGGCCCAGATCGCGCCGACGGCCGCCCCGGTGGACCACCAGGCGCAGATCGACGCGCTCAGCGCGCAGCTCGCGAACCTGCAGCAGAACGTCGCCAGCAACAAGGCGAACGACAACGTGCAGGCCCAGTAAAACTGATCAAGCTGCAAGCCCAGTAGATCCC
>Ga0335074_10011848_pt1 | contig 12205 bp, 6 predicted proteins | sample Lox_Sample_23_FD_206715 | JGI IMG/M metagenome (GOLD analysis project Ga0335074, IMG submission 206715) | Soil microbial communities from Loxahatchee National Wildlife Refuge, Florida, United States - Lox_Sample_2.3 | ecosystem: Environmental > Terrestrial > Soil > Wetlands | place: USA: Florida...
AGGGCCCGCTCGTACTGCCGGGCACGTACACGGTGCGGCTAACCGTCGATGGCAAGAGCGAGTCGGCGCCTCTGGCCGTCAAGATGGACCCGCGGGTGCAAACATCGGCCGCGGATCTCGAAGTCTTGCATACAGCACAGGTGACCATGGCCGCTTCCCTCGATGCACTGGCAAAGGCCGACCTCGCCGCGCACTCCGTTACGGAGCAGCTCGCTGCACCGCAGAACAGCTCCATTGCCGCGCAACTCGCTCCATTCAACGCAGCACTCAAGGTCCTGCTCGACGGGACGGGGCCAGGTGCGGCGGGACCAGGTGCCACGGGACCCGGTGCGGCGAAGCGGCTGCCCGGGATCAACGAAGTGACAGGCGAAGCGACGCAGCTCTATGAAGAACTGCAGCAGGCCGACGCGGCTCCCACGGCTGCTCTGCTCGAAGCCTCTGCCCATGTGGAAATGGAAGGCAGGGAAGTGCTGCCGGGCTGGGAAGAATTCAAGCAGAAGCAGCTGCCCGCGCTGAATCTCGAATTGCGCAACGCCCACCGGCCGGAGATCAACCTGACCCAGAAACCAGACAACATGCCGGAAGAAGGCGACGAAGACTAATCAAGATCCAGCGTTTTCGGCGCTAACACCCGGTTCTTCGGATCAGTCAACCTATCATATCGGCTTGTTATGAATGTGTTACTCGCTAAGAAGCCGGTTTCTCACGAACGAAGATTTTCCAGTCGTTCCTAGAGATAACGTCGTCCGAACTAGAGCAGGATGCGAATTTCAAGCTCTCAGGACCTCTGGATGCAGCTCGGACAGATGGGCAATCAATTCGCCGAAGAGAGTATTGGCCCAGGCAAACCAGGCGCGGGTGAATTTGCTTGCGTCGTCCTTGAAGTAGCTCTCGTGAATGAACCCGCTGCCGGCCGACCCAACCTTCAACATCTGCAGCACTGCGCGGATCTCACTGACCGAAGTGCTTGTGAGGGCGTAGATCGTCTGTGACATCGGCCAGATCATGCCCGCACCTTCATGCGGCCCTCCAATTCCCTCGCCAGCACTACCGCGGAAAAACCACGGGTTTCGCTCGCTCCACACAAATGCACGCGTGCGCGCATACAGTGCTGCATCCGGCGAGCTGTTCAAATACGGCAAAGCCAGAAGACTCGGTACATTGGCGTCGTCCATGAGCACTTGGCCGCCGAAGCCATCCACCTCGTAAGCCCAGATCGCGCCCTGCGGTGTGACGGCAATCGCGTGCTGCCGGAGCGCTCCTTCCACTTCGGCGGCCAGCAACGACGCGTCCTGGGCGAGTGAGCCGTCATGAAGAACTGCGCCAGCCATCTCCGACAATTGGCGCAGCGAAGTGACCGCGAACAGGTTCGCCGGCACCAGGAACGGAACGATGCACGCATCGTCCGACGGTCGAAACCCGGCAGCAATCAGGCCGACCGCCTTGACAGGATTTCCGAACCCTTTTTCGCCAAGAGTCTCGGTGGGATTCGGGGAGGAACGCTGGAAATGGTAAGGCCCAAGGCCGTCCTTTCGCTGCTGTTCGCGCATGGTACGGACCACGACCCGCATGGCATCGTGCCATTGAGCATCGAATGGCTGCGTTCCTCCGGTTCCCTTCCAGTATCCATGCGCCAGCCTGATCGGATAGCAGAGCGAATCCAGTTCATACTTGCGCTCGCCCACGCCCTGCTTCATCTCGGTCTGGTCCTGGCGGCTCCACTCGAGAGGCGGAGCATTCAGGTCCGCCATAAAGGCATTGGCATAGGGATCGATGAGGATGTTGCGTGTCTGTCGGCGTATGACGCCTTCAATGAGCGACCGCAGCCGCTCGTCTTTGCCCGCAAGCTCCAGGTATGGCCACACCTGTGCCGACGAATCCCTCTGCCACATTGCAGGAATATCGCCGGTGATCACCACCGTGTCCGGCTTACCTTCAAAAGTCCCAGGCTCGACGGCTGTGTCAAGCGTATTGGGAAAGCAATTGAAAAAGAGCCGCGCTAATTCCGGATCTCCGATGCGGGCGCGAATCTGCGCCATATATTGCTCGACAACTTCGGAGCGGAAGCGACGGTCTGCCGGCTGAGGCCGCTCTCCGGCCGGATCCCATGCGATGCCGCCGGCGACAGCCGTCATGCCGGGAAGAAATGATGCCAGTGCGGCCACTCCTCCGCATTGCAGCAACTCTCTTCGCGAAAACCCATGAACACACTTCTCCAACTTCACTTCAACTGCTCCTGCGTCCTGCACATGAATTTAGAATGCGTAATAGAACGATTGTCGCAGGACTCTTAATACCTTTCTGATGGAGACATCGACCATTGCAGTCCATTTCACGTCGACGCTTTTTGCAGTCCGCGAGCGCACTTTGCGTCTCCACTGCTCTGCCGCTTCCCGCTTTTACCGTGCCTAACAGTGCTGAGGCTGCCGATCCCCTGCGCTGGGTTGATCCGCGCATCGGGACCGGAGGACACGGCCACTGCTTCCCGGGAGTGAGTCTTCCCTTTGGGGCAGTCCAGCTCAGCCCGGACACCTTCAACGACGAATGGGACTGGTGTTCCGGATACCACATCTCCGACACCTCCATCATGGGCTTCAGTCACACGCACCTCAGCGGCACCGGCTGCGGAGATCTCCTCGACTTTCTCGTCATGCCCGGCACTGGTACCGTGAAGCTGGTTCCCGGTCCCCGCACCAATCCCGAGCAAGGTTATCGCTCTCGCTTTTCCCACGATGACGAACACGCCGCGCCCGGGTACTACTCCGTCCTGCTTAAAGACCCAGATGTGCGCGTTGAACTGACGGCAACCGAGCGCACCGGCCTGCACAAGTACACCTTTCCCGAGAGCAACGACGCATGGCTCATCGTCGATCTGGCCCACAGCTATCTCACCAACGGCAGTTCCTCTGTTTACTCAGCCGAACTGCGCCAGCTTGCACCTGACACGCTTGCCGGAGGTCACGTGACGCGCGCCTGGGGTAATGGCCGGCACTGTTATTTCACGCTTCAGGTCTCCAAGCAGCCGACCAGTGTCGTGTTCTACTCCGATGACAAGCCCGTGAGCACAACAGGAAACCTTGAAGGTGACTGTCTGAAGGCTCTCCTCCACTTCAAGACTCACGCCGGAGAGGTCATCTATGTGCGCACGGGGATCTCCGGGGTCAGCGCTGAGGGGGCCGCGAAGAATCTTCGGACTGAACAGCCCGATTGGGACTTCGAGAAAACCCGCGCCGCCGCTCAACAGAGCTGGCGGCAGCAGCTCTCCCGCATCCAGGCCGAGTTCGCTACTCCCGAGCAAAAGCGGATCTTCTACACCGCGCTCTATCACATGTCACTGGGGCCGCAGTTGTTCGACGACGTGGATGGCCGGTATCGCGGCATGGACTGGCAGATTCATCAGCTGGCAAAGGGCGAGCACAACTACACGACGTTCTCATTGTGGGATACCTTCCGCGCGGCGCATCCGGCTTATACGCTCATCCAGAGTGACCGTGTACCAGACTTCGCCAGCACCCTGATCCGCATGGCAGAGCAAAGCCCCGCGGGTATGCCTGTGTGGCCGCTCCAGGGAACGGAGACGGGCACGATGACCGGCTATCACTCGGCAAGCGTGATCAGCGAAGCTATCGCCAAAGGCTTTCCCGGCATCGACGCTGAACGGGCTTATCGCGTGATGATGCAGCGCGCGGTGGCGGAAAACTATGAGGGTCTCGGCTATTATCGCCGCCTCGGCTACATTCCCGCGGATCGCGAGGGAGAATCTGTCTCCAAGACCTTTGAATACTGCTACAACGACTGGGCGATATCTCACGTTGCCGAGAAGCTGGGGCACACTGAAGATGCCGCGATGCTGCGCACGCGCTCAACTAATTACCGGCACTATTTCAATCCTTCCAGCGGCCTCATGGAGCCCAAACTCGAGAACGGTGAGTGGGCGCGGCCATTCGATCCGATTGAGATGGGGCACAGTAAGAAGTGGCGTGATTACACCGAATCCAATGCTTGGCAAACGACCTTCGGTACCATGCACGATCCGGCCGGGTTGGTCGCGCTCTTCGGAGGTCGCGAGCCGTTTCTCACGAAACTCGATGCGCTCTTCACAGTTCCATCTACTCTGCCTCCTGACGCCCCGCCCGATATTGCCGGCATGGTTGGCCAATACGCTCACGGCAACGAGCCCTCGCACCACATTGCGTATCTGTACGCATATGCGGGCACTCCTTGGAAGACACAGGCGCGCGTGCGCTCCCTAATGGACACAATGTACAAAGATCAACCCGACGGTATGGCCGGAAATGAAGACGTGGGTCAGATGTCCGCCTGGTACATCCTTTCTGCGTTAGGCTTCTATGCAGTCGATCCGGTGAGCGGGAATTACATACTCGGTTCGCCATTGGTGCAACATGCGGTGCTTGAGCTTCATGGTGGCCGGCGTCTTGAGATTGAAGTCAAGCGCAGCGATCCTGCGCATGCGTATGTGCAGTCGTTCACGCTTAACGGCCAGCCACAGCAACGAGCCTGGTTTCGCCACGCGGATATCGCCCAGGGCGGTCACATCGTCCTGGAACTAGGACCGACCCCGAATACCTCATTCGGCGCCGATCCAGAGCAGGCTCCGCCCACGCTGAAGCTCTAATTGGGTCGGCGAGATCGCGTTCGTTGCCTGACCGGGCCGTATTGCACGCCGCAGAGCTGCTATACTGCCCCAAAATTCACGCGGTTAGCTGCCGTGGACTTTCCACGGCATTCAACCTCAAAGCACTCAATCTATCGGGAAAAGCATGCCCTTTTGGTCTCGTTGCATCACTGCTCTGGCTCTCACTCTGCCTTCCAGTTTCGTCCTGGCGCAGACCGCGCCGATGACGCCGGATATTCCGCCCAGCTTCACACCGCCGCAGACAGGCTACGACTACGTGAAGCGCGTGGTGATGATTCCGATGCGGGACGGGGTGAAGCTGTACACCGTGATCGTCATTCCCAAAGACACAACCCATGCGCCCATCCTGCTGACGCGCACGCCCTATAACGCGGCAGACCGCGCGCAGCGGACCAGCATCTTCTCGCCACACATGCTGGACATCATGCCCCAGGGCGACGATGTCTTCGTCAAGGCGGGATACATTCGTGTGTGGCAGGATGTGCGGGGCAAATACGGTTCGGAGGGGGAGTATGTAATGACTCCACCGCCGACAGGACCGTTGAATCCGGCCGGGCCGAACGACACAAAAGACGCGTGGGACACGATCGACTGGCTGGTGAAAAATGTTCCGGAGTCGAACGGCAAGGTGGGCATGATCGGGTCGTCGTACGAGGGATTCACGGTGGTGATGGCGCTGATCGACCCGCACCCCGCGCTCAAGGTCGCCGCTCCCGAGAGCCCGATGGTGGATGGCTGGATGGGCGACGACTGGTTTCACTACGGCGCATTCCGGCAGATCAACCTCGACTACTTCACCGAGCAGACGACGGTGCGGGGAAGCGGCACGGCCATCCCGCGGATGAACTACGACGACTACACCAACATGCTACAGCAGGGTTCGGCAGGGGATTTCGCGCGCCAGGGCGGGCTGGAGCAGCTTCCCTTCTGGCGCAAGATCGAGGAGAACCCTGCGTACGACGCGTTCTGGCAGGAGCAGGCGCTGGACAGGATTATGACGAAAGTGCCGCTGAAAGTTCCCGTGATGTGGCTGCAGGGGTTGTGGGACCAGGAGGATATGTGGGGCGCGATCCACTGCTACGAGACCGTGGAGCCCAAGGATACACACAACGACATGAACTACCTGGTGATGGGTCCGTGGCGGCACAGCCAGGTGAACTATGAGGGCTACTCGCTGGGGCCGCTGCGCTGGGACGGCGACACTGCGTTGCAGTTCCGCCGTGACGTGCTGCTGCCCTTCTTCAATCAGTATCTGAAGGATGGCGCGCCGAAGGCCGACACGCCGCCGGTATTTATCTACAACACGGGCGAGAACCACTGGGACCGGCTGTCGCATTGGCCGCTGAGCTGCGGGAGAGGGTGCGCGAACCAGTCGAAACCTCTCTATCTCGCGGCGTCAGGCACGCTTTCGTTTGCAGCGCCAGAAGATGGAGCAGCCCAGTACGACGAGTATGTTTCCGATCCGGCCAATCCGGTGCCGTTTACGCCACGGCCGTTCTTTGAGGCCGACCACGATGCGTGGACGACGTGGCTTGTGCACGATCAACGTTTTGTGGAGGGACGGCCGGATGTGCTGACGTATGAGACTGAGCCGCTGAAGGACGCACTGCGTCTGAGCGGACGGCCGGAGGTGCATCTGTTCGCCTCCACCAGCGGGACGGACAGCGACTGGGTAGTGAAGCTGATCGATGTGTATCCGGGAACGATGCCGAGTGATCCGCCGATGGGCGGATACGAGTTGCCGATTTCGCTAGACATCTTTCGCGGGCGGTATCGCACCAGCTTCGAGCACCCCGAGGCGATCACGCCGGACAAGCCGCTGCTCTACCAGTTCGGCCTGCCCACGGTGAACCACGTCTTTCTGCCCGGTCACCGGATCATGGTGCAGGTGCAGTCCACCTTGTTCCCGCTGTACGACCGCAATCCCCAGACGTTTGTGCCGAATATCTTCGAGGGGAAGCCGGGGGATTACCGCAAGGCGACGCAGCGGATCTGGCATAGGCCGGACGATGCCAGCTTCATCGATTTGCCGGTGGCGCCTTAATAGAGGAAATTGGTCTCTACGTCACGAGCTCTCTACGGGAGCAATTCGGATTGCTTATCTACCGCCTGCTACTGCTAGTTCACATCGGCGTACTAAATGGTCGGTCGCAACATGGAACTTGGCCGCAGCCGCGCACAAAACGCCGGAAATGCGGGTCAGGGTCAGGTGCAGGAGTAGTAAGGAGTCATGGCACCCATCCTATCGTGGCAACCCACTCCATGCCCGGGTCAAGCTATTCTGTGTTCATCCCTGGCCGTATCATTCCAAATCTCAACGACACACGAGAGGCTCCTGTGCGATCTGCCTGTTCCCCACTCCTGCGTGTTGCCCGTACCCTGTTCGTGGCAATCTTCTGCCTGCTTTCCCCAGTTGCGGCGCTTGCTCAGGGCGCATCCGCGCAAGCCGCCGCGTTCGATCCCAGAGTCACATTCGCTCCGCTGACGCTGCCCGGCCCGGTAAACGACTATCGATCCGCCAATGGAGCACCAGGTCCCAGCTATTGGCAGAACGAGACCGGCTATGAGCTACGCGCGAGCCTCGATCCAGTGGCGAAGCAACTGCGCGCCACTGAGGTCATCACATACACAAACAACAGCCCGGATGTGCTGCCGAGCATATGGCTGCGCCTCGAGCAGAATATCTACCGCAAAGATTCGCGCGGATACGCGATCATGGGGGCCCTGCTCCGCCGCAGGCGCGCGGCCGCGCAGGCCGCTTCGGAGGAAATGTCGACCGAGGGGTTTGTCTTTGATTCCGTCGAGGTCGAATCCGGCCAGCAGATCGTGAAAGCCGACTATCTCGTCAATGACACGCGGATGCAGATTCGGTTGCCGGAGCCGCTGCCAGGTCATGGCGGACGGCTGAAGATCCACATCCGCTATCACTATCAGATTCCCGGTGTCTGGGGCGGGCGTACGTCGTGGGGAATGTCCGAAAAGGGCGAGATCTACGACATGGCGCAGTGGTATCCGCGCGTGGCGGTCTACGACGATCTGCGTGGATGGGACACGCTGCCTTACATCGGCGCCGAGTTTTATCTGGAGTATGGGAATTTCGATTACTACCTGACTGTTCCATCCAACATGATCGTTGCGGGCTCGGGCGAACTGATGAATCCCCAGGATGTACTGACGAAAACGGAGATTGATCGGCTTGCACGGGCGCGCAACAGCGACAAGACCGTCTACATTAGAACGCCGGCGGAGGCCAGCGATCCGGCGAGCCGGCCGAATCATGGTGGCACCTTGACCTGGCATTTCCACATGGACCATACGCGCGATGTCTCGTGGAGTGCGTCGGCGGTCTTCGTGTGGGATGCGGCGCGCATCAACCTGCCGGGCGGGAAGACGGCGCTGGCCATGAGCGTCTACCCGCCCGAAAGTGTTGGTCCGGATGCGTGGGACAATTCGACCCAGTACGTCAAGGACACGGTCGAGCGCTTTTCAAAGCACTGGTATCCCTATCCCTGGCCCGCCGCCATTAACGTCGCCGGATTCTCGACAGGGATGGAATATCCCGGCATTGTTTTCGATGGGATTCAAGACAAGGGTAAGATGCTCTTCTGGATCACCGCGCATGAAATCGGTCACAGCTGGTTCCCCATGATCGTGGGCTCGAATGAGCGCCGAAATGCCTTCATGGACGAGGGCTTCAATACGTTCATCGATATCGAGGAATCGGCGGACTATGCCGGCGGCAAGTTCGGGCCAAAGCGCGACTCGGAGTACTCCGACGGCGGCGAACCCGCGGACACGATCCTGAAGGTGCTGGATAACCCGGAGGCTCCGACGCTGATGATCCGCGCGGATGCCTATCCTTGGCAACTCGGGCATCCTGTGAGCTATTTCAAGGGAGCGTACGGCATGGTGCTGCTACGCGAGCAGATCCTGGGCCCCGAACGCTTCGACTGGGCCTTTCGCAAATACATCCGCGACTGGGCCTACAAGCATCCCTCGCCTTCGGACTTTTTCCGAGAGATGGAGAGCGAGGGCGGCGAGGACCTGAGCTGGTTCTGGCGAGGTTGGTATCTGAACAACTGGAAATACGATGTGGCCGTGGAGAAGATCGACGGCTCCTCCGTAACTCTCAGCAACCTTGGTCAGCTGGTTCTGCCGACACCCGTCGAAGTTACATTTAAAGACGGGACGAAGACGCGAATCACTCTTCCGGTAGAGACCTGGCTCACCAAAGGTACCTACGTCTGGACGCTGGAGCATAAGTCTCCCATTGCTTTGGTCCTTGTGGATCCGGACCACATGCTGCCCGATGACAACCGCGGTAACAACGAGGTGAAGGCTGATCAATAGCGATATCCAATTCGGCGTTCAGGTCGTACCGACATATACACTTTGCGTCGGGCAGGATGGCTGGTGAAGTGGAGGTATGGCCAGCCGCCCTTACCTGTTCTGAATCATCCTTCCACGCGTCGATGCAGCCCAGTCGAAATTTGACAGAAATCGAAAAAAAAGAAGACATGAAAAGTAGAGCCAAGAGCCTCTCGGCGGCAGTTCTTTTTGTCGTATACGCGGCCACAGCCGTCAGTCACGCGGCCGATGACCTGCGACACAGGATCAAAGCTGCGGTGGACATGGCTATACGGCCAGTGATGGCTAAATACAGTATTCCCGGCATGGCAGTCGGCATCACCGTCGCGGGTAAGCCCTACGTATTCTGCTATGGAGTGGCATCAACGGAAACTCGCCAGCCTGTCACACGTGACACGTTGTTCGAAATCGGATCGGTAAGCAAGACATTCACTGCGACGCTGGCGTCCTATGCACAGGTTACCGGCTATCTTTCCTTTTCGGACAAGACGAGCAAGTACCTGCCAACACTGCAAGGTAGCAAGTTCGGCGATGTTAGTCTTCTCAATCTAGGCACGCATACGCCCGGGGGCTTCCATTGCAGGTGCCGGATAATGTCGAAAACAACGATGAGCTGATGCTGTATTTCAAGGACTGGAAGCCCACCTACGCGCCGGGAACCTATCGAACCTATACCAATCTCGGAATCGGAACGCTCGGCCTGATTACTGCGAAGAGCATGGGGCAAGATTTCGCCCCGCTGATGGAACAGCGGCTGTTTCCTGCGCTCGGCATGAAGAGCAGCTACATCAACGTTCCCCAGGCCAAAATATCTGATTACGCGCAGGGCTACACGAAGCAAGATGCTCCCATCCGAATGGCGGCGGGGGTGCTCTCCTCTGAAGCCTACGACATCAAGACAACGGCCCCCGACACGGTTCGCTTCCTGGAAGCCAACATGCATTTGATCCAACTCGACAAGAAGCTCGAGCGCGCGATCACAGCAACACACACCGGCTACTTCAAGGCGGGCCCGATGACACAGGACCTGATATGGGAACAGTATCAGTATCCGGTTGCGTTGAAGACGCTACTCGAAGGAAACTCGCCGGCAATGATCTTCAATGCGACACCGGTTACCGAAATCAATCCACCGGAGAATCCGCGCGAAGACGTCTGGATCAACAAAACCGGCTCGACCAACGGCTTCGGAGCGTATGTAGCATTTGCCCCTGAGAAGCGGCTGGGCATCGTCATCCTGGCCAACAAGAATTATCCGATCGACGAAAGAGTAACCGCCGCATACAGAATCCTCACAGCGCTTGCTGATGGAAAGGGTGGAAATGGCAAATAGTTCCACGAGGAGCGGATCGAGAAGTTAACCACCGTCGGCGGAACAGAAGCCGGCATGGGTCGGGCATGACGTTGCACGGTCCTACGAGGCTCCAGTTGATGATCCTGATTTACGGGGCCGCAACGTTTGACCCTGAGCGCGCTACACTGAAAGGGAAGACTTAATGCTACTAACGTCGCATTAGTATGCTCTCTAACCGGAAGTCCGGATAGATCGGGAGAATATTGGAGTGAATGAAAATCGTTGTCTGCCTCTGGTGCTTTACCTTTTCCTTGCCGTTGCGGGCGCTCATGGCGCGACCGAGCAGCAGTCCGTGCTGCGGGCGAAACTCGACAACGGCCTCCGCGTGGTTGTTATCCGCAACTCGCTTGCTCCGGTGGCGACCGTCGAACTGAACTTCATGGTTGGAGGCGACGAGACCCCTGCCGGCTTTCCGGGAATGGCCCACGCCCAGGAGCACATGGCCTTTCGTGGATGCACCGGCATGACCGCCGACCAGACTGCAGCCATCTACGCGCAGCTGGGCGGCCGCAACAACGCCGATACACAGCAGACGATCACCCAGTACTTCGCGACCGTCCCGGCAGCCGATCTCGATCTTGCCCTTCAGGCCCAGGCGGCCTGCCTGCGCGGCATTGACGACTCCCAGGCGGAATGGGCACAGGAACGCGGCGCGATCGAGCAGGAGGTTGCGCGCGATCTCTCCAATCCGACCTACAAGTTCATCACCCGTCTGAACGAGGACATGTTTGCGGGCACTCCCTATTCCCACGATCCGCTGGGTACGAAGAGTTCCTTCGACGCAACCACCGGGGAAATGCTCAGGCAGTTTTATGAGAAATGGTACAGCCCGGACAACGCGATCCTGGTGATCGTGGGTGACCTCGACCCGGCTGCAACTCTGGACAAGGTGAAACACTGGTTCGGCGAGATTCCCGGTCATGCTCTCCCGGCGCGGCCCGCGGTGGATCTGAAGCCGGTGAAATCGGAGACCTTCACACTCGACAGCAATCTTCCTTATGTTCTTGGCTTCATCGCGTATCGCTTTCCAGGAACGGACTCTCCCGACTACGCGGCCGCGCAGGTTCTCGCCGACGTGCTGGCCAGCGAGCGCGCCGATCTTTATGGAATGGTGCCGGCAGGCAAAGCACTGGGCACGGAGTTCGGCCTGGCGGAGACCTATCCCAAGGCCAGCGTCGGCTATGGCTTGGTAGCCCAGGCTGCGGGAGCCGATATCACCGCCGCCATTACAGAGATGCGAAAGATCCTCTCAGGTTATGCGGAAAAAGGTGTGCCCGAAGATCTGGTTGAGGCAGCGAAGCGCAGCGAGGTTGCCTCGGCCGAGTTTCAGCGCAACTCCATCCCCGGGCTTGCCGATGTGTGGTCCAACGCTCTGGCTGCCGAAGGCCGCACCTCCCCGGACCAGGATGTCGCGGCCATTCAGCGCGTCACGCTCGCCGACGTCAACCGGGTGGCTAAGCAGTACCTGGTGGAGCAGAACTCGATTACGGCAACCTTGAAACCGGTGCCCAGCGGCCAACCTGTTTCGGGGAAAGGTTACGGCGGCGCCGAAGAGGTGACCTCCGCGCCTACCAAACCCGTGCAGCTTCCGGCCTGGGCGGCTGCGGATCTGGCCCAGCTCAAGGTGCCGTCCAACTACGTCACAGTATCCGATACCCGCCTGCCGAACGGACTTCGCCTGATCGTCAAGACAGATCCCATAAGCCCGACCGTCTCGGTCCTGGGGGCGGTGAAACACAATTCAGACCTCCAGACACCTCCAGCCGAGGAAGGCGTCTCCGATGTTCTCGAATCGCTTTATTCCTACGGCACGCAGACCCTGGATC
>Ga0335074_10011849_pt1 | contig 12205 bp, 7 predicted proteins | sample Lox_Sample_23_FD_206715 | JGI IMG/M metagenome (GOLD analysis project Ga0335074, IMG submission 206715) | Soil microbial communities from Loxahatchee National Wildlife Refuge, Florida, United States - Lox_Sample_2.3 | ecosystem: Environmental > Terrestrial > Soil > Wetlands | place: USA: Florida...
GATGCGACGTGGGATCCGATCAGTTCCAAAGGCAGCAGCGTCGCCAGGCCCGGCACGATGCGGGCGCGCTCGATGGGGTCGATGCAGTCGCTCGCCCAAACGCGCTGGGTGCGCTCGAGCACCCCGAGGTCGACACGGGAGCCACCCGAGGAGCACGACTCGATCTCGAGGGCGGGGAACCGCTCGTGGAGCGCGTCCATCAACCGGTAGGTGGCGAGAGTCTGGTCCCGTACCGCCGGCCTGCCTGCCCTCGGGCCCGAGCGGTGGACCGGGTCGGCGAGGTCACGGTTGTGGTCCCACTTGATGAAATCGATGCCGTACTCGGCGACGAGCGAGGTCATCCGTTCGAGGATGTAGTCGAAGGAGCCCGGGATGGAGACGTCCAGGACCTGCTGGTCCCGCTGAGCCGGCGGCATGCGCCCGGCAGTGCCGAGGACCCAGTCCGGGTGTGCGCGGGCCAGGTCGGAGTCGAGGTTGACCATTTCCGGCTCGAACCACAGCCCGAATTCCATCCCGAGCGAGCGGACGTGGTCGACTATCGGCTTGAGCCCCTCGGGCCAGACGTCGGGCGCGACGAACCAGTCGCCCAGGCCGGACTTGTCGTCGCGGCGTGTGCCGAACCATCCGTCGTCGATGACGAAGCGCTCGATGCCGATCTCAGCTGCGATGTTGGCAAGTTCGGCGATCCGCTCGAAGGAGTGGTGGAAGGTCACGGCCTCCCAGATGTTGAGCAGCACGGGGCGGGGGCTGTCGGGGTGGGCCGGGAGCCGGCGCAAGAAGGAGTGGAACCTGGCCGACATCCCGTCCAGGCCCTCGCCGGAATAGGCCCCGTACGCCCAGGGAGTCGTGACCGATTCGCCCGGCCCGAGGATCACTTCGCCCGGTGCGAGGATCTCGGCGACCCCGATCAGGGTGGTACCCGTGTTGAGCCTTTGCGCGAGGTAGCGCTGGTCTCCCGACCACCCGAGGTGGATCCCCCAAACCTCACCCTCGCGAAAGCCGAAACCTTTAGTGCCTGCCGAAAGGACCAGAGGTGTGTCGGGGCCCGTGCGCCCCCTTCGCTGCTCCCGTAGCCAGGTGCCCTGGGTGAGGTCGCGGCGTTGAGGTTGCGCTTCGTTGCCCCAGCGCCCGGCAAAGTCCTGCACCTCCACGACGTAAGTAGGGACGGGGAGCAACGTGGGCAGCTCCTGCACTTCGTACGGGTCGGCCTCGGGCCCGGCGACATTTGTCAGCGTCTGGCGGTGCTTGAGCAGGCCCTCGCGCGTGAGCTGGAGCTCGCCCTCGAGGACTATGCCGGCGGCCTCGTCCCTTCCCCGGTAAACGAACGTGGAGGCAGCATCGTCGTCCCAGGTTTCGACCGCCTCGAGGCTGAAAAGCGGTTGGCTGTTTAACCCTTTGCGGTGGCCGCTCAGGCCCGGCCAGCCGGCCCAGCCGTCGGCCCGCGTCGGCGAGATGGAAGCAATAGGCGCCCGGTCTCTCGCACGGAGGCCCTCTGTGACCTTGCGTGCCATCGGGAGCGCTTCGGTTTCGGCTTCGGTCAGGTCGCCAAGGTCCTTTCCCCAATAGACGACGACCGGCATGTAAGGGCCCCGGATGTCGAGCACGACCGCCACGCCGCCACGACGCAGCGTTGCCCAGTTGCGCTCCCTGGCCGGCCCGGTTGCCGAAGGTGAGCTGTCCACTTGCTTCCTCCCATGTTGAACGAAAGCCCAATTGAATGAAAGGGCTCCTCGGCCGGGCGGGCCGAGGAGCCGTTCACATTGTTGCCGTTTGCTGCAGTAACGGTGTGGCTATGCCCCAGCGGCCGAAAGGTCGTGGTTGGCGTCGGCGTACGCCTTTGACAGCAGCGACGTCGTGCTGGACAGGCTGCCACCACCGAGCCAGATCGGGCCCATGTCCGAACCCATGTCGGTGAGGCCCTGGTTCATACCCGGGGTGTTGGGCCAGTCGACGACGTTGCCGTGCGCCTCATTGAGGTACGGCTGGATGTCGATTCCGGCCTTTTGCCATGACTGGGCGAAAAGCGGGTCGAGCGACTTGATGGCGGGCCAGACATAGCCCCCCTCTCCCATGATTTTCTGGGAGGCTGCCGAACCGAGCCATTGCTCGAGCTGGAGGGTCTGGGCCATGTGCTTGGTGTGGACGTTGACGCCGTCGATGAGCCCGTTGAACACGCTCCACGTGCCATCGGGACCGGCCGGCAGTTCCACAACGCCGATCTTGAACTTCTTGCCGACGAGCTGAGCAGTCGGCGTCAGTTCCCAGTCACCGGCTTGCAGCGTAGCGATCTTGCCCGCTGCAAAGAGAGCCTGGTCCTGGCCTGAAGGTGCCTCGCCGTCCGAACCGAGCAGCGTGCCCGGGGCGTACACGTGGTACTGGTACATGAGGTCCCGGATGAACTGGGTCGTCTGGTCGCACGCGCTCGTGTTGAAGCTCACCGAGGTTGCCCACGCCTCCTGGATGATGTGGCACCCGTCCATCTGCCACCAGTTCTCGAAGCCGGTCTGCGCGCTGTTGTCCATCTCACCGCCGTAAGTGGCGATCGAGTTGGAGTTGAACTTCGGCGAGAGGGCGTTGTTGCCACTGGTGTCGATAGTCGCCTCCTCCATGAACTTGAGGAACGTGCCACCGTTTGTCGGGTTCCAGTTCCAGTTGGTCGGGAAGGACAGGTGGTGAGCCGCCATGTAGTTCTCATTGACGAGCAAGGCGATCGTGTCCCAGTCCTTCGGCAGGCCGTAGAGGGCACCCTTGTACTCGTGGAGAGCTACGAGCGACGGGTAGTAGATCGACAGGTTGACGCCCCACTTCTTGAGGTAGGGCATGATGTTGACCAGGTAGCCGTCCTTGATCCAGGTCGACAACCATGGCGTGTTGATCCAGAACAGGTCCGGTCCGGTGCCCGAGCTGAACTCCTCCTGGAGCTTGGTCTGGTAGGAGCTGTAGGGGATCTGGGTGATGGTGACCTTGATGTTTGGGTGCATCGACTCGAAGACCTTGATGGACTGCTCGTAGCCGATCTCCTCATGTGGGTCCCAGAGGGTATAGCTGAGGTTGACAACCGACGAGGCTCCGGCCGGCGGCGCAATTGTGCCGGTCAGCCCGAGCGAGCCGGCTGTCACCGCAGCGGTGAGGATCGCTCCTAGCTTCTTGTGCTTCATTCTCATCTCCTCTATTTGTGGTGGTTTGCTACACCTTTTGCTTGTTGGTCTGTTGGCTCTGTGCCTTTTGCTTTGCCGGTGAAGCTCTCTGGCGCCATGGGCCCGGCTGGGCGGTTGCGGGGCAGCGGCCCTCCCCAGAAGCGCGCCTTACCAAGCCGTCTGCCTTCCCATGCTGTCCCTTTTTTTCTGGCTGGTGTTGCCCAGCTAAGGCTTCAAGGTCACCTCGGTGGTCGTCCCCAGCGTCATTTGCCAGAGGTGAGCTGGATGGACCGGATGATGTAACGGTTGAAAACGATGAACACGATGACCATCGGGATAAGCGTTATCAATGAGCCCGTCAACGCGATGTTGAGGTACTCGCCCGTGCCGGGGCCGGTATTGAAGTTGGCGAGCGCAACGGTCAACAGGTAGTGGGACTGGGTGTTGGTTATGACTAGGGGCCAAAGGAAGTTGTTCCAGCTGAAGACGAACGCGATGAGGGCAGCCGTGATCAGCACAGGGCGCGAGAGGGGGACGATTATCCGGCGCAGCACCCCCAGGTCCCCGCAGCCGTCGATCCTGGCGGCGTCCACGACTTCTTGGGGTATGCCACGGAAAAACTGCCTCATGAGGAAGATGGTGTAAGGGGTCCCGAGGGCGTAGGGTAAGAAGACCGCCCAGTACGTGTTGACCAGGTGGAGCTTGTCCATCACGGTGTAGAGCGGGATGATGGTCACGATGTTGGGCACCATCAGGGTCATCAGGTAGATCCAGAAGAGGCCCTCCCTACCCGGGAACTTGAGGCGGGCGAAGGCGTAAGCCGCCAGCATCGAGAAAAAGACCTGGCCGATAGTCAGGCAGACCGTCACGATCGCCGTATTTAGGAAGTACTGGGCAAAGTCGGTTTGGACCTGGGAAAAATTGCTCCACGTGTCGGGGTAGTTGGCCCAAGCCGGATGGGTTGGAGGGTCCCACGGAGGCACCGTGAGCAATTGGCTCTCGGGCTTCAAGGACCCGAACAGCGCCAGGATGTAAGGCACCATGAAGATCGCGCCCACGCCGATCAGGATCCCGTAAAAGACGGTCAGCTTGCCAATGGTCCAAGTCCTGACCAGGGCGCGCCGGCCAGGTGTGCCGTGCTTCGAGACCGGCGGGTCGAGGGCGATCGCGCTCATACGGAGTACTCGTAGGTCGTCCGGTTCCTGAAGAAGAGGAACTGCCCGGCGCTGAAGATGAGGATCACCGAGAAGAGCAGGACCGACAAGGCGGCCGCCTCACCGTAGCGGGTGCCCTGGAACCCGACGTCGTAGATGTTGAGGCTCATCACCTTGGTCGAGTCCCCAGGGCCTCCTGTACCGCCTGTCAGCACGTAGAGCGTGTCGAAAACCTGGAATGAGCCGATGACGTCTGTGACGAGCACGAACAGCATGGTCGGGTTGAGCAGCGGCAGGCTGATACGCCAAAACTGGCGCCACTTGCTTGCCCCGTCGATCTCGGCCGCCTCGTAAAGGCTACGTGGGATCCCCTGAAGGCCTGCAAAGAAGAAGAGCATGTTGAAGCCGAGGTACTGCCATATATTGACCGCAGCGATGACCGGCATCGCCCAACTGCTCGAGTTGAGCCAGTTTGGGCCCGCTATGCCGAAGATGTTGAGGAAGTGGGCGATGGCACCGAGCTGGGGCTCGAACACCCAAAACCAGATGACCCCCATCGCGACCGGGGTCGAGAGGTAAGGGGCGACGTAAAGCACCCTGAAAAAGGCCATCCCTCGCCGTTTGCGGTTGAGCATGACCGCCAGGCCGAGCGCGAGCACCGTCTGTGCAGGGATGTTGAGCAGGACGTAGTAAGCCGTGACCCCGAGCGAGTGGCCGGCGCCGTCGTACTTGAAGATCGAAACCCAGTTTTGCACGCCCGCCCAGCTGAACGGCCCCGCTCCGCTCCAGTTGAGGAAGCTCAGGATGAAAACGAAGATCACGGGGACGATGAGGAACGCGATCAGCCCGATGAAGCTCGGCGCGATGAAGGGGGAGGCCTTGGCGAGGGCGACGAAGCCCCGCGCTGCCCTCTGAGGGCGCCCGCCGTTGCTTTTGGCCGCTTGGGCTGCTGATGGCGCGTCAGCGCTCGCAGTAGCTAACGCCACCTCTCTCCCTCCTCGTGTCACCCCTACGGACGTCGCCGCCCGCTATAACGATACGCTCCCTGGCCCCAGGACAGCCGCGGCTTAATTTAGCGAGTCAAGTCTGAAGCGTCAAGGCACCCCTCCCCACCACGGGATTAGGCTGGCCTAAGGGGTCCCGTTTGTTGACATGATGAACCCTGACCTCTATATCATGTGCAGGAAACGGAGGCCAGAGGGTGCCCAAGGGAGAGCATCGGGACGTTGGGTGGGCAGAGATGGGCGCCTCGTCCCGTGCCATCCTGGCCGAGGTCCTGCTCCACGGCCCGTTAGCCCGCTCCGAGCTCGCCCGCCGCCTCGGGTTGTCGCCGGCGAGCTTGACGAAGCTCACCCGGCCGTTGATAGACGACGGCCTGCTGAGCGAAAGCGGGGCAAAGGCCCAGGCATCGACCGGCCGCCCCGCACTGCCGCTCGAAGTCGTGCCAGACCGCGCTCAGGTAATCGGGATAAAGCTCAACCCTGACGGGCTCTTTGCCGTCAGGACAGACCTGCAAGCCCGGGTGCTCGAGGAATACGAATGCAAGTTGGACCGTCACGACCCTGCGAGCGTTGACGAAGCCATTGCGGCAGCCATTGTTTTTTTGGACCCGGGCGAACGAGTCGAGCGTGTCGGCGTCAGCCTGGCCGCCAATATCCGGCCCGGGGACGGCATTGTCCGTGACTCGCCCTATTTGGATTGGTCCCAAGTACCGCTCGTGGCTGCGATCGAGCAAAGGACCGGCCACTCGGCGGTCCTCAGCAACGACGTAAGAGCACTTACAGTTGCCCAGCACTGGTTCGGCGCCGGCAAGCAGAGCCAATGCTTCGGCGTCCTCACGGTTGGGAAGGGTGTTGGCTGCGGCCTCGTAGTCAACAATGCGGTCGTGTCAGGCTACGACGGCCACGCCGGCCTCCTGAGCCACAGCCCGGTCGTCGATGGGGGGCCTCTTTGCCGCCAAGGCCACCGGGGCTGCGCGAGTGCTTACCTTTCCTCGGGTTCGATCGTGAGGAGCCTCTTCGCCACCGACGGCTTCCGGGGCAAGACGTTCGAAGACGCCCTCGAGGCGGCCCGGGACGGCAACCCGCCGGCGGTCAGGGTTTTCAGTGACGCCTGCTTCGCGCTCGGTGTGCTGTGCGCCCACATAGCCAACATGATCGGCCCCGACAGGATCGTCCTGTCCGGCGAAGGCATCGGCATGTACGACGTAGCGCCGGGGGCCGTGGACGAGGGCATCAGGCGGACCGTGCACTGGAGCGCGTCCCCCTTTGTCCTCGAAGTGCAGCCGTTCGCGTTCAGCGAGTGGGCGAGGGGGGCGGCAGCCGTCGCCGTCCAGTCCCTCGTGTTCGGCGACAGCCCTGCGCCCGAGGGCGCCGGCCCGGCATAGCGCCTCCAACCCCGACCGCCCCACGTCCGGCCGGCGGCCGGCGCGCACCTCCGGGCTCTGCGAACACCTGTACCCGCTGTGCGCCGGCGAGCCCCTACTTGACACTGCAAAGAGGCAATGCTAACGATAACACTGCGAGTACTAGAAGGGGAAGGGCCGAGCACAGAGGCGACGTGTTAGAGCGGCGCGAGCTCGGCGTGGACAACGCAGTCTGCTGAACTACAAGGAGCCAGAAGTGAAATTTCCCAAGCGAACCTCGGCCCTCATCGCCACCGCCTCGGTAATGGCGACGGTCGGGGGCTTATCATTCCCCGGCGCAGCAGGTGCGGCCAAGGCGCCCAACGGTTCGTCGACCTACCTGCAGCTTGCCAACGACAAGCCGACATGGACCAAAGGTTTCAACGCGATCGGCAAGGTCCTCGCCGGCCTCGACGGCGTAGGTTGGACGGCGCAGCCTTACTCGAGCACGACGGCCTTCCAGGGCGTGGTGCGTGCCGCCGCGACCACCTCGCAGGCGCCACCGGTCTTCACATGGTGGTCGGGCCAGCAGCTGGTCCCGTTGGTGCAGTCGGGTGCGCTGGCCGACATGACCCCGATGGTCAAGACATGGGAGGCCAAGTACGGCCTCAACCCTGACGTCGAAGCGGCCTACGAAGTGAACGGCAAGTACTACGGCGCACCTCTGTACACGTCTGACTGGGTCATGTACTACAACAAGAAGGTCTTTGCGAAGTACAAACTGAGCGTGCCCATGAGCTGGTCGCAGCTCATGAGCGAGGCGGCCACATTGAAGTCGCACGGGGTGGCGCCTTTCGCCTACTACGACGACGACTGGGCCGGCTTCATCTGGTTCGAGCAGTTCCTGTTGTCCGAGAGCCCGAGCGCCTACCAGCAGCTCGTCACAGGAAAGATCACCTACACGAGCGCCCCGGTGGTAAAGGCAATGGAGGCGTGGAAGCAGGTCGCTGACGATGGTTATTTCTCGGTGCCCCAGGACATAGACACTGCCTTGAGCACGCCGAGCCAGTTCGCTGCGGGCCAGACCGCCATGCTCCTCATCGGTTCATGGGACGAGACCACGCTGATCGGTGCAGGCATGGTGCCGGGCAAGGACTTCGGCGCCTTCATCATCCCGCCGATCAACCCGGCGGCCGGCTGGAACGCCATTTTCGAGACAGGGCCCGTGGTGGTTTCTGCTCACAACTCCGACGAGCAGGCAGCCCTCAAGTCCGTGAACACCTTCATGGAGCCTTCGGTGCAGGCGAAATGGGACAAGCTTCAGTCGTTCGTGAGCGCCGAGTCAGCCGTGCCGACCACCGACCCGACAGCGATCTCGGTTGCCAACGAGATCAAGGCTGAGAAAGTCCATCTGACCAACCGCTACTGGGAGGCGACGCCGCCTCAGATCGCGGTGCCGGTGGCATCCGACCTGTCGAAGTTCATCCTCAACCCCAACCTCAACCTGATGCCCTTCCTGCAGACACTGCAGTCAGTGGCCAACTCCTACTGGTCGACGCTCAAGAAATAGGGGCAAACAGGGTAGGTCTGTTGTTGTGCCAGTGCTGATCGCAGGCTGGACGCGGACGGGCAGGGGCTCCGGCTCCTGCCCGTTATCGCGGCACGCGATGCAACGCCTAAGGTTGAACATGCCACGATGAAAACACTTTCGCTGCCCCGGGTCGTGAGCGCCGACGCCTCCCGCGCCGGTGGCAGGGCGGCTCCAAGCAGGGCTGCGCGCCGGAGGCGAAAGGCGAGCTCCTACCTCTTCGTGGTACCGGCGCTCGCCATCGTCGTCGGGATGTTCTGGTATTCGATCGTCGTCACTGTCTGGCTCAGTTTCACCAACTCAAACGGGCTAACTTCTCCCCAGTTCGTGGGCCTTGCCAACTACCGGGCCATCATCCACGACCCGTCGCTCTCCACGAACGTCTACAACACCCTCATATGGGCGATCGCGATGATCCTGCTCCCGGTGGGCCTCGGCCTGACGGCGGCTGTCATGCTGAAAAGGCGCAAGGGACGGTCGGTCTTCCAGACGGTTTTTTACCTCCCGTACGCCATCGGGTTCGTCACGACGGGCGTGATCTGGAGCTTCCTGTTCGGTACAAGCGGCCTGTCCGTCCTCTTCGGCGCGCTCGGCATCCACTCATTGTCCAGCACTCAGTGGCTGAACGACGTCCCCCTCAACACCTACTCCATGATCATCGCGTCGACATGGCAGGTGGTCGGCGTGGACATGCTGCTGTTTTTCGTCGGCCTGGACACCATTGACAAGGAGGTGACGGAGGCTGCGGGCCTGGACGGCGCGAGCGGGATGAAGCTCTTCCGCTACATCACTTTCCCCTTGCTGACACCGATGACCCGGGTCATCATCGCCATCAGCATCGTCAACGCGCTCCAGGCCTTCAACCTCATCTGGGTCATGACCCAGGGAGGCCCCTACGGGTCGTCCTCAACGTTTGCAGTCTGGACGTACCAACAATCGTTCCAGTACTTCAAGATGGGTTACGGCGCGGCGATATCCGTGGTGCTCACCATATTCGTCCTGCTGGCTTCGATCGGTTACCTGAGGCGTAGCCTGCGCGAGGTGAGGGCGTGAAAGCTGCGACGGTCAAGCAAGTCGTCATATACGGCATCCTGACCGTTGCCGCCATCCTGTGGGCGTTGCCGATCTGGTGGGCGGTCATCAACGCGTCCAAATCCTCTTCGGATTTCTTTGCCCACCCGTTTTACGCCATCCCGCGAGAGTTCGACCTCCTTTCCAATATCCGCTCTGCCTGGGACGCCGCAGGCCTCGGGCAAGGGTTCATCAACAGCTTGATCTACGGAGTGGTCGGCGCGGCCGCCTCCATCGTCATCGCCTCTCTCGCCGCCTACGGGATCGTCGTGCTGCGCATCAAGGGAGGCTTTACGATATTCATGATGATCTATTCGGGCACGGTGTTCCCGCTCCAGATGTACATAATCCCGCTGTTCCGCATGTACAACTCGGTCCACATCTACAACACCCGGTGGGGCCTGCTGCTCTTTTACACTGCGATATCGGTGCCGTTCTGCACCCTCGTGCTACGCGGTTTTTACAGCACGGTGCCAGGGGAGTACCGTGAAGCAGCCCTCGTCGAGGGCGCAGGCGAGGCGCGCATCCTGCGCTCGGTGTACGCCCCGCTTTCGGTTTCGGCCGCCCTCGTGCTGTTCCTGTTCCAGTTCACCTGGATCTGGAACGACCTCTTGTTCGGCATCGTCCTGGCATCTTCTCCTTCGGTGCACCCTGTCATGGCGAGCTTGAGCAGCCTCATGGGCGTCTACGGCGGGTCGAGCCTGCCTGTGGAGCTGTCCGGGGCACTCATCGCGGCCTCGCCGATGCTCGTGCTCTTTTTTACCCTGAGACGCTTTTTCACTCAGGGTCTTTCGCTGATAGTGCGCCGTTGACAACCGAGACAAAGAGGTAGGACGAGTGACCCAAGGGCTCCTGAACAGCCTGTTCCACGACAAGGCTTCCGGCGACCGGCGGCGCGACCTGGACCAGTTCCGCGCCCAGCTCGCTGACGCTGTCTTCAGCGACGTCGGCCGGGTGGCCGGGGAGGCCCTCCAGGCCGCCGACCTCCCGATGCTGAGCCGCTCCGCCGGCGGCGCTCTCGAGCAAATGGTGCGCTTCAGGCTCCGGGCCGCGCCGGCCGTCAAATCTCTGGCGGGATCCCTGTGGCTTTCGGCCGGTAGCGCCGGGGCCGCGGGCGCCGCGGGCGCCAGCGCCTCTGGTACCACTGCCGCTGGTGCCAGTGCCGCTGGTGCCACTGCCGCCGATGGGCCCGGTCGTCAGGGGAGGTCCGTCTTCGCCGAGCACGAGGGGTACCTCGTGGCCGAGCTGAGCGTGCCGGAAGTGACCGCGCCCGAGCCGCTCGATTTCGCCGTCGGGCACCAAGGCTCGCCGCCGGTCTGGCAGGGCCGCGTGGTCGTCCGTCCTCAGCGCAAATGGTCTATTTCGCTGGTCCACCACACCCACCTCGACGTCGGTTACACCGACCGCCAGGAGGTGGTGCTTGCAAACCATCTCCAGTACCTCGACTCCGTGCTCGACCTCGTCGAAAAGACGAGCAGCTGGGAAGACGATTCGCGTTTTCGCTGGAACGTCGAGGTCAACTGGCCGCTCGAGAGGTGGTTTGCCTGCCGTGGGCCGCAGGACCATGCCAGGATGGCCGAGGCCGTCCGCCAGGGCTCTGTCAGCGTCAGCGCCATGAGCCTCAACATGCACACCGAAGCGTGCGCCATCGAGGAGCTGTACGAGATGGTCCGCTACGCCGTGGAGCTCGAGCGCGAGCACGGCGTGCCGATCAGCACCGCCATGCAGACCGACGTCCCGGGCGGCGTGAGCGGCTTGGTGGAGGTCCTCGCCGATGTCGGGGTCAATTTCCTCTCGGTGGCCCACAATTATGCGGGACGTTCGGTGCCGTACCTGATCGGCGGCGAAAAGCTTGGCCGGCCCTTTTACTGGAAAGCCCCGAGCGGCAAGCGCGTCCTGGTGTGGCACACGGACACCTTGCACGGCAACGCCTATATGGAGGGCAACATCATCGGCCTCGCCGACTCGTACGAGGTTGCCGAAAAGAGCCTCCCCCATTACCTGGCCGCTCTCGCTCAGCGGCCGTATCCCTTCGGCTCGGGCACCTGGCTGCCCGAGGCCGAAAGGGTCGAGCGCGACCCCTACCCTCACGACATCCTTCATCTGCGCGTCCAGGGCAAGTACGGCGACAATGCGCCGCCGAACATCGCAGTTGCCGAGATCGCCCGCGAATGGAACAAGCGTTGGGCCTACCCGCACCTGCGCCTCGACCGCAACGAGGAGTTTGCCGTCCTGGCGACGGAACGGCTCGCCGGCGCCATCGAAGAGCACCAGGGGGACTGGGCTGATTGGTGGGCCGACGGGCTCGGCTCGGGGGCGCGAATGCTTGGCTGGGCACGCCACGCTCAGGGTTCGATGCGGACGGGCCGTTCGCTCCATGCCGTTGCCGACGTCGTGTCGGGGCGTCCCCCCGAGGCGGTGGGCGGCACCCGTGAGGCTTACGAGGACATAGGCCTCTTCGACGAGCACACCTGGGGGGCCCGCCACCCCTGGGAGGACGACGAGGAAGGCTGGGGTTCGGGCGACCTCCAGTGGCAACGCAAGGCGTCGTACGCCCGCGACGCCCGCGAAGCCGCCTCGGTCCTCGTCGACGTCGGCGCCCGCCGCCTTGCCGAGCTCGCCGGTAGCGGGCGCGGCCTGGCAGGCGTGCTCGTTTTCAATGCCACAGCCCGGCCGCGGACAGACGTGGTCAAGGTGTTCCTTCCCTTCAGCGTTGTGCCGGCGGGCACCGAGGTCGTGGCCGAAGACGACCGCACGGGTGCGAAAGTGGCGACGGTCACAACGCCGCAGGAGCACGTCGAGCACCGCCCGTTGGGAAGGTTCGTGTCCTTCCTGGCGCGCGAGGTGCCCGGGCTCGGCTATGCCCGCTTCAACGTCGTCGAGGGCCAACCGGCTCCCGTCGAAGTCACCG
>Ga0335074_10011850_pt1 | contig 12204 bp, 8 predicted proteins | sample Lox_Sample_23_FD_206715 | JGI IMG/M metagenome (GOLD analysis project Ga0335074, IMG submission 206715) | Soil microbial communities from Loxahatchee National Wildlife Refuge, Florida, United States - Lox_Sample_2.3 | ecosystem: Environmental > Terrestrial > Soil > Wetlands | place: USA: Florida...
GACAATGTTGGCAGAGGTTCAAGGGATATTCCGACGGCAATTGGAGGCTGGGACTATATCCAACGGCTGTTGCATGTTCAGCCTTGGCCCCTTTAAAATCCGACTTCTTGCATGCTAGTAGGGAGACTTTATCCTTTAGATTCTCTTCGTCTCTCTTCGCAATGTCTTGTGTTCCACCGACCAATCATATGCTTACCTGCGCGGTAGGAGGCTGTTAGCTAGCTTGGACTCGTGCATTATTAGAGATATATGCGTCATTGACCTTATATTTCATTTAAAAGCTCGACCTATTGCCTCCTGATAAAGATTCCGTCAATATCACAGCCAGAAAGCCAATGCTCAGGAAAATACAAAATCAAATCATCATAGATTGGCTCATTAAGGCACATTCTAAGCTGCAAGTCCCGAAATCAAAACAAACACGATGACTGTCAATAAGCCACCTGAAAAGAGTTTATTTGCGCTGGACTTCGTGGAGGTAGATGAAGCTTGTGTTGTTGTCGTTCCAGTGCCAGCTCCAGTTGTTACACCTTGTGTTGTTCCAGTCACAGTCGCATTTCCAGTTGTTATACCTTGTGTTGCCGTTGCACCTTCAGTTCCACTTGTCGCGGGAGACGTTACAGTGGCTGCGACGTGTGCCTGAGTTAACTAAATGCTCGCAATAAATTAGCAAAGTATTCTTGATACTGATATCTCATAGTTTGGTGGAGCTCTCAAGGAGAGACTTGCCGAACTAGCCACCTGAGACGGAGTTCCAGAGGCACTGCTGGCTACACATCCGGACCCCGGAAGTCCATATGCATCGGGTAAGCAGCAAAAGAGAATGTCGCCATTGCCATCAGCTTCGTACAAGCCCCAGCTCGGATCGGCGCAGACTGGTGCGGCCTTAACAACTTCACTACAATCGATGTCTGCAAGTAGTCGTGGCATTAGCAAATGGTAAATTACTAGATAGACATAGAACTTATGTACCAATGGGGCAGCAATAATAACCATCATCTTCGCAATATGTTCCTTGAGGACAGCATGTCCCATCGACACCCTGTTGGCACGATTGAAGGTCTGAAGGGCAAACATCGGTTGATTCGGTTGTGGTCACCCAGAGAGCCACCCCGCCATAGAAGCTAGAGTTGGATCGTTGCAAAAGTTGTTTCCCGTTGACATCAGCAAGGTGGAGGCCGGAAGAGTGACCAAAGTCGGCCCATAGGGCAAGGACGAGCAAAAATGAGGAGGTGAGATATTGCGAGATGGCCATGGCTGTAGTTCGTATGGGGAGTAGAAGGTAATATTCTTACATCTAAGTCTATCTGGAGGAAGGAGAACAAGGACTAACTTATGAGAGATCATGAACCCTATCTCAGCCTACACTGCACTCAGCTGAAATTTCACATGAATAAGGGGAAATATGGTGAAAAGCGCAGCACAAAACCTTATTGGTTCGCGTAAGGCGCCATCCTGCGCCACTTTAGGCAACAAGTTTGGTCCTGGCGCCACTCAAAATCCGCCGACGAAAATAGCAATTCTCACAAAACCCAATTGGTTACCCCTTTGCGTGAGGAATTCAGACATCCTAACTCCTTTCGGTTAAGCTCAATGTCGCGAACAACTAGGTACTGTTTCCTAGTCGCGTTTGGAGGAAGATGTTATCATATCACCTATCAGCCGTTGTTTTCTCCTTAAATTCCACCTATTTAGCGACGGGGAGGCACATTCAAAGATGGGCTCTTACAATAGCCTCCATGTTTGACTAGCTTCAATTTGCTGTTTATGACTAGTTCATGCATGCCGACCTTTTTCCATCCACTCTTCTCCACAAAACCTGATCCAGGCCACCAAGCAGCGCTTGTAGGTTATCTTTCCCCTTCCTGCCATTTCGAGATCCGGACGTCGACACCACCGCTTTGTGCGGACTTCTCATCAGCTTTCTCGGCTGCTAGATTCGCGGCTCGCAATTTGTTGATAGCTGTAGTACTCTGTACAGGTGGAGGCGCAAGGTCATTCAGTTTCGACTTTGCTTTAGAGGAGCTTCTGGCGGCTATAGGGAAGCAGAGGGCTTAGACTTATGTGCTGTCGCTTTCTCAAGCCTCTGACAGCCTTTGCACGGCCGTTGAGCCACCAACGCCGGCTTCGTCTTTCTTTATTTTTATTTTATTTATTTTTATTTGTTTTAATTTTCGAAGTCCTAGTGCCGCAAAAAAAAACCCTTTTTAGCTGCCTAAGGCGCCATGTATGTGGGTTAAAAGGAACGAAATGCTGTATTTACGAGTTAGGATTTAGATGAATTTAGTACATATTGAGTTTTACTCTCCTTTTGTTCTTAGTACGGAAATTTAACGTAAGTCTCTAAAATTTCTTGTTGCTTTTAATATGAAATATAATGTTACTAAATCAACTATTATAAAGCTGCTTATTAAAGGCTAAATTCTATTTTACAAGTTTATAACTTCTTTAGTGAGTTTTAGTCTACTTTTCAGTGGTTTCGCCACTCTCTAGGTGGTTTACTCAGTTCTATAGCAGTTTGGCTAACTTTTTATATGTGTAAATGCCTAAAAATTGAATCTTAAGCTATGAAATAGAGACCTATAGTGGTCAATAAATTACAGGGTACAAATTAGATAGTCAATTCTAACTCTTTCCTACTCTTAACAGTATTAAGCAAAACGACCATTAAAGCCTTGTTGTGAGTCGTGTAATTGCTAAGATGCGCGGTGGTTAAATGATATTCAGTATTACCTTCCTCTATAGCCTTCGCTTTGTATTTTGATAGAGCATGTCATGAATCATTCATTTCTCGCGTACTCTTGACTCTCCTCTTCCCCTTCCTATGCGCGAGCTGGTGCCAGCTCTCCCTCTGGGTCCTTGGGATATCGAGCTTGAAGATTCACGACTTTTAACTTCTGCATTTTGGAAGGAATTACGGCCCAGCGGCAGTTTTGGACGAGGCGCAGCCCATTGAATATTTGGATCAAGACCGTCCTTCAATGCTGCGGAATACGGTCGGAACACCCCATCCGATAACTGAGCGGTCGGGCTGAGCCCTGATGGAGTAGGATGAGCCGTCTCCTGCGGCGTCGATTGGAAACTGGTCGGTGATTCGGCTTTGCTAAAACCGAACTGAAATTCCGAATCAGAGTAATGCGAGATGTCTTCTTGACACACTTGGAATGTGGATTCGGCCTGGAAAGTGGCGATTCTGGGTCTGGGAGTGCTACGAGCTTTTGGAACGGCCCTGATCGGGGTGGTACGCCCGCTGCGCGTGCCAAGGTTACCAAGTTTGGAGCTTGCCGGAGAGAATGGCGTCAGCTGTCTTGATCCTGGAGGCGTTACGAGACCGTAACCTGCTTGTGTAGTAATGGTGAGCCTCTCAGAGCGTTTTCGAGGCGCGTCCATGAATCGCGGTGACTTGCTGGACATTCTCGAGGGGGTCGTACGGATGCTTTCAGCTGGAGTATAGCTTTCGCAAGTTCGTTGCGCCGGCATGGCTTTGTATAGCTTAAGCAGTTGAACCATGGCCTGTGAACCACAACATTCCGCCTTGTCTAGGAGGCTGTCGCCGTCTGCAAAGTTGTAGTTGATGAAGGCAGCGGACTTTCCGTCTTCTAGAAACAACTTGAGAACATCATACAAATTCTGGGCCACACAGAAATGTAAGACAGAACAGGATTCGGTTTGCTTAACCCAACTTTCGGGTTTCGGGTTGGCTCTGAGAATGACTTCTAATTGTTGCACGACTGTCTTTTGTTGTTCTTCGCTCTTAGCTACGCGCCACGTGGCCACTTGTGCCATCAACTGTTCAAAGAGAGTGTTCACTGCTGAAGGAGAAAGGTGAAGATCTTCAATTTTTTCCCACATGATCCGCGTTATCGAGCTTTTCAGAGTCTCTTCGCCGTTTGGAAGAGCTAGCTCTGTGTCATTTCGTAATACTTCAATGACTCTTTTGGCATCTTCCTCCTTCAGTGACCTTCGTGGAGGTGTAAAAGGCGTCCACCACTTTTCTGTCTCAAAAAACGGCTTCCACGGAAGCCATTCGAAATCCAGAGGTGGTTTGGCTTCCAGAATGAGCCCGTAGATGATCCTGTCATCGCAGTCTATTGCATGCCACAGGACCGACGGCGCGTCTGCACGGAATGCCGGTTGGGGACCAAGAAGCTCTTCACCATCGGCGAACTTAGACCAGTCAGCTCCAAGTTTGATCAGTTCCTGAATCATTTTGCGCCAGTTGATGATCTCTGCTTTCTGTTTGTCTTCCTGAAGCACGTGTCTGCTGCGAACATATCGGTTGACAGCGGCCGTCAGCGGAGGGCCAAAACGCCGGGAGACATAAAGTTCCCAGCAGTTAGAGTCTGTCGGGTGCTTTGAAAATAGGGCAGGGAAGTCTGCTAGCTTATTAATATCTTGCCCCATTTCATGAAGGAACTGTATCATGTTGTAGTCCTGCGCGATGACTGCGAAATGTAAGGCTTGAGCATGGAGTTGACCGTTCCAATCAACATAGCTGGTTTTCAGGCTAGTACTTCCGATAGTTAACTGTGGCTCATTAAGATCGTCTGATCGGGTAGAAAAAAGTGTCGTAACGAAATCCCAGCCGCGATCAAGAGCCTTATAAAATAGCTTGTGACTCGAGTACCGCTCCAGCACTTTCTCGAGTCGATCCTCGCGGATCAACACAATAGCATCTGTTGGCTGCAGGAGGTGGTTAGTACGCCCTTCGGGAAGGGGGAATCTCCTACAATATTTCCTCTAGAACTTCTAATACGTCCGTTAAATATTCGGTCCTTTCCGTGCCTGTACACTTCAATATCTTCGATCAACGTTCCACGTTTGAATCTTAGGTCGCTAGGATCCTCTGGGTTACAATCCACGAGCGCCACCGCGAACCTATAAGATTCCTCAACGTGCTGATCACTTGTGGCTGTTCGAGAATTTGTTCCTGGGCCTAATTGTCAGATATGCAGGGCGAGTAGAATCAAAGACAAGATACGAGACTTCCTAGGACCTAAAAAGCAGATGAAGACAGGCACTTGATTATGATGGTAGAAAGATCTTTATCGGAAAAGACATCGCTATGTGGCTGACGGACTGGAACACTTGATCTGCTAATCTGCTAATTTGGAAAAACGCTTTTCCAACTCCGCTTCAGTTCCATACGACTCGTCTAGCAACTCACCTTGGCTTCTTGCTCTAATTGCGTCCCTGCACACTCTTTTCACATTAAACTCAACAAGTTCGTATATATCTCTGTCATGCTGCTTTGAGCTGTCGAAACAACACATATCGCTATGATTAGCCTCTAATCCGACCTGATTCTCTCGATGACCTGCAAGGCCCAAGGTGGCACTTTCATGTGGCACAATAATCTATAATAATCATTAGACTTCCCAAGTGGATGCCGATGATGCCATACTTACAAGGCTAAACTTTTCCAGACGTTCGAAGAAGGAAACGATTCTGTATTGCTCGAGCTGATTTCTGAACATATCCTTCAAAATGTCGTTGTACATCGAGCCGTCCTTCAGAGTCTCCATTACATCTTTACTGGCTCCTGGAAGCACAGTCCCAGCTATCTTCGTCGCAATTGTTCCGAGGCGGACTGCGGCATCATTTCCTCCAGTATGAGGTACACCAAAAAAGATTAAGCCATATCTAATCGTATTAGTGAATTCTTCTCGTCATTTCGGAGGTGGTGGAAGGTCATACACTGCCTCCTTGATGGATGCATAGCGCGAATTGTTGTGGGCGTTGACCAAAGCCTGTTTAGTTTTAGATCCGGTATCGTGCACCTCCCTGAAACCTCACCTGCTTTACGAGGATGCCTCCCAAACTGTGAGCTACGAAAACTATTGGTCGCTTGATATCCTGTATGCGTGAGTGACGCAGCAGCATTTCCTATCACAATAGTCGACTTACCTCAATCTCATCTCTCTTAGAGAGTACCTCCTCCAAGAAGGTACTAGCTTGCTGAAAGAAGCGGCCCTTGCTACCGAAAACGGGATTGCTATCATAGACGGCAATAAAAATCCGCGCGTTTGGTATAGTGACAGCCAGCTGGTCTCTCAGCCAAAGCTCGCCATTTCCGCCTTTAGGTTTTGACCAAGTATCAAAAGCGTGAAGGTCATTATCTTTCCCTTTCGGGTTAAGACCATGAACAGCAATAATGCTAATAAAAAGTCAATTTCCATTATATCACGGAGGTTTCGAGAAGGACGTACTCAACTAACGGCTTTCCGTTTCCCGTCTTACCCTTTCCAGATGACACTTCTCTCAGAGGCTATCTCAAAAATCAGCCGATAAGTTCAATCATCGCACCTTTTCATACCATTTTAGTGGTTGACTCTGATGCTTTCGGCCGCTATCTAGATAGGATCCAGGGCAAAAGAACAATTGAGGACACCTTTAGTGCATTCTTTACAGAGGTAAGAGATGACTATATACTCAATCGAGGCATTGCAACTCAATTCAGTCGCCTTGACCCTGAATACGGCTGAACATTTTTGTCCAAACAACCTATGGGTGAGGCGCTGTTCTAGACTGACTTCGGCGCTGACTACTAGGTCATTCACTGTAGTTTCAGCATCTCGCCTATAAGCCGGGCCGTCACAGGCCACGAGCGACGCTCTAGACCTTGATATTTGCTGGGTTATGGGTGGCGGGCTGCCGTGTCAATGCATTAGCGCCAAAGAAATACGAAGGCGAGCGGCATTGAAATCCGGTCACTTTCAAAACTCTCCTACTTGCACAATACATAACAACTCGAATGTTGGTTTTCGACTAAACTTTTTGATTATAAAGTTTTAGAGAAGAAGCTAATTAATTAGTGTGCAATTTTCAGTGCAAATTTAACCAACGTTGCGGTTGTTATATGTACGTTTTCTAAATTATAGTTTTGGTGTTCTAAAAGTGGCCGGATTTCAATGCCCGCCCGCCCTTTGTACTTCAGCTGAACGCCACCATTCTTCACGCCGCGGAGGCATCCAAATTAATATATAAGGAAGAAACTTCGGGCTAGCGATAAACCCTCGAAACTGCCATGGCTGGGAACCTACTTGGTTCTCGGCTTAATTGGCCTTATGCTCCCTGCCTCGGACATGCTCACGTGACTGTTCCTTCGCAGGCACGAGGTCTCTTTTGCCCCAATCTACCAACCCACCTCGAAACACCACTATCTAATAGCTAGTAAAATATTTATAAACTGCCCTATTCCTGATTAAGCAACTGCACACTATCTCCTAGAGCAATTTTACCTCTATTCGTTAAATCCGGTTGTGCATTTACTAAATCCAGTTGCCCCTAACTAAATGATGCCCGTAATTCGCAATTAGTCACCTCTAAAAAAAATGTGTAAAACAGCACTAGATTCCCCGGGATTAAGAGGCCAAAACCCCACGACTTGCTATTTTTCTGTAATTTCCTGCATTTTAGAGACAAAACTATTGTTAAAGCTCTTAGTAGCAGCAAGTAGGTCGAATTTCATTCGTAGGTAGTAATCCCTGTTAGCAAACATTAAGGACAGTTTAGTAAACTTAGATTTAGCATTGTTATGTGCAAACTCTTCTATTAGCAACTAGCATGCTCAATTGTCTTGCATATAGGACACTAAGGCACAAAGATACTGCATAAGGACTGCATTTGCTTACTCTGTCTGGCTGTCTGATATAAGGTAGTAAGCTGTGGAAAGCGCTAAGTTTGTCCTAAGTCTTTAGTCAATTGTTTTCTAAAACTTTAACAACAAATTAAGGGCCTTATTCAAAGACAATATACAAAGGAAATGTTGGAATTACAGCGTTAATGGCCTAATTACTGGATATCGGCGATTTTAGAGTCACATATGAAACACTATAATAGGAGCGGTAATACCGATCATGCCTGGATATACCGAGCGTATTATAGGTTGTTTAGTGTATATAGAGGGACTCCCTCTCCATTGAGTTGAGCATCTTTAAGAATTTCATCATTATGCTGCGTACTGAGTCACCACTCTATTTCAGTGATTTCAACAGGGAACTTGCGGTTTAACTATTTAATGAATAAGTTTGTTAAGTCTAAGGGAAAAGTTGTAGTGCTGCAAGCAATAAATTTTCTAGTATTTTGTCGGGCGGTATAATACAGATAAACGCGAGATTCAGGCGAAAAGGACTGCTGAATCCAGCGGTCCTAATTGCTGTTTTATATAGTCCAAATCTAAGGAATTTTAAGCGAGTCTACACGACCCACTGCTCCCGTCTTAACTCTACTCCTAGAAATGATCTTCCGCGTTTTAGCGTAGGACCACGAAGCCATTAAACACTATCCTCTATTCAATCTCTGAAATGGCAATGGGATTCTAGAAGGGAACTAAAGGCCCCGAAGTCAACTCTTTACGATTTTGAAATAACAGCGGTGTAAAAGGTACTGTACAAACGGCGATGTATACGGCACAGTAGATATTATTGCATGGTAAGAGGAACGGCGCGTTTGTATATCCGGCGCCTTAAAATTGCTTCTTGAAGACGGTCTTTTATCCAATTACAAATTTTCTAGGTATTACTAATTTAAACAAGCATTAGCAGGGATAGTTGTGGTCAGATCTGCCCAACATCATAGGGATTGGGCTGACTCGACATTTCGTGACAATAGTAAAAAAATTCGCCACCCTCGCTTTATGCGCGAACTCCCATGTGCTTGTTTGTGGATCCTTGGGCTAGGGTAATGTTCACATAAAGTGACCAAGACTGCTGGATTCGGCAGCCTTATGCGCCTGAATCTTGCATTTGCGTATAAATAAACGCTATCCTGTGAATAAAATGTCACTTATGAACAAAATTTTCCCTGTGAACTAGGTATATTCTGCTCTCATCGGTATTTTGCTGCCTTATAGCTATCCTATTCCTCTTTGCTGATAGAGTGAAAGGCAATCCGTGAAGTAGTCTAAAAGCTAGGCGTTATGCCTTTGGTTCTTAGCTAGTATTGCACTATTGTGGGTACTTCAAACCTTGATGATATATCCACACGAAGAACATTTCTGTGAAGCAGGGCCTCTAAATAGAAGGAATACCCTCCCAGCGCTCAGCCACTATCAACGCTCTACTTAGCCTTCCGTATCACGATTATAGCATAGTTGCAGACCAGATAGGAGGGTATTAAGGAATTAGGATTTCTTAGACCAATCTAGAATTGCTGGGGGTTAGTCATTACTAAGGGAACTCTTATACTGCTTATAGTACTAGAAATATTAAAGGCAAGAAGGCTGTGACTTCTAGAGAAGACAAGGAGCCTCTCTATTCAATACACCTTAGAAAATGAAAACGGAAAATGGAATAAAAGATGATTGATATACTCATATATATGCGCTATAATGCGCCGGTAAGAGTTCCATAACTAATCAGCCTCATTCGTGGACTAAATAGTCTCACTCTATTGTCAAGTCCATAACAGGAGCCTCCTTCCAAAAATCCGGATCAATCCCCCAGACTAACCCCACCCTTTCAAATCGCCGCTGCAACAAATTAATCGACTTGAGAGCTATTCCATACGTGCGGAAAGTTCCATCGGCAAATGTTTTCCCATTCAGACAGCAAAGTATGAAAAGTATGTTAATCCGGCCTGGAGGCGCACAATCGGAGCAAAGAGGGATATCGAACCTGACTTCTCCAACAGCAGTCATCTGACCAGAGTACACATTTTCGCGATCCTGTCGTTCTGAGCGTATAGCATATCCGTCATTCCGCGTAAATGCAGGCTTGATCTTACCCTCAATGTGCAGGACGCCGCCCCTGAGCATGCCGTACGGATCCGAACCAGCAGGCTCAGTGGTTATACCTCGAATAGTTGGCACGAACGTAGGGTCAGGATCAGGATTATAGCTGTGCGCTGAGAGCATCCACGACAAATACTGGATGTGTCCTTTGACCGAAGCCCAAGACCAGGACGGAGCGAGATATGTGGAAGGCCGAGAATGGGTCGCCAGTCCGTGATCGATACTCCATGCGCTAGCCCAGAGGAGACATTGTGCCAAATATGACTTCCAAAGGCCCGCGTAATACTGATCAGAGGTACTTCTCCCAACTGCTTGAGCTATTCCCGAGATTGCAGGCAGGATGTCGGATTGTCTCGTCAGAGCCCGATTGGTGTAGCGGTCGACAAGATCAAACCATGCAAGGCGCTGCTGCATTAGTGCTTTCGAATGCTCAGCTGTTGACAAAGTTTCCAATGATTTCAATCCTTGTGTTAGGTGGTCTAGCTGACCATTGTCGAAGATGCGTTGTGAGTTGTTGAATGCTAAAGAGTCGTTCCAGGGAAATTCCAGTGATGCTTTCAAATCTCGACATTCCCAGCGTATACTATCTTTCGAGTAATGCACAACACGTGGAGAGAGTTCACGCTCCTGCAACGTCCAGGCCCGTTTGTTCAAAGGGTCTGTGGACAAAATGGAAGATAAAGGAGAGGCGGAGAGAGTGAAGACACGAAATTTTCGATACTTCATCTCCATTTCCCCATACATGCTCTGTTCTAGCTCAGAGTATTCCAGGTCAACCGGGCCCAACGCCCGTTCATCATCGAGGATATGACACCCGCCTCTTCCGTCAGACGATCCCGATGCAGAAACAGTGATATACGCGTTAGAGTACACAGAAGCCATCCGTGCAGCTTCTTGCTCCCAGTCAGACGGAGAATCTTGAATGATGCAAAGAGAGTCAATCCATACATATTGAATCCCAAGCCTGCGTGCAATATCGATGAAATTGACGAAGCTTAGAGGTAACGCTTCTCTATTGATCGATTTCCGATGAGCATCTAGACACGATAGCGTAGTTCTTGCTGACAGCGGCATTGTTGTGCCCCAGCAATGACTCAAAGCCAAGTATCGCGGGTCTCCAATAGCATCTTCGGAGGTGAGGGTGAGTTTGATGGAATCACCACCATCTGCCATGACATCAATGACTCTGGTAGGGAGATAGTCGGTCTTTTCTAGTATTGAGCAATGTGGGTGCATCCTAGTGCATGAATTTACCCAATTATTGATTATTGCAGCTTCATGTTCAAGATGCTCGCTAGATTTCATATTACAATGCACATGATCTGGATCAGCTAGAGCTCAATATCAAGTGTTAGTCCTACAAAGCGTGCATCACAAGGGAGGAAGGAATTAACGAACTCCAATCTGAAGGGACTTCAATTCCTCTGAATAGGCCTGCCTCTGCCCACCCAACTCGCACAAGCTGCTTGCCAAGCTTTGTACTGCTGATTCGGACTGGTTCACTATCCTCCCATTTTTTCGGCCATGCGTAGATTAAAGGCTCTCTATAGTATATCTCGATTGCGCGCATGAACAATTTGCAAAGCGGGCAACCTGATGCAGAAGACTGTTCCAGGGCCAGATAGCTTGGTTGATGATCAATAGTGCATTGCGTCTCTCGAGCATAGCTGAAGAGCTTTGCCGGGATACGTTGACAGTACGAACAAATTGACATAATGTCTCTATCCACAGAACTCGCGTGCTGTGAACGAAGCCGAATAGAAAATGACTGTGGAGAGTGTAGGCAAGGCTGACGTGCCAGAGTGCTAGTTCTAAAGAGGAGAGCTGAGACAGCCGCCTAAAGAAGAACGTTGAATATGACGTATCACGTGATTGTGTTTTCGGAACGGATTTTATTGCCTAAGGCAATACGGGATACACTGTAGCAGAGGTAGTTAAGTTAATCAATTCTGTAACCTTAACCATAACCTCATCTTGCCAGAGGCTGTAACTACTTGCAGCAGGCCTGCAGCAGAGAGAGCGGAGCGGCTTTCGAGGCAAAAGGAACAAGGTAGGCGAAGTTGAATTGAGAACAATCTAGACAGAGGGATTTAGGACATGTTCTTGTAGTTATACTAGCGATGTAGAAACACCTAAATAGAACTACCGATTTCGACACATTCCAAGGCCAGTTTATCATTGTCATGCCTCAGGGCGTATTGATTAAATAAATGCCGGGTTGCTAATGTATCTCCCCCCGCTTTCCGAAAAAAGTGGACAAACACTAGGAAGCGAAATCAGTTTCACACTTGACCCTCTATGATTTTTATTTTTTGGACCCACATGTGCGGACACTAGCATGATTACGCACTGATTTTAAAGCAAACTAATAATCACCGATTGTACTGTATCCTAAGGAAATAACTACAAACTTATATAAACTTTCACTCTGGCTGGCCCGCCGAGGACCTTCGTGGACCGACGGTCCTTAG
>Ga0335074_10011851_pt1 | contig 12203 bp, 10 predicted proteins | sample Lox_Sample_23_FD_206715 | JGI IMG/M metagenome (GOLD analysis project Ga0335074, IMG submission 206715) | Soil microbial communities from Loxahatchee National Wildlife Refuge, Florida, United States - Lox_Sample_2.3 | ecosystem: Environmental > Terrestrial > Soil > Wetlands | place: USA...
TCCCTTCCCCGACCCCGGCGGCCCAAGGAAGACCACAATCTGGCATTGGGTGTGCTTACGTGGCATTTCTCCCCGCCAGCCAGTTTGGAACAGGTGTAAGGTAAAAGCAAGACCCGGTAGTCCGAGGCGGACCAGTAGACCGCTCCGGCCCGCCCTACCGGGTTCCCGGTAGGAATATTCCCAGTTGTCATGAGGTAGCGGATGATTTCTGGCGAAATGTGGCAGGAGCTACGCACGCTGCTGCAAGAACGGCAGATTGGCCCAGGTATTGCCCTGTTGCACCAACACGGAAGCGAATTAATTCACATTGAACCCGGGCAGGCGGGCGCGGGCGTGGCAGTGGGCTGTCTGGCGCAATGGGTGGACGTTGGCTTCGAAGGCGCCGCTTTGCTAGCCGGCCTGCTGGCTCGATTTTCCAAGGCCGCCCGCCAGTCGCTTCCCTTGAGCGATTACATTCATCTGCGTTTAGCCGAAGCGCTGGTCGCGATGCGGCACGAAGACTTGGGCGAGGCGCTGCGGCACCTCGAAACCGCCCTGCGCGTGTGCGATGAGGTGCAAGACGCCAAGATTGCAGTGGTGGCTAGTTTGTGGAAGGCGCGCTGTCTGAGAAAGGCTGGTGAGTACGACCAGGCCCTGGAAATCACGCGCCGCGGCATCGAGGTTGCCCACGAAATCGGTTCCTCAAAAATGGCGGCTGTGATGCGCACCCTGGAGAGCTGGTTGTTATTCCAGAAAGGCGAGACCAAGCCGGCCCTGGCGATTCTGCAAGAGGCCGAAGCGGCGCTCCGGGAAACCGACGATTTCATCACGCTCGGAAATATTCAATCGACTTACGGCCGAATTGCGCTACGCGAAGGGCGATATGACCACGCCATGCAGTACTTCGAGACATCGATTGATATTTTCAAGCGACGCGGATCGCTCGAAGGATATCTCGCTCGGTCACTCACCAATACGGCCCAGGCGAAACGGTTCGCGGCCTTGCAGCTTCGGCGATCCATCGATGCGAGGCGTGAGCGGGAGCGAGGCGGTAAGCCGGATAATGCCGCCAAGCAGGACAAAAGCGGGCAATTAGAGCGCATGCACGAGCTGCTGCGGAATGCCCAGACAGACCTTGCGCAGGCCGACGCGATTTACAAGCGCATGGGCAATCATCATGGCGCCGGAAACGTCGACGTAAACCTGGCAAGTGTCTATCTGGATCTTGGCGATCTCGACAAGGCGGAGGAGCGTGCGCTGGAGGCGTTCGATTTAGGCGCCACGAAGGCGGATTTCTTGCTGATGTGCCGAGCGCGGGTCGTCGAAGCCATGGTGGCGAATGCGCGCTTCGAAGAGCAGATCGGCGAAACCGAGGACCCCAGCCGTTTTGCGCAGCTCGCCCACGATTGCGCCAAAGAAGCGGTAGACCTCGGAGAGCGCACCCAAAGCCGAAGGCTGCGTGCGCAGGCGCATATCTGTCAAGGCCTGACCTTGGTGAACGGTTTCTTCAACAACACAGACGCGGCCCGCACATGTTGTAACCGTGCCGAAGAGTACCTGGATCACGACCGTCACGATGCCTTGTGGCAAGAGGTCGAGATATTGCGGGCGAAGATTCTGCACGGCGGCGTGGAGGACCCGAATCTGCGCGCCTGGTCCCAGGGCGAGGTCGGCAATAAGTCCCTCCAGGCGGTAGTGGCGGATTTCGAGGAGTTAGTGATTCGACGAGTGTGGGAGCGCGAAGGCCGCAAAGTGTCACGCGTGGCGCATCGGCTGGCCGTGTCGCCGAAAAAAGTAAGGCGCGTGTTGCGGCACTTAGGAGTCATGGCCGAGTAACTGCGGCTCGCCGTTCTCTCAGTGAACAACGAGCCGCATCGCCACTTACTTCCCGCACAACCGGCATCAACTGCTGCCGTGTACACGTGCGCGTATTTAATGAACAGTGGTTAGATAGACGTCCCAAGCCAAACGGCCGCCTCGTTTACCTGCGGCGTCCCAAATACGGGCGCGATAGAAGAACGCATTGCCGTACTCGTCCACTCGGCGGGATTGTTCGTATTGCAGGTCGATTCTATCTACGCCCAACTCGCTCAGGTGTTTTAGCTCGTTCGGCTGACTGATCCCGTCATGATTCTCGTCTATCCAAAGCAGTAATTTGCTGTAAATAGCGTCGCCGGGATCGATGAAGCCGTTATCGTTACCGCCGTTTTCCGGCCTGTCGTAGACCGCCAAGGCGTTAAACCCGTTTTTGTTCCTCCCGGCCGGCGGCGCGGGCTGCGGCGTCGCCGATCCGAACAGCTCCGAGCCATCGTCTATGATGCCGTTGCCGTTCCGGTCAAGGGCCAGCCACGCGTTGTGATACGCGGGATCCGTCCATGCGAACTTGCGCTGCTGCCCATCCGCCCAGAGGTCGAAGTAAACCCCCTCCTGCGCGCTGGTCAGATGAAAGCCTTCTCCTGAAGCGTTAATCAGGATCGGGCTGTCGCAGTACCAGGCCCTCCCGAACACACCGGACTGGGGCACGAGGGCGGCGGGGGACAAGCGCACTGGCAATAGCAATACTCTGTGCTCGGATTGTAAGTGCAGGTCTGGCCGTTATCGATGCCCTGGCAGCTTCCCGGCTGCCCATTGCCCTCCTGGCACGACGCCTTCCCTGCCGCAATGCAGGCATTATAATTAGTTACGCAGCTGTTAATTGCGCTTTTTTTCACCGACGTACAGTTACTCGTGCAAGAGCTGTTCGATCCGCACGCGCTTGCGCAAGCATTATAGTTACTGTTCGCGGTTCCTTCGCAGGAGTTCTCCGCGCTTTGACAAGGAGCCCCGCTTCCCTGCGAGGCCATCTTGTGCGGCCCGGCGAAATACAGCCCGGTAAGCAAGCCCGTAAAGATAAAGTTTCGGATTGTGATGTTACGCCAAAATCTCATAGGTCTTCAATCACCCCTTCAGTAGTGAATCGATTTCGGTTAGTGCAGCCTGTTTTTGCGGATCGTTCAGCAGTCCTAGCCAAGTACGCCTGACGTGGCCGTCGTGGCCCACGAAGAACATCGTTGGGGTGCCCTCCACCATGTCGAGAGACTGCGAGAACACCGCGCCCACCTTCACGCCTGAGGCATTCAGGTAGCGCTGCGCTTCTGGAGTCGTTTGAGGAAACACGGCCACCAGGTTCAAATCAGGCCGGGTCTTCCGGAACGAAGCAAGATCGCGAAAAAAGGGGGCGCTGGCGGTACAAAAATGGCACCCCGTGCTGAGGGCGAGGACAACCGTTCCCTTGTATCGGGCCCAGTCCGCGCCCGTTAAGGGAAGCGTTTTCCCATCCGCAATCTAGTGGACGGGAGGCGCCGAAACTCCCGTGCTCCGGTCGTATAAAATCGAGCCGGTGATCGCGATAGAGGCGATGATAAGGCAAATGGACGATAGTTTCTCTAGTAAGCGGGCAGACATCGCATTCACGTTACGCCGACTGAGGGCAAGGTGTATACCGCTGGTGCCGCAAATGCCGCTAAAGGGCGGTCTAGCTCGAAAAATCTCGTGCCGTTAACGTTCGCCAGGTGCGTCCATGTCGGTGAGATCCGATGAGACGAATCCGCGCGCTCCTCCGGGGTAAGAACGCTACCAAGCTCACCGCGATGAGTTTGCTGTGTGTCGGCTGGGTCAACGCGGACCTGCAGCGCACTACTCAGCCGGGTGAAATCAACCACACCGAGGGTTCCGTCTTCTTGAATAACCAGCCGCTCTCCGATGCACAGGTGGGAACGGCGCGGCTGAGCGACGGCCAGACCTTGAGCACCGCCAGGGGGCGTGTTGAACTGCTGTTGCAACCGGGAGCCTTTCTCCGGCTGGGCGAGAATAGCGAAATCCAAATGGCCGCTGATCCAGGGCAAACGCGTCTGGACTTGCTGCGGGGGAAGGCCCTGCTTGAAATCGTTCAGCTCAAGGCCCCTGTTTCCATTTCGATGGACGGCGCTTCAATTAGCCCGAAGGCTCCGGGTCTTTATGAACTGGAGGCTCAACAAACGCGGACGAAGGTGTACGCCGGCGAGGCGCTAGTCGAGTCGGGCGGCCATATCGTGCAACTGCGGAAGGGACAAGCCGTAGACGCCGCTTTGCGCGTGCTGCGCTTCGACAGCGGAAAAGGAGACGCGCTCTACGCCTGGAGCGCCGCGGCATCGGAGCGCGAGGCGGAAGGAAGCTATAGCGCAGCCCGCAGCCTGGGTAATGCGGAGGGCGGCTGGTACTGGACTCCGCACATGAGTTGCTGGAGCTTCGTCCCGCAGGCGGGTATTGTCAACGGGGCTTTCGGCTGGGCCTTTGCAGCCCCGCACGAACTCTCTCGCGCCATCCTGTTGAATGGGCCGCTCTTTCATTATCCAGCAGCCGTGGACGCGCATGATATGCCCCGCCAGTTGAGTCAACTGGACGCAAACGGCTTTGTCGATATCGCGCACACGCCGCGCCTGCACGGACCCGATCAGCCTTATTCAGGCGATCAAGGGCCCGGGTTTCCGGTCTCGCCTGTCGTCGTTCCCCACTAATATTCAGCGGTGCGGGATTACTTACTGGCGACCGTAACCCAACGAGACACAAAGTTTCGCCCTAGCACAAGCCGGTGCCCCGGAAACTGAAAGACGGCCGTGTTTTCGTTCTCTCCGATCGGCGCGGCACTTGAGGTGCGAGGGATCGCTCCGCTATCTTGCGCATGCGAGCGGGCTGGCGCGAGCGCGACCCGGTAGCTCTTCTCCCCGGCGTATATGGTGTCAAACATGAGCTCAACAGTGAAGGAGGGTCCGCGGCCGGGATGCTCGACGATTCCGATCAAGCGACCCTCGACGCGTGTTCTCTTCGATAGAAGTACCGAAGACGTAAGAGGAGACTTCGCATTCGCATCCAACACGCCTTCAACTCGATCGCCTGCCCACGAGGACGCCGAATCGATAGACGAGGCAAGCCGGATTTGCAGCGCGAGTCCGGTTGGGAGCGTGAGCGGAGCCTCAGCGCGCCCTCTTGCAACGGGAACTGGATCGGTTGCGCCAAAATGGATGACGGAAGAGCCGACGAACTGGCGGCAATCGGTGTAAGTGATGATAGAGCGTGTGCGCCCGCCGTCTTTGTTCAGCACATCCACCACGACCTGCGCCGGCAGCGGCAACGCCGTTTGAGCATCTGGATACTGAGCATCCAGCCGGGCGCTGCAGAAGGGTATGCCGGTGCTGGTAGGAGCAGTCGAAATTTCCACGCTCAGCAGTACGCCGGTCCGAATATCGGCAGCAAAGGATCCTGAGTATGCTAGCACTGCATCGCCGCCTGGACCTGGACTGGTTAGATGACTTATAGAAATTGGCACGGAGAAGCGGCAAGTACCGGTGGCCCGGCCATTCACATTGCGCACGCCAGTAAATGTATACGGCCCACTACCCTCTACAAAGAGATCGGAAAGAAACCCGAAGAAAGTTCCTGAGGTGATTGGACCTTCTTTGACCAACGTATCTACACGCCTTGCTTCGAAAGGCGCCGTACCGGGCCAGGAGTAGGTTTCGGCGCCTCCAATTACAGTAATGTCCAGCCGCACGCGATCTTTCTTAAATAACGTGTATTGCGCTTCCTCTTGCGGTATGCACGCGTTGCGGGAAGCAAACGGCAGCGCGTCCCGATACCAATATCGCTGAATGGCATCCGTGCAGGCGTACTTCGGCGCCCGCTGAAGCGCGCTAGCTACGCGGGCGCGAACGCTGGCCAGCAGAGATTGGGAATCGACGGTCTGAGCACGAAGCGGAACGATGAGGATAAAAACCCACTAAACCGCGCCAGTGGGCGCCCGCGTACTTCTTAGTGGACATATTGTGCTAAGAAGCGGGCCGTTCGGTTATCCGCATCTACCAGCGAATTTCCCGTAAAGCCGTGCCCTTGGTCCGAGTAGATATGGCTCGAGCAAGGCAACCCGCGGTTCAGCAGCAAAGTTTCGAGTTGCTCAGCGTTGAACACCGGGACGGTGCGATCCTCCGCGCCATGCAAAATGAGCAACGGCGGCATATGCCGAAGCTCCACGGCGGCCTCGTCCGGCAAGCTGCCATACCAGTCGACAACGGCGGCTGCCTGTGCATCGCGGGACGCAGCCATCAATGCCACCGACGCTCCCAGTGAGTAACCGACGATCCCCACCTGGTGAGACGGAAACTCGGCCCTCAGCATCCCGATAAAACGCGTGACTGTGTGAGACCAAACTGGATACCGGGCAGCAGCCCGGTCGGCAGATCCCTGTGTGGCGTCCAAGTAGTGTAGGACGAAAACGCGATAGCCCCATCCGGGAAAGATTTCGGGTGCGCTCAAAATAAAAGGAGTTCCGGGGACCGTCCGCTCCGGGCAGCAAAACAAGAACTCCGCCGCGTGCAGCATTGTTGCCATAGGATTCGTAGCTCACCGTGTGGTCACCGTCCTTGAAGTGTCGCGCCAGTAAATTAAAACTACTATTTTCCGGAATCAAGAAAGAAAAGTACTGATGTAAGTATATTGGCCAGCATACCCTATTTACACAAACAGTATATTGGGTTATCTTTATTAGAGGCCAGCAGCGCGTAATATAGTTCTATTAGGCTCATGCGATTTCTGCGTATTACAAAGAGTCTCCACGCCACACTGCGCCGCTGCGAGGGCGCAGGACACGTAAGGTAAGGCATTGGCAGCATCCGCAGAGTATCCGTTAATGAGCACTGCAGATATAGCAGTTTGGCTCGGAATCGCCCCCCGTACTGTCTGTTTATGGGCCGAGTGCGGCGAAATTCCGGCCATTAAAATCGGCAGGCAATGGCGCTTTGAGCGGGCGGTTGTCGCAGTGTGGTTATCGCAGCGCCGGAGCAACAAAGTCTTCCTCTCCGACTCGCACACTTCTCAACCAAGAATGCAGAATTAGTATAGGATGCCAGATCCAGCGTTCAGGATACCGCGTCACAGCCAACGCCTCAGTACAGTCGCACCCCGCGCGGTCCCGGCTTCCGATGCATATGCACGGTATCGACAAACCGCACACTGTTATTGCCTGAGGTCATCACCAGCGTGTGCGTGCGATGGCCTTCCCCGAAGAAGCGCACGCCGCGCAGCAGCGCGCCATCCGTCACTCCGCAAGCCGCGAACACGATATGGCTACCCATCGCAAGATCGCCTGCAGTGTAGATGCGCTGTGGATTCTTGATGCCCATGCGTGCGACGCGTTCTTCGAGTTCCGGCCGGTCGATCACCAGGCGTGCCACCATTTCGCCATGCAGGCAGCGCATCGCGGCGGCCGCTAGCACGCCTTCCGGTGCGCCGCCGATGCCCATCACCGCATGCACGCCGTTGCCGCGAACCGCGACCGCGATGGCAGCCGAAAGATCGCCATCTCCGATCAAGCGAATGCGTGCGCCTTCGCGCCGAATATTTTCAATCAGGCGCTCGTGGCGAGGCCGGTCGAGCACGATAATCGTCAGGTCTTTGACGTCGCGGTCCAGCCGCCGCGCGATCGACTTCAAATTTTGCGACACAGGCGCGTCTATATCGAGAGCGCCGCGGCATGCGGGTCCCGCCACAATTTTCTCCATGTAGCAGTCCGGAGCATGCAGCAAGCCGCCGGGTTCGGACGCCGCCAGAACCGCAATCGCGTTCGGAGCGCCCGTAGCGCAGAGATTGGTGCCTTCCAGCGGATCTACCGCAATATCCACGCCCGGAAAATCGGCGCCGTCAGGGGCAGGCGCGCCGACGCGCTCGCCGATATATAGCATGGGCGCTTCATCCCGCTCGCCTTCGCCAATCACTATATTGCCGGCAATCGGAACAGTTTCAAAAGCCTGCCGCATCGCTTGAACAGCGGCATGGTCGGACTGCTTGCGATCGCCTTGGCCCATGGTGCGGGCGCTGGCAATTGCAGCTTCTTCAACAACGCGGACCAGGTGCAGCGCCAGGTCGCGCTCAATATTGGTTTCGGTTGAATTCATAGTTAGATGCGGTTCCACTGGTAAGCGGCAGCAACGTACATCATGATAGTCTGCGTAGGCAGCGTAGAATCGCCCGCCCTGCGTGGCGCCGCCCTGTGGAATCCTAAAATCATGAGTGCTCTCCGTTCGAAGTCCTCAACCTCGGAAATACCGTTCACTCCCTCCGCCCGCCCTCTGAGTACCAACAACCACCTGATCCGTTGGGTCGAGAAAATCGCGGAGCTGACCAAGCCCACGGCCATCCACTGGGTGGATGGTTCGCAAGAAGAGAACGACGCCTTATGCGCGCAGATGGTCGAGAGCGGCACATTCATCAAGCTGAATGACGAGCTCTGGCCGGGCTGCTACTACGCGCGCTCCGATCCGAGCGATGTCGCGCGTGTCGAAGGTCGAACCTTCATCTGCTCGCTTTCAAAAGACGCGGCCGGCCCGACCAATAACTGGATCAACCCGTACGAAATGCGCCGCAAACTGAAGACGCTGTTTCGCGGATGCATGCGCGGTCGAACCATGTACGTCCTCGCCTTCAGCATGGGAACGACGGATTCCCCCATGTCACAGATCGGTGTGGAACTGACCGATTCGCCCTATGTGGTGGTGAATATGCGTATCATGGCGCGCATCGGATTGCCGGCGCTGGCGGAAATCGATAAGGACTCGAAGCGTGTCGTGCCCTGCGTCCATAGCGTCGGCGTGCCGCTCGCTCCAGGGCAGCGAGACGTGCCGTGGCCGTGCAATGACGAGAAGTATATTGTGCATTTCCCGGAAACGCGGCAGATTTGGTCGTACGGATCCGGCTACGGTGGCAATGCGCTGTTGGGCAAGAAATGTTTCGCGCTCCGCATCGCTTCGAACATCGCGCGTGACGAGGGCTGGATGGCCGAGCACATGCTGATCCTCGGCGTAGAGGATCCGCAGGGCGAGAAGACCTATGTCGCGGCGGCCTTCCCAAGCGCCTGCGGCAAAACCAACTTCGCCATGATGATTCCGCCCGAAGGCTTCGAGGGCTGGAAGGTTTGGACCGTTGGTGACGATATCGCGTGGATCAAGCCCGACGAAACCGGTCAGCTCTATGCCATCAATCCCGAAGCGGGCTTCTTCGGCGTCGCGCCCGGCACGTCGCCCAAGACAAACCCAAACGCGATTGCGACGCTCTCTCGCAATACCATCTTCACCAATGTGGCGCTCACGCCCGATGGCGGCGTTTGGTGGGAAGGCCTGACCGGAGAGCCGCCCGCCGAGTGCCTCGATTGGCAGGGCAACCGCTGGACGCCGCAGATTGGAAAAGAAACCGGCAGAAAAGCGGCGCATCCGAACGCGCGTTTTACGTCGCCGGCTTCCCAGTGTCCTTCGATCGATCCGCAATGGGAGGATCCGGGCGGCGTGCCAATCAGTGCATTCATCTTTGGCGGCCGTCGCGCGTCCACCATCCCGCTGGTCTTCCAGGCCTTCAACTGGAGCGCTGGCGTGTACGTGGGCGCCACCATGGGATCGGAGATGACAGCGGCCGCGGCGGGAACTATAGGAAAGGTGCGCCGCGATCCCATGGCCATGCTTCCCTTCTGCGGCTATCATATGGGCGATTATTTCCGTCACTGGCTGCGGATGCAGCGAAGCCTGAGCGTCACACCCAAAATTTTCCACGTGAATTGGTTCCGCAAGGGGGAAGATGGGAAATTCATCTGGCCGGGATACAGCCAGAACATGCGAGTGCTGAAGTGGATCGTCGACCGGGCCCGCAGCCGAGCCTTCGCGAAAGAGACGCCTATCGGCTGGGTGCCTCGCTATGAGGATATCGAGTGGAAAGGCCTCGAATTTCCTAAAGAGAAATTCGACCAGTTACAAACCGTCGACGACACGGCCTGGAAAGCCGAAGTCATGGGCCACGAAGAGCTATTCATCGAGTTACACGACCACTTACCGCCCGAAATGATCTACGAACGCGAGTTACTGATTTGCAGGTTGTGAGCGAAATATACCTGGAGAGCTTAGTCAGGAGGAGTCATCCAATCAGTCGATCGTACTCCGCGTGGCTCCCAATCCAAAACCAGAGAATGCCATCCTGCATATCAATGCCAAGAGCGCGATACTGGAGTCCTACCCTCGCGGACCAGAAGCCGCCGATCTTCTTCAGTCGCACCGAAGGATGCCGCGGATCGGCTTTCAAGTTGCGAAAGGCCCGATCAGCGAGAACACGAATAGGCTCTGGAAGTGCACGGTACGCCGCCCAGAAATCCGGAGCCGCGTGGTGGATCACAGCTTGGTGGATTTGCCGGCCTCATGGTCGCGCATTGCCCGTTCCGCCACCTGATCCAATCTTCCGGCCACGACATCACGCTCAAGTTGCATATCCCAGAGCTCACTATCGTATTCTGCGAACCAAATCCGGAGCATCCGAAGCTCGTCAGGGGAAAGCTGCTGAATTTGATGCTCGATATGCTCAACCCGGCTCATGAGGTTAGGATAACGCCCGCCCAAACTCCAATGCGATCTATTAAGATCAGGTACTGAAATGCCGCAGCAAGATCTTGGCCGCGTTACCCCCGAAGAGATCGTCAACTTCATCCTCGAAGAAATGGAAGCCGGCCTCTGCCCCACCTTCTACAGCAACCTCGTCCCCAGCGTCTACGATGTCTACCTTTACATCGATGACCTCGAGCGTCTTCGCCCGCTCGAACAGCGCATGCGCGAGGAGGCCGTCAATGCTCTCAGCGAAAAATTATCCGCTCTAAACAAAGCTGCCGAGCCCAAATTGAAAATCCCGGGCGCGCCGAAAAAACGCAAGAAACGCTATGAAACGCTCGGCGAATGGTCAATCGAGTTCCACGAGAATGCCGACGACGACGCCCGCGAAAATCCGTTGGTGATTCACTCAACCTTCCCGCCTAACGCCGATTCCGAAGACCGCGCCGGCACTCTGACCGAGCGAATCACAAAGCGCCGCGCGGACGGTCAAACCGTCACAAGCGCGACGCAGCGGACCGGAGATGTCGACACACGCCGCGCCACGGGAATCGTTTATGCCAATCTCGCGTATGAGGATGACTCCGGCGCACACACCTTTCAAATGACCAAAGACGTGCTCAAGATCGGCCGCGGCTCGCCCGATCATTGGGTCGATCTGAAGCTGAAGGCCAAGAAAGATGTTTCCCGCGAGCACCTGCAGATCCGCCGCGATCCCGCCACCGGCAAGCTGTTCCTCAAGGATCTGAGCACCCTCGGCACCACTGTGGATGGCAAGCGCGTGCCGCCCAGTATCCAGCAGGCCGACGGCGCCGACGTGGATGCGAACATAGAAGTGCCGCTTCCCGGCAAGGCGCGCATCGGATTGGCGGGTGTGCTGTTCATTGATTTCAAGGCAGTCAAACAGAAATGACGCGTCTTCACGCCGCGCGCTACGTGTTTCTCATCCTGCTGCTTTTGTTTGTGGTGTGCGCTCTGCTCTTCGCCCGCAAGAAGGTGTAGTTCATGCCGCCGGCTGTCCCGCGTTTTTCTTCGGCTGCTTCGAGCGATCAGGGTTTCGTTCGACCCAACAATGAAGACCGCGTCTATTGCGACAACGATCGCGGATTTTTTCTCGTGGTGGATGGAATGGGCGGCCATGAAGCGGGCGAGCAGGCCGCCGACATCGCAGTCGAGCGCATCCGTGGCCGGCTGGAGCGTCAAACCGGCAGCGCTGCCCAACGCCTGCGCGAAGCAATTACGCTCGCCAACAACGCCATCTACGAGGCTGCCCGCGAGAACCCCGCATGGAACGGCATGGCCTGCGTACTAACGGCCGCATTGATTGACGATGGCCAGGTAACCGTTGGCCACGTGGGCGATTCGCGCCTCTACCGAATCAAGCGCGGCGTCTTCGAAAAAATCACTCACGATCACTCGCCCGTCGGCGAGCGCGAGGATAGCGGCGAGTTGACTGAGGAGCAAGCTATGCAGCACCCGCGCCGCAACGAAGTCTATCGCGACGTTGGCTCTCAGGAGCATACGCCGGACGACGAAGACTTCATCGAGATCGCAACCTTCCCGTTCGAGCCCGACAGCGCCTTCCTGCTCTGCAGTGACGGCCTCAGCGACGCGCTCTCGTCGCAAACCATTCAGCGCATCATCGAACAGCATGCCGGCGACCCCGCAGTGACTCTTCGCATCTTGATCGACGCGGCAAACGAAGTCGGTCACGATAACGTCTCTGTCGTGCTGGTAGAGGGTGCGTCATTCGCTGCTTCTTTCGGGAAGCGGCCCCGTAGCCGTCGTAAAGACGCC
>Ga0335074_10011852_pt1 | contig 12203 bp, 11 predicted proteins | sample Lox_Sample_23_FD_206715 | JGI IMG/M metagenome (GOLD analysis project Ga0335074, IMG submission 206715) | Soil microbial communities from Loxahatchee National Wildlife Refuge, Florida, United States - Lox_Sample_2.3 | ecosystem: Environmental > Terrestrial > Soil > Wetlands | place: USA...
CCTTCCAAGTTGGACCCAATAACGCCGCCGCCCGGGGTGTTGGCCACCGCCGCCACCCCTATAACAGCGGCTCGCAACGCCTCAGGACTGTCCGAAACCGTGGTGGCGAGCAGAGCCGTCGTCCCGTGCCGGGCGTGGAAACGGGCCATCTCGCGGACGGACTCCTCGACTTCGCAGGCAGTCGCACAGTTGACTTGGTGGCCGCCGCCACCGTGGACGTGGACGTCGATAAACCCCGGCGCGAGCAGCAGATCTCCAAGGTCAGCAAAAGGTAGCCCCGTGCCGGGGGGGCTCCCGTTCCCAACGGCGCTTATCAGCCCGTCTTGGACAACCAAGTAGCCGGGCTCGAGCATTTTTGTCGGCGTGGCTACACGCGCCGCGGCAAGGACAAAGGCGTTCATGTGATGGTCACCTTGGTGAGGCCGGCAGGTGCGTCGGGGTTGAGCCCGAGCAGTCGCGCCAGGGAAAGGGCCAGCTGTTGACCGCGCACGATTGCCAGCACCGGTGCCAGGACTTCAGGTACGTCCGAGGACCAGCCGAAGTCGGCCCCCGGCACCGGGCCAAGGACACGGGTAGGAGCGCCGCGGGAGCGGAGGTCCCCGACCACGTCTGAAACATCAGAGGCGGCAGGCCCGGGGTGGACAAAGGCAAGCACTGGCGCTCCGCTCGTCGCGATCGCGATCGGCCCGTGGCGCAGGTCCGCAGCCGAAAATGCCGCCGTCAACCGAGCGGTCGTCTCTTCGACTTTCAACGCCACCTCTTGCGCAGCCCCGTACAAGAGGCCTCTCGCCACCGTCAGCAAGCGGTCGGAACTGGCGAGCCACTCTGCCAGCCCCTCGACGGGGGAGAGGTCGGCGAGGACCTCGCCAACTTGGCCCGGCAGTCGCTCGGCGGCGCGCGCTTCCAAGCCGAGGTCGCCAAACGCCTGCGCAATGGTGGCAAAGACAGCCACCTGGGCGGTAACTGTCTTAGTAGCTGGCACGGCTCTTTCGCGTCCCGCACTTATGTCTACAACCAGGTCGGCCGCCGCGGCCAAGGGGCTGGCCGGCTCGTTGGTGACAGCGATGGCACGTGCACCGTAGGCCCGTGCGCGCTCGACAACTTCCACGATCTCGGGCGTTTGGCCAGACTGGCTCGCAGCGATCATCAGGTACCCACGAAAATCCGTGCGCGCGCGGTAAAGGGTCTGGATGCTCGGGGAGGTGAGCGCGACGGGGCGGCCGCTCGCAATTTCCAAGAAGTACGCCCCGCAGGTCGCTGCATGGTCGGACGAGCCGCGCGCCACCAGTACTGTGCCCGCGAGCTCGCGTGGGGCGAGCGCCCGCACCTGCTCAATGATCTCCTCGCGACGGGCAAAAAGCGAGGCCAGGCACCGAGGTTGTTCGTTCATCTCGGAATCCATGACAGCACCGGCTTGACCGGTGTGCTCGCCGTCCGAGGTGCTCGCGCTGTTCATCCCTTCACCGCTCCCGCTGTCAGGCCGCTCACAATCCGGCGTTGGATGAGGAGGAAGAAGATCACGACCGGCAAGGACATGATCGTGCACCCTGCCATCAAGCCGCCGTAGTCGGTGCCGGTATTGGTCGTGAAGCTGAAGAGCCAGACGGGGAGGGTCTGATGGTAGTTCTCCTGCATGACGACGTCCGCCACCAGGAAGTCGTTCCAAGCCGTGATGAAGGCGAAAATGCCCGCAGAAATGATGCCCGGCAGTAACAGAGGCAAGAGGATGCGCCGGAAGGCACCGAAGCGGCTTGCGCCGTCCACCATCGCCGCCTCCTCGAGCTCGTACGGCACAGCTCCCACGAAGCCTTTCAATGCCCAGATAGTGAAGGGCAGCGTCGAGGCCGAGTAGGCAAGGATGAGCCCGAGATAGTTGTCGGTCAGGTGGAGGTTGTTGAGCAATAAGAACACGGGGATGATGAGGGCCGTGCCTGGCACCATCTGGACGACCAGGATGAGCACGAGGAACGCGGTCGTCCCCATTAGGCGGAAGCGGCTTATCGCCGCCGCCGCCAGGAAACCAAATAACAAGGTGACGAGTGTTGCGATCGTAACGACAACGAGGCTGTTGCGGGCGTCGTCCCAGAAGTACGCCTGGCCGACCCCAGCCGTGTGGTTGACGGCATCGACAAAGTCGTGCAAGGTGAAATGGACAGGGAAGAAGTTCGGTTTCAAAGAGGTGATGTCGCCGTTGGGCTCGAACGATGACTGGACCATCCAGTACACGGGGAACACGATCACCATCCCGAAAGCGATCGCGACCGCGCGCCAGACCCAGGTCATGCCGCGGTAGCGCGCTGAGCGCACACCAGCCATTGTCACGGGCGCCGTCATGCTCGGAGCTCTGTCCGCAGCTGGCCCGTGCGGACCATGATCCGGATGTAGTAGCCGGTCACTGCCACCAGGAGGAGGATCATCAGGACGGCGACGGCGGCCCCGAGGCCGTACTCGTTGCTGGAGAAGGCTTCTATGTACTGCCAGACGCCAAGGGGGATGACGTTGAGGAGCTGCGCGTTACCTTGCGTCAAGTACCAGACCTGGTTGAAGACATTGGCGTCCCAAATGATCGAAAGCACCGTGAGCAGGACGAAGATCGGCCGCACCATGGGCAAGGTCACGCGGAGAAAGGTTGTCGCAGGCGATGCCCCGTCGACGGCGGCGGCTTCGAAGAGCTCACGAGGGACCAACGAGAACGCCGAGTACATCATGAGGGCGACAAAGGGGATGGCGCCCCAAACGATATTGGCCACGATGATGCTGTAGGCGGGGAGCGTGCTATTGAACCAGTTGTGGTTCGCGAAGTTGCCCCCGAGCGACGTGAGCACGTAGTTGACCACGCCGTACTCGGTCTGGAAAAGCCACGTCCAGACTATGGAAGCGGCGGACGTGGGCATCGCCCACACGAAGAGCATACAGATGGTGACCACGGTACGGAGCAACTTGCCGATGCGGCCGAGCAACAGTGCCACCCCCGTGCCGATCGTCATCGTGAGGCCCACGCACGCGAGGACGAAGAGGAATGTCTGTAAGACCGAAGTCCCTAGGTCGCTGCTGGTGAAAAGCGACCTGTAGTTTGCCAGGCCGTCCCAGACAACCTTGTGGCTGATGAGCTGGAACGGCCCCAGGTTCTGGAACGAGGTCGCGACCAGCCTGCCCAGGGGGTAGAAGATCATGAGGGCAAGCAGGCCGAGCGCCGGTAGGACGAGAGCCACGGGCAAAAGCTGGCGCCGCAAGACGCGGCGCCAGCTCCGGCCCTTGGCGTGCCGCCAGTGGGACGGGACTGGCGCGCTTGGCCGCTCCGTCCTCACTGGTGCCAGATCTGACAGGGTCGGCACGGACATTTTCGTCTACTCCGCTTGGCCTGTTCGAGCCCGTCTATCGGGTGATAGCGCCCGTCTATTGGCCGTTGAGCAGGTTGTCGAGCTTGAGGTCGTACACTTTGGCGATCGTCGTCACGGGCTCCTGGCCTTCGGAGATCTGAGCGAAGAGGTCCTGCATAACGTTGTCGGCTTCGACCGTAGCCCAACCTGGAACGGGAGGCGTGAACTGGCTCACGGACGCTGCTTTGAAGTACGTGCTCACGTTCGCCGGCACGTTCACTTGGCTAACCAGGTTGCTGGCATTGGGGATGAAGCCGATGACCTTCGCCTGGAGCAGCTGGTTGGTCGTCCCGGTGTAGAGCTTGACCCAAGCAAGCGCCTGCGCCTGGTTGGGGCTGTTCTTGGCGATCCCGAGGTCCGAGCCACCGAGGAAGACCGGGGCTTGTGACCCTGCGGTCACGCCCGGGAGGATGAAGGTGCCGACGTTGCCGGCCATGGCTTTGTTGTCGGTCGTGATCTGGCTGAGGGTCCAGCTGCCGTCGATGAACATGGCGGCCTTGCCGCTGGCGAAGATCTGAGCGTCCGACGGGTTGGCCTCAGTGACCGTGCGCGAAGCCGGCGTGGACATGAAGTTCTGGAACGCTTGGAACTCTTGTAAGCCGAGGATGGACTTGGCGGCTTCCAGGTCGCCGTACCATTTGCCACCCTTTTGGACAGCGATCTGGCCGCCCTCTGCCCACACGAACGGCATCGCGGCGTACCACTCCTCGCCCGGCAGGTAGAAGGCCGAAAAGTCCGCCCGCTTGGAGAAGAGGTTCTTCAGCACGGCGCCGTCGCCGAGCAGCTCGGACAACGATGTTGGCGGGTGCGTGATCCCCGCCGCAGCGAACATCGCCTTGTTGTACACGACAACGCGGTCGCCGGCGAGCTCGGGGATCGCGTAAAGCCCGCCGTTGTACTCGGCCGGGCCTTCGAGGCCGCTCAACCAGTTGGAGCTGTTCTGGAACTGGCTCCTGTCGGAGGCGAGGTTCGTGAGCCCTCCAGAGGCTGCGAACTCGGCTACGTCGGTGTTACCGAGCTCCATCACGTCCGGCGGCGTGCTGCCGGCCAGTGACGAAATGATCTTGGCGCTGATGCCGCTCCACTGCTGGATCTCAATGTTGACGGTCCAGCCCGGGTACTCCTTCTCGAAAGCGGCATTGACGGCGTTGTAGACCGACGGCTGCGAGTCACCGGTCATCAGCCAGACGGTGAGAGTGTTGCCCGACGCAGACGCTGTGGCGGGCACGACCGCTCCACCTGCCCCAGCCGCGAGGGCGAGGGCGATAGCGGTGGGAGCGATAAAGCGTTTCTTCATGGGCGCTCCTTGTGATCAGGTTCCACTTACGGCCCTTGCGGCCGCCTACCACTCTGGACTAAACCACTTTGGTCTAGACCAGACTGGTCTAGACCAGATGATTACACAGTCCGTGGGCCTTGTCCAGTCAAGCCATAACATCTGTCAAGCTCATGGGACGACCAGCCGTCGGGCTGGAAGGAGGCAGCTATGAGGACAGCGGCAGCCGGCGCCGGGCCGGCGCCAGACGGCGCCCGCGAGCAACCGGGCAAGCGACGCCCGAAGTACTACGTGGTGAAAGGTCACCTCGCCGAAATGTTGGCGCGCCTTGCGCCAGGCGAGCCATTGCCCCCCGAGCGCACCCTGGCAGAGACCTTCTCCACGAGCCGCACGACCGTTCGCCAAGCGCTGCGAGAGCTCACCATCGAGGGGCGGCTCGTGCGGATGCACGGCCGAGGTACTTTTGCCGCACTTCCCAAGATGGCGCAGCCACTCCTCCTCACCAGCTACACCGAGGACATGCGCCGCCGAGGTTTGGCATCTCGGTCACTGCTCCTGTCGGTTGGGCAGGTGCGTGCTGACGAAGAGCTTGCGTGGCGGCTCGGGCTCAAACCTCGCGGCCGTGTGCTGAGAGTTGAGCGGCTCCGCATAGCGAGCGAGGAGCCGATGGCGATCGAGACCACCCATCTCGACGCCTCCAAGTTCCCAGGGCTCGCCCGAAAGCTCGGCGACTCCGTATCCCTTTACGCGCTCCTCGCAAAGGATTACGGGGTGCACCTCGCCGAGGCCGAAGAAACAATTGAAACTGTCCCGGCACCGCCCCGTGAGGCGGAGCTCTTGGAGACCGAAGTCGGCTACCCGATGCTCTTGCTCAGCCGCCACAGCCGGGACGCTAAAGGCGAACCTGTCGAGTTCGCGCTCAGTTATTACCGCGGAGACCGCTACAAGTTCGTCGCGCAACTTCGCCCGCCGCTCGAGCCTGCGCAGCAGATCTGATGCAAGCGCAGGCACCCAGTGGGGGCCGTTCCTCCGCGCCCGGTGCGCGGGACGCCAAAGCGCCCAGTGCCCTTGATGTTTTCGCCCTTGCGCAGCAGCTCCTCTCACGGGTAGCCGACGAGCAGCTCGGTTCTATTGCCGCGGCGGCTGAAGTGCTCTCCACGAGCCTTCTGGCAGGCGGGACCGTCTACGTCTTCGGCGCCGGCCACTCCCGTTCGGTCGCTATGGAGCTGGTCGAGCGCTCGGGAGGCCTCGCAGGGTTCAAGGAGCTCGCTCTCGACGAACTTGTGCGGCGGGGCCTGGCCACTCAGGAGGAGCTTGCAGACGGTCGCTTGGAGCGCAGGGCCGACGCTGCCCAGGCGCTCCTGTCGCAGGTGAGCACGGCCTCCGAGGATGCTTTTATCGTCGTTTCCCACTCGGGGCGCAACGGCGCTCCCGTCGAGCTGGCACTCGAGGCGCGCCGGCGAAGCCTCCCCGTCGTCGCCATCACCTCGCTCGAGCACAGCGAGGCGGTCGAATCGCGCCACCCGAGCGGCCAGCGCTTGTTCGAGGTTGCTTCCCTCTCGATCGACACCTGCGCTCCCTACTCGGACACAGCCATCTCGCTCGCTGATGGCACCGGCCTCTGCGCCTTGTCCTCCCTGGCCGGCGTCCTCATAGCCCAAGCGCTTACGGTCGAGGTCGTCCGAGCGATCCTTGGGAAGGGAGCTGCGCCTCAGCTCCTGGCGAGCCGCAACCTGTAAGCGAGGTGGCGCCCAGCAGCCCTCACTCGCAGGGCCGCGGCTGATTCGAGGAACGGGCGTACTGGGCCGGTGCTCCGCCGCGAGGGCCTCGGCATAGGCTTCCAGTCGGCCCCGTCCCGGCTGTCAGCGACAAACCAGGGCGCTAGCAATAGGACTACGACCACTCCCGCAAAAATCAGTAACCCCATAACTTCATGATGAGGGCCCTGATCATTAAGATCAAGCGATTAGTCGTAATGAATGCTTTAGCATTGCTTATATAATGTCCCCATGCTAGAGGTACGCCGGCTGAGGGTGCTGAAGACCGTGGTCGAGACAGGCTCGATCTCGGCCGCAGCGGCGGCTCTCAGCTATACGCCCTCCGCTGTCAGCCAGCAGGTCGCCGCCCTCGAGCGCGAGACCGGCTCGGTCCTCATCGAGCCTGCTGGGCGAGGCATAAGGCCAACTGATGCCGCGATCCTCCTCTGCGAGCACGCCACCAGGGTGCTTGCGGCGATGCAGGAAGCCGAGGATGCTCTCGGCGCCCTACGGACAGGGCACTCGGGCCGCATGCGGGTTGGTGCTTTCCCAACTGCGGGCTCATCGGTGGTACCCGCCGCGCTGGCCGCCTTCCAGAGCCAGTTCCCTCGCATCGCGCTCGACTTGGTCGTAGTCGAACCGGATGAGGGCCTCGCTCGGCTCCGGGCGGGCTCGATCGATGTTGCCGTCGTGGTTGAAGCCTTCGGCCCGGGGCAAGAACCTGACGACGGGCTCTTCAGGACGCACATGCTTGCGGACCCCTTCTGGGCGGTGCTGCCCAAAGGCCATCGCCTCGCTGGGAGCCGGGCGGTCAACCTGAAGGAGCTCGCCAACGAGCGCTGGATCGGCATCAGCTCGTGCCCGGGACATTGCGAGCAGGTCGTGAGCGACAACTGCCGGAAAGCGGGCTTCGAGCCGCACTACGGGCTCGAAGCAGACGAGTACCCGACTGCTCAAGGCTTCGTCGCTGCCGGGCTTGGTGTCGCGCTCGTCCCCCTGCTCGCGCTCGGGGCCTCGCACCACCCAGGTGTGGTGGTCCGCCGGCTCCTGGGCGAGCAACCAGTGCGCCAAGTCTGGGCGGCTACGCGCTCCGCGATCGCCGGCCAGCTCCCGGTAAAGGAGATGTTGGTCGACCTGGAAAAATCGGCGAGCGAGTTCCGAGCTACCCAGCCCTAGGGCTCTTGCAATGGCGGGGCCTCGTCGCGTACATGTACCGACGGCCTCGCTGGGAGGGCGGCAAAGGCGACCAGGCAGCCAGCGAGCACGGCAAAAGCCGCTGGCAACAACCCGAGGTCCATGCCGCTGATAAACGCTGAACGAGCCGCACTGGCCAGAAAGATCCCTGTGCTCCCCCCAACGCGAGTGGCGACGCCGAGCGCTCCACCAATCGAGCCAAGGATCGTGTGAGAAATTGAAGAGCCCAGGCGGTAGGGCGCGATCATCTTGGTCATCCTTGCTTGGTAACGAGTCGACAGCAGGCTCCCGATAACGGCGACACCCACTGCCCCACCAATCTGTATGCAGGTCCCGTTTGTAGCCGAGCCGACCCCGGTGTGGCCCTGTGGCACCGACCCCATCACCGACGCCGAGACCGACGGCATCACAAGCGCCGCCCCGAGCCCGATGATCATCATCCCGGGGAGCATTTCGGTGTAGGTCCAGCCAACGGTCGCCCGCGAGACCATCCAAAGGCCGAAGGCGGCGAAGAACATCCCAGAACCGGTGACGACCTTGGCCCCAACAGTTTTGTTGAGCACAGCCGACAGTGGCGCGACCACTGCAAGGACGGCGGCTATCGGCAGCATCCTCAGGCCGGACTGGAGAGGCGTAAGCCCCAAGTCGAACTGAAGGAACTGCGTCAGGATGAACATCGACCCGATCAAGCCGAACATCGTGAGGCCGACCGAGCCCACTGCGAAGGTAAAGCTCTTCGCCCTGAAGAACTCGAAGTTCAGCATCGGGTGCGTGCTGGCCCGCTCCCAAGCGAAAAAAAACGCCAACAGGACCACGCCGGCGGCGCCGGGGCCGATGACCAAGGTCGATGTCCACCCATCCACTGGTGCTTCGATCACGGCCCAAAGTACGAGCCCGACCCCACAAACGGACCCGAGCACACCGGCTATGTCGGGAGCGAGAGCGAAGGGGTTCTTGGAGTTGGGTACCAATTTGACGGCAAGCAGCGCTGCGCCGATCGCGATCGGGACGTTGATGAGGAAGACCGAGCCCCACCAGAAATGGGCAAGGAGCGCGCCGCCGATTATCGGGCCGAGGGCGAAGCCGAGGCCACTCGTGCCCGCCCAAAACCCGATCGCGCGCTGGCGGTCCCCCGGGTCACGGAATACGTCAGTGATTATCGACAGAGTCGAGGGCATCAGGAGCGCAGCCCCGATGCCCATGCTTGCCCGGGCGGCGATAAGGACGCTCACCGAACCGGAGAACGAAGCCCAAGCGGACCCTGCGGCAAAGGCCACCAGCCCCACTAGGAAAGTCCACTTGCGCCCGACCCGGTCGGCGAGGCTCCCGGCGACCAGCAGCAGGCCACCGAAAACGAGCGCGTACGAGTCCACAACCCATTGCAGTTGGCTGGAAGTAGCGTTCAGGTCTTTGACAAGAGTCGGCAGTGCAACGTTGAGGACAGTCGTGTCCAAATTGACGATCACAAGCGAGCAGCACAAGACCGCGAGCGTCGCCCATGGGGACACGGCGAGCTCGGTCTGTTCGCGGAGGGGGCGGAGCCAACCTGGCGTAGCCGCGGGCCTCACTTTGACGTGGCTCACAGAACCCTCCTGTCCGCTCGGGCGGGGCACTCGGGCCACGGTGGCCAGGCGCTGGCACAATTGTCCCTGGAGGGGGCGCTGAGCCACCAGGGCCAAATGGCCCCCCGGTCGAGCGAGCCCGCCAGCTCCCCTGCACCCGGCGGATCCCCAGGCTTGTGACTGCCCGAGCGCGGGTTGGGGACCGCCTTAGGCGCGCTGCGCCTGCCTGCGGGCGAAGAGGATGCCTGCTCGGCGCTTCGCGTTCGCTTGCACGGAGCGCTCGACTTTTCTCCCGGTGATCTCGGAAGTCCGGAGGCGGAAAGCGACCGGGACACGGCCCTCACCTCTTGGCCGCTCCCTGCTGCCATTGTTGGAGCGCCGCGCGAAGCGGTCAGTGAGCAGGGCGAGGGTACGGAGCGCACCTTCGCCCTCGAGCTCCTCGAAAGTCCCTTGCGCTATGACGCTACGCCAGCCGCCGCCAGGCAGGTACTGGTCGACTTCGAAGCACACAGAAGGGTTCTCACGCATCATGCGCACCTTTTGGCCTTCGACTGAGTAGACGTACGCACAACCGTCCTCCCAGGCATAGATGATCGGTACGACGTAGGTCTTGCCTTCGGCGTGGCACCCGATCCTCCCGACAACTTGTTCGCGGAGGAACGCCTCGACCTCCTCCGGGAGCATCTCTTCGATCACACGACAATTCTCCCACGCCAGCCTGAACGAGCGACCGGAGGACTTTAGACCCGTGCGTCCGCTCCCTCGGAGGTGCATCGTGGAGGATGTGACCTTCGACGAGGCGCCCATCCTGGTGTTCTGGGAGACGACCCTGGCCTGTCAGCTCGCCTGCAAGCACTGCCGGGCCGAGGCGCAGGAAGGGCCGGCACCAGGCGAGCTGACCACCGAAGAGGGCGTCAAACTGCTGCGACAGCTGAGCGGGTTCGGGCCTCGGCCACCCGTGCTCGTCATGACCGGCGGTGACGTGCTGAGCCGCCCCGACCTCTTTGAGCTCGTCGCGGGGGCTAAAGCGGCCGGGTTGCCTGTGGCCCTGGCGCCGAGCGTCACGCCTCGTTTGACCGAAGATGTGCTCGAAAGGCTGAAGGAGCTCGGCGTGAGCAGCATCTCGATCAGCCTCGACGGCGCGTGCGGGCCGACGCATGACCGGGCCCGGGGAGTGGACGGGCATTTCGGCGCCACCGTGGAAGCCCTCCGGCTGGTGAGCGCTCTCGGGTTCAAGCTGCAAGTTAACACCGCGGTCATGAAGGCCAACGTGGGCGAGCTTGCTGCTGTTGCAGCTCTTGTAAAGGATGTCGGCGCCACCTCCTGGGAGGTCTTCTTCCTGGTGAAGGTGGGCAGAGGCCGCGAGGAGCAGGAGCTTGCGCCCGACGAGAACGAAGACGTCGCCCACGTGCTCTTCGAGGCATCCTGTTACGGCTTTGCCGTGAGGACAGTGGAGGGGCCCTGGTGCAGACGTGTCGCCGCTTGGCGCAAGGCAGCGCTGGAGGGCGGGGGCTGCGACCCGGCAGCTGCTTTCTCCCTCGGTGACCTCTACCGGTCCCAATCTGGCCTCTTGAGCGCGGCGCTCGGGGCCCCACACACCGCCCCCTCGATGACTAGCGCTGGGACACGAGACGGGAAGGGGATCTTTTTCATCGCTCACGACGGCTGGGCCTACCCGGCCGGCTTCCTCCCCCTCCGGCTAGGCAACGTGAGGCACGAAGACCCCGTGGCCATCTACAGGGACCACCCGCTGCTCCGTGCCGTGCGGGCCGCTCAGTTCAGCGGCCGCTGCGGGCGATGCGAGCACAAGCAGACTTGCGGCGGCTCCCGAGCACGAGCGTTCGCAACTGCCGGCGACCCTCTCGCCGAGGACCCTGGGTGTGCCTACGTGCCGGCAGGAGCAACCTGAAGGGCAGAGGGCGCGACGGGGTGCACAGTCCTGTGCCCATCAGCCAGCTCGGGCCTTGGCCCTCCGGGAGTTTCGCCATGCTCATAAACCGATGAGGCAGGGCCAACGACGAGCGGGTCGGGCGGCCCGACGACGTCGCTGCGCTTGCGCGGGTAGTCGAAAGAATTGAGCACGTGCAGCATTGCGTTCAGCCGAGCTCGTTTTTTATCGTTGCTTTTCACGACGGTCCACGGCGCATAGCGAGTGTCCGTAGCAACGAACATCGCTTCCTTAGCACGCGTGTAGTCGTCCCACCGACCGAGCGAGGCCAGATCCGTGGGGCTGAGCTTCCACTGCCTAACCGGGTCCACCTGGCGGATGAGGAAACGGGTGCGTTGCTCGGCGCGTGAAACAGAAAACCACAATTTGAAGAGCGCGATCCCATCGCCGGTAAGGAGCCGTTCGAGCTCGGGCGTCTGCACCATGAAGCGCAGGTACTCCTCTTCGGTGCAATAACCCATGACGCGCTCGACGCCGGCCCGGTTGTACCACGAGCGGTCGAAGAGCACCATTTCACCTCGGGAAGGAAGGCGCGCTACGTAGCGCTGGAAGTACCACTCCCCCTGCTCTCGTTCATTGGGCTTTTCCAAGGCCACGACGCTCGAACCCCTCGGGTTGAGGTGCTCGGTAAAGCGCTTTATGGTGCCACCCTTGCCCGCCGCGTCCCGCCCTTCGAAGAGGACCACGATGCGCTGGCCCGTGTCCTTCACCCAGTTCTGCAACTTGAGCAGTTCAATCTGGAGGAGGCGCTTGAGCTTTTCGTACTCCGGGCGCGGTAGGCGTGTTGCGTAGGGGTAGCCCTCGCGCCACGTGTCCACCTCGCGACCGTCCTTCCAGCGCAGGATGGGCTCGTCGTCGTCGTCGCTCTCGTCAAGCTCGAGCTCGTCCAAGTGCTGGGACAGGTCGAGCTCGAGGTCGAGGATGTGAGTGTTGGCTGGCAAGGTCATCGTTTCGCCTTCAAGGAACAAAACTAGCCGTCTATATGCCCAAGCGGGGTAGGACCTCGGCCCGAGGGAGCTTGCCTACCATCTCCCCTGGCACGAGAAGTTTCGAGCGTCGCACGCCCGAGCCCATTACGACGAGGCG
>Ga0335074_10011853_pt1 | contig 12203 bp, 3 predicted proteins | sample Lox_Sample_23_FD_206715 | JGI IMG/M metagenome (GOLD analysis project Ga0335074, IMG submission 206715) | Soil microbial communities from Loxahatchee National Wildlife Refuge, Florida, United States - Lox_Sample_2.3 | ecosystem: Environmental > Terrestrial > Soil > Wetlands | place: USA: Florida...
GGTGGGTGGCGGGTGGTTGCCGCTGGTGTGCCGCTCTGGGTCAGAGCCACTCGACGCGCATTCGCGGTCTCCCTTCGGGTGCAGGTAGCAGGCGGGTTGTCCGGGTTGAGGGGTTACAGCCACTCGACGCGCATCACTGCCTCCTTTGTGGTTATCCGAGTCTTCTGGGACGAATACATGGCTCGTGGCGGTTTTCCCCAAGTTGATCTTGGTTGCCTTGACATCCTGGCTGGGTTCCTGTCAGCATGCGGCTTTAGTCGCTGGTCTCTACTACAGACTGATTCGCCGCCGTCCGCTCTGCCAGGGGAGTGCTCATGGGTGCCCTCCGCCTGCCCGGCGTAGTGACGCGCTGCATCCGTACTGTCGCTGGATGGTTTGGCGGATGGGACGTCTGGGCTCTCCGGGACCCACTACGGAGCTACGTCCTGGGGGTACCGCTTGCATCGCTGGTAGCGGTGGCGGTTTTCGGGGCCGAGACGCGATGGCAGGTCCGCAACGCGGTCATCTTCGTCGCACTGCTCGCCTGCGGCGCTATCGCAGTTGAGGCAACTCGGACGGTCAAGGAGGTCCACGGCGCGCTGAGCAGGGATCTTCAGACGGTCTGGTATCTGACGATTGCCATCGCGCTTCCTCCTGTTTACGCCTTTGCCGCTCCGATGCTGCTAACCGTCTACAAGCTCTGGCGCATGCCGCGGATGATTGTCCACCGGCGCGTATTCAGCAACTCGACAATAAGTCTTGCATACGGCTGCGCCTCCATCATCTTTCGTGCTTTCCCGGGCCGGCTCGCGGCCGAAACCCCTGGCACCGGGAAGCATGTCCTCATCTGGACCCTGGCCGTCGCGGCCTGCGGCCTGACTGCCTGGCTGATCAATTGCACGCTCGTACTCGTGGCGATAAAGCTTTCCGACTCCGGGGCGCGTATTCGTGAGTTCATGGGAACTCGGGAGTCCATTACCTCAGATCTGGTCGAGCTTAGCCTAGCGGTCTCGCTGTCCCTGGTTGTCGCAATCAACCCGGTGCTCATGGTCCTGGCGCTGCCGTCCATCATTCTGTACCGCCGCTACCTGATGCATGCCCAGTTGGTCGCCCACACTCGCATGGATGCCAAGACCGGCCTGCTCAACACGGCCACCTGGCAGCGCGAGGCCACCGCCGAGTTCGCCCGCGCCCTGCGCACGCATGCCCCGCTGGCGCTGGCCATGGTCGATATCGACCACTTCAAGGACATGAACGAGACCGCCGGGCATCTGGTCCGCGATCAGCTGCTGCGCGACATAGCGGGCATGCTCAAGGATCAGCTGCCAGATCATGACCTCATCGGCCGGTTCGGCAGCGAGGAGTTCGCGATCCTGCTCCCGCAGACGGACCGGAACGAGGCGAAGCGGATCAGCGAGCGGCTGCGCGACCACATAGCCGGGGAGCCCATCGCCATCGAGTCGGGCACCCAGGCGGGTTTCGTCTTCCGGCTGACGGTCTCCATCGGCGTGGCCGTCCTGAACGAGTCGAGGCGAGCGCTGGCCGAACTGATCGGCGCCGCGGACTCGGCGCTCGAGCAGGCCCGCAGCACCGGCTGGAACAAGGTCTGCGTGATCTCCGACAGCCTGGCCGAGACCGAGGAGAGCCAGGGCGACCTCAGCGGCTGGTAAGCCCCCTACGCGAGCCGGTGCGCCGAGGCTTGGTCACTCCTGGCAGGCCTTGAGCGCCTCGCGGGCCCGGTCTTGGTAGTGGGGGAGCCGGAGTTCGCTGAAGATGTCGAGGCTCTGCTGAAGGTGGCGGGCGGCGGCCTGGTCGTCGCCCATGGCCTGGTAGGTGTACCCGAGCTTGAGCAGGCACAGCCCGTGATGGCGCAGCATGAGCTGCTCCCGGTATATCGGCAGCGCCGCCGACAGCGACTCGATGGCCTCACGGTGCCGGCCTAGGCCACGGTAGGCGTCGCCGAGAATGCCCAGAAAGTCGGCTACGGCGATCTGCGCGCCGTGCCTTCGTGTCTCAGCCAGGCTTTGCTGGCCTAGGCGGAGCGCGTCGTCGTGGCGTCCGACCAGGCTGTACACGCTGGCGACCGTGTGCAGGACCTCGTGTTCCAAGGCCGGCCGGCCGACTCGCCGGGCCAGCATCAGAGCTTTCTCGGCGGCCTGGACCGCATCGCTGGCGCGGTTAGGCAAATCGATGCTGGCCGTCGAGAGCGCGAGCATGCGCAACGCCATGGACTCGATGTGAAGGTCGCCAAGGTCCTGGGCCAGTTGTGAGGTGCGCTCGGCGGAGCGCTGCGCCCCGGTGTAGTTGCCGACATTCCATTCGCACGTCGTGCTCCAGTAGAGGGCCACGGCCAGGCCATGCCGGTCGCCAAGCTGGTCAAATGCTGCGACGCACTGGGCGACCAGCGGGCCCGCCTGGACGTGCCGGCCCTGGCGGCAGCTCGCGGCGGCGAGGCGGAGCCGGGCGTGCGTGGCCGCGATCGGATTGCCTGCCTGCTCGGCGGCCTCAGCGATCATTCGCCATATGCGTTCAGTGTCGTCGAGCCGTCCCTGCAGGTGCTGAAAGCTGGCCAGGAATGAGGCGAGTTGGGCGGCGGTTTGCTGGCGGCCGGTGGCGCAGCAGCGGTCGATGACGGCGAGCAGGGCGAGGCGTTCGGCGGTGAACCAGGCCATGGGGTCGGCGGTGATGTCCTTGGCGATGGACTCGTTCATGATGGCGGCCGACGGTGTGGGGGCGGGCTCGGGGAAGTAGGGCTCGCGGGGGAGTCCGGTGTCGGCGCGGGCGGCTAGTTGCAGCCATCCGTCGGTGACGCGGCTCATGGCTGAGGCTTGCTCGCGGGCGGGTTCGTCGGCGAGGCGTTCGGTGGCGTAGTCGCGGACGAGGTCGTGGGGGCGGTACCGGGCCTGGCCGGCGGCGTCTAGGCCGGTGGCGGTCAGCAGGGAGCTGTCGGCGAGGCGGGCGACGATGCCGGCCGCGTCGTCGACGCCGAGCAGTGCGGCGGCCTGCCATTCGGTGAATTCGGCGGCGTCGAGCAGGGCCAGGCGGCGGAACGCGCGGCGGCCGGGCTCGTCGAGGGCGTCGTAGCTTTGGCTGAGGCTGGCGCGCACGGACATGTCGCCGGTCTGGAGTTCGTCGAGGCGGCGCCGGGCGCGGGTGATCTTGGTGGCGAGGGCGGATAGCTGCCAGGTGCGGCGGGCGGCGAGCCGGGCGCCGGCGATCCGGACGGCGAGGGGGAGCTGGCCGCAGGCGGCGGCGAGCCGGGCGGCGGCGGCGGGTTCGGCGGCGACCCGGGGGCCGCCGACGATCTTGGCGAGCAGTTGCACGGCTTCGGCGGGGCTGAGCGGGCTGAGCGGGACGAGCCGGGATCCGGGCGGTCCGGCCAGGTCGTTGCGGCTGGTGATCAGGACGGCGGAGCGGCCGGTGCCGGGCAGCAGCGGCTGGACCTGGGCGGCGGTGGCGGCGTCGTCGGCGAGGACCAGGACCCGTTGTCCGGCGAGCCGGGAGCGGTACAGGGACGCGCGTTCGCCGGCCGAGGCGGGGATGGCCGGGCCGGGCACGCCGAGGGCGCGGATCAGTTCGCCCAGCACCTCGCCCGGGTCGCGGGGGCGCCCGGTCGCGCCTTCGAGGGGTACCCACAGCTGCCCGTCCGGGAACGCCGCCCGGACCAGGTGCGCGACCTGCAGCGCCAGCGCGGTCTTGCCCGCTCCGGGCAGGCCGGCGATCACCGCGACCGGCACCCCGACCCGGTCGTCATGGTCACGGCCCAGCATCTCGGTCAGCTCCGTCACCTCACGGCCGCGGCCGGTGAAATCCGCCACCGCCGGCGGCAACTGACACACCGGCAGCGCACCCGGCGCCCAGCCTGGCGCGGGTAATGGCTCGCCGGCGGGCGACGGCTGAGGACGGTCGGCGGGCCCGAGCGGTCCGCCGAGTTCGGGGCCGGGATCAGCCAGGAACTCGTTCAGCTCGTCGATGGACACCCGCAGGGCGTCCGCCAGCCGGGGCCGCAGCCAGGGCAGCGGCTCCGTCTCGCCGCTTTCCCACCGCATCACGGTCGAGCGCTCAACGGTCAGGGCGCCGGCCAGCGCCTCCTGGCTGAAGCCGACCGCCTTTCGCCGCTGAACAAGGCGCTGCCGCCTGGCCGTCATGCCTCACCTCCAGCGCCCGGCCGATCTCGCACGCCGTTGTGCTAGCCCAGCTCGCCCATGCACACAAACGGCCCAGAAAGGTGCGCCGTGCCGCCGTGGCAATGCCCGTTCCGAGGGTCTATATCCAGATTATGGTCCCGGCGCGATGGGCACTCGCCTGTTTTGCCGGGACTGCCGGCCCGGCAAGAGAAGGCGCCGGATCGCTTCGGCTGGCCATGTGAGTTCAGTGCCGCATAAGTGCGTCAGCGGTGCGGCATTGGTGCTGTGGTGCGGGGGGCGGGGGGCCGGGATCATCCGGTTGTCGGGCTTGGGGTGCTGGTGTGCGGTGGTGGTGGCCGGTGCCTGGGTTTGGGTGCTGGGCTGGCTGGGTGGCTGGCTCGCTGACAGGGGTGAGGACCTGGGATGGCCGGTTGGCGTGGCGGGCGTGTGGCGGGGCTGGCGGTGGCGTGTGCGGTGGTTTTGGCCGGGGTGGCGGGGGTTCCGGGTGTTGCGCTGGCGGGGGCGGTGGTGCCGTCGGGGTGCGCGGCGCCGGCGGCGGGTCTGGTGGGGTGCGGGGCGTTGGTGACGCCGGGGCGTGCGGCGGTGGCGGGCGCGGCGGTGGCGGCGGCGTCGGCGCCGCCGGGGCTGGGGCCGTTGTCGCTGCGGTATGCCTACGGGCTGGAGTTCTCGGCGCTGAGCGGCGGGGTGGGTCAGACGGTGGCGGTGGTCACGGCGTATGACGATCCGTCGGCGCAGACGGATATGAACGCTGATTACCGGGCGCAGTACGGGATCCCGGCGTGCGGGACGGGGTGTTTTTCGAAGGTCAGCCAGAGCGGGGGGACGAGTTACCCGGCGCAGGGCACGGCGGGGTGGACCCTGGCCACGGCGCAGGCGCTGGACGTGATCTCGGCGGTGTGCCCGAACTGTCACATCGTGCTGGTCGAGGCGAACTCGACCGCGATCGGTGACCTGGGGACGGCGGAGAACGAGGCGGTGAGCCTGGGCGCGAGGTTTGTGACCAATACCTGGTTCACGCCCGAGGCGACCTATGGCACCAGCGAGCCGGGTTATGACAGCGAGTATTTCAACCATCCGGGGGTGGTGATCACCGCGCCGGATGGCAACGGCGGCGGGTATGGCACCAGCTACCCGGCGGCGTCGCCGGATGTGGTCGCGGTGGGCGGGACGACGCTGACCGCGGCCGCGGGCACGGCGCGGGGGTGGACCGAGAGCGCGTGGTCGGGGACCGGGTCGGGGTGCTCGCCGTATGAGGCCAAGCCGGCCTGGCAGGCCGACACCGGGTGCGCGACCCGGATGCTCAACGACGTGGCCGCGGTGGCCGACCCGTCGGGCAGCCCGGTGGCGTTTTACGACACCACCAGCGGCGGGTGGGTGACCGGCGGCGGGAACAACGTCGCCTCGGCGATCGTCGCGGCCGCGTGGGCGCTGGCCGGGACCCCGGCCGCGGGCAGCTACCCGGCGTCCTACCTGTACGCGCACACCAGCGGGGTCAACGACATCACCACCGGGACCGACGGCACCTGCGCCCCCGCCCCCGCCTACTTCTGCGCGGCCGGCACCGGCTACGACGGCCCCACCGGCACCGGCACCCCCGCCACCGCCGCCGCCCTCGGCGCCACCGCACCCGACACCAGCCTCCCCGGCGGTCCCGTCACGTATGACCCGGACACCGGCAACCAGGAAATCTACGCGGCCGGGACGCCCGGGACCGCCTTCCGGATTTCCGAGACCCCGGCCGGAGCGTGGTCGGGCCTGGTGAACCTGAGCGGCGACGTCAGCAACAGGCCGACCGCCACGTACAACCCGGGCAGCGGCAACCTGGAGGTCTACGCCAAGGGAAGCACCGGCGACGTTGAAGAGGACGCCTGGGTCCCCGCCAACGATGCCTGGTCGGGCTGGAAGAGCCTGGGCGGGTCCGCCATCCAGGGCAGCCCGTCGGCCATCTACGACCCGCTCAGCGGCTCCCTGGAGGTCTACGAGACATCGAGCGCCGGGACGTTGTACGAGGACTACTGGCGGCCGGGCCCGGCCGGGTGGTCCGGCTGGAAGAGCCTGGGCGGTCCCACCTTCAGCGGCGGCCCGCAGGCCGTCTACGACCCGGAAAACCGGAGCCTGGAGGTCTGGGGCACCGGGAACAACGGGACCGAGTGGATGGACGCCTGGACCACGGCCGGCGGATGGTCGAGCTGGCAGAACATGGGCGGCGACATCTTCAACACCCCGGCCGTCGTCTACGACCCGCTGGACGGCAGCCTGGAGGTCTACGCGAACGGGCCCAGCGGCTACGTGTACGAGGACTGGCAGGCGCCGGGCGGCAGCTGGTCCGGCTGGCACACCATGAACGGGTCCGAGATCCAGGGCGTCCCGTCCGCCGCCTACGACCCGCAGGCCGGCTCCCTGGACGTGTTCGCGACCGGGACCACCGGGACCGTGTTCGAGAGGTCCTGGACGCCCGCCGCGGGCTGGTCAGCCTGGAAAAACCTGGGCGCCACCCTGTCCGGCGGACCGTTCGCCGCCTACAACCCGGCCGTGCACAGCATGCAGGTCTACGGCCTCGGCACCAACGGCGACATCTACGTGAACACCGAGACAAGCGCCGGCGCCTGGGCGGGCTGGACGAACCTCGGCGGCACCCCCGGCAATCTGTAGCCGGGCCACGGCATGGGGATCGAGGCGGGTGACCTGTGATGCGGCTTTCCTGGTCCGGGCCGGAGCACGGCTGGATGCGCGCGATCCGCGCGCGGGCGAACGGGCGAGTCCGCCGGGTGGTGTCGGCAGCGACCGCGGTGGTGGTGGCGGTGGCGCTGACCGTGGTGGCGGTGGTCATCGCGTCGTCGTCGCACGCCGGGCCGCCGGCGCAGCGGGCGGGAACGGCCGCGGGGCGGCCGCACCGGGTGCCGGCGTCGGCGACGATCGCCGCGCTGGAGGGCGACAAGGTGGTGCGGGCGGCCCGGGTCGGCGGCCCGTCCGCCCGGGCGGCGCGAGCGGCGGCCGCGCTGCGGAGCGCTCCGCACGTGAAGGGCGCGGTGCCCGCGCTGGCTAGCCCGCCGCGGGTGAAGCTTGGCACGCGGGCCAAGGTCAAGGACCGGGTGCGGTCGGTGGGGCCGACGGCGGCGTCGCGCGTACGCGGGTACAGCGCGCAGACGAGCAAGGCGGTAACCGCCGGGACCTCGGCGGACCGGGTGACGTACCAGAACGCGGACGGCACCAGGACGGCCATGTTCTACCAGTCTCCGGTGAACTACCGGCTGCCGGACGGGTCGTGGCAGCGGATCGATACGAGCCTGGTGCCGGCCGGACGTGCCGCGGCGTCGGCGGCCCCGTCGCCCTCGCCCTCGCCGATGCTTTCGTCGGCGTCGCCCGCCCCGTTAGCCGCCCAGCCGCCGGGCGGCTGGCGGGAGCGGTCGGCGGCGGAACCCGAGAGCTTCGCGCCGTACGCGGATGCCAACCCGCTGATCGTCCTCCCCTTCGGCGACCAGCAGTCGGTGAGCCTGGGCGTTCAAAATTCTGCTCATTCGGCGGGGACCGCGGCGGGCAGCACGGTGACCTACGCCGGAGTACGGCCCCATGCGAGCCTGCGCCTGGTCGCCGGGGCGGGCGCGGTGGACGTGCAGGTGGTGCTGAACTCGGCGGAAGCGCCGGGGACGTGGGTGTTCCCGCTGCGGCTGGACGGGCTGACGGCGCGCGGCGGGTCCGGCGGCGTGATCGACTTCACCGATGCGGCGGGCAAGGTGGTGGCGTTCATGCCGCACGGGCTGATGACCGATTCGAAGATCGACCCGCGGTCGGGCACGGGAGCGACGTCAACCGGAGTAAGTTACGCGCTGGTCGCCGCCGACGGCGGGCTCGCGATCCGGATGAGCCTGGACGCGGCGTGGCTGGATTCGCCGTCGCGGGTGTTCCCGGTGACCGTCGATCCGAGCGTGGCGTCCTATAACAGCGGCGGCACCACGTACGCGGAGTCCCCGGGCAGCGCGGACTACTCCGGCGGCACCGAGATCGACGCGGGCACCTACGACGGCGGCACCAACGTCGCCAAAGCGTTCATGCAATTCAGCAGCGTGTCGTCGGCGCTGGCGAATGATACCGTGCTCGGGGCGCAACTGGGCGTCTTCAACACCTGGTCGTACAGTTGCTCGCCGCGGACGGTGGAGGTGTATCCGGTCACCTCGTCGTGGTCGGTGACCGGGGCGAAGTCGTATCCGGGGCCGTCCACCGGGGCGGCGGTGGGGTCGAAGTCGTTCGCGACCGGGTGGGTTCCTGAAGGGTCCACCGTTTCGCCCTGCCCGTCGCAGTGGGAGGGGATCGGCCTGAACCAGGCCGGAACCAACCTGATCAACGGGTGGACGCATGGGACCACGGCCGATGACGGGCTGGCGCTGGGCGCTTCGTCGACGGACAGCTACGGCTGGAAGAAGTTCGCCTCCGACAACACCACGAACGGGGATCCGTTCCTTTCGGTGACCTACACGCCGTACGGGGCCAGGTATGACCTGGCGTCGTCGCAGCCGGTCGAGCAGGTGTCGCCGACCCAGAACGGGGAGCTGGCGATCAAGGTCACCAACACCGGCGCGGTGACCTGGACGCCGACCAACGGCTATGAGCTGTCGTATGAGGTGTACAACGCCTCGGGCAAGCTGGTGGCCAGCCATCCTGTGTTCACGGCGATGCCGTCCACCGTGGCACCGGGCGCCTCGGCCGTGGTGGACGCCAAGATCAACGAGCTGCCGGTGGGCAGCTACGCGATCAACTTCGACATGTACGCGGGGGCGACCGGGTCGTCGCCGGTCTCGTTCCTGTCGCAGGGGATCCCGGCCTTCGCCGTCGGGTTGTATGTGCCGCAGCCGCCGCCGGTGGTCACCGCCGTCTACCCGCCTACCGGCTACGTTTCGACGACGAACACCCCCGAGCTGTCGACAACCGCGTTCTCCACGACCAAGACGTCGATCACCTACCAGTTCTCGCTGACGTGCACGCCGGTGCCCGGCGGCACGTGCCCGGGCGGGACGCTGAACTCCGGCAGCCTGACCACGCCGTACTGGACGACCCCGGCGCTGACCTGGGACGAGCCGTACAGCTGGTCGGTGACCGCGACGACCAACGGCACCTCGACCACGGTCGGGCCGGTGAAGATCACGCCGGAGGTGCCGCAGCCGTCGATGTCGTCGAGCCTGGGCGGGTCGTCGGATCAGGCGTTCGACCCGCAGTCGGGGAACTTCACCACGAACGCGACGGATGCGGCGGTGGCGGTGGCGGGGCCGCCGCTGGAGATCGAGCGGACGTACAACAGCCTGAACCCGCGGGCGAGCGGAGCGTTCGGGGCGGGCTGGTCGAGCGTGCCGGACACGGCGGTGGCCCCGGACAATGACGGGACCGGGAACGTGGTGGTCACGCTGCCGGACGGGCAGCAGATGCGCTTCGGCTACACCGGGGGCACCACGTATGCGCCGCCGATGGGCAGCGCGGATGTGCTGGTGCACAGCTCGGGCGGGCCGTGGACGCTGATGGATTCGTCGGGCAACCAGTACGAGTTCACCAGCGCCGGGGTTCTGGAGCAGATCACCAACGCCGAGGGCCTGACCCAGACGTTCACGGATAACGCGTCCGGCGAGGTGACCACGATCACCGACACGGCGTCCAAGCGAACGCTGACGCTGACGTGGTCGACGCCGTCCGGGGCGTCCTACCCGCATGTGGCCAGCGTGACGACGAACGCGCCCGCGTCCGGCCAGTCGGGGCTGGCCTGGACCTACAGCTACAGCGGCGACAACCTGACCGGCGTCTGTGCGCCGACGGGCGGCTGCACCAGGTATTCGTACGGGACCGGGTCAAACTTCCGCTCGGCGGTGCTGGACGCCGGGCCGCGCAATGACTGGCAGCTTGGCGACGCATCGGGATCGGCCAGCGCCGCGGACGAGGTGGACGCCAACCTGGGCACGACCGGCGGGACGTACTCCAACGTCACGCTGGGCTCGGCGGGGCCGCTGGCGGGCAGCACCGAGACCGCGGCCAGCTTCAACGGCACCAGCTCGTCGGTCTCGCTGCCGGCCAACCTGATCGCCGATCAGGACTATGAGTCGGTCGGGGTGTGGTTCAAGGCGGCCAGCTCGACCGCGAGCGGGGTGCTGGTCGGCTACCAGGCCGACGCGCTGTCGAACTCCTCGGGCAACAGCGCCGCGCGCGACCCCGCCCTGTACGTCGGCGGCAACGGCGAGCTGTACGGGGAGCTGTGGAACGGGTCGATCGACCCGATGCACTCGTCGGTGAACGTCGACGACGGGAACTGGCATTACGCGGTTCTGACCGGGTCGGCGACGTCGCAGTCGCTGTGGCTGGACGGCACCGAGGTGGCGACGTTGTCCGGGCAGATCGTTCCGGACGGCCTGACCGTCGACACCGTCGGCGCGGGCTTCTGGGGCAGCGGCTGGCCGGAGGATTACGTGACCGAAGGGCCGTCGCTGGAAGACACCCCGATCGGTTACTTCGCCGGGTCGATCGGCCAGCTCGCGGTCTACCCGCACCCGCTCGGCGGCCCGGCGATCGCCCAGCAGTACACGCTGGCCAAGACCGCGTCCGCGGAGCTGACCCAGGTGACGCTGCCGTCCGGGCGGGTCGCCCAGCAGGCCTCCTACAACCCGGCCTACGACCGGATCGCCAGCTACACCGACGCCCATGGCGGCCAGTGGCAGATCCACGCGCCGCTGACCACCGGGTACAAGGCGAGCTCGGACGCGCTGGAGGAGGCCACGCGGTACGTGACCGTGGTCACCCCGGCGGGCTATGACGAGGTCTACGGCTACGACGCGCTGAACGGCGGGCGGCTGGTCAGCTTCTCGGCGGGCAACGGGGATGCGCCGGAGACGTTCGGCTACGACTCGGCCGGATTCCTCAACCAGGTGCAGGACTCGGACGGAAACCTGGTCACGATGACCAACGACATCCACGGCAACGTGCTCACCCGCACCTGGTACCCGGTCGAGCCCGCCGACAGCGGAGCCGAGTCGGGCGCCAGCCCGCGCGCGAGTTCCGGGGCCGCGGCGGGCCCGAACGTGACCGCCCAGGCCAGCTCGTCGTTCTGCACGGTCACGGGGGCGGCGTGCACCGCGTATTACACGTACTACTACGACGGCAACAACCCGCTGGACCCGCGCAACGACGAGCTGACCGGGGCGGCCGATGCCCGGTCGGCGTCGTCCACCGACACCACCGACCTGACGACGTACGGCTACAACGCGGCGGGCGAGCTGACCAGCTCGACCACGCCCGCGACCAGCGACTTCCCGTCCGGGCGGACGACCAGCTACGTGTACTCGACATCGTCGACCGCCGCCTACGGCGGCACCGGGACGATCCCGGCCGGGCTGCAGGTGTCGGCGACCACGCCGGGCGGGGCGGTGACCGGCTACCAGTACTACTCCGATGGCGACCTGGCGCAGGTCACGCAGCCCGACGGGGCCAGGACCGTCTACACCTACGACGGGCTGGGCCGGGCGCTGACCTCGACCACCTACAGCAACAACTACCCCTCCGGGCTGACCACCAGCTACACCTACAACGACTCGAACCAGCAGCTGACCGTGACCTACCCCGGCGTGGCCAACCAGGTCACCGGGGTGACCCACACGCTGCAGGACGCCTACGCCTACGACGCCGACGGGAACGTGCTCAGCCTGACCCAGTCCGACCTGACCGGCGGTAATGCGGCCCGGACGACGACCTACACCTATAACGACAACGGGGAGGTGGCGTCGGTCAGCGGCCCGGGCGGGGTGACCAGCGGTGGTACGTCCCAGTCCGGGGGGGCCTCCAGCGCCAGCCCGGACGGCGCCACGACCGGCTACACCTATAACTCCTCCGGCCAGGTCGCGACCATGGTGGACCCGGACGGCAACGAGTACGAGTACTCCTACAACGAGTACGCAGAGACCACCCAGGTCACGCTGCAGTACAACGCCACCAGCGAGTCGGCGCCGGAGCCCACCTGCCCGGCGGGCCAGGTTCCCGGCCCGGCCGACGGCTGCCAGCTCGTCGTGGACTCCTACGCCTACGACCCGGCCGGCCTGCTGGCCACCG